>Ga0209710_1000007_pt1 | contig 326381 bp, 311 predicted proteins | sample ArcticOcean_MG_C_5_FD_187436 | JGI IMG/M metagenome (GOLD analysis project Ga0209710, IMG submission 187436) | Marine microbial communities from western Arctic Ocean - ArcticOcean_MG_CB4_138 (SPAdes) (version 2) | ecosystem: Environmental > Aquatic > Marine > Oceanic | place: Arctic Ocean...
GGGTGGGTCTTCCGGGGGTGGGTTCTCGTTGCCCTCTTTCGGCATAGGCAAGCGCAAGCGGCCGAAAGGCGCCGGGCCCGGTCGGTGGGTCACGGACCGGTCCCTGGGAGGAAGGGAGGTGTTCGTGGAGGATATCTATAGCGGCCGGGGTGCAAGAGGGAACCCGCTGGCGGATACCTTGCAATACGCTGACAATAGCAGGTCGGAAAAGATGGCGAACCAAGCCGCGGATGAGGAGAAGCAAAAGGCGCGACAAGAGAAGCTCGTGACCGAAGCGGTGCCGCCGAGCTGGTGGCGGTACCCGCAACCGGGGTATTGTCCTGAAAACCAAAAGGCGGACCGTTTACAGAACGCGCGACGCGTTTTAGCCAAACTCAGCTCCAAGCGGATCGCGGGTACTTCGTACTCGGAGTACGACCTGGCTGACTTAAGGGACGCGTGCGCGTTAGCCGGCGCGTCAGTGGCGGACCGGGTGAAGCCGAAATCAGCCACGACGGGCCTTTTCAAAGCCGGCGTTTCCTTCGCCGTCGACGCGGCGGCGCGGCGGTCGCAAACCGGAGTCATCGGGGATCCGCAAACTTTTTTATCAGGACTCGCGGGAGACGTGGGCGTGACGCCTGGCAAAGCAGGGCGGTTGGTGCAAGCCGCGGTTGCCGCAAAACTACGCGCCGACTTACTGCAAGCCGCGGCTCAGAAAAGGTCGGGGGACGAAGGCGACGCGATGCTGACTTTGGACGGCGCGATTGGCGTGCTGCAGACGTTTCCGTTTGGCGAAGACGCCCCGGAACTGGAGATGATCGCGGGCGGGTTGAAACCGCGGATCAACGACGGAGAACGGCGGTGGCTCGCGAACACGTTCAAAGATATAGGAGGGGGCGAAACCTGCGGGACCGTGAACGAAGCCCTAGGGTTGTGAAGGTAGATGTTTTTGTGACGCGAAGCAATTTTTGATAACATCACGCCCGGTCTGCCCCCGCTCTCGGGACCACGCCAACGCGGACGTCCTCCGCGATGGCTAAGCGCTGTTCGCGCGTCAGCCTCTTACGTTTTTTTTTTCGCTGTGAGGAAGAGAGTTCTTGGGATTGTCTCTTTCGGTGTTCATAGCGGGCCTCAGCCTCTACGAGCTCTACTGCGCCTTCGACCACGCGGGAGGGTCGGGAGGGCTGATGACCTGCGTGTCGCTCAGCCGCGGAAAGAAATACACGCACGGCGGCTGCATGGCCTTGGCCTTGGTCGTGACCCGCGGTGGTCCTTGCACCGAGGTCGCTGTTGACGTAAAGAAATACACGCACGGCGGCTGCATGGCCTTGGCCTTGGTCGTGACGCGCGGTGGTCATTGCATCGAGGTGGCTGTTGACGTTGACACGTGTCGAAGGCTTGCCGCGGAGAAGACGTGGCGTGGCGTGTCGTCGCGCAGCGCGTCGCGCGGTGCTGAGTGACCGTATCTTTGCGCAAGTCTCGGACGTAGAAAACGAAAACGTCACCTCAAAAAAACTTTTTTGAGGGGTCCCCTCTTCGTGGATCGCGGAGCACAGTACAGTGCACACGGTGGGTGACGAGGCTACCAAACGTGAATGATGGCGGGACGAAAGCGGTGTCCGCATGGGAAGCAGAAAGACAGCTGCGCAGCGTGCAACCCATGCCCGCACGGCAGGCTGAAACGCTACTGCGCGGACTGCAACCCCTGTCCGCATGGCAGGCTGCAAAGAGACTGCGCGGACTGCAACCCCTGTCCGCACGGCAAGCTGAAGCGCTTCTGCGCGGCGTGCAACCCCTGTCCGCACGGCAAGCGGAAAGACAGCTGCGTGGACTGCAACCCCTGCCCCCACGGCAAGCGGAGAAGCAACTGCGCGGACTGCAAAGCCTGCCCTCACAGGAAGGTGAAAAGTAACTGCGCAGAGTGCAGCCCTTGTCCCCACGGGAAGGTGAAGCGCAAGTGCGCGGACTGCACCCCCTGTCCGCACGGCAAGCGGAAAGGCAAGTGCGCGGCGTGCAACCTCTGTCCTCATGGCAGGCTGCAAATCGACTGCGCGGACTGCAACCCCTGTCCGCACTGCAAGCATAAACGCAAGTGCGCGGTGTGCAACCCCTGTCCGCATGGCAATCCGAAACGCTTCTGCGCGGAGTGTAAGTCAGCACGCGCGGGTCAGGCGAAGATCAAGCTCGAGCCCGAGATCAAACAAGAGCCCGAGATCAAGCAAGAGCCGTTCACTATTCGCGGCTACTTCGGGTTTGACGACGGCGAGTAAAACAACACGTCGACTGGAAACGCGGCACGCGTTGAGTAGGTGTGTTCGGTAGTATCACGGTTTGGCAAAATTTGACCATTTTACATCTGCAAAAACCCTCCTAAGGAAACCTCCTCCCTACACTCGATCCGGCCCGAGGGTCATCTCCACGCCTTTGCTTTTCCGTCGCTTGGTGACCAATCCTTTGTTCATTGAGTCCAAACTCGACCCGTCGTCGCCGCTACCGCCGGAGGTGTCATTGTCAGTCACCTGTAAATCCAAATCCCGTGTCTCAAGTGGAGGCGCGCCACCGGCGCCGTTTCCTTCGTCACCCCCCGCGAGCGTCCCGACGTGCTGGCAACACGCACTGGCGCCTCCTCGTGACCCCAAAGGCGCCGCGGCGTTGAACCAGGCGTGCCCGATCACCAACCCGACGACGACGCCGATGAACAGCACGGCGTGGTACGTCATACTCACGAGCATGAGCAAATACCCGGCTGAACACTGAACGCCGTACAACAACAGCGATTGCGTTTTCAGCGCCATGCTCACCGCGACGGGGTGCCCTCCAGTCGCCATGGCGTCGAGGCACACCGCGTCTTGCGTCTTGGCGCGCCACCGCCTGGCCGCGGCTAAACCCTCCACGGAAACGCCCATCAATACGGTTAGGAAGAACGCCGCGAACAACAACAATGGTGAGCTTAAAATAAGGTCCCTGTGTAGGTACGCCACGCACGGGCCGTTCGGGTCGGACCACCCCACGAAGCCGTCCATGTACATGGACACGGGGGCGATTTTATCGTTGCAGAACGGGTTCGTCGACCCGCCCGCCCGTGTGGCGGTGGTCCCGGATCCGGAAGTACCTCCCGTCTCCGTTTCGTTCGCAGCCGCCGGATCCGCCACGCATGTGGGTTGGCACGTGTAGCAGTGCGCCTGCGCGCCTAGGTCATCGGGCCACACCAAGCCGGTGGACGGCTCGACGCATTTTGAGCTCTCGCCGGTTGCGCAATCGGCGGTATCGTCGACGCACGAAAGCCAGCAGTAAATCTTCCCCGCCCCGCAGCTGCTGTCGTCTGCCAGCTTGCGCCGCGGGGAACACGAAACCACGGCGAAGTTCGCTTTCACGTCCTCGTCCCCCTCGCCCTTACCTCCCGACCCGAACGCCAACGCCACGCCGTCCCTCCACTCCCCGAACGTTGTGGCGTGCATGTGGTGCTTTAGGTCGTCCGCGGGCATGACCATCCGTCCGAACCAGGCTCGGTGAAAATCAACCTGGTCACCAAACGAATCGTCGTACCCGAACTCGCGCGTAAACGTTAAGCTCATTTCGTGCGTAGGCACTTTGATCTCCGGAGCGTCAACCCCAAAAGGCGCGGGGGGTACCCACGCCCGCGCCGCTTCACCGAGCATCACCACCACCGCGTCGGGGGGAAGCTCGGGGTGTTTGCCCCCCAACGTGAACCCTCTTGAGGTGAATTGTAACAGCTCATCCTCCGTTCCTTCCCGTCCTTGGTTCGAATCCTGGCCGCCCGGCCACAGAAACGCGGGCGTCATCACAATCGCCACGCCGACGTCCATGTGCTCGCTTTTGCCCGCGGACGAAGTCGGCGCCACTGACGGGTCTTGCGTCGGTTGTTGAGTTGCGCGTTGCGTTGTTTCGTAGTGGAGTGTCGAGTCACCCAACGCATCATGCGCTTGTTTTTCTCCAGTCTCCTCACTTGCGGATTCTTTCCCGGTACCGACCGCTTCCTTGGCGTAGACGTGGAAGTGGTCCAGGGAGCCACTCGACGCGACGGCGTTTGCGAAGAAATTTCCCGTGTCGTACCCGAGCAACCAATCCAAACGGGGCAACGCCGCGGCGGCGGCAGTGTCCGCGGCGGCTCTCAGGGCTTCCAGTTTGGGGCGCAACGCAGGGCCGCAGACGGTGTCTAGTGCTTGCGGTAAACGGCCCCCAGAAGTCGCGGCGACGGAGTGTTTCGTGAACAAACCGTGCCCGCCGTGCTCGACGCCCCAACCGCCACTCGCCTTCACGAAACCCGTCTTGCCACGCGCACTGGCGGCGCACGCCGCGAGGGCTTGTAGCGCCTCGACGCGCGCCAAGGCGTACCCGGGAACGCCTCTGACCAGCATCGCCCCAGGCGCGTCCGGGCCGAGAAACGCGTCCCTCACGGTACGATCCGCGTCTCCCGACGCCAAAGCGGAGGCATCCGCGGTTGGCAGGTACAGCACCGGTCCTCCTTTGCGGTTTGCGATTTCGTCCGACTGCGGATGCACATGACCTGGAATGGAAGCGGTCGCCGCGAACGGCGCGGACGCGATTAAAAGGAGAAGCACCAGGGGCAGGGCGTGACAAACACAGGCCGTTCCAGGCATGCCGACCTTGAACTCGGCTCGAAACCGGCGAGGCTCACCGAAAAGTTTCGATCCCATCGCGAGGGAAGGGAAAATGAAAAAAAGGCACACGCCGAATACCCCACACGCGATGTGGTCACCACACCCTACAACGACGCGCGGACCGACGCCGACGCGTTCGTGACCTGCCCCGAGACCGGCCTGAAACGGACCCGAGCGAGGTAGTCACGAGGTGCGCGCGTCGCGAGTGTGTCACCGCAAGACGCCCTCTACGTCAAATTATCTGCCAATGATTGACGATAAAACCCGACCGCCGTCGACGCGATCCGACGGATTTTTCACTTTCGTCGTAACGTCCGAGGAAATGGCGTTGAAACGCCCTCATGCAGATCTCGCTCGCACAAACGCCGGCGCGACATGGCGTCTAAATCACCCAGCGGGGAGATCAAAGACGAGCACATAAGAGTGCTCGCACCGCTCGTGACCGAGAGGCAACCGTCCAACGCGCGACAACCGATTTCCAGCCTTCCCTTCGATGTCATCAACCTGATCCTGAATCCTGAAAACCTTCCTGACGCAATAGATTTGGCACGGCTTCGGGTGGTGAATCGTGCTATGCGCGACGCGATGACGGCGACAGGGCGTGAGATGAAGGAGATGAATGAGTTGAATGCCGTGAATCTCGGATGCTTAAGCACGCTGAAGCACTTGCATTCGCGAGGTCATCTGGAGCGTAAAGAATGGCTCTGCATGTTTGCGGCGAGGAGCGGACAACTCGAGGTGCTGCAGTGGGCGCGCGCGAACGGCTGCCTGTGGAACGGAGAAACGTGCTACTGGGCGGCAACCGGCGGGCACCTCGAGATACTACAATGGGCGCGCGCGAATGGGTGCCCGTGGAACGAGAATACGTGCTGGGGTGCGGCGCAGGTCGGGCACCTCGAGGTGCTGCGGTGGGCGCGCGCGAACGGCTGCCCGTGGGACAGACGAACACGAGATAAGGCGGCGGAACTCGGGTACGTGGAGAAGGATGATTAGGTACCTGGAGTGGCACGGATCAGACGGTAAAAGACAACTTGATTACGGTACTGGTAAACCGAAAGAAGAGTGCGTGCGACGAGCGCGGCGAATTTCAAAGGCACGCCTCTTGGCTTGTTGCGTGTTAAAGTGTCCGCATACCTCGTATCTCGCGCCTTTGCGCTCTTTACATCTCATCACCAGGGTCCCTTGAACAAATCAAACATCGGACGTCCGCGCGGTCTTCTTTCGGACGGTAGTTCATCATTGTCGCGCTCACCGGAAATCGGGATCGATGTTGCTATCGTCCACAATCTCCTTGCGCACGACCGGGCGGTAGTTGGACGGCGGCAACGGCGCGGACGACTGGCTTGGCGCCGCGGGCCGCGCCTGCGGCGGCGGCGCGCGGCTTTGCACTCCGAAGTTGTCCGGTCTGCCGGGCGAGAAGTCCGGGTCGATATCAGCCGGGTCGATGACTTCGCGTCGGCGCTGATTGGGAACCTGCTGTCCCTGTGCCTGCCCCCCCTGCGAGCCCGGCGCCGGGGGTCCGCCTTGCGACGCGAACTGTCTGTGTTCTCCGCTTTCGTCCCTGGCGCTGACGCGGACTTCTTTGAACCCGCTCACGCCAGCCATCCTGGCCGCCGCCGCCATCGGATCCTCCAGCTCGGGGACCTTGAAGTACACCTGCGCGGAGCGCGCGGGGGACGTGACTGAGAGGAAGAAAATAAAGTGTCAGTCTTGTATGGGCAAACATGCTTGGGATTTGGGAAAGCCCCACTACGTACCTTTCATGGCGCACGGCCGCGGTTCTTGTTCGTACGGCCCGACCCAGGTGACCGGGCCGCCCGGTGAGGTGAAGTGCTCGGCGTCGTGCATGACCCGGCCTAACCCGCCGAAGTCAAACGCATCCGTATCCAGGCAGATCCTGTACTTACCCCCCATCCCCACCCCAACCTCCAAGTCTGTGTACGTCTCCGTGGGGTGAAAGTTGAACACGAACAGCAACGGCCCGCGCTCCGCCACGATGATCTTCCGCGTATCGCACGCGCTGGACACAAACTGGTGCGGGTGCGCCAGGAATTTGTGCATCTCGTCCAGACGCATCATCTGCTTGTCAAAGTTGTTCAGCAAGGAGTACCGCAGGTACTCCGTGTCCGCGAGGTTCCACTGCCGTCGGCAGTGGTCGTGGGACCACTCGTTACCTTCCCGCGGAAAATCCACCCACTCGGGGTGCCCGAACTCGTTCCCCATGAAGTTCAAGTAACCCTCCCCGCCAATCGCCATGGTGATCAAACGGATCATCTTGTGCAGCGCCATGCCCCGTTCCACCACCCCGCTCGCGGGCTCGAACGTGCTCATGCCGTCGTACATCTCCGCGTCCATTAACCAAAACGCGTTTGTTTTTGACCCCACGATGGATTGGTCGTGCGACTCCGCGTACGCCACGCACTGAGATAAATAAAAGAAAGTGTCAGTCTTGTATGGGCAAACGTGGAGGCGGGATTTGGGAACCGCGCAAGGCCGTACCTTCTCCGAGTACCGGCGGTTACAAAGCGTGGCGATGATTTCGTGCATGGACCAGTCTTCGTCTCGCAGGCCGTCTTCCCGTGACTGTTTCAACAGCCGGGTCCACACGTCGGGAATCGCCATCGCCAGCCGCGAATCGAACCCGATCCCGCCTTCCTTCACGGGCCGGCACAGCGTGGGCATCCCTGACACGTCCTCCGCGATTACTTCGATGCCCGGGTAAGCTTCGTGAAGCAAGTCGTTCGCGAGCATCAGGTAGTTCACCGCGGACACGTTGGTGTCTAAACCGAAGTACTGCTGGTAGTCCCCCGAAAACTCCATCTGCAACCCGTGGTGGTTGTACAACATCGAAGTGATGCCGTCGAAGCGGAAGCCGTCGAAGCCGTACTCCTCGACCCAGTAGGTTAAGTTGCTTAACAAGTACCTCTGAACCTCCCAGTTCTCGTAGTTGTAAAGCCGGCTATCCCACAGCCAGTGGTACCCGGCATCGCCCTCGCCGAAGTACGAATCCGCGGTGGGCTGCCCGAAGTCGAAACCCGCGATGCCGTCCTCGACGTTGCACGAAGCGTGGCTGTGGATCACGTCCAGCAAAACGCGCAGGCCCATGCCGTGCGCCTTGTCCACCAGGTACTTCAAAGATTCAGGGTCGCCGCACCGAGAGCTCACTGCGAACGGCGACGTGACGTGGTACCCAAACGAGCCGTAATACGCGTGTTCCTGCACCGCCATGAGCTGCACGGTGTTGTACCCCAGGTTTTTGATCCGGGGCAGGATGTCGTCCGCGAATTCGACGTACGAATTGACCTTGGCTTCCAAACCAGACATCCCGACGTGCGCTTCGTAAATCCGCGACGCGGCGGGTTTTTGCGGCCGCCCGTTTTTCCGCGCGAACTTCTCGCCAGCGGGCGGGTCCCAGTAAATCCCGTCGTAGTTAGCGCCTGATACGATAAAAGCCGAAAGTGTCAGTCTCGTATGGGCATTCAGTCTTCGGAATGTGGTGATTGGGAAAGGCCCTTACCCATCACGCCCGGTTCGCTGACCGCCATTTTGATCCAAGTCGGCACGCGGTCCACCCAGGCGCCGTCGCCTGAGATATGAAAAAGAAAGTGTCAGTCTTGAGTCTTGAGTCTTGAGTATGGGTGTACTGTATGGGCAAACAGTCTACTTGTCTTGTATGCAATCGGATTGGGAAAGGTCTAGTAGTGGGTAGTACTTCCCGACTGTACTCCATACAGAGCAGTAATCGCGGAGGCGGATCGTGGCAAATGGGAAAGCCCCGCACCTTTCTGCATGCGGATCTTCACCCTGGTTTTGTGTTTGATGGATCCAGCCGGCAGGGTCACGGACCACACCCCGAACTCGTCTTTTTCCATTCCAGTGGCTTCCGGGTTCCACTCGTTGAAGTCGCCTATAAGGCACGCGCTTTGCGCCGCGGGCGCCCATTCGCGATACACGATTTCGCCCGCGCTCGTTTTGGTGAAGCCAAACTTTTCATAGCCCTTGGCGAACTTCAGCAACGACCCTTCCGCGTCGGTTATCGCGTTCTTGCGTTCAACAAACTTCTCCCACCGGTACTTCAAGTGGCCCTCATGTTCGTGGAGCTGCTCGTCCACATCAACACAACCCATGCCGTCCACGGAGTACCCGTCCGGACCGCGCTGGGACGCGGCTGTTTTGGTCATCTGCCTTTTCGGCACGTCGTTGTTACCGAACAAAGACGATTTCGGTCCTCGGGCGGGTAACGCGTTGACGTTTCCGTTTCTCCGGACGACACCCGGTGCGACGCGTGCGGTGACCCTTCCCTTCTTCACAGCGCCGCTGCCGCGGTTGGAAAACGCCGCCCTAGGAACCAGCACCGCACTAGTGGCGATCGCGTGAGGAACGGACATCGCACGACCTTCGGCGATCGGGAAAAAGTCTCGGCGCGTGGTCTTGGAGCAAGACTCTTGGAACCCGAGAGGTTTGAGCGTGGGTGAGTGTGCGCGAAGCTTGGCGAGCTTGGCAACGTCGGGGCGCCGGAAACGCACGGGAAGTGCGTGAAAGCGCACGTGTGTGCGTGCCGCCGTGGAGTGGGAACGCGTTGGCGAGGACCGGGAAACCAACACATCATCTATCTTCTTTTTTCCGAGCCGAGTCATCAATCAGCCTGCAACGGATATGCTGTTTTTTGGATTCAGACCTCCGTTTCTAGAGTCATCTCCCCATATAAACACAAAAAAGGGCGCCGGTTGGGCGTTTTTCGTTTTTCTCGAGAATGAATAGCGCTACGAAAGTTTAAGAAAAGCGCGTTTTCCCGAAAGGTCGCGCCATTCCTCACCGCGCCTCCTTCCACCCCAACCCCTAAACTCCACTCACGATTTCGCACCTCGGTGTCCGACTTCCCTTCCCCATCTTTCGTGCGCATCGATTGTTCCGTGTTGCACGCAAAATCGTTACGATGTCCAACGCAACCGCTCCCGAGATGGCAAGAAAAGTGCTTCACATCGACAGCTCGTGTCGCACCACCGGCAGCGCGAGTCGCGAGGTGTCCGCCGCGCTCGTTTCCAAGTTCAACGCCGCAGGATACACGGTGGTAAGCCGAGACCTGTTGGTAACACCCCCCTCAGTGGTGGACGACGTGTGGATTACCGCCAACTTCTCCCCGCCCGACACGCGATCGGCGGAGCAGGTACGTTTGTGCTTCCCAAATCCAGGCACACTGTTTACCGCCCCTGTCGAGTGCACTACTTGTGATGTATGTAGAAGTTGCCAGTACTAGTAACACTTACCAGTACTGGTAACTCTTACAAATACATCACAAGTGCCCTGTTCACTGCCCCTGGTCGACTACACTACTAGTAAAACATTTACCAGTACTAGCAACTGTTACGAACCAATACTCAAGACTCAAGACTCAAGACTGACCCTTTTCGTTTACAGGTTGCTAAACTGGAGGAATCGACAATGTTGGTAAACGAAATCCAAAGCTGCGACGTTGTGGTCATCGGCGCGCCTGTTTACAACTTCGGAATCCCCGGAGTTTTGAAGCTGTGGATCGACATGGTAGCACGCGTGGGGCTCACGTTCAAGTACACCGCGACTGGGCCGCAAGGTTTGTGCGAGGGTAAAAAAGCGTTCGTCGTTTTTTCATCAGGCGGCACTTCGATGGGCGCGCCCAACGACTGGAACTCGCCGTATTTGAAATACATCCTGGGATTCATGGGAATCGACGACGTCACGTTCATCGACGCGGGGGCGTCGATGAAGGACCCGGAGTCTAAACAAAAGGCGTTGAAACAGGTGGAAGAGATTGAGGTTTGAGGTACCTAGTCGTCAGGATTTTATCAATCTAAAAAGACATTTTTTATTACCCGAAGCCCGGTACCCACCAACCCTTTGCGTTTATGCATGTTTGACACCGCACCGGCGATGGGCCTGGTGGCAGTAACACGCAAGTGTTAATTGTCAACGCATCGGTACCTCTAGGGTAGGTACAAAATGTACTCTTAGTTACCCTGGTACCTCCTGCCACGCTCAATCCAATCCAATCACACCTCCGGCACCTGCGGCAAACTCATGACCTGCTCCACGGCTTCTCTCGGGTCGACGCCGTCCTGCAGGATCCTGGCCACGGCGGTGAGCACGGGCAGGGATACCTTGTGTTTCCTGGCCAGTTTCATCACCGCCCCCGCGGTCGCGACGCCTTCCGCGACTTGCGTCATTGAGCCCAAAACCTCTTCCAGGGTTTCCCCCGCGCCCAGGCGCGTGCCCACGGTTCGGTTGCGGGACAACGGCACGAAGCACGTCAGCATTCTGAGATAAATAAAAGAAAGTGTCAGTCTTGTATGGGCAAACAGTCGGCGGGATTTGGGAAAGGCCCAATACGTACATGTCCCCCGTCCCTGACAACCCCGCCAGTGTGGCTGGTTTCGCGCCCATCCTCTGTGCGAGCCATCTGATTTCAGCACACCCTTGCGCCACTACTGCGGCTAAGGCGTTGTTCCCAAGCTCCAAGCCGTCCACTATTCCCGCCGCGATGGCCAGCACGTTCTTAAGCGCCCCGCTCATCTCCACCCCCACCACGTCCGTGCTCGTGTTGACTCGAAGACACGACGACGAGAACAGCCGCTGTACTCGCCAAGCTAGTTCGGCGCTTTCACTCGCCGCGACGATCGCGGTGGGTAAGCCCTGCATCAGCTCCACCGCGAACGTGGGGCCACTCAGCACCGCCAAAGGTTGAGCCCTGCCGAGGCCGTTTGGAATCACCTGGCTCATCATCTCGCAGGACCCAACCTCCAGGCCTTTTGAGAGACACAGAATCGGAGTCGTTGGATCGATGAAGTCCTTAACACCCGCGAGGAACTTCTTCGAGCTTTGCACAGGCACGGCGTGGATGATGAAATCGGCGCCGACCAGGGCTTCCGCCGGATCGATCGTCGCGCGCACGCTTTCGGGAAGCTCCCACTGCGGCAGGTACTTGGCGTTGCGGTGCGTGTGGTTGATGGCGTCCGCGTCATCCTGCGATCGAACCAGAATCACAACATCCAGGCCGTGCGTTTTGTTCCGCGCGAGCAACGTGGCCATCGCGGTCCCGAAACTCCCACCCCCCATCACCCCGACCTTCGTAGTGGCGCCCAACACGTCTTCCTTTTGCAAATCCTTCTGGTGCCTGCGGTCCCCCCAACGCATGATCTTGGCGTAGCTCTCCTGGACCGCTTCTCGCTCGTCCGCCGCGATGCCAGCCTGGAAACGCGTGTACGCGTTGTCAACGGGCGCGTCGCTCGGGTCGTTCGAAGCGGCGGCGAGCACCACCGCGCCGCCGCGGTGTTTGCCGGAGCGCGCCTTTGGCGGTCGCATGGAACGAAACTCGGTCGATCGAGCGGCACGTTTCGATCGCGCGCCGTCCGGAACAACCAATCCCGGAAACACGGAACGGCCGCTCGTGGTCGCGCCCGTGCGCGTGCGTGCGGCGGCACCGGCGTGCACGCGGAGTGACGGTGTGACGCAACTCATGTACCTGAACCGACACGCGACGCGACTGTACAAGGCTGCGCGGACGGGAGTGAGGCAGGCGGGAGGTTGGGAGGCCGATTTTTTCTATCCTTTCGCGGATCAAACTGCAGAGGAAAAGACGATTTGCTGCTTTCGATTGCAAGCGGTGCGACAGGCAGACGAAGAGACACGAGACAAAACGCAGATTTGCATCGCACCTCATCCTCCTCACGCCGCGCGCATGCGTTCCCGCGCCACCCGCTCCGCGTCGATATCGGAAAGCGCTTCCATGAACTCCCCGAGGTTCTGTGTGGAGACTTGCAGCACCGAGGCCTCGAAGGAGTCGTGTTTGAACTCGGCCCTGACTTGTTCCGCCGCCAAACGGAACGAGCGCGAAAAGTGGTTCCCGCTCTCCAAGTCGTCCGCGCGCGGTTTCCCCGTGACGCCAACCACCAGCGCCAGGCCGCCGCCGCTAGTCGGGTTCGAACCGGCGTCGCCCGTGTCCATCGCGGACGGCCCTACCACCACCAGCGGCCTGGTGATTTTCTTCACCACCCTCAGCGCGTCTTGCAAAAAAAGCGCCAACCTCAACAGCGCCAGCGGGTGCTTGAACAGCGCCGCGTCGCTTGGCGAGCCGTGGTCCAGGAGCGAGAAGTACCGCAACCCGCCCACGGTGCGAATCACGGCTTTGTTCGCCAGCGCCAAGCCCCCTTGTCGCATGAGCGCGCGCTGGCTCCGCATGGCGTGCCTTAACCCGACCTGCATCTCGTCGTACTGGGACATACCGAGCGCCTTGACCGCTCGCCAGAAGTTGTGCGCCCCGCCAACACCGCCCTCGCCCGTCTCCAAGTCATCCGAACCACTCGCCGAAGGCACGCCCTCCAGCAGCGCCGTCACGCCGTGCACCACGTCCGTCGCGGGGAGTTTCATTTTGAACCCGTGCCCGAAGGAGAAGCTCCAGAACTTCAAGTCGTCAAGCCCGTGGCTAGGGCCGTGCTGCTCCAGCTTGCTGTGCAGCTGCTGGACGTGCTCGGGGGACATGTGCGTGTACTGCTGTTTGCACGCTTCCAGAGGTAACCCGAGGTGCGCTAAAAGCGAGTGCAACGACGCGCGCCCGGCTTCCCTCCACGTTTGCAACCGCGTCGCGACATAGGGGGAGTGCGTCATCGCGTCGTACAGGCTCCAGTGCCGCAACATCGAGAACCGGAACTCCTCGGCGTATGAAACTTTGCGGTCCTCAAACGCCTTGACCGTGATTTGGTCGTCCAGGACTTTTTCGGTAGGCGCGTCAGCGTCGGGCAAGTTGCTCACCTGCGTCGCCAGCTCCATGACACCTGACGTGTACGCTTCGTGCGACAACCGCTGATGCACGTACTGGTCCGTTAAACTCACAATCGCGAGCCAAAGCGGGAAGTGTTTCTCCAAACTGTCTTTGTGCGCGTCGTGCGCGATGTCGTACATCACCAGGCCGGCGGGCCGACCGTAAAAAGACCCGCGCGAGTAATAAGCGACTCGCTCCAGCTGTTTCTGGTGCCTGCGCGCTTTCCGTGTAGAGGGGGTTTCTTTTACGTGATTTGTACCTCCGTCCCTCTTGCGTTTCTTTTTACTAGCATCGGTGTCATCGTCCGGGGTGTTTTCCTTTTCAGAGTCGGAGGCTTCGTCGTCGGACGCGTCGTTGTCATTCGCATTTTCGTCATCATTCTCGTCGTCGTCCGAATCGTCCGAGTCGCCGAAGTCAGAATCGGGTTCGGGAAACGTCTCTTCGCCTTCGCGTTCGTCCCGCAACACCAACACGTCGCGGTTATCCCCCCGCGTGTTCTCCAAGTCAAGAGGCCGGTGGCTGTCGAACACGAACACGCGGGTGTTGGTTGGGAGGTCTGGTTGGTGGTTGGTTTGGGGAAACGAAGAATTGGGGATGGGAAATGGGGAAAGTTAGTCGGTCGTTTCCTGTGGGAAGGTTTGAAATCTGAGCCCCCGCGATCGGGAGACCTTCTCTCTGCACGTGCACTTACTCATCAGTTCCTTGACGTTTTCCGTGCCTCCGCAGTTAATAAGCACGATGCTCCTGTTCTGGCCATCCTTGGGGAGCTTGTCCCCCAAACCCTGCAGCTCCTGGTATCCCCCCACCGGGTACGCGCTGAACGGGATGCCGTCGCTGCACATCATGCTCTTCAAGATGCGGAACGCGCAGCACGAATCCACATCCGCGGTGGAGACGTAGACGTGCACCGGACAGGTCCGGCCGTCCGCCTTGAGCTCCTCGTACGCGAAGCCTGTTTCGTGACGGGGGGGGGTCGCGTGGGCGGGAACGAGGTCAGGCGATTGCGAGAGAGACGTGGGGAGAGAGACGTTCGGGGCGTGACCACCGCGGGGTGGGTGTGTTTTTTGGTGCGTCGCGGATCTGCAGCGTGTGCGACGCGCGTGGACAAAGCCAGCGCCAAAACGGTCACGCGAGCGGGGCACGTACGGAACTTATCCCTATCCACGAGCATGGTCGCGTACGGTCCGACCACCTCGTAGCGCCACGATCTCTGCGGAGTGGGGCGCGAGTGCGGGTCCCGGGTCGTCAGGTACGACGATTTTTGAAAAAAACAGCCTGTTTCGAAAAGTGGGTATGGGCCAAAATAGGAGTTCTTTTTGATTCAACGAGTCCCTGCTAGACTGGTACCACAAACACGCAGGTGTTTCTATACAACAAAACTCCTCCCACCTGAACCTAGCTCTGGTTCGCGACCCAAGCGAGACAACTTTTCAAATCAACCAGCATTATTTTAAGCGCCGCAGTCCAGCGTTCGTACCGGGAAAAGGGAAACCCGATTTTCCGCCCGTCGATTTTGTCCCCGTCGATCTGGTACGGCAGCTTGAAGTAGTTCGATGAGCTGCCGTGTTGACCGGTACCCCCCCGGTCGTCGTTCTGTCGGTCAACCCCTTGCGCGAAGGTTTCAAACTCTTTCAGACACTGCAAAAACCCGGTCATGGCTTTGTCGTACCGGTGCGAGCTGATACCAATAAAAGAAAGTAAGTGTCAGTCTTGTATGGGAACACAGTCGTTGGATTTGGGAAAGGCCAATACGTACCTCAAAATGTTTACCGGGCCGTACAGTTCGTACAGCACGCCTTTCGAGTCTTTAACCTTCGAAAAGCTTCCCATCGGTTTCAGCGTGTACCCGTTCTTGAACCGTAACCCGACACTACCCGCCATCGTGCTCAACAGCAAACACGCCATCCCCCACGCCGCGTTGATTTCGTCCCACTCCACGTTTACGTTGGGCAAGCGGCCTGGTTTTTTTTTGGTGTGTGGGGAACAGTCGCGGAAAAGTGCACGAGAGGGAAGCGGTGAGATGTGTGGTTAGTGGTGGTGGTGGCAAGTGGTTACACAGGTGGTTAGTGGTGGTTACCACGACAGGTGTGGTCGTCGGTTCGAAGCCGGGAAGAGACGGGTACCGGGTAGTTGGAACACTGTTTACTCCATCCAGGGTAGTAAAGGCCGGAGTAAACCGTGTTCCTACTCCATCAATAACTTCCATCAGTCGTCGTACCTAGCCGGAACCCGTTCACCGTGCCGAACGGCCCGTCGAACCAAACGTGAAACGCGTCGTTCGCGACGTTGACGCGGTTTAACCGTTCCTGGTTGTGGACGGGAAAAGGTCAGTCTTCGTGGTATTATCGTAAACTGTATGAGCATTCAGTCGGGCGTAATCGGGCCTCCACTGTCTGGCGAGTGCGAGTGTGAAAGGGTATAGTGGTGGGACAGGACTAGTGCGGCCCCATCAGACGCAGTAAACAGTCTTTGGATTTGTACGTTGGGCCATACGCACCAGCTGTCGGCCGACTTGCTCCACCTGCGTCACAACCGCGTCTCGCTGGTCCACGTGACACTTCAGGTCTTTTTTGAAATCGTTGAAGGAATGGAAGTAGTTTTGTTCGTCTAAATCCAGGGATTTGGATTCGAGTTCCAGGTGGAAACTTTTTTGGGTAAGGGTATCGAGCCGCAGTTGTAAGGCTTCCGTTTCCAAAGCCACCGCCCTTTCTTCTTCCTGTAACTCGGTTTCCAGTCGTTGCAGGTTAGAGGCGTAAGGCGTATCGTCCATAGAGTCGCCTCGTTCCCCAACCAGATCCTCCAGACACCGGCGGTGGATTTCGCACTCGCGCTAGAGATAAAAAAGAAAGTGTCAGTCTCGTATGGGCAGTCAGTCGGGGGAATGTGGTAAATGGGAAATACTTACCTCCGTCTCAACGGCGCGCGCGTTGATTTCGTCGCTCAGGTTCTTGGCGCACTGGCGCGACGAAACGAAAGGGTCAGTCGGTCGGACCGCGTGTATATCCGGGATTGGACAGGGTACCGTGTTGTGACATCGTAACTGTTACCACGGTAACAGGTACCAGTACGTATGAGTAAACAGTCGTGGCAATCGGGCCGATCGCGGAGGCGGAATGTGGTAAATGGGAAACCCGCACCTCCAAACACATCGGGTGGTCCGCGCTTGTTTCGTCGGACGCCAAGTCGAAGATCCTCGCGAGCGCGGCGACTCGCGCGTTTAGGCCTGCTACAGTGTCTTCGGTGCCGCCGTCGGTGCCGTGACTCGCCACCCGTGATACGGAGTTGGACAGGACCACGAAGGATTCGGGTGTGTTCTTTTTTGGGCGCGAGGCTTGCTTCTGATTTGTGGCCGCGAGCCCATCCCCCGCGCCTCGACCGGTTCCGCCTGTCATCACGGTCCCACCTTTGGCCCACGCCGGCAGTCCTGCGGAACCGCCCGAATGCCCCCCCGACGCCGACCCGGGAAGAACCATGAAGGACTCGTCCATCGTGTCTACGGGTGTTTGGGACCCGCCCCCCCGGGTCGGGTCCAACTTGGTGGCCGTCGAAAAAGACGAAGACGGTGCCGCATCTTCGGGCGCGCCACTTAAGTCCAACACCGCGGCGCACGCCTGGCACCGGAACAAAAGCGACCGCGGCTCCGCGGTCGTCGTGGCCGCCATCGCGAGTTCGCGCCGGCCTCCCACGGCGTGGCGTGGGGAATGGCGCGTAAGTGACCACGTCTGGGATGAGACGACTGTACTGGTCGTTTTTTGCCGGGAAGCGTCGCGAGCAAAAATCCAAATGTGAGAAAAAGCTGACTGTTTTCCGTCCCCAAAGGTCGCGGGTCATCATCACAGCTCGGCGCGCGCACGTCTGGTCGTTCGACATGCGCTGCCCGTCGCTGACGACGGCGGGCGTGAGCGGACGCGTCGCGACGCGGTGTGGCGCGTCGCGGCCGGTGCGACGCACACGCGGGAGACTAATTGCCCATACGTCTTGCGCACACAGGCCGGTTTCGATTCGAACGCATTCGGTTTTGCGCACGTCATCATCCAAGGCCAGGGACGACGATTGCGCGGTTTCCTGGGTCGAGGACCCGGGGTTGAACCCATCTTTGTTGTGCGAATCCTCGGTTCTTTCCGTGGCACGGAGGTTCACGACCCAGGAGGAGTGGGACAGGTACCAGTCCCCGGGACGGTACTGGGAGATGTTGCGTTCGACGACGTCGTCGGGGACGGCGCGACGCGTATCGGGGCCGGTGTTGTTGCTCACGCTGTTTTCAGTCGCCGTCGGATACGCCAAGCTCACGTTTCCCGTGACGGCCTGGCTAGCACAACTTCACACGCTTCAGCCCATTGTTACCGTCGCGGGAGGCGCGGTGACTTTGCTGTTGGCGTTCCGAACCAACGCCGCGTTCGCGAGGTTCAACCAAGCCGCCGATACGTTCGCGCGCGCGGTTTCGGCGACCCGGAACCTTTCGCGGAAAATGGTCGTCTGGTGCCCGGTCGCTGAACGCGCGAGACAGTCGAAGCTGGTGTGCGCGCTTCCGTGGGCGATTAAACACCGTGGGCAAGGTATCGAGGGAACGGCGGCGGCGAGAGGCGAGCTGGAGAATGTGCTGGGCGATGATTTGATGGAGGCTCTTTTCGAGTTGGACGCCGAAACCAAAAATATCCCGGCGGTAGTGATGACTGAAATAACCAGAGGGCTTGACGTGATGAACGAGTCTGGGGTGGACAAAATTTACCAGCTCCTGATGGACAATGACCTCACGTCACTACACGCGTGCGTCGCGCAAGTGGACCGCATCGCGGCCACGCCGACGCCGGTTTCGTACGCGCGACACATCACGCGTGGAGTTTTGATTTGGTTAGCGCTGTTCGTGGCGAGTTTAAACGTCACAACGCTCGCGGCCCTGTGCATCGCCACCCCCGCCATTGCCTTTCTCTCCTGGCTCTGCCTGGGCATAGACGACATCGGCATGCAGCTGGAACAGCCGTTCACGGTTTTGGCGGTGGCGCAGTTTTGCTTGGAGTGCGAACAGGACGTGACGCGCGAGATGACGGCGTCGAATTGGACGCCGCGAATGGATGCCGTTTTGGGAAAGGCGCGGAAAGTCGAGGTTGAAAAAACCGCAAGTGCCTTTACGAACGCGCAGCGCACGGGGTTTGACGACGTGGTGCGACCGGGAATTCCCGGCCGTGCTTTCGTGGAGCCGACCCTAAATTCTAGCCTTATGGAGTCCACACAAAACCCAGACGGGGCGAAACGAACCGCCGACGAAAGGCGAGCGGTGGGTTTAGACGCGAGTTGAATTTTGTACCAAAGCACTACTGCACATGTGATTGAGGCGGCTAGTGCGGTGCATAAGCGGTGGGTATATTTGAGAGTACCTTCAAGGTAATAGACTGCTGTACATGTAACTGAGGCTAAGTGCTACGCATACGCGGTGGGTATATTCGTAAAACTACGAAGAGTTTTCTACTCAACTACCAGTCTCCTTTCCGTATCCGTACTTTTCCGAAAGTGCCGCGGCAAACGCGTCGACGTACGTCGTCGTTCGCGGCACGACCGTTTCGTCGCCCACGCGCAGTTTCTCCAGAAGCGTGTTCATCGCGATCCATTTCGTTTCCGTGACCTCTTGTTCGCCTATCACGAGCTGCGTCGTGGCCGAGTCCCTTTGCAGGAAGTACACGTCCTCGAAGCAGTTACACCCGCCCATTGCGGCTTGTTCCGCCGGAACTGTGAAGTGAAAAGCGAGCTCGTTTGGTTCGCACACCACACCAAGCTCCTCCGCGAGCTCACGCACCGCGGTCGCCCGTGACCCCATCCCAGCCTCGACATGGCCCGCCGCGCTGATGTCCCACCGGTCCGGGAACGTGTCTTTTGAAGACGAGCGTTTCTGTAAGAGCACGTGTTGTTTAGCGCTGTCCACCAGCCACACGTGGACCGACCGGTGCCAGTCCCGGTCGCGATGCACCAAGCCTCTTTGTTTCTGTTCCCCGGTCGGGGTTCCTTTGTCCGTAAAGATGTCGAACCCGTCAATAGGCGCGTGCATCACGTCGAACATCTCGGAATCGCTCTGAGGCTCGGACAACGCCGCGGGGTTTGGAGGACCCGACGCCATGGTGGGCGCGCGGGGACTGCACGCGCGAATGGCACGCGAGCACATTTTCGTGCAATCGTGGCAACGAAGAATCTTTTTGGTGATGACTTGGCACTTAGATATCATTCCTCCTTCGCACGGCGTCACGTGTTGAGACGCAATGGCGACGCATGCGCTCGTTTCGAGCTTTGCTGCGGTGCCATTCGCTGGGCGCACGGGTGCTTTCACGAAAAAAACCTCACCGCGCGGCGTGGTCGTGCCCCGCACGGGCGCACACACAGTCGTGACATCGGTATCGGCGGTTGAAACGAACAACGCTTTTTCGTCGCGTTTCACGCAAAAGAACTCACCGCGCGGAGTGGTCGTGCCCCGCGCCAGCGCACACACAGTCGTGACATCGGCGGTTGAAACGAACAACGCTTTTTCGTGGTGTCGAGCACGTGTCTTCGTCGCGTCCTCCCTCGTCGCGACCGTTTTATTCACCACCGCGCTGCCCCCCGCCGCCCACGCGATTGACTTCGAAATAATGGACCCGAGCGTAAAGGAGTACATGGATTCGAGGGATGACGCGATGCGGATGAAGTGCGAAGGAGGCATGATGGATTGCGACGGCGACCGACGAACGTACGCAAAGGCGCAGAGCGCAAACTTCGTGCGAAGAAACTCGGGCGAGGTTTTCGAACCCCCGCCTTGTAAGGTGGAAGAGGCGTGTACGACTGATATCGTGGGCGCGGCGATTGCGGGGTTGTCCGGGCTCACGACATCGGAAAAACTGGAAAAGATGGGCAAAGACGGCGACGCCGTGAACGCCACGCGGCCGTATTTCGGAAACCCGGTTGGGAACCGGGTGGAGCAGGACCTCTCGGAGGGAAAATAAAAAACGTTTACGTAAGAGACGATGGGACGCGAATGATGTGTACACAAGTATTAATACCACCTACTTTTTAACCTCTTCTTCTTCCGTTTCCTGCTCCACCGTGTGCGTCTCATCGGCCGTGCCCTCATCAATCGTCTCCGTTTCCTCCTCGGTCAAGTCCATTCCCCGCGTGTCAACCTCGACCCCCGAGGCTTGAAACGTTTTCATCCAACGCTTCGCCGCGTCGATGTCACCCACCCTCGCCGCCGCGCTGACTACTTGCGTGGCGAACCCCTCATCAATCGCGTTCGCCCCCCCGATCGACCTCCACAGCTCGTACACGGTAATGGCTTGTGTTGCTGTTTCGCACTTTGCCAACAGTAAGTCACACGCCTCCCTCGTGACCTTAAACCCCATCACGTGGTGTTTCGCCGCGGCGCTCACCGCGGCGGCGGCATTTCCAGCCGAAAACGACTTCTCGACAAACATCAACAAACTGTTGGGATGTAACCCTCCTCTTTTGCCGGGTTTTTCGGTGCTAATAAGGGACCCTTCAACGATACCCCCTAACCCCCACCTGTCATCCGACGCGGCGAGGAACGTTTTCGAGGCGTGAAACGTCGCCACGGCGCGCGCCGCCATCGTGGCGTCTTCCGCGGACTTGACCTTGTCGATCACCTGCATCATGTGTCGCTCCGCGGGAACCACCTTCTGCTTGTACCGCGCGTCCAACGCGTCGCACATCTCAGCCACGGTCATTGCCGGGTACCCTCTTTGTGCGTCGCCGTGCGTCACGGCGTACGCCACGTTCACGCCCGCGTACGTACCGCGCACCACCGTGGACGGGACGCGCGAAGACCCGGCATCGGTGGAACCTGCTTCCGATCCCGAAGACAACGCGAGTGAATCGGTTTGGAACAGCCGAGCCGTCGAGGCGATTCTGTATCCCGACCCGCACGCGAGACGCGAGGCGCGCGCGATACCGAACGCGGCCAACATGGTCCGTGTCGGCGCGTGGTACCGAATGGCGGATCAGCCGAGGGACCAACCGCGTTTTCGTGCGACGGCATCACGGCATTTGGGCGCCGCCCAGAGGTGTCCCCAAATCAGCCGTCGTGACCCATACGTCGAAAAATGCAACAAAACCAAGGATATAAATTAACCCCCGTGAAGCAACCAAGCGCAACCTCGCGTGTAGCCAGAGTTTGTGACGGTTCTGCAGGCTACCAGACTTTGCGCACTCGTTCCACTGATCAGAGGCCGTGGAGGCGTATCATATGCCTCTATACATTGCGCCAGCGAAATCAGGCGCGAACCTGCCAGAGTGACCTTCGATGGCTCGGGGCTTAGGCTTCAAACCTAAGGGGGCTTAGCGGCCCAGGTGTTCGATTCACCCTCACTGGCGCCACCCTTTTGCACCGGCTCACGTGGGTTACGGATGGGTTGTACGAATAAGGGAGTTGATGAACCGGCAGCGATAGCTTGTGCAGGTGGCCGGGCAGCAGGTGCCGCGGCATGGTGTACGGTATGAGATGTGGGTGAAGCGGAGGTGTACAACGTATGCCAAAGTAGACTAAATGCTTACATGCTATAAAAAGGACTCTAGCTACATCAATCACAGTTCCTTTGTCCGCGCCGGCCTCGGGGTGAACAACCCTTTTAAGGTACCGACAAACCCTTTGTTTTCATTCAGCAAGTCAAACAGCGCGGTGAAGTGCGGTTCCACGAGTGACACGACCTGCCTGACGTAAGGATCACAGTGTTGCTTCAAGTACAAGTCGTACCCTTGTACGACGTAAACTCCGAGGGTTTGCCAGGCGACGAAAAAAACGGTAACCGCCGCTACCACCGAAACCAAACCCGAAAAAAACGGGTGTTTCTCCACCCACTTCTCCGCCTTCCTCTGCAACCTCTCCAGGGGATCCGCACCTCTTGTGCCGCGACGCTTGCCTCGCGCGTTGGGGCGAGAGCCCTGTGGGGGTAGATTTGGGTCGATCGGGGGCGGTTAGATTCGAAGCTCCAGTTGAAAAAACTTGAGTCAAGTCAATCCAGACAGATCAGCTCGATCGTCTGGCGTGAGATGTCGGAGGGGCTTTGTGTCGCCCGCGCGTGGCGTGCGGATCCGGGCGATAAAGATAATCCACCGTTTTTCTCCGCGTCGTTTTTTACTGACACCCCTCATTTGCAGAAGGTCAGGGGTAACAAGCGGCTTTTGTTTGCGTGGGGAACGGCCGGGACGGCCGGGACGGGGACCGATGTGCGGGGATGGGCGGGGAAAAAAGGTTGGCTGGCCGCCACCCCTCGGGATGGTTGGGGAGGCGACAAAACGCGCGTCACGAGGCGTGACTATTCCAGACGTGTTTCCGTCGCACCCGCGCGTTTGTGTGTCACGTACCCTCGGGCCCGCGGCGGGCATGTTTCGGCGTTCTCCCGACCTCCCTCACCCGGTGCGCGTGCGCGCGCACTCGAAAGTAATGTGGAGAGAAGGGTTTTTGGCTTTTTGCGAGCTTCAGTTCTTTCACCGATGAAGTTCATCGCCGATTCGCGTTTTCACGTTCGAGTGTCGGTTTCGACTTTTCGGTCGGACCGATGAAGCGCGCTGTTTTGAAACCGACTTTCAGGTCACGAGACATTGCGGCGTTTTTGGAGTTTCCCCTCGCTTCGTTCCCGTCCCAGACACGAGTCCAGGCGCGCGCCATTCGCGTCGCGCACCGAACCAGTGGACGCCACCACGTCGAGGCGAGGTCGGCCTCGACTTGCACGCGCGCGAAGCACTCGCAGAACCGCGGTCCGGCTTCCAGGTGACCGGCTGGTGACTGTCATCCCGGTCCTTCGGAAGCGAGCGCCCTCCGAAACAAGCCACGACAGCTTTCGGGACAGTGCTCAGATTTGCCAATTGACGACCGCTTCGGGGTTCGTACCACGGCAACACGATGCCTCCCCACCGCACCTCGATGCCCGCGTTCCCGCGTCACGACCCCTTGATGGACAAGGATAACGCGCCAGCGCCCCGTGTTTCCGCGACCGCGCTCGCCGCGAAGCTCTCCGGCGTCGGCGCCTCTTGTGTTACCGCCATGAAGCCCGCGCTCGGCCGGGACACCGGCCCCGCGGTGCTTCGCCTTGGCAGGCCAGCACAAGTCCCGACCCTTGCATTCGACGACGCCAAGGTAGGGGCCAGTATAACCGTACCCCTCCGCGTGCAGAACGACACACCGCACACGCAGTCCGCGCATTTCGAAAACGTCCCCCGAGGCGATGGCGTGCTCGTAGATCCCGACCGTGTAACGCTTCCCCCCGGCGCGTCGCACGTCGTGAGGGTGAGTTGGTGTCCCTCCAAAGTTTGCACCACAAGGTACACACACATCATGAAGGTCACTATCGACGACGGCGAGGGCGACGTAGGACGCGTAAAACGAGGCTCAAAGAACGCCCTGGAGGTGCACATGAAGGGATCGCGCGTTTCACAAGCCGCAGGGAAAACGGATAAAAGCAAAGCCGCGCCTGGCGCCCTGTCGTACACGTTCAACGCGAAATCCAACGCCACGCGAAGGGCCTCAAGTGTCGTATCTACCAGTGGCTTGCGGTGCTCCGAAACGCGTCGCGTTTCCGCGATCGCGCCCGTCGCCAAAACGCTTCGGCTGCGACGCGTTGAGGAAGCAGAGTGCGTCGCGTCTGTCAATCAGACGTCCCAACACCACCCTAGCCGCTTTGCGTCCTTCCGCACCGGCGCGAGCGTTGCCACACACCACGCCGAGGTTTTTAAGGGCTGGATCAACTCCGTGATTGCGCCCGCGATTGACTTTGGCGACTCGGTTGGTTCCGGTGACGTGTCGTCGGCATCCGCCACGCGCGCGCGCGACCGCCGCGGCGCCGAGTCCGCCGCGCGCGAGCGCCTGTGGCACCTCTATTCAAACGACACGGAGTTGCGAGAAGTGATTTTACGAGTAGAGGCTCTGATCGACGATGGCCGGTTGAAACTTCGAGGCGCAGGGGATAACTGCGAAAACGACAAAAGCGGCATTAACGCCAAGAGCGCCGGGTCGTTCATGGATGACATTTCGCTGCGCCAAAAGTTTCGAGACGTACGTATTGCGCGTTTCCCAAATCCAGGCACACTGTGTGCCCATACAAGACTGACACTTTCTTTTATTGGTATCAGGCCCTGGGTTCGTACTCGCCGTTCTGGCTGCGAACCGTGGTGGACGTGATCGTTGGCGATGATTTGCGAACTGCGTTGGGACACGACGCTCGCGACGACACACACAAAAACACGTCGGAGCAAAAAACGCGCCAAACGCTAATCGACGCGCTGATGCGCGACGCCGAGATCGAGTCGACGTACGGATCGGCCGGGTCGGGTGGGCCTCCGTTTAGGGAGGGGTACGCGGAAGAGCTTTCCGGTACGGTGCTAAAACGCATCCTGCTGCTGGCGTTTCTGCTTGACCGGGTGCAAGCCGGGGTTTCCGCGAACGCGCCTTTGCTTTTCCGAAAAAGCTCATCGGTCAAGACGAGCGCGGATTTCGTGCGACTCGCGCTCAGCGCGTCGTGCCACGGCGAAGGCGACTTGCTTCGGCGGCTGGGACACTTCGGGTACAAGCTTCATTACGCGCAGGACCCGGTTCGGGAGTTTGACTTTGCCGTGATCAACTTAGCGGTGGATTTGCGGGACGGGATTCGCTTGTGTCACTTGGTGGACGTGCTCGGGGGGGTTTGTGGGGAGACAAGCGCGCTCACCGACGCGTCGTTCCCGGCGACGGCGCGCGTTGCGAAGAAACGAAACGTGGAACGCGCGCTTTCGCTCGCGGTTTCTTTAGGCGTGGTTGGCCTGCGAAGCGTCTGCCCGGACGAAATAGTGGACGGGTCCCTGGAAAAAACCTCACTCGTGCTTTACCACCTGCAGATGCACTTCCAGGCGCCTCTGTTGTTGGGAGAGTGGGTCACAGTGACTACGGAAACGGAGGTTTGGAGGGAAAGGCGCGTCGCGCAAATCACGAGGGGCGACGTTTGCAAGACGTTTTGGAAAAACACGATGGCGTCGGGGGCCGGTACCGGCGCGACGCGCGAAGACGTCGACGAAGAGTTAGTCGCGGAGGCTCTGTTCAATGAAGAGCTGGCGGATGCGCGCCTTTCTTCTAGCTACGAAGAGGCCGGTGATGACAGCGAAACCGTTTCCGTCGTGCAACAGTGCGAAACCAAGTTGTTTCGCTGGTCCCGGGCGGTGGTTTCTACTTTCGGGGCGGAGGTGACGAACCTTTCCTCCGACTTCGCCAGCGGCGCCGTGTTGTGTTTGCTGATACACGCGTACGCACCGGAGCTGGTGCATTTACGAGAGATCACGAGAGTGGATGCCACGTCGTTGGGGTGTCTCTCAATAGACGCACACGCCGCGGGGTGTGTTAAGCGAAACTTTGACGTCGCGAAACGCGCGTGTTTAGTGATGCCGCGCGGCGACGAGCTCGCCAAGGTTCCCTTTGACGAAATCGACGCCACAACCTGCGCGGACGGGGTTAGCAAACACGTCGTGGTTTCGTTTCTGGTCGTGTTGAGGCACCGACTGCTTGGTTTGAAGCAACAGCACGCCGCCGCGAGGGTTGTGCAGCAAACCTGGCTGAAACGGCGACGCGTACGGTTCGAAGTCGAGGAACACGAACCGTCGGTCTGGGCGTTCCGGGTACAGGTTGCGGCGACCCGGGTGCTTCAAAAGTTCTGCCGCGGTTTTCTGGGGCGACGAGTGGCGAGGGAACGCGCTGCTGGTATCGTGACTTGCCAGACCCTGCGACGCGGGTTCGTCGCGCGCCGTTTGTTGCGCACCGCGATCGACGCAGCCACCACGATTGCCAAGCACGCGCGCGGGATGTCCGCGCGGTTCGAGTGGATCGACATACGCTTCGCGACGCTCGTCGCGCAGACGCATTGCCGAGGGGCGTTTTTTCGGAGGAAGTTTTTGTGGCTTAAAGACGTGACCACAAAACTGCAACAGTTGCGCCGAGCCTCCGTGACCCGGAACGCCTTCCTCGAGTACCGCACCCAGTCACGAGCCGCGACGAAAATCGCATCAAATTTCAAGACGTGGTGTTGTCGGTGGGATTTTCTTTCCCTGCGCGACGCCGCGGTTGTTTGTCAGCGCCGAGTCCGAGCGTCGCGGAAAACCAAGACGCAGCGAAGTGCGTTTCTTTCGTTGCGACGCGCCGCGGTTTCGGCGCAGACGGTAAGAAGAGGTGCGGTGTGTCGCCGGTGGTTTTGCGAACAAAAGGACGCGGCACTCACCATCACGCGACACTGGAGAGGGTTTACTCAACGAGAGAACTTCCTGGATCTCAAGTGCTACACGTTGACGTGCCAAGCTTCGCGGCGAGGCGCCGTCCAGCGACGCGCGTTTACTACACTGCGTGACGCGGCGGTTGTCTCTCAGCGCGCGGCGAGGCGCGCGATGGCCAAGAGACGCGCCGACGCGGAGAAAAACAAGTGCCAGGAGGCATCGAACAACCTGCGCCACACCGCCGCGATCACGGTGCAGCGACACGTCAGGGGCTGGCGCGCGCGGGAAGAATACCTGGACTTTTTGTGCGACGTGATTTCGTGCCAGGCGCTTTGGCGAGGCGCTTTGGCGCGGAAAAGGTTTTCTTGTCTCGTCGACGAAGCAGTGAAACGCGCTGCGGAAGTGTCCGCCCGGAACTTGCTGGAGCTGACAGCGAGGGAGTCCGCGGCACACGAATTAGCAGCCGCGAGGTTGGCGGACCACACCGAACGCCAAACCGCGATTGAAAAGGCGAAATCGCTCAAAGCGGAAACCAAGCGCAGAGTCGACGCCAAGACTCCGGGGAAATCGGTCCGGACACGGAATTCGGAAATCGCGCCTGAACGAAATCCATCAAAAGCGGTTGCGGTGAAAGCCGAAAGGAAACTAACGTTTGACCTCCTCCAAACAACCGCGGAAATGGAAACGCAAGCCGCCACGGTGGTGCAAACGGCGTGGCGCGGGTGGACCTGTCGCGTTGATTTCGCGCTCGTGCGATGGGCCACGGTCACGGCGCAGGCGGCGGTAAGAGGCGCCAACGCCAGACGCGCGTTCGTGACGCTGCGACACGCGGCGGTGGCGTGCCAGCGCATCGCGCGTGATACGGCGCAGGCGCGCAAAGCGACCTTTCGAGCAGAAGCGGCGACACTCCGACGAAGACGCGCCGCGATGGGGGCGTCGGCAGCTGCGCCTGCTCGTCTCTTAGCAGCTGCGCCCGCTCGAGTAGCAGCAGCGCCCGCTCGAGTAGCAGCGGCGCCCGCTCGTCTCGCGAGAAACGCGTTTCAAGCTACCGCTCGCCGCGCGCGAACCTCGTCCAACTCCGCGCTCGCGTGGTCCACGGCGTCGTCCGTGGGGGCGTCTTCCGAGGACGAAGCCGAGGAGGCGTACGCCGGCTTCGAAGATGCCGCCACGTTGTCTGACCAAGACGACGGTAACTCATCGCAAGACTTGTCAAGGTTTGACCAGGGCCATTTCGAGAGCGACGAGTACGAACCGCGCGAGAACAAAGGCTTCGCCGCCGCGACCGCCGCCGCCGCCGCGCTCGCGGACGCGCGGTCCCTCGGCGACGTCCGCCACGCCCTGGGTGCCTTGGCGCTTGCTGTCCAAGCTTCCGCCGGCGGACGCGCTGGCGCGTCCTCGCAACACGCGTTGCGCTCGCTGCTGCGCACCATGCGCCGGTGCGACCGCGGCGAGAAACACGCGCCGGTGCTGGCGTTGGCGTACGAAGTTTTGCGCACGCTGTCGTTTGACGAAACCGGACCGGGCGCGAGTTGTTTGTTTGCGCAAAAAGACACCCTGGTGACACTCACGGAGCACATGCAGATCTTCCGGGACCGGCCTGAGGTGGTTGGCGCGGCGGCTGTGGTGCTGGGGAATTTGTGTCGTGACACGCAAAGGGCGCGAGCCGTGGCGCGAGCGGAGCGCGGGCGCACCGCGCGACGCATCAAGGGCATCGCCGAGATTCTCACGAACACGCTCGCCGCGCGGAAAAGCAGGGGGGCGGGGTATGGGCAATCGCTCGGCGAAGACCGCAAAGCGAGGGAGGAACACACTTACGTCGTCGCACTAACGCACACCGTGCACGCGATGACGGATTTGGTGACGCAGTTGGCGAGGTGCGAAGGCGAGGTTGTTTACGAAAGAGTCACGGCGCGTGTTTCTTTTTCGCGACCGAACGAGGAAGGTGTGGAACCCTTCGTCGCGCCGTCGGTTCCAATCGCCGCCGCGGCGCCGGCCACGAAGTTCAAATCAGCGCCTCCTCGTTCGAGTTCGCGCCTTGGGAACGCGCAGCTCGCGGCGTCAAAGGTTGTACAGGTGCGTGAGGTCAAGGAGAAACCTGGACACGGACGAGCGCCGCATAACAAGCAGACTAATTGCCCATACACGGACGAGCGACGCGCGCCGCTTGCGCCGCGGTACGCGCCAACCGCGTTTGCGAAGAAACCGGTAACGAACGCCGACGCGGGGCGACCCGGGAAAGGTGCGCCTCCGCCGTCCGTGCGCCGGGAAAAGGAAAACGACACCGACACCGAACAGCGCACAACTCCTCCTCCGTTTTCCTTCGCCTCCCACTTCACAACGAGGTGGGACACACACAACGCGTCGCCGATCATGTCGCCGAGGTACGTGAGGTGAGGTGAGACGATCGATGTGAGTTGACGTCTCTGCGTCGAAAAGTTGTGAGAGATGAAAGAGACGGGAGACACGCGGGGGAAGATACTACGCTTCACGCGCGGGGGAAGATACGGGGACGGGGATGGATAACACGTGAACATAAATAAGAACGATACTACTCGTGTTAATACGCCTCCGCACGCATACCCACGTTTCAGCAACACGTAACAGTCACGTTTCACGTAACTTTCATCACGAAATCCAGCCCCAGGTACAGCCTCACGAAATCCAGCAGGCACAGCACGAACATCCCGACGCCCATGGCTTGCCAGAAAACCTGCGCGAGGTTAATTTTATCCTTCGTATCCTTCCCTTCGTCCAGCGCGAGAAACACCGGGAAGGACACTAAAAAGTAGATTCCGTAAAACGCGCTTCCCAGCGTGTACGCCACGTCCCTGTTTTCGAACTCGTAGTACGGGAACCCGCAGATCGTGAGGGACTCCATGAACGCGGTGGTGTACGCTAGCGAGGCTACCAATGCGCTCGTGAAGAGCAATCGGGCCGCGTTTTTTTCGTACCCCGTTTTAACCCACCGCAGCGCGCACGAACTCAACACGTGGTAGAACATGAAATACGCGTGTGTCATGAAATAAAGCGCGATCGGGACGTCGTTTAAACGGTGCGCGTGGAACGTGTATTTCGCGTGTAAAACCTGGTAGAAGTAGTGCGTGTACCAGTAGTTTCCTACGAAGGAAAAAATGGCGATCCACGCGTTGGCTTTGAGAACGTACTGCTCGCTCCTTGGTCGGACTGAACCGTCTTTTAAAATATCCCCACCAAGGGGTTTGAACAGAGGCACCACTATGTACGGCGCAGCACACGACACGCAGTACCCTAAATAACCCCACGGGCCCCACCACTCGTACCAGCCGAAAAAAATAACGAACCCGACGCTCGCGATCCACCCGGCGCTGACTTTCAAGATGAAAGCCTCGGCGTGGTGTTTGGAAGGATTTGATGACTTGTCGCAAAGCCATCCTGTTACTACGCTTTTGCCTTTCGCTTTGGAGGCTCCTCTTTTGGTCTTAGCAGCAGGCACCGGAGTCAGGGTCATTGCTAGGGAGCCGCAAATCGCGAACAGCGTGGCGAAGATCTTGGCCATGGTGACCCAGACTTCGGGAACGGCGGGGGCGAGCGAGGAGAAGGACGGCATCGTATGATGAGGAACTCGCGTGTGTCCAGCCAGACACGACACCGGCAAACCGCGAGGAGTGACTCAACCTCGAGACACGAACGACCGCACGAGAAAGCCGCCAGTTATCGTGCGTGCAATCGACGCGGGGATACGCGCGCAGGACACTGCGCTCCGTGGCCCTTCGCGGCGGGATGATGACTGGACCAATCATCTTTCTCGAAAAACCTGCAGTGCCTAAAATTGGGGCTGCCTTTTTCGTTTTGATGACTGCGCCGTCGCGGCCAGATTCGACCGCGCCGACGCCCCGGCAGCCACCCGAAAACCACACGATGCCTGGTACGTTTTCGGACACGACACCTCACCTCATCCACGTTTCCTGCAGAACCACATCCCGCGAAGTTTGGTCAGTTCGTGACTCCGCGCGGGGCCCGACCATTCTCCAAAAGGGAAAGCGAGCGCGCTTTTCGCATTTAAAAATCATCCCCGATCGATCCCATCCCCGACCTTCGTCGTGGGTACCACGCTCTGACCTAACCCTAAACCCCCAACCCTAAACCCTACTACCCCGGACAGACAAAGACGCGATCGTGGACGACTCCGAGGAGGAAGAGGACGTCGTGACTTCCGATTCCGAGGAAGAGGAGGTCCCGGCGAAGAAGAAGCAAAAGGTTGAGAAGAAGAAACCGAAAAAGAAGGTGGCAGATGGAGATTCGGACGACGACTCCATAAACTCGGAGGTGGTGGATGACCTTTCGGGGGACGAGGTTGATACGTCGAACATCATCGAAGGCGGCCGAAGGGCGCGCAGAGGAAGAGCCACGACGTTCACCTACACCGCCGGAATCGCGGACTCGGACGAGGACTCCGATGAGGATTGAAGATGGGGGTTGGGATGAGATTTCGAGCATCTCGTGGAGAACAAAACTTGTCAAAATTTGAACTGGCTCTTTTTTCTCTTTGTTTTCTTTTCTTGTCTCTTGTCTCTGCTGATCGCGTTTCGCGCCACCAGCTCCGCTGGCGCCGGAAGCTCGCCGCTCGCCTTTCGTCGCTCCAGTTGGCATGCGGGAAATATCTCGTTCAAAAGAATTTTCTCGAAGCAAATCAGACGTTTTCTGATTCTGCGATTTTTTCAGGGTCAACGGCCTCCCTGAATTGCGTTTCAAACCCTGTGGTGACCCTTGAAGCGATGTCGTTTACTATCAAGTTTCACCGCGGGACTGGATTTGACTGACGTTGTCTTGTCCCTCGCACCCAACACGCGCGTCACATCACGCGGCGTCGGAAGGACGACGACGCTGGACAACGCACGAACGCACGCCACACGCGCGCGTTTCGGTTAGGGGCTTACCTAGTCCACGTTTGTGTGGAACAGAGTCGCGAACGCGTGACTCGCGGAGACCCGGGCGTGCGCGAATCCGGGAACCGGAGGGCGGCGACGCAGTTGCACACCGCCTGGGAAAACACTCCGCCTGGGAAAACATCCGCCCGCGGTTGTGTGTGTCGGGAACGCGTGTGGTGCTCTTGTGCGAGGCGGGGAAACGCGTTCGTTACCCGTGCCCTTCGCGCAGAACAGCTAGGGAAAACGTTCCGTCGCGAACAAGCCCCGTTCACGGTCCGGTAACACCGCACGCGTCTCCCCGGGGACCGAGGTTGGGGACGGAAAACATCCGGGAAGGGAACACCTCGGCGTAGGCAAGGGACCAAACACACGTCCTCGCCGCGATGAAGACCTCCGCCGCGATGATGGAAGCGGCGAAGACGCGCAAGGCGTACACGATCACCAAGTCGCGCGAATCGTGGACGGAAAGCGAACACACCATGTTTCTGGAAGCAATCAACCTGTACGTCTCTTGCGAAGCACACCCCCGCGCCCCCCCTCTTGGGAAAACAAGATGCGCTGGCAAAAACGACAAGTCGGACCGGACCGGTCGTCATTTTTTCTAAAAAAATCCCAGGCCGTCCGTCTCCCGCGCGTCTTCTGACCCTCCCCCCCCTAAACACAGGTACGACCGCGACTGGAAGAAAATCGAATCCTACGTCGGCACCAAGACGGTGATCCAAATCAGGAGCCACGCGCAGAAGTACTTCCTCAAGGTAAGAATGGGGAGATTACTCGCGAAACGCACGCGGCGCGTCCATGTTAATTCGCGCGCGCGGTCGAGACGAGATTTGTTTTTTACAACCCTCCGGCGCGGTTGATTGCTTTCCCGAAGCGGCCGAGAACGCGTTTTCCACGCGAAGCGCCATGACACCACGCGCTAACCTCCGTAACACCACTTATTGACCTCCCTCTTTCTTCATAAACACTACCAGGTTCAAAAGAACGGCACGGGCGAGCACGTCCCGCCCCCGCGCCCGAAGCGCAAATCGGCGACGCCGTACCCGCAGAAGAGTTTTGCCGGCCCCGGGCAGGATGGCGCCCGGTCCAGTAAGAAGCAAAACCGCGGTCGCGACGGGACGCATGCCAATGGCACACGGCCATTGGCACACGGCGCGCCCGGTGACATTCACACGAGTCAACGAGTCAACAGCACCAACCACGTGGGCCCGTCCCCGATGGGGGGCGCTTTGGTTGGCGGCCCCATGGAGTACGGCGGCCCGCTGCGCGGGGGCGGGTACCTGGTGCACCCGAGGGGCAGCGGCGGGTTGGGCGCGCTTCACGGAGGAGTAGAAGTCCATAACGCAGGCAACCCTCGGTGGGCGCCGTCGCCGTCCCTGCCGCAAAGTTTCAACTTCGGGGCGGGCGGGTACGTGTCTTCTGTTGACGGCGGCGCGATGGGACGGGACGTTGCAAACAACGCCGGGGTGAACAACAACCAAGGGTTGCTTCACGACTTCCACGCCGCGTCGCGTGGTTCGCGAGGCGGGAACCAACCACCCATGTCCCCCATGCACCGCAAACACCCCACGTCGAACCCCGACTTCGTGGTGGTGTACACGTTCCTTGCGCAGTTGTTCGACCCTACAAGAACCGACCACCGCAGAGTCCTGAAGCAAATGACCCCTATCGACCGCGAAACCACCCTGCTCTTGATGCGCAACCTAGGCGCCAACCTGATGTGCCAGCGCATGTGGGAGGACCAGATCCAGCTCATCGGCGCGGGGTACCCCACGTTTGTCAACGCGAGCTACGACGAACGTGGAGGCGTGTTGGGTTCTGTTGGAAGCGGCGCCATTACCGGCGCCGGCTCCGCGGTGAACAGGCAAAGCCCGGACACGGAGGACACGCCGAGCGACGCGGGGCATCCGCGGATGTCGGACGACGACGAGACGAACGCGGAGGTTGATGACACGGACGTTGACGAAGGCCGGAACGAGGGCGCGGGGTCGGAAGAACCGGGTTCTGCAAATGGGGAACGCGACGAGACGCTGGTCCGGGACGGGAGCCCGGGCAGTGACGAGGATGAAGGTGAAGAACTAGCTGGTGACGGGACTGATGACCAGGAGGGTTCGGGCGGGGATGACGACGGTGACGCGCCGGCGGAGACCGAAAACGACGACGACAAAGACGGCGACGACGAAAACCGCCGAGAGGACGACAAACCGCCGGTTCACTCGGAACGCGAACGCGACGCGGCGACGAATTGATTCGTCGCGACGTCTTCGGGGCACCGGGTGCCGATTCCTGTACCTGTACATACCTATTGAACCAACACAACCGCGCGCTCGATACGCGCGTATCGACGCAACCTAGCCGCCGCACGCGATAAGAAATGAAATACTAATACATGCACGCTGAAACAGAACCACGCACGCGCTTGAAAGAGAACCACAGAGAACCACTTGAAGTAAAGTACGAACGCACTCGAAGTTCTTGAAGCTCCTACTCTTTTGAGTATGCGTAAGAGTATTCTGAGTACGCGTACTCAAAGGTGTATGGAGATACTTGCGGTGCGCTTGCGTATTGACCCTTTTCGTATTGCACATTTTCCCTCGCTCGTTTCTAAAGAAAACCAAACTCAACTCAAGTACTTCGCGGCTTGTTCCGTGAGGATCTTGGCGCTCGCCTTGGCGTCCAGGAACAGCTCGCCAACCTCTTCCAAGTCGCACACTGAGATTTCGTCCCGCCCGTTTGTTTTCGCAAGCACTGCAGCGGGGGTGAGGAGCTGCACGGCGTGTCGCAGACTGGAGACCTCGCCGATGTCCCCGAGGTAGGCGAGGGACTCCTCGTCAACTTTCAGGCCTTCCACCGCCGCGCGGACCGCCAGGATCTTGACCATCTCCTCGGTGGTGTACGGCAGGGTGCGGACGATCACGAGGCGGTCCAGAAGATCGACCGGGACGCCGTGGGGCGCGCTCATGTCCGTGCCTTTGATTTCGCAAATCCCCCGGTTGGTCGCGAAAATAACAATCGGCGCCAGCGAGCTTTCAAGCGCGCGGTTCAGGTACGTAAAGCACTCGATGTCCAGCATGTGCACCTCGTCGATGAACAGCACGCCCGGCACTAACTCCGCAACGCCAGTGTCGATGTACCGGTTCACGACTTTGTTGATTTCCTGGCGTAGCTTCTCCGTGATTTCCGTTTTCTTGCTCTTCATCATGGCGCCCATGACGGACATGATGTCCTGCCCGCCCTGCGGCTTGGCGTTGGCGCTGTCCAGGTCGTGGAGGGTAACGTCCTGTACGATTTCTTTTTTTTTATGCACGTCCCCTTTGGGAAGTGGGACGTACTCCTCCGCTTCCAAATCGAACTCCGTGGCGTACGCGTCGCACCGCCCCACGCGTTTCACGCTCCCCGAGTTGGCCTCGATGTAAATCACGTCGCCGACCTGCACGTTTTCTTTGCGCATGGCGTCGTAAATCGTGGGATCCAGTTTCAGTTGCTTGGTGCCTTTCACGGTTTTCAGGCCTATGACGACGTGGCTCACGATTTTGCCGTACCCCCCCCCTGCGGACTCCGTCTCCTCCGGGGTCAACTCCGTGACTTCGCCTTCGTACACTTCCTTGTTTTCCTTGATCCGCAACCCGATCGCGCGTCGAAAGTTTTCCATCAGAATCTCGGTCTTTTTCACCTCCGAGGAGTACACCTCCGACCCCACCATCGGGCAGAACGGAACCTTGGTGCCCAACTCTTGCGCGATGCCCAGCGCAAGCGCGGTCTTCCCAGTACCAGGCGCGCCCGCCATCAAAAGCGCCCTTCCAGCCATCTTCTTCCCCTTGATCATATCCACCACGATCCCACAAGCCTCCCGCGCGTGTTCCTGCCCCACCCACCCCGCGCTCTCCTCGATCGCATCCCCCGACTCTTGCAGACCGAGGCCCTGTGGTGTTTTACGTTGTTGGGGGGGTGTTAGTTACCGAGAGAGTCGGGTCAGTGCAGAACAAGGTGCGTATGTACTCGAGTCCGATGACGACAGCGCGCGCTCGACGCGCGTGCGCAATCCACACCACGTGGGGGCACCACCAGCCGCGCGATCTTGAAAACGCAAAAGCAAACGCGATGGGAAGTCAAGCGTCGGCGCGTTCCAATTGACCATCATCTGGATCGTGGTCGCGATCGCGCCCGCGTCGTCCATGGTTACGCAAAAAATCGTACCTTGATGTGCGTGTGCGTCGCCACGCGTTGTTTCTTCGTCGTGGATTGCACCTCTTCGATCTTCATCCTGGCACGTGATCGGGGGAAGCGAGCGTGTGGGGAACACGGCGCGACTCGATTCTGGTGAAGACTTTTCGCCGAGCAAGAAGAAAACCGAGGACTCCTTTCGACGCTGCGTCCGAGGCGCTTTTCCCCAAATATCCGAGGTTTCGGACGACGCGTGATGGTTGGTGCTTGGTCTCCGCCCTCCTCACTTCACTTCGAACGGCACGGCCGAGCGCGTATCGTCGCTCGAGCTCACCTCCGAAACACGCAGCCGGTTTGGTGTTTGGCCTACCTTCGTGTAGTACCCACTCGTTCTTCACAACACGACAGACATGTCTGCCGCTCACGCTGTCGCCCCGGCGGCTGCCATCGGCGCTGCCGCGTCCCGTCGCCAGGGTTCGCCTCTGCGAGCGCGCGCTGTCGCGAAGCAAGGTAAGATCAGTGGCAAGTTTTCACGTCACGGGATTACGAAAACCACGGGCGTAAAATCCGTGCGCACGGTGCCCCTCGGCGCGCGCGACCTCGCGATCCCACCGCGTCCGGCGATCGCGTTCGCGCGCACGAATCGCGTGACTGTGTTTATCGGATTTGCAGGCGAATCAAAACACGCTACCCTCATCCACTAACCCCTCCCCCCCTCTGTGACCCCAACAACGCAGCCGCTCGCAAGGTCGCCACACGCGCGGCGCCCCCCGCCGCGACCACCGCGGTTACCAAATCCGCGTCCGACATCGACTGGGACAAGCTCGGGTTCGGTTTAACCGAAACCGCGTTTATGGTCAAGGTGCACTGCGAGCGCGACGGGGAGTGGAGCGCGGTGGCGGTGGAGCCGTACGGCGACCTCTCCCTTTCACCAGCCGCCGCGGTGTTGAACTACGGCCAAGGCATTTTCGAAGGCATGAAAGCGTTCCGGACGGTTGACGGGGAGGTTGTTTGTTTCCGGCCGGACCAAAACGCGGCGCGGTTCGCGGAGGGCGCCGGGCGCATGTCCATGCCGCCTGTCCCGGCGGACAAGTTCGTTGAGGCGGTGAAGAAGTGCATCAGCGCCAATCGCGATTTCATTCCCCCGGAAGGCAAGGGCAGTTTGTACTTAAGGCCGCTGTTAATAGGCAGCGGGCCTATTCTCGGGTTGGGGCCGGCGCCGAGCTACACCTTTCTGGTGTACTGCTCCCCGGTCGCGTCCTACTTCAAAGGCGGGCAACTCACGCCCATCGATTTGGTCGTGGAGGAGTCCTACCACCGCGCCGCGCCCGGGGGTACCGGGAGCACGAAGTGCATCGGGAACTACTCACCAGTGCTGAAAGTGCAGCTCGCCGCGAAAGCGCAGGGCTTCAGCGACGTGATCTACCTGGACGCCGTGAACAACAAGTACATCGAGGAGGTTAGCTCGTGTAACTTTTTCGTGGTCAACGGAAACGTCATCGCGACGCCCGCGCTTGGCGGGTCCATCCTACCAGGAATCACGCGGAAGTCAATCATCGCGCTGGCGAAACAAAAAGGCTTCGTGGTGGAGGAAAGGGAGGTCTCCGTGGAGGAAGTTATTGGGGCGGACGAGTGCTTCTGCACCGGCACCGCCGTGGTGGTGGTACCGGTGGGGAGCGTCACGTTCCGGGGCGAAAAGACGGTTTTCCAGGAGGGCGGAATCGGCGTAGTCGGCCAAGCCCTGTACGACGAACTCACCGGGCTGCAGTCTGGGAAGGTTCAGGACAAGCTGGGGTGGCTGGAGAACGTCCCGGAGGGGTTCCACGAGTGATGCGAGGCGGTGGAAGATGGGAGGCGGCATTTGTGTTCGCACTGACTTATTTTGCAAAATTTCGTCAAAATTTCCTTGTGGCTGAGATCGTCGTTCTGTAGAGCCCGACATTTGGCCAAGCGTGTAGAGCGACGCGCGCCACCACCGCGACACGCACCCCTGAGCGAGAGACACGCGCGTATCGTGCCCCCTGGTGTCCGCACGACACCATGGTGCGTACCAACACGCGTCTCACTAACTTTGTTGCCTGCCCGGCGTGGTGGCGAGGAAAGGCCATCAAAGATGCGCACGAACGCGTCTTTGCGATCGTCCCGCGCTTTGGGCGATGCGACTTCCGATCGACCGGGTCCCACCCCGCCCCCTTACGGGTCTCGGCCCACCCGCACGTCGTCCGCTTACGTACCACGTACGTAACAAGCTCAGTTCCCACCCTGACCCCCCCCACACCCCCCCCGATCTAAACAGACCATGAAGCTGTACGGCAGCACGGGCCGGTCGGACCGCGTCAAGGCGGCGGCCGCGTGGGCGGGCGTGGCTCTGGAAATGGCGCCGTTCGTGATGGGCGTGGATAACCGCACCCCCGAGTTTCGTAAAAAAAACCCATTCGGCAAGGTCCCCGTGCTTGAGACCGAGGATGGTACCTGCATCTTCGAAAGCAACGCGATTGCGCGGTTCCTGGTGTCGCACAAGCCTGGCTGCGTGCTGTACCCTGCTGATTTGACATTAAGAGCGCGCATCGACGGCTGGTGCGACGCCACGAACGTCTTAGACGTGATCGGCCCGAAGTGGTTATACCCGATTGTCGGGATCGGCGCGCAGCGAGGGGTGACTTTCGACCCGCAGTCAACGGCTGATGCCAAGCAGGTTTTGAAAGACTTCTTGCAGACGGTCGAGGACACGTTGAAATGCAACAAAACCCTGAAACTGATCGGCGGGTCGGAGTTCACGCTGGCCGATGTTGTCTGCGCGTGTTCGTTGCAAACGGCGTACGCGGCGCTGTACGGCGAAACCGAGTGGCGTCCGTTTCCGAAAACGCTGCAATGGCTGGAATCCGTTTTCGCGGCGCCGGAGTTTCTGGATGCCGTTGGGGTCGTGCCTCGGTGCGTATTGCCCATGGTGTTTGACGCGAAAGGCCCTCAAGCCATGCCCTCAACCCTAAAACCTAAACCCAAGGACGACGACAAAGACGGAGCGACGGTCGATATGAAATACGACGTCAACGGCTGGCCCGCTCAACGAATCCGGCAAACGTTTTTCGACTACTTCGTAGAAAACGGCCACACCCTGGTTCCCTCGTCCCCGGTGGTGCCTCACGACGACCCCACCCTGTTGTTCGCCAACGCGGGCATGAACCAGTTCAAACCAATTTTCCTCGGCAAGTGCGACCCCAAGTCGCCCCTCGCGAAGCTGAAAAGAGCCACCGACACCCAGAAGTGCATCCGCGCCGGCGGGAAGGTACGTGTTGGGGCTTTCCCAAATCCCTCTGACTGTTTTGCCGATTGTCCAGAGTAATTATTCAGGCCAAATTACGAAAGACTGACACTTTGTTTTACCTATCTCAGCACAACGACCTGGACGACGTCGGGAAGGACACGTACCATCACACGTTTTTCGAGATGCTCGGGAATTGGAGTTTCGGTGACTTTTTCAAGGTTGAGGCGATCGGGTTCGCGTGGCAGTTGTTAACCGAGGTGTATATGTTACCCGGCGAGAACTTGTACGCGACGTACTTCGGCGGCGACGAAGCCCAGGGGTTGCCCCCCGATTTGGAAGCGCGGGATATTTGGCTGAAATTCCTACCCGCGTCGCGCGTGATGCCGTTCGGGTGCGCGGATAACTTCTGGGAGATGGGTAAGCGGCTTTCCCAATCACCACAAAATGAAAGACTGATATTTGCTCTGTATGGAGTACAGTCGGAAAGTACTACCCACTCCGTCTACCCTTTCCAATCCCTCATACACATGGCCCGAGAGACTGACACTTTCTTCTTTACAATCAGGCGACGTCGGCCCTTGTGGTCCTTGTACTGAGATCCACTACGACCGCATCGGGAACCGGGACGCTTCACACCTGGTGAACATGGACGACCCCATGTGCCTCGAGATTTGGAACGTGGTGTTCATTCAGTTCAACCGGGAAGAAGGCGGAGTGCTGAAACCGCTGCCGGCGCAGCACGTGGATACCGGCATGGGTTTTGAAAGGCTGGCGAGCATTCTGCAAGGCAAGCTGTCGAACTACGACACGGACATCTTCACGCCTATTTTCGACGAGATTCAGCGAATCACGGGCGCGGCGCCGTACACCGGTCTGCTCGCCCCTGAAGACGTCGGGGAGAAAGACATGGCGTACCGAGTCGTGGCGGACCACATCCGGACGCTAACCTTCGCCATCGCGGACGGCGCCGCGCCCGGCAGCGACGGCCGCAACTACGTGTTGCGCCGCGTGTTGCGCCGCGCGGTGCGGTACGGCAGGGAGAAACTCGGCGCGAAGCAGGGTTTCTTCCAGAAGCTCGTGCCTGTTGTGGTGAAGCACTTCGGGACGGTGTTCCCTGAGATCGTGAAACAGGAAGAACGGGTGACTGCCATCATCGCCGAGGAGGAGGAAAGTTTTGGCAAGACGCTGTTGAAGGGTATCGACCAGTTCAAAAAAATCGCGGCGAAGTGCGCGGACGAAGGGAACAACACCATCGACGGCCCGTCCATTTTCCTCCTCTGGGAATCCTTCGGGTTCCCCAACGACCTGGTGGAGCTCATGGCGGAGGAGATCGGGATGAAGTGCGACACGGCGGGGTTCGAAGCCGCGTTCAAGGACGCGCAGGAAAAAAGCAGGGCGGGGGGCAAGAAATCAACCGGGCCCTCGCTTCTGTTCGAAGCCGAAGCCACGGCGTGGTTGCAGAACAACGCGGTACCGGTGACGAACGACGCGCCGAAATACGACGCAGGCGCGCCGCCGCGCGCGGTCGTCAAGGCGGTTTTGACCTTGGACGGGTTCAAGGAAAGCACGGTTGGCGTGGAGGGGCCGGTCGGTATCGTACTGGACACGACTTCCTTCTACGCGGAGAGCGGCGGGCAGGTCGCGGATAGCGGGTCGATCAAAACCGAATCCGGCTCCGTTGCCGTCGTGGACGTCAAGGTCGCCGCAGGGTACGTGCTTCACCTCGCGGAAGCTGTGGTGGGCGTGGTGTCCGTGGGCGATACCTGCGAGCCGTTGGTGGAGATGAACCGACGAAACAACATCGCGCCCAACCACACGATGACGCACGTGTTGAACTTTGCGCTGCGCGCCGTGCTCGGTGAGGGGGTTGACCAGAAAGGCTCGCTGGTGGATGACGAAAAGCTGCGGTTCGACTTTTCGCACAACAAAGCCATGACGGTTGACCAAATAAAACGCGTGGAGGACATCGTCAACGACACGGTGCAAAAGCAACTCGCGGTGGACACCAGGGAAGTGCCCCTGGCGAGCGCCACCGCGATCAGCGGTTTGCGCGCCGTTTTCGGGGAGGTGTACCCCGACCCGGTGAGGGTGGTTTCCGTCGGTCCGTCCATCGACGACCTGCTCGCGTCTCCCGCGAACCCGGACTGGAAACAGTTCTCCATCGAGTTCTGCGGCGGGACGCACCTCGCGAACACGAAGGACGCGAACGCGTTCGTGCTTCTTTCGGAGGAAGGCACGGCGAAGGGGATCCGGCGCGTGGTGGGGTTGACCAGGGGCGCCGCAAGAAAGGCGCTCGCCGAGGCGGACGCCGTCGCAACGCGCGTCGCGAAGTGTTCAGAACTCACCGGTGCTGAGTTCACGGCCGAGCTCGCGGAACTCAAGGGCGTGGTGGACACGGCGGTGATGCCGTTCGTAAAGAGGGACGCGATTCGGGAAAGCGTCAACGCGTTGGCGCGGACGCAAATCGCGGAGGCGAAGGCGTCTTTAGCGGCGGCCAAGGCCAAGGCGGTGGCGGCGGTTGGCGAAAAGGCGCTTGCGGCGAAAACGGCTGGTGAGGACAAATTCGTGATGCGGCTGGACGACGGCGCGGACGCCGGCGCGTTGAAGGACGCCGCCGCCGCGGCGTGGAAACACGGCGTCGCGTGCGCGTTGTTTGCGCTGGATCCGGTGAAAGGAAAGGCGCTTTGTTACGTATCCGTACCACCGACCTGCACTGGTTTGGACGTCAAGCAGTGGCTTGACGCGTGTTGCGAACCAATCGAAGGCAAAGGCGGGGGCGGGAAGAACGGCGTGGCGCAAGGCCAGGGCAACAAAACGGACGGTCTGGCCGCCGCGATCGCCGCGGCGGAGGCGTTCGCGGCGTGACGCCAGAGGTATGCTTTTTGGAGTGAACACGACGCCGTCGCTTTGAGTACAAACGACAAATAAAAATTCACGATACCTTCACCTTATAACAAACCAACCGAAACCTGTCGTGCGTCTCTTCCTCACTACTCAGCGTACCCGCCCGAGTACCGGGACGACCCCCCCTTCGACTGTCCTCGCCCGCGGCTTCCCCCGCGTCCGCCTTCGCCGCCGCCGCCTCGGCCGCTGCCCGAAAACCGGTCCCCGCCTTCCACGCGCTCGTCGTAGTACTGCACGCGCTGCTCTGGAGCGCCGTACCCGGAGTCGTACCCGCCCGTTCGCGCCGATTCTCTTCCTCTTCCTTCTCCCCTTCCCCCGCCTCGTCCTCGCCCGCCGCCCCCGCCTCGTCCGCCGTACCCGCCCCGGTCGTCGTACCCTCCCCGAGCGTCATCTCGCGGCTTGTCGTCATACCCGCCTCCGCCTCCGTACCCGTACCCGCCGCCCCTGCCTCCTCTCGGCGCCTCGCGCGTCTCGTTGTACTCCGACTGCCTGTTGTCGTACCGGTCGTCCTGCAGACCGTCGTACCCGCCTCTTTGAGGGGTGTCACCGAACGACAAGGACTCGTCGTCCCGGTCGTTCCACCCCCCGCGGTCGCCCCCCCCTCCCGACGCGGTTCCGTACCCCGCGTTCGCCGTTTCTTCCGCGATGATCTGAAGCACCACGGTTTCCGCCGCCGCCACGGCATCGGGCGAGCCTTTAATCACGCACTCCGATTCGCCGTACCCAATCTTTTCGATATCCACCCTGGCGTTCGTTTGCCCCGCGATGGACCGAACACGCTTCCCCCCCGGGCCGATAATCGCGCCTTCGAACCCGGTACAGTTCACCCGCAACACGGCGCCGCCGAAGCCCTCTTCCATGACCTGCAGGCACTTCACCACCGCGAGCTTTACATTCTCGGGGGTACCGGAAACGACGCACTCCAGCATCCTTTTATCAACCTGGATCCGCACGCCGCACTCCTGTTCGATTTGCGAAACGCAGCTCCCGCCTTTCCCGATGATCCGCCCAATCGCGCTAGGCGCCCTGCACGGGATGATTTCCTCGACCCAGTCGTCATTCTGTTCTTCCCGGCCGCCGCCCCTTCCTCTGCTCGGGTCAAACCCCCCAAACTCGCCGTTGTCGTCGTACCCGACCGGGATGTACCCGTCGCCGTCGTTGATTATCCTGGTAACCGCTTCCACCGCGGCCGCTACTTGCGTGGGCGTGCCGCTGATGAAACACTGCGAGTGTAAACGAAAAGTGGTTAACGTCTTTCGGACCGCGTGTGTTACGTAATTACGGGCGGACAATCGGCAAACGTAGGTGCCTGGATTTGGTGAAATACAAACGTACCTGCCCGTCGTCGGCGACGACTTCGATGCGCGCGCCGGTTTCTTCTTGTAACCGAGTCACGGTTGCGCCGCGTTTGCCGATGACCCGCCCCGGGCCGAGCCCGGTACACGGAACGATCTCTTCCATGAACTCGCCTGTTCCGTCGTCATCACGGCGCAACGCACGCGCGGTGCCCCGGTCGCTCCAAGGGCCAGGCGCGCTGTCGCCCTCGGCCATCACTAGTTTGCACTTCGCCACCGCGGCGGCGACGGCGTCCTGAGATTGTAAAAATAAATGTCAGTCTTGTATGGGCAATCAGGGAGGCGGAATGTGGTGGGTGGGAAATACTTACCGGCGATCCGCTCACCACGCACGTCTCGCTGTCCCGGTCGATGTCGATGCGCGCCCCGGTTTCCTCCTGGATGCGGTTCACCGTGCTGCCGCCCTTACCAATCACCCGCCCGGGCGCGCGGCCGCTGCAGGGCAGGACTTCCTGCGAATTTGGGGACGACGATGAGTGAGTTTTTTGGAAATTTGACGGACCGTGGAAAAACAAAACAAGGGTAAAGGTCGTGTCACTGAGTGATGTGTGTGGATTCGTGGTGTCTTACCTCGACCCATTGTCCGTCATCTTCCCTTTGGCTGTCCCCGCGGCCTCGGCCTCTTCCCCTTCCGCCCTCGCCCCGGCCGCCTCCCCCCCGTCCGCCGCCCTCACCCCGGCGTCGCAAATCCCCGTACTCCGCCCTTCCGCCTCCAGACGACCGTCGGTCATCGTCGAATCGTTTGCCTCGCTCGGGCCGTCCAGCGGGAGGAGGACGCGAAGCCGGTTTCTCCTCGAAGTACCCGTCATCCGCGTCGATGGCGTCGTACTCGTCCCCGAACTGGTTCGCCCAACCGCCGCCAACGCGAGGCGCGTCGTCGTTTCTGCGGCGGTCGCCGTACGCGGCGAGACGCAAAGAGATGGCGCGAGATGCACGGGCGGATTGCGTTAGGCACTTCCGGGGGGCGGCGGTGTTCGTGCCGCGGCGCAGGCGCGCCACAGGCGCCACGGGGCGCAGCGCCGTCGCCATAGCGGCCATACCTGTGGCGCGCTTGGGTAGCTTTGAGTGGTGAAAAACACGAACGTGTGTTCAGCCAGGACAAGACAGGTGTGGCGGCAACGGCGGCGGCGACGCGCTAAAAGTGACGCGTTCATCGAGAGGTAAGCAAAACGAATAATAAGCAAGCAGCTGGCCAACAAAAAGAGAAGAAGAAAATCCGACGAAACGTTTTTGTACTCGTTTTTCACGTCACAACTCTGACGTCCGCCGAATTCGTCTCGCCTCGTCTCACATCGCCACCCTTCACTCGCACTCGTCTCACATTCCTCGTGACGCCTCTCAACAGCGATCAACGCCGATCAGAGTGTTCTGTACTCTACCCCCAACCGCGCCGAGCGTCGCCATCGAACTCGCGATAAAACACCCGTCTCAAAAAGCGTTCGCTTCGTCGTCCCCTTCGTCGTCACCCCCCCCTCCCCAAAAAGCAGGTCACATCTCCTGCGACTTCCGTACGCACTGCGCGACTTTCTTCCTGAACCCGGGGTAGTCGTCCCTGAACTGTTTCGCGGCGTCGATGTTGGCTGGTGATTCGTCGTTCGGCGAGCTCAACATGGAGATTATGGAAAGCATTATTGTTTCCACCGTCTGCACGGGGCTCCACCGTTCACTGGCCTGTTCGTACCCCGTCGGGTCCTCCCCAGGGGAGTGCAGAATAGAAATACAAACTCGGCCGTCCGAATACACGTTCGGGTGCCACACCTCGGACACGAACTTCACCGAAGGCGGTTTGTTCGGGTAATCCGTGGGGAAGCTCATGTTCGCAGTGAAGAAACCGCCCTCGCTGGTGGTGCGAAAAAAGAGGAAACAAGTCAGTCAGATTTTTTATTGGCCTTTCGTTTTGGTGGTGACTGTCGCGTCGTCGTTCAAATGCGTGGGTCGTCGGAAACCCACTCCACGGATCTGCGGGGCGACGCCGTGGTAACGCAAAGACGTACTAGATCGTGTCCGGCGGTCCCATCACCGTGATCTGCCACTCGAACACGTTCGTGTCATCCACCAAGCCCGCGGAGAAACCCTCGATGGGGTTACGGCTCAGCTCTTTCAGCTGCTTCCGCAAAAGCAACACACCCTGCTGGTCACCCATGGTTTCTCGCGTGGCCTTGTTTACCCCAGGAGCGAAACGCGAGATGGAGACGAGCCTGGGTGTCGCGACGCGAATCACGCTCGCGAAGCCGGTGGTTCGAAACAAACGCGGGGTACTTGCGAAGCACGGGGTTCGTAACGGAACTGATCGAGATCAAGCTCGGTGCGGTCGTGTGTGGCGAGGCGTCTGGGAAGACGAGAGGAGCCGCCCTCTCAGCTTTTCGGCGAAATTCGTGAGGAGAAAGTTTGAGTGAAAAGCCATTGACATCTTCACTTGCCGCCGCCCGCCCATGAGCGACCCCCCCGTGGACTCGCGCGACGCGCTTTGGGCTTCGGACCGGACCAGGGTCGCGGTGTGCGTGCGCGTGGTGCCGGTTCCCGGCGTGACGTACGAGGGTCTTCGCGATGAGGTGTTTACAAAGGTAGAGTGGGGTGACCGAAACTTGCGTTGGCACGAGTCGCGTAAAGCGACGGACGCGGATTCGCCAAGTGGGTGGTCCATGGAGTGCACGGCGTCGTGCTTGGCGCACGGCGACGAGCAACTCGTTGTGCACCGAATCGAGGCCTGCGCCTGCGATGTGGTGCACGAGGCGGACTTGCTGGTAAGCGCGCCGTGTCACTTACCCCTGCTCACGGTCACGGCGACGGACCTGGCCTTCGACGCGGAGAGTGGGTTGGCCATTGGAGGTGCCGAACCGAAAATACACGACACCGAAAAAAACGAAAAAACCGAAACAGCCGCGCACATCGTTCGGAGCGCCGGCGTCGCGCTCGCGCGAACGGCGTTACCCCGAAAGGAAATCGACCGCGCGATGGCGGCGGTTACGCGGCGAATCTCTTTGGCTGAACACGCGCTAGCAAGGAACCACCCTGATATAAAAGTAGGACAAGACGTTTTCGCGTTCAAAGAGATGGGAAGCCGCGGCGGCAATCGATTCGATTTGCTGTTTCCGAAATTTGTGGGAGACGAAACTTTGGAAGACGACGACGACGACGCTGGCGCGGCAGGAAGGCTTGTCGACGACGCACAAAAGCTTGAATCACACGAGCAAGACTCCACCGACGACGACACCGAAACGCGTGACACTGAGTTCATCCACCGCCTCGCGCGAACCGCGCCGTGGGTGCGATCGGTTGTCAATCCGCTGCTAGAGACGGACGATTCGAGACGCGACGAAACGCGCGGTGATGATGATGATGATGACGATGATGCATCGAAAGCGTTTGCCAAAAACAACCCGAATGCATCCCCGAACAGCTGGTGGTGCGACGTCTCCGTGGTGTACAGCAAGCCGGGCTGTGGGAACCAGGACTGGCACTGCGACGGGAGGCACATCGCGGGTGCGTCGCAGAGCGATTTCGGTGGAAAAGGAACATCGCCCCCGTACGCGATATGCGTGTTCGTTCCGCTCATCGATTTAACTCAACAAACTGGGTTCACGCAGTTCTGGCCGGGGTCGCACCGGGTGGACGGGCTGATCGGTTTTGGAGCCGCGGTGGAGGTGTTGCGAGGATCTGTAGATGGACTAGTCGACGCGGGAGGGTGCGTTGTGTACGACTACAGGTGCATGCACCGGGGGATGGGAAATTTCACGGAAAACACCACCCGGCCGGTGCTGCAGTTTCTGTACTCAAAAGGGAACTACCGGGAAACGAAAAACTACGGCGCTAGGAGCCTATTTATAAAGGGTTAGATGGTCTAGCCGCACTAGTTATCTCGATGTTCGCAAGAAAATAAAAATAAAGGGTTAGATGGAGTATAGGTAGTATCAACACACCGTAGTACCTGTGCACCGGGGTGCGACGTAGTGCTATTCAAGTCCCATTCAACCGACTAGCGGCGAGATGCGAGTAAAATTAATACAAAGGTATCCGCTACTCTTGAGTTTTCGTGGCGTTCGCCGCCGCGTTCGCCGCGGCGTGTCTTTTCGCCCGTGCCTTGGCCCGGGCCGCGTTCGCGGCCGGGTTCACGGGCGCCGCGCTGGCTTGCGCCAGGTACGTGGCGCCTCGAGACACACCAGCCTCGCCGACGTGCGATGCCCACTCGTCACTGGTGCTGCCCTTCTTCGCGGGCGGCAACACGTTCTTGGTGTCGCCGCCGCCCGCGAGCGGCGAGTGTTCCATTCGCGGGTACGCAATTTGGTAATGCGTCGCCATGGCGAGGCGCTGTTCGCCTTCGTCCAGCGCGGCGGCGCACTCAACACTGCCCGGTGTCAAGTCTCGTTTTTCGCGAAAAACCCTCCGGGTCTCGGTGATTATGAATACCCGTTCCCCCAACCCGCCTTCGCCGACCCAGTTCCGCGCGACGCGCAACATCGAACGCATCAGCGAAATCGCGGGGCGAGTCATCGCAGAGTGCGGTTCACCCGGTTGGTTGTGTGGGGTTACGGTACACCCCGTGTACCTGCGCTGTTTTACCGTCACGTACCGGTGCTTACGAGTGGTTTCTTAGGGGTCACGTGAAACCTTCCCGTGATGACGCTGCGTGAGCCAGGCACGGACGTCCAGTTCGGTCGCGACGAGGCCTCTTCGTTTCGCGTCCGCCACAAGCGAAACGAGATCGGGCGATCCGCTTTTCTCGAGCGTGTCCAAACAACCCACGAAAACCAGCACCCGCTTCGCCCGCGTCAGCGCCACGTTCAGCCGTCTTTTATCCGCCAGAAAACCGACCGTCCCACTGCCGTTACACCGCACCGCGCTGACCACCACCACGTCCGCTTCGGCGCCCTGGAAACTATCAACGGTGTGCACCGCGGGGGGAGGGTAGTAGTGATGGGTCGCCGCCTGATTGGTTTCGGTTTTCGGGGCAAACCAAATCGATTTCGGCGAATTTTCCAATGGGTGCGTGCGTTTTCGTTTTTGCGAAACCGTCGCCTCGCGTGTCGGACCCCTGATGAGTTTGTTCACCAGCGAGTCCTTCGTGTCGAACTCTCTGCGCAAACGCTTGACTTGCTCGCTGTAGAACGTTATTACCACAGATGTGACTGTTTTCGGGGACACCGGGTGAGAAAATTCAGACTCCGACTCCGACTCTGAGTCCGAGATACTCGACCCCGAAAAACTGTCAGACGCAGAAACGTGTTTTGCGTTTTTTTGTTTGGTCGCCGCCTCGCCTCGCAGCGCCCGCGGAAGCGCCGTCGCGATCGCCGCCGCGATTTCCGCCTCCACGTCGTTCCCGATTGACGCGGCGTTTGCGTTACCGCCGTTCCCAATTTTCGAAGACTGAGCGTTCCCGTGTTTCCCAGAAAAAACGCCCCCTCCGCGCGTTTCCCCGGCGCCGGCGCGAAAAGGAACGTCCACGAACACGAAAGGCGCTTTGAGCCATTTCGCGAGAAGGGTGCGTTTTTTTTCGTTTTTTTCACAGGTTTCACTCCCCGAAACAACAAACGCCCGCTCCACCGACCCGGCGTTCCGGACGCCGCCGCCGTAGAACTGCTTGTTCGGGAAACTCGCGATCGCGGGGTGCATGCGGTACTGCGTGTTTAGCATGGTGAACCAGCTTGTGAGGGATGGGTTTTGTTCCGAATGCGCGTGGTTTTGTGGAGGGCGTCGAGTAGCGCCCCCGGGAACCAACACCGCGCCATCGTCCATAGTAAGGTTCTTTTCCTTTTCCTCCTCCTTCGTGACGTCTAGCAAGCGCGACATGCACGACCGGTCGTACCCCGCTCTGCGCGCGACGTCGCTGGCCATCGTGGCCGGTAGCTGGCACGGGTCTCCCACCAATAAACACGTTTTAGGCATCCGCGCGAACGCCACCACGAGCTCGCACTCCAACGCTTGCGCGGCTTCGTCCACCACGAGGGCGTCGAAGAACGCGGCGCCGGACATGACCGCCTGGCCGGCGCTTGATAGCGTGCAAAACACGAACCCGGCGCGCACCACGGCTTGCGTCGCGAACAGCTCGGCGTTGGCGCCTCGCCCGGACCCGGCGCGAAGAGAGACGACGACTTGTTTCAGGAGGGAGTCTTGTTTTTGTGTCTGATTGCGTGTGGAATCATTTGGATCTCGGTACCGGTAATCGCTCGGGTCCGCCGCGGCGACCAACGCCAAACGCAGCGCTTTTAACTTCCCGTACAGACCGTCGGCGGCGAGAAAAGCTGGGGCCAGATTTTCAAGCTCTGCCACAACACCAGTAATGACTTTCACTCGCGTTTCCCACGTATCGTCGCCGCGCGCGAAACTTTGTGCAAGCGTGTCCGCCAACACCCCGCACCGGCGGTACACGAAAAAGTCCATCGCGGAAGGGGAAGAACTTTGTGCTATTCTTGTGTTTTCAGTGACAGCAGTCCTGATTCTTTCATTGACAGCAGTACTGACACGAACAGAACTTGCGACAGTAGTACTAATGGCATTAGTACTACTACTAATACTAATGCCATTAGTAGCACTACACGCCATTTCCAGGGCATCCTCGACGCCGACAAGGATTGGGAAAAATAATCTGGGAGAAGACTTTCCAGAATTTTTTGTCGTCTCCTCCAGAAAACGCTCCAGCGCAACCGTCACGGCTTTGTTGGACGGCGCGCAGACCAAGGTTCGGTGCGTTTTTCGCTTTTCTTTTTTCGTTAAAGCATCTTTAGAAGCATCCGTTGAATCTCCACTGAACCCGCCTATGAACGTTTTTAACAACGCGCCAATGAACTTGGTTTTGCCCGTACCGGGAGGACCTTGGACCATGTGTAACTTTCGGGAAGAGTTACCGAAAGTATTTTTTGCGCCGTTTTCGTCGTCGTAGTTGTCAAAAACAGCATCCCGCTTGTCCAAAAAGTCCGCCGCGAACAAACACCCCGCTCTTTTTTGCGAGTCGTTCAGACTGTCTAGCGGCGTACCACACGCGGTGGAGGCGTGACGAATTCGTTCCCAGCTTAAAATCGATTCGCGTTTCTCGGCGGCGTCGAGATTGCCGCGGCGAAAGTCTTTCGCAGTATTCTCGCCGTCGCAATCGCTGTCGCTGTCGAACCGCACGTGCATCCCTTCGTGTCGCACCCCCAGCAGCTCGTTCATGAACGGCACGTTTGGCCGTGTGTGTGCCGCGGCGGCGATGCGTATCATTGAAACCACCGTGTCCAGGGGATACAGGGTAAAAATGTACCCTCGTTCTCGGTCTAAATTGTCCAAACACGTCGTACTCGACGACAGCCACACCGGCGTTTTTTGTTTGGAAAACCCGTCGGCGTCGCCTTGCGATAAATAAAAGAAAGTGTCAGTCTTGTATGGGCAAACAGGGAGGCGGGATTTGGGAAATGCAATACGTACCTACGCCCTGACCGTGCATGTCGTCATCGCTTTTTCGTCCCGAGGAAACCATCACGAGCTCCGCATCGCCCTCAGCACCGCCGCATAGCACTCGGCGTATCGCAACCACGGTTCCCGGCCGGCGCCAGTCGTTTTTCTTTTCGTGTAATAACGGTTTGCGAGGACCAGCCTCCACGCGGCACGCCACGTCCGCGGCTACCAACCCCGAGCCCGGAACCGCTTCTTTGAGTGTGGAGTGGGTGATTTTAATTTGTATAGCGCGACGGCCAGTACAACCACCCGAACGCTTGTCACCTGTCAACAGCCCTGCTTTTGACAAGGCCCGACTCAGCGTCGCCCGCGCTTCCTCCGCCGCGATGCGCGACTGCGCGTCGTAGTAACTCTCCTTGGTTTCGTATTTCGTCGGTGGCGGTGGCAGCGGCGACACCCCGACCGCGAGCGGGTCGTTCTCCACCAAACCACGGACTTGCCACCGCAGAAGCATCGCCACGAACTTGTCAGCGCCTTGGCGGTACGTGCGCTCGCCGCCCTTGCCGCGTTTGCCTCGGGGGCCCATGCGTGGGCTATTGGAGGCACCGCCGCCGTGGTTGGAAACGGGCGGCGGCACGCTTTGGACGCTTTTGCGCGAACACATTCGGGCCGCGGCATCGGGTCGGGGTGGGGCTCTACTAGGGTTGGGAACGCGACTGGGTCCGCCCGCGTGCGCGTTCATAGAGGCTCGGCCTTGTGTCGCCACGGGTGCGTGGGTCACCACAGGTCCAGCGCGCGCATCCTCCCAGTCGTCATCGTGATATTTATAGGCACCCTCCTCCTCGTCAACCCCATCGACCTCCGCGTCCACCTCGGACCTCGGCTTGAACTCAGGGACGGGGCGAAGGAAACACGGGAACGCGTCGGGGTCGGCGCCCCATCGTTGGTCGTGGTCATCGCCGTCGCTTGCCCAGTCGCGAAACCCGCCAAAGTCCTCCATCCCTGTGGGCACGTCGCCGTGTGCCCACCCGAATGACGCGCGCACGTCGGATTTTATCAGGCACTGCAAAACTGCAAAAACCGAGAAATTGAAACGAGGCCGCGGCCTACGGGCCGACTCCCTTGTCATACACGTCCACGCCTCCGCGTGTGCGGAGAGGCGTCCGACTCTCAGTTCGAATCCGCGGCCTGTCGCCTCCGGCTGCCGTGCTTGTCAGGTAAAGGGCGACCGGAAAGGAAGCGCCACCTGGGTGGTGTCTGAGGGTTGAACGATCGACCAGAATCTCGGCTCGGCACGCGGATCTGAGTTGAGTCACTTGCGTCGAACGCGCGTCGTGGCGCGCCATGCCTCCCCCCACGCCACCGCACGGCGAGAAGGTGCTAAGCAGTGGGTGGCTCAGCAAGAAGGCGCGGACGAACGCGTTCAGCAGCGGCAAGGCTTGGAACCGGCGGTACTTCGTGTTGGCCGGTCCCGGGCCGGGGGCTCGGCGGGGCACGTTGCCCTCGCTTCGGTACAGCACCAGTGACGCGCCAGGGCACGTGAGCCAACCCAGAGGCGAGGTGTTCGTGGGTCCGACTTCGTCCGTCCGCGTGCTTGACACGGAAGACTCCCTGGTCGCGTTTGACCTACCTCCCAAACTAATAGGGAAGCGGTTGTTCGTGTTCCAGGCGAAACCAGGCACCTCCGATTCGGTGTCCTCGAAAACGACATTCGTGCTGGAGTGCGAATCGGCCGGCGCGCTGCAACTCTGGGTCGCCGCGATCGCGGAGGCGATTTCTCTTGCGAAGAAGATAGGAACGGCCGGAGTGGGCGGCCAGGGCGTGATGAGCAACGCGCATCCGGTCCGGTACAACGGCGAGCTTGGGGGCGCCGCGGAGTCGGCGGCGGATGGATCGACGATTGACGCGCCGCGGCGGGAATTCATGGGCGCGCTTGAGCGCGCCGGTTTGGTGGGCCCCCTTGGCGGCCCTGCCATAAGAAACGTCCCAAACGCGGTGTGGGAAACCCCGGGGTTCGTGGATATGATGTGCGATTCATTGTTGACGAAACAAGCGGTGGAGCGACGGCGGCTGGCGCTAGCAACTGGGACCGCGGAAGGCGCGCTGCGGCCGCTGGTGCGGTCCGCCACCGACGTCGGCCGGTCCCTCGGACAGCTGCAAATGAGCCTGTCACAGGCGGAAGCGGATGCCGTTGGAGACGCGCGGCAGGGTTTAGTGGGCCTAGGGGATTTGGCCCTGGCGTGTCCGTGCGGATCAAAAAACAACAAAAAGTTCCTCGCCTGGATCGAAGAAGTCGTGGACCGCGTGCGGTACGTATTTCCCATTTAACACATTCCGCTGACTGATTGCTCGTAAAAGACTGACACTTTTTCGTTCACAATCAGGAACACCCCGGTGGGTTCGTCGCTTTTGTTACCCGGGGGGTGGTGCACGAAAACTGGCGGGCACGCGCTTGTGTACGCCGTGAGACGGCACCAGACGCACTACTCCTTAGCGGTCACGAACTGCGGCGACGGCCTGGTACGGGTCTTTCCCAACTCCAAATCCCGGACGACTGTTTGCCCATACAAGACTGACACCTTTTCTTTCCACAATCAGGAGTACCACCCCATCGCCGCGGATCCGCTTCTTGACGGGTTCAAGTACATGCACACCGTTCTTTTGGAAGACATCGACCCCGGCACGTTACTGGACGCGTCGCTTTGGGCGCTTTTGTACCGGCCGCTTATTTTTCCGGGGCCCGGAAAGAAACAGTCGGAGACGATATACACCAAGGTTCTGCCGTTTCTGAACAAAAGGCCGCTCATGGCCTCCGTAGGGGTAGCGGGCGGGGGGACGAACGGCGTCGGGTCTGTGTCTAGTGTTGGGTCTTCCAACGCGACGGACCGGACGGGCGGTGATTCCGCGTCACACAGTCACGCCGCAAACAACGACCGCGCCACGCCTTTGACCGCGAAAGCCAGAGGCGGCGATGCTTCGTGCGCCAGGCTCGCGCTTGAAGCCGCCCGAGCGTTGGTCGCAACGTCGCCTGGTGTGTCCCCACGACGAGCGGACGCGCTGGTGGAGATGGGAGTGAGGCACGTTTTGCTGGAATCCGCTTTGCAAGATTTATCGTCGGTCCCGGGCGAGCGCCTCGCCGCGGCACCAGCGGCGGCGCTGGAGTGCGCGTGCCGGTCGCTTTCATCGGCGGCGGGGAAGCACGCTGATGCGATGGCGGACGCGTCACCGGAGGTTACGCTCGCGATGGCGGGCGCTATGGGCAAACAGTCTGGGGTGATCGGCGAACAGTCTGGTGGGGTAAGCGCCGCGCACTCGCCGCTTCCCGCGGTGGACCCCGAAACCCTGGCGCGGGTTATCCGGTGCGTGGAAGGCGTGTTGACGCGGGTGAGCGTTTTGCGGAAACCGGCGCTGTTGCCGCCGCCGTTGCTCCCCGCGCCTGTGGAGGAGGAGGATGCATCTGCTGGAGTCAACGACTTGAGAAAATCGGACCGCGAAGCAGTCACCAGCCCGGTTCCGGATACCAGAACGCCTCTAATGGCGTGCGCGTCTCCTTTGTTCGGGAGACTCGCGATCGGTGCGGACGGCGGTGAGGCGCACGTTGAAACACTCGCCGGGGCATCGCAGCCCCCGCCTATTATCCGGCCGGTGGAGATGACGAGCGTGCCTGACTCGGTTGCTACCGTGGAGGAAGCGTCGGGCGCGATGCGCGCCGCGACGCACGTGTGCTTGTTGTTGGCGAACCAGTCCGAGGTGTTACCGAACACGTTCGCGTTGCGCGCGTCGTTGTTGGTGCACCTGTTCTGCTCGGTGCTCCCCGCGCCGTTACCCATGAACCACCCACACCGAAACCAAAACTGCTTCTGGGCGTCCACCACGGTGCGGTACGAAACCCAAGCCGAGCTGCTGCGGTGTTTGCGGTTGTTGCTGGTAAGTATTTCCCATTTACCACATTCCGCCGACTGATTGCCCATACAAGACTGACATTTCTTTTTTTACAATCAGGCGCACTTCTCGAGGTGAGGCGTTTCCCGACTCCAAATAACATGACTGTGTACGGCCCGCGATGGACGTTGTGCTGTGTGACTGTAGTCACATGACCGTACCCTACCTGTTACGGATCCGTAGTACATGCAGAAACTCACACCACTACGGTACCCTGTCCAATCCCGGATACACAGTACACCCACACTCGCCGACTCAGGACTGACCCTTTTTCTTTTTCCAAACAGCACCACGCTTTCGCTAAGCGCCACGCGCTCGTTCGACGCCGCGCGGTTACTGAGCATGGCCAGCCTCGCTTCAATCGCGGACGCGGTGCTGCGGCTTCGTGTAACGGACCACCCTAGCGTGTTCTGCGAGCACTACGCCGGCACGGCAGACGGCCCCTGCCTGCCTTTCGGGTTCGAAATGGGCCCGTTCGTGGTGGAAGCGGAGTATTTACGGTTCCACTGTCCAGAACGCACCGCGCGGTTAACCCAGACCCTGGATTACTTCCACGGCATGCGCGCTTCTTTAACAGAATCGCACGTCGTTTTCCGGTGGGAAAGGGGGAACAAGTTCGGCGACGGCGAGAAACGGTTGCTGTCGCAGGTGTGCCTACAAATGGGGTTCCCCATGGAGGACGACGAGTTGCCGTTTTACCTGAGCGGCGAGTCACGAGAACTGAGCGATAACTACCCCGAGCTCCTGGTCATGCGGGACATCGTGTTTATGTTCAAAGGTACGGCCGGACGGGGCTTTCCCGAATCCAAACACTGTTCGGCCCGATTACTCTGACTGTTTACTCATACACATTACGAAAGACTGACCCTTCTCGTGTACCAAAAAAAGCCCTGATGACGCCCACGAGCGACGCGCTTCCGGAGTTGCGGAAATGGCGACCGCGTGACGCGGCGTTGTTCTGGAAGTACAAACCAGGCGAGGGGTTTCACGCGCACGGGTTCGCGCGGAAACTGGAAGTGACGCCGTGGAAAGAGGGGGACTCCGGGGATAAAGGCGGCGCCGGAAGCGGCTGGCGAAGGTACGGCCTTAGGCGTTTCCCAAATCATAGCCTCCCTGTTCGGCCCGATTACCCTGACTGTTTACGTAATACACGCGGTCTTACAAGACTGACACTTTGTTTTACCCATTCCAAGCGCCATGGGGGGTGGTTTCCTCGCGTCGCTTTTCGGCACGGGCGACGCGCGACCGCGGTGCCCGCCGTCGGGGGGCAACCCCAGCAACTTGGCCGGAAAACGCGTGGACACCGAGGAGGACGTTTTACACTTAACCAACCTGCCCACGTTCGACGGGCTGTTGCGGCCGTCGGAAAGTGAGTTGTTGCTGACGTACCTCACGGCGCCGTACCTGCGCGTACCGCTCGTGTTGAGGCACTTCGCGGACGCCCAGCGAGTGCGCGCACTAGGGCACCCCGAAATACAAGGCGTCCTGGACGCGTGCTTCTTCGAACCAGGGCCGTGGCAGCCCCCCGGGAGTGTCGACGTCCCGGCCCAAATTCCGGCGCCGTCGCGCGCGCACATGGCCACGCCCGCCGGGTTACTGCTACACGAACTAGGTGCGGGGCTTTCCCAGTCACCACGTTGCGCCGACTGGTCGGCCCGATTGCCCTGACTGTTCGGTTCGATTACTGTGACTGTTTGCTCATACAAGCTACGAACATTACGACCGACTCGGAAGCACTACATACATCACAAATGGACTGTTTGCCAATACAGTAAGACTCAAGACTGACACTTTCTTTTTTACAAAAAAGGCAACTCCCCGGCGCCGCTGGTGGACGCGGCGGAGGACATTCTCGCGATGTCCCTCGAGCTGGACACGGGGAGGCACGACGCCCCGGTTTCAGGGGCGCTGCTTTACACCGCACGGCTGATGACTCGCATGCACGCGTTTATCCGGTTCCTGTTAGTGGAAAGCGGGTGGGGAAACGAGGTTGATTTTCCGGGGGACGGGTGCTCCGCTTACGACGCTTCTTCGCAAACGCGGGAATCAACTGAGAGTGAGGGGGACAAAAAATCCACCGAAATCGGCACCGAAGATGCACGAAAAGGTACACACGATTCACAAAGAGGCACACAAACAAAAAACAAGGGTCCCGGCGGCTGGGCGGGCGGGCACGGCGCCCGGGGCGTTCGGTGCCCCCCGAGCGCGGCCAAGCCGCTGCTGCTCGCGGTGCACCGACTGAGGGCCGCGCTTGACGACCGCGTGCGCCCGACGCTGCGCCGGTGGCTCGCCACCGCGGTGAGGGACGGCGCGCAGAAAAGCGCGTGTTCGCTGCACGCGCACTTGGCGTATTTGCACTGGAGCACGCTGCCATCTGCCTTGACCATGCGGGGCGCGCAGACGTTGCTCACGGCGCAGGCGTACATCCTCGTTAATCACGTTTTCGTTGACGCCACTGTTGGCGGCGGTTCCAAGCTGCGCGCCAGTTCTTCCGAGACCGCTGGTAAGGGCCTTTCCCACTCACCACGTTCCTCCTCCCTGATCGGCCATACTCGTCCTGCGAAGGGACGGTTATTACGACCAGAAGGGCGCATTCCCTCGGACTGTTACCACGACTTTTTACGTAATACCAATCCCGGATATACACATCACGACCGACTGACACTTTCGGCGTTAATCGCGCCAGCGGGTGACGCCGCGTCCGTCGCGTCGCACGACGAATCCCTGGGTTTCCCTTTGACTGAAATCTTCGACCTGTTCCAGCGCCAGCGAGCGTCCATTTTGCGGTGGATGTCCAAACACCCGGCGTTGGCGGATTCCGTGCTTGAAGAAGTCGTGAGGGTGTTGACTCTGAACTCGGCGGGGGAGGACGACTTCCACCTAGGGGACGAGACGGATACCGGTGACACGAAACAATCTCCGAAATCGCGCTTGAAAAACTTCGCCGCGACGTTCGGGTTGAGAGGCGCGACGAAGGTTTCTGGGAAGAAAGAGTTTGGTGACCACACCGCGAGTAAACCTGATTCTTACGAAGTCCTTCCGAACTCGGAGCACGAACCGTCAAAGCGAAAACCGACGCGTACGGTTGACACCCGGCACGCGGACCGCCGGTGGGTCCGCGTTCCCGGGCCGGGCGGGGTGGGGCGGTTCATTCCCGAAACCGAAGCCGCGGCGGCGGCGGCGGCGGCGGGGGTGCCTTTTGTGAAGCGGCTCGATGGCACCGAAACGAACGACGTGGAGAACACGTCGGAGAGCACAGAGCGGTCCGCTACCAGCACGTCGCCCCCCGTTCTGTCTGAAGAACCTCCAACGGCAACCGACCAAACCCCGAAAACCTCCCTTTCCTACGCGGACTGGATGCGCTCCGTGACCACGATGGCGGTGGAGATGGAAGTCAACACTCAGCTCGGGGAGTTCACCGTCCGCAAGAACCGGCTAAAGTCGCTGCAGCACGGCATCCGGGAGATGCCCGATTTCGCCGCCGCGCTGGGTGCCACGCTCGCGGCGCACGGCGCGGCTGAGAAACTTTCCAAGAAACGTAACCGCCGAGCGGGCGGCGAGCGCGGTGGGAACGACGTTTCAACCGCCACCGCGGGGTCGACGGTTTGCACAACTGCGCAGATGGATATCGACAGCGATGACAGCGACGGCAGCGACGACGACGACCCGAACGCGATCGTGGTGCACTGCGCGGAGGTCCGGCGGTCGAAGCACCGGTTGTGGATGCGTCTGGTTGGTTTACGACACGACGTGCAGCTGTGGGACCGGGATCGGCGGGCACCGGCAAATCCTTTCGTACGGCCGTACGCGTCTCTTTTCACGAACACGCAGATCGCAGCCGGGCTCGCGGGCGCCGCGGGCGCCGTCGCCGACGCCGTCGCCGCGGTGGGCGGCGCCGGGTTGCGCGGCGCGGAGCGGTGGATCTCCGAGCGTCTCGACCCGGTCGTCGCGGGGCCGGCCGCGGAGTACTTGGCGGGCGTGGAGCTGTTCATGCCCCTTGCCACTATCGACGGCCCGGTGGCGCGGTTAGCCGGTTTCGCGAAAATCCTGGACGGTGAGGAGGGAGGGAACCCGGCGGACGACACGTGGGGATTCGACGGGTTGGGTTCGTCAGGTTCGGGGATGGGAGACAAAACAGGCAAGGGTAAGACCGGTACCGTCTCGGACGAACGCGGTACCGACAACGAAAAAGGTTCCAAACGCGTCGGCGCTTTGACCGAAGTCGTAGTTGTAAGAGACCCGCCTCTCGTGCAGGTGTTCAGAGTAGAGTCCTACGGCCGGCGGTGGCGACGCGCGCTTGTTTTCGCCTCACAAGCCTCCTGGTGCCTCGCGGACGTGGACCCCGACGGGCACCCCGCGCTTGACGACAGCGGCGAGCGGTACCTCCTTTCGTCGTCTCGGCTGGGCGCTTCTTCCTCGTCGTTGGTGGTTTCGCGAAATTTAAACGAGAAACAAGGAAGGCAGCAGTTCGTGCCACAACGACACCTACGCGGCCTACTCCCAGCCGCGCTTCTCAAGGAGTACGTGTTCTGGCAATCGCACGACGGCGACCTGTACGGCGACGCGGTCGGGGGTGGGAAAAACGGGAAAAATGGAAACACGATGTTGCACTGTCGGCTAGTACAAAGTAGTGGCGATTCCGGTACCCCTAACAACTACTCGTCCGGAGACTACTCCGCGGTGATTCGAAGAATTCCCCTGTCCTCGTTACAGGCGCTGGGTATCGACCAAGGTGCGCGCCTGCCGGAAGGCGTGATTCAAGGCCAACTCACCTTGGTGGACCTTCTCTTTGCCCCCGCCGTGTTGGCGGCGGCGGAGGATTCGGATTTTTCCGCGACGGATTCAAAAGATTCAGGCGCCAAAAAGAAAAAAGCCACCCCCGTCGTGGAAGCCGCGCGCGCTCTGCGTTCCCTCGCCGGCCGCCTCGCCGCCGTGGAGGGCTTGGCGCACTGCTTAGCCTGGACTGCCGCGCCTGTTGACGTTTCGACGCTTCACAAAGGGGGGGGCGTGTTCGGGGCGTTGAAGGGCGCCGCGAGTTTGGTGGTTGGCGCGATGGCGGCTGCTTCGAAAAACAAAGACAACCAAAGCGACGTCGCGGGTATCGACCGCCTGGAGCTTCCTCGTTTGGGCATTTCCTTCACCAGGTCCAAAACCGGCGCAAAAAACAAACTGGAGTGCGAAGGTACGTATTGGGGCTTTCCCAAATCCAGACACTGTTTTACCGAAGCTAGTGACTGTTTGTCCATCCATCGCCCAATACATGACTGACACTTTTTTTTATGCATCGTAAGAGCACGCGGGTTTGTTTCTCAGCGCGAGGCGCTCAAGCGCACTGGACGCGCTTCTGTCAGGGTTGCCGCACGCGCTCGTTTTGGAAGCGCGGGACGGGAGCCTCTCCGTGCTTTTGCCGGCGGGCGCGGCGCCGCGGCCGGCGCTTGACCGGGTGGTGGCTGTTTCTGAGGCGGGCGGCGATGATTCGAAAAAAGGACGCTCGGCGAAAGACATCGCCGTCGTCGCCGCCGAGGAAGCCGCGGCGGTCGGTACGAAGGGTTTCGGCACCGACACGGTGCTTGATCGCTGGGACCACGCGTGGATAAAAAACGCGGCGGCGGCTGGCGGCGGCGGACACTACGTGTACCCCGTGCACTCGTCGCACGCGGTGCTGGAAGCCACGAGTTTACCAGCCGCGCTGTATTTGTGTCTTTTAAGGTTCCTCGCGAGGCGGTACGCCGACGTCGTGAAACTGGCTGATCTGTGCGTGTGCGAATCCAAACCTAGCGCGGAGGAGGCGCAGCTGTGGAGCGCGTTCGTGGGCGTGGCGAACGACCCGGCGCCCGACGCGACGGCGGCGCGGTTGAGGTTAAGCGTCGCCGCGTTCGGCACGCCCGCGGAGACGTTACTTCCCTGGGACGTGGAGCCCGAGCTCGTGACCTACGTCAGCACGTGGGCTTATATCTCCGCGGCATGCCGGTTGCCCGCGAACGAAGAGAGGGAGCTGTTGGATTCGTGCTCGCCTGAAACGCTGACCTCGCCGCTGCTCGCGAACCGGGCTAGCTATTTGTACCTGCGATCGAGGGTGGACGAGGATTTCGCGGTGGGACACCCAAACGCGAGTGCGGCGATTCAAGCCACGACGCGGAAACAAACCGGCGCTTCCTCATCCGCGTGCCCTTTGGTGTACCCCGAAACCCCCACTCAAGGCACCTTCGACCTGGTCGACGACCGTTCGTGTTTGGAAGACGGCGTCACGGGTGACGGCCCGCTCGGTAAACTCGCGGGCCTGACGCACTCGTTCACGCAGTACGACGCGAAGGTAAGTATTGCATTTCACGGACCCAATCCCGCCTCCCTGTTTGCTTTCACAAGACTGACACTTTCTTTTGTTTATCGTAAGGACGTTACCGGGGTGGCGGGGTTGACGAAAATAGGCGAGTGGCTGGAACAGAGCGGCGGCAATTTCTTCGCCCTGGATTCAAGCTCCGGATTTCCAACCTTGTTCGAGCTTTTAACCGGGAGCACGCCCCTACGAGTGCTGCCCACGGATGACCCGCACCGCTGGGGAAGCGCTTTGCTAAGGTTCGTGCCGACAGAACACGCGTCTCGCAGAGGGACGCTCATGAGCACGTTGCGAATTTTAGCGTCCTCGAAAAGGGTCGCGGAGGCGTGCCCTAAAGTCGAGGAACGCGGCGTGGGGGCGCGGATGGCGGCTGTTTTCGCGGTGGACGGCGCGATCGGTTTGTTACTGCGCCGAGTGCAGCCTTTTTTGCGGGAGCGCGCGGGTGGCACGGGTGGCATCCCCCCGAGCTTTGCTTCCCGGTGGAACTCGAAACGGTACGTCCCGCCGGATATGGTTTCCGTTCCAGAGTGCGGCGGGGTTTTTCAAACCCCCAGGGACGCCGCGAGGTGGGCGCTTCCCAAGTTCCCGGATTCGTCCAGGTCACAAAGGTCGTTTCCCATGACCTCGCACCTCCCCGGCGCGGCGTCGACGACGGCGACGGCGTGGGGCGGAGCGCACCTCGACAAAGTGCACGTCCCGTCGCTGGTACACGCGCCGCTGGCGGAACTGAAACTCGGGAGGTTCTTTCAAGGGCAGGACACGGACGACGCGGAGACGGCGTGTGTTTTGGACATCGACGCCGAGCGCGCCGCGAAACTCGGCGTGTTAGTCAAAACCGAACCGGGCGGCCTTCCCTTCCAGGTCGGCGACCACACCTCCGCGGCGACGCCCGTGGCGAAGCGGACGCTGGAGCGTTTGCGTTTGGACATCGCAGGCGCCGCGGAGAGCGCGGAGAAGCTGAAGCTGAAGAAAGCGCAAAAAAACCTGGACACTGGTACCTTGAACCTGGACACGTACGACGTCTCCCAGTTCACCGACCTGTACCTCACCAGCTTGACCCCCAAAGACTGCGCGTTTGTGGCGAAGGAAGCCGCGGCGACGCTTCTCGACGGGTCCGGGAAAAAAATCGTCAAGTCTCCCGTCTCAACGAAAGCGCGCGCCGCGTTGCTCACGATTCTCACCGCGCTCCGTGAGCTGTCCATCACGGACGCCGCCGCCGCAACGGAAGCCGCGGCGGCGGCGACGAGTACCGCGAACGGGTTATCGAGAGACCCGAGCGCGGCGCGGGCGATGCTAAGGCTGGGACTGAACCGACGCAGCGGCGCCTGGGCGGAGTGCACTTTCGACGACTTGATTGAGGGTTTGCTGTGTTCGGACGGCGAAAAGATTCTCGCAAGGCTCACCCCGGGGGTAGGCGAGGACGGCGCCGCCGCGGCGCTTCACCTCGCCGCGGTGGCTTTGCTGTTGACCTCGCGAGCGGCGTTGGCGTCACGCGCCGCCGCCGCCGCGGAGGACGCGATCGCCGCCATCGACGGCGCGGTGAACGCGGTAACCGCCGCCGCGTCCGTCAGCGCCGGCGTCGAGGCTTGTGAGTTTGGCGTTTCCCTAGCCGCCAAAGCCTTGGCCGATTTGCTGCGCACCAAGCGACACTACTTCGACACAAGCGAACAGTCCTTACACGACTTCTCGAACAACACGGGGAACGGCCCGTCCACGCTGTACGACCCACGGATGCTTGTTTTCGAGTACTCGCAATCAATCGTGCTGCGCAAACGGCAAGTCGCGCTGGTCCGGGATTTCACGAGCGCGCTGCGGAACCCGAACGGCGCGGAGTGCGCGCAGGTACGGCCTTGCGCGTTTCCCAAATCCAGGCACACTGTTTTATCTCTCAGCCGGTGACTGTTTGTCCATACATCGCCCAGTACACGACGTTAACCACTTTTCGTGTAACAATGGCAGATGCTGATGGGCGAGGGGAAGACGACGACGATTTGCCCGTTGCTCGGGTTCATGTTGGCGAACCAAGAGACGCTTGTGGTTCAGGTTGTGCCTCAGTCGCTTCTCGAGTTTTCCAGGGGTTGTTTGCGCAGGGCGTTCGCGGGTGTAGTAAGGCGATCGGTGGTCACCCTGAAGTTTGACCGGTTCACGCAACTCACCCCGGCGCCGCTGTACGCGCTGCGCAAAGCGAGACGAAGCCGCTCGTTGGTCGTGACCACGCCAACTGCCCTGAAAAGCCTGGTCCTGAAATTCCTGGAGTGCGCGCACCTTTTAGACCAGTCCTACGTCGCGCGAGTGGAAAGCGCGGCAGTGGAGACGCACATGGGCGGGTTCGGGCGTTTGTTCGAAGGCGCCACGGAGTACCGGTCGCGATCGGAACGAGTCGCCGACGCCGGAGGCTTGGCGCCTGGCGAGATTCTTGAGCTGCGAAAAGAAGGCGCGGTCGCCGCGGAGATTGTGCGGCTTTTCCAAAGCAGCGGCGTGTTGGTGCTTGATGAGGTACGGCCTCCTGGTCTTTCCCAAATCCAACGGCCACTGTTTACAGCCCCTCTTTGACGTCCACGGCCGTCATTAAAAGGAAGTTACTACATACATCACAAACGCACTGTTTGCCCACACTCGCCGACTCAAGACTGACACTTTTCGTGTAACAATCGCAGGTGGATTTGATTCTTCACCCGTTACGCAGTGAGCTTCACTGGCCGTTGGGACGACGGGTACCGCTGGATTTTTCGAAATCGAAACAGGGCGACGGTTTGCGGTGGAAACTTCCGTTTTTCATAATAGACGCCGTGTTCGGCGCGGGGTTGCGGAGGAGCTCGTCGGAGGAAGCGCGCGGGTCGAACGAAGCGCTTGAGATTTTGAAAAAAATCACGGCCTGCGTTAAAGGCGCGACGCAAAAGAAAAGCGTCCAGTCGCAGCCGCATCTCGTTTTGCTGGACAAAACGTGGTACAACACTTCTTTGTCTCCGTTACTGGCGGAGTGGACCGAGATTTGGCTACGAGCTCGAGGCGCGAGCCGGGGAATAGCGGAGCACCACATGCGTGCGTACCTCACGCGCTCCGGGAACGTCGCGGGTACGTTTTGTGTTTCCCAAATCCAACGACTGTTTCAAGCCCCTCTTTGAGTACAGCAGGAAAGTAACTACCCTGTTTGCTCATACAAGTTACGAATGCGGTCCGAAAGACTGACACTTTCTTTTATATGTCGTAAGAAGCGTCCGAGGTTATCGAACGCGAAGCCGAGGACAAGTCCCTGAAGATGATCAACCTCGCCAGGGACTGGATCTGCGCGCTGTTGCCGCACGTGCTTTCGAAAATAAACAGGGTGTCGTACGGGTTACTCACGGCGAAGGATGTTGGTCTGTTAGAGGCGAACGGCGGTGCGCGGGTGCCCAGCAGCCGGCGGTTGTTAGCGGTGCCTTTCGTGGGCAAGGACATCCCGTCACGAACGAACGAGTTCTCGCACCCCGACATTGTTATCGGCCTAACAATCTGCGCGCACAGACACGAGGGCTTGCGCAGAAGCGACTTCAAAACCGTCCTGCGAGGTCTGCTGAACAACCTGGAAAACGAAACCGGGCCGCAGGTAGGTATTTGTATTTCCCAATCACCACATTCCGCCTCCCTGATCGGCCCGATTACCGATTACCACGACTGTCTACTCATACACATCACGAGAGACTGACACTTTCGGCTTTTATCGTGCCAGGGTAAGAGGCCGAGCGCAAAAAAGTGGGGCGAGTTCGTGCGGTTCGCAGGGCGAAGGTAAGGAACTTTCCCATTTACCACATTCCGCCGACTGATTGCCCATACTCGTACCAGAAGGGACGGTTATTACCTCTGCTCATTACCCTGACTGTTTACTCATACACATTACGAGAGACTGACACTTTCTTTTTTATCGTATCAGGGTGCGCGGCGAGGCGCGGGAGGAAGCGGCGGCGGCGGCGCGACGCACGGCGGCGTCGCTGCGGGCGAACGTCGGTGAGGTGGGCGCTTCGCGAGTTTGGTTGGTTTCGTCATCCTTATTGGCTGGATCAAAAGCCAGCTCATCGTCCCTAGTCAGCTCAACCGACGAGCTCGTGTCCGCGTCCAAGTCCTTAGCCTCGGCGGCGTCCGAGGTGTGGCCGTTACCCCTGGTGGATCCGAGGGACGTCACGCAAGTCGAGACGCTGTTCAAGTTGATGCGCTTCGTCCCTGAGGTAATAGAGCACTACCTTGACAAGCACGTGTTCCCTGAAACCGCGAAACACCAGGGCATGAAGCTGTCAGCGACTGGCCAGGAGCTCGGTGGCGATTTGCTATTTCCCAAGCGAGTAGGGTTTAGCGGGACCCCCTCCGATCTGCTGCCCCTGGAACTGGGCGCGCCCAAGTTCGAACAAGGCACGGACGCCAAAGTTTTCGCCACTCTCGCCGCGACGGACGTGGTGTGCGCAGTGGCGCTTCCCGACGACTGGTGCGTGGAGAGCCTTCTTCTCGGCGTGGCCACCGCGGACCCGCCGCTGCACACGCTGATCGACGTCGGCGCGCTCGTTACCGGTATGAGCAACAAACTAGTCGCCAAGTTCTTGTTGGACAACGGCCTGGTTTGGGCGGACGGATGCGTGTATCTTGACGAAGAGGACCGGCAGATGGTGCTGATGCGCGTCAACGACCGGTCCGCCGGAACAGCCGACGCTGATACCAAAAAGAATTTGGACGCTGAGGATACCTCCTCGCCGAAACCCCCTTTTGTTGTCGCAAACCACGGACACAAGTACGAAGTCGTTCCCCTGCAACGCGTCGCCGCCCTCGATCCGTCGCGGCGGTTCACCTTTTACGACCAAGTGCACACCACCGGGATGGACATAAAACAAGCCCCCGCGGCGCGAGCCGGGGTCACGCTTGGTAAGGACATGACCTTGCGTGACTACGCGCAAGGCGCATGGCGCATGCGTCAGATCGGCCGGGGCCAGCGCCTTTCGCTTCTAATCACCCCAGAGGTTAAGAAACTCGTGGAAACGAGCTTGGGGGATAGTTCGAATGAGTCTGGGTCTCAAGAGGTAAGCTCTAAGAGTCATTCCCTCGACGTGGCTTCCATGGTCGGCGGCGGCGAGACCCACGGCCGCTGGTTACGCCACGTCCTCGCCTGGCTCGTGGTGAACGGCATGCGGGCGGAGAACGTGCAGTTTGGTTTGCTTCAGGAACAAAGGGCGGCGAACGTACGTGTTGGGGCTTTCCCAAATCCCGGACTCCCTGTGTTCCTATACTCGTACCAGAAGGGAATATTACCTCTGCCGACTGTCCGCCCGTAATTACTCATACACATGGCCTTACAAGACTGACACTTTGTTTTACCTATCGTAAGGTTTGGCGGAAACACGCGTACCGCAAAACCTTGGCCGCCGGCGCCTCGGCGTTCGGCAGCGACAAAGGCGAAGGCGCGCCTCGTAAGAGCCTGGACGTTTTCCGGGAAAGAGTTTCCTTCGTGGTGTCTAACGCGGTGCCCAAAAAAGTTGTAGGGTCCAAACGCCTTGCCGTGTTGGTGAACGAACACACGCAACTGCTGCTGGATGACCCAGCCGCGAAAACGCAGCTCGCTCAAATCTTGGCGGACGTCGCCGAGACGGAGCGCGCGACGGGTAAGGCGCTGGCGGAACGAAAGAGAAAGATTACCTCGACTGAAAACTCTTCGGATCTCGTCGACACCGCCGGCGTTCTAGGCGGCACGAGCACTTTTGGTGAGCTAGAGCACGCGCTCGATTCCGAGCAGACGCAAGAACAGGAACAGGAGCAGGAACAGGAGCAGGAACAGGAACAGGAGAAGGAGGAGGAACGGGAGGAGGAATCAGTTGCGGAAGACCCTGATAAGCTGCGGTACGCGCGGGACGACGAAACGCAAATCGGGTGGCGTTTGGACTCCCTGAAAGGTACGTATTGCGCGTTTCCCAAGTCCTGACACACTGTTTGCCCATACAAGACTGACACTTTTCGTTCACAATCAAAGACGCGCCTGGTTCGAAACAAGGCTTCTTCGCGTTACGGGATTTCAAATTACACCGCGGGCTGGGTGCGACCACCAGCGCAGTGGATTTCCCAAACTACCTGTTTCTGTCCAAGAACTGGTTCAAAACCGGTTGGGCGTTGAACGCGCACCGAAGGCTGAAGAACCTGGTGATAGTCATGGACTGGACCCCCGACGCGAGCGCGGCGAAGGCGTTTGACGTGAGTACTTTCGGCGACACTTCTGACGGGACCTTTTCTCCGGGATTCGAAGAAGGTACGACGGGTTTGAGGAACGACGCCGACGAGCCAGGCGGCGGCGGCGGCGTTTTAGCGCAAGCGTCTGTTTTAGCGCAAACCATGACCGCCACGTTGGTCAATTCAACAACAACCCGAAAACAAAAAAGCTGGACCCCGACCGAGTTGACGAAGGAACAGGAGCTTTCCCTGCACGCCGCGTTCGCGATGTTCGACGAGAACAAGTTGGGCCGGCTGGACGAGGTTCAGTTACGGGAAGTGCTGCGGTCGGCGGACGCGTGCGTTGGGGGCGACGAGGGGGCGTTGACCGTACTCGCACGAAGGGTGATGGGCGGGGACGCGGAAGAGGGCATTTCGCTGAAGTCATTAAAGGTCTCTTTAGCGAAGGAAAACATCTACGGCGTGCAGGACGGTCGGTTCTACGTCGCCGTTTCCCTGGCGGAGGCGGAGAGTTTACGAGCCGCGATGCGGGCGGCGAAGCGTGAGGCGTTTGAGTCAAACGGCGCGTGCGACGGGCGCTTGGTGCCTTTCCACGACGTGGAGCTCGGTTTAAGAGTGCTGTCCCCGGGAGGCGACGGCGCGCTTCTTGAATCCAGTTCTGGGTACGTCCCCGCTGAGTTGTTCCAAGCCTCAACCGCGACGCAGTGTTTCCGGTTCCTTGACTCGCAGATGGACTTTGAGGCGCACGAAGTGTCGCTGTTACTGCGCGCGCTGCAGGGCTCGGCGCCCGAAACCCGGGTGGAGTTTTTCGAAAAAGTCAAAGCGGTGAGACGACGACCAAAAGGGATTGACTGGAGAGACACGCCCCTGGCAAGGGCGTTGACCACCGCGGACGCGTTCGCGCTGCTAGCGTCGCGAGCGTCATCGTCGCGAGTGCGCCAGGCGCTGCGCCAGCGCAAAATGCGACTGCTGGACGCGTTCCGCGCGTTTGACGGCGAAACTCAAAACGGCCGCCTCTCCTACGAAGCCCTGTACGGAGGCCTGACTTGGCTCGGCGTGGAGCTCACGCCTGTCCAGATGATGGACCTGGCCCGGAAAATAGACACCGCGCAAACCGGGTTCGTGACCTACTCCCAATTCGTCGAGGCGTTCGGGCCGGACGAGGCGTGGGCAGCGGGGGACGGAGATGACGACGACGGTACACGCAACACGTCGGGTGAAAACGCGGATGGAACCGATTCGAAAACACGAAGGCCATCCGCGCTGGACGCGTTTTACGGCGACTCCGGCGACGCCGGCGACTTCGGGGACATGATGAGCGCCTCGACAAGGGACGATTCCGATTTGTTCGGTTTGAACAAGAAAAGCGCGGCGAGGTACGTGTTGCATTTCCCAAATCCCATCACTGTTTACTGCCCCTCTTTGACTGTACTGCTAGAACAAGTGCACTGATAGAATCCAACTCTCTGACTGTTTGCTCATACTCTAGACTCAAGCCTGACCCTTTTCTTTCCAAAAACAGCGAACCGTACGACCCGCTCGGCGCGCTCGGCGGGGTTGAGTCGCGGTCGCAGTCTGAAACTTCCGACCACGAAAACGGCTGGGACGGCGACGACGACTTGATTGATTTCGACGGCGACGAGCGAAGTGCTGGTAGGGCTCGGATCGAATCGCGGTCGTTGAGTGGCAAGACGTCTGGAAAGACCTTAGATGTGAAGAAAGGAAACTCCAAAAACCAAAAGGTAACAGGCGTTCCCAAACACGTCGTTTCCACGCACTTCGCGACGGCGGGCGTGCCGTTATCGAGGGACACCCTGGCCGGGTTCCGCGTCGCAATAAAGCAGCACGCCACGTACGACAAAGTCTGGACCAGCGAAGCCACGGGGTCTCGCAGGGCGGCGTCGTTCTGGGTCGCGAGGTTCGAACAAGGGTTCGCCACGAAAAACAGGGACAGGGTTAACCTCGGGTCGTACCTCACCCCCGGGCTTTCGGATCCGTCCCGGTACGCCCCGGTGTCGCCGCACAACCCCAATATGACTCTCCCACCCGGCCAGTTCGCCAACGCGCTGGAGGTTTGCGACACCAAGGCGTGGGCGCTTTCCGGGTCGCCGCACCTGGCCAACGTCATCGAGGTACGTATTTCCCACCCATCACGCACTCTCTGCGATTACTGCTCTGTATGGAGTACAGGTTGAAAGTACGAACCCCACTTCGGGGGGACCCCTTTCCAATCCCTGATATACACGTCACGACCGACTGATACTTTCTTTTGTTTCGTGCCAGACCCTGTTCCCGCACCCCGTGCGATTCAGACAGGTCTGGGGCCAGGAGTGGAAGCACTGCGCCGTGTTCGCGTGGGCGGCGGTCCCTCCTGACGGGTTCGTCGCGCTCGGGATGGCCGTGACCTCCACACACGAACCGCCCGCCGTGACCAGCATTCGGTGCGTCCCCAAGGTTTGGACGCAAGTTTCGCTTGTAACACCCAAGCTCGTGTGGTCCAACAGCGGGGGGGGGGGGGGGGGGGCGGCGAGCGCGTGGCTTACGAACTCGCTGGGCGTGGCGCACGTGGTGCTCGGCCACGAACCGCCTGCGCAAGAAGCGTGTGTCGACCTAGTCCCGGTTGCGTCGATGTTGCCCGAGGACCTGCTGGCGCCGGTCGCGGCGCCGCCCAGGATTGAACCAAGGACCGGCGGGTTAGGTCAAAGCGGGTTTGTAAAAGCAACGGCTACGGGGTTTGGCAGTGTTAATGCGTCCACCTCTGGGAGTTACGGCGCCGCCTCTGGCGACAGCGCCGCGCCTCCCCTTCGCGGGCGAGCGGCGATGTTTGAATCCGTCGCGGAGGAGCGCCGGGGGGAACAGTTGTTTAAAGAAAAGCGAGAGCGCGACATGAGGGAACGCGAGGAGCGGCGCTTGGCGCAACTGCGGGAAAACGGAGAACGCGGCGGCGATATCTTCGGCGGGTTCTTCGGGGACACCCCGGTGGAACCCACGCTGGTTTCAGTCGCGCCGACCGCGCCTGCCGGGCGAGGTTTCCCGCCCTTAGTGCCAAACACAGACGTCAACCCGTTTGCGGCTGGTAACTCGTTCAGTAATAACTCAAGACCAAGACCTTCCCCGGTGGTACCGCCACCCGCGGGCGCGATTCCGGGAATGGATCTGCTCACCGGCTCACCAGTCGCGACTTCCAACGCCAACGACCCGCTCGGGGCCCTGGACCCGCTAGGCGCGGGGCAATCGGGACTCAGGGTCAAGAAAGAAACCGTCTCCATGTTCGGCGCCGCGGCGGCGAACCGAAACAAGAAAGCAGAGTAGAGTGTCCGAGGGCGAAGCGGACTTTTTAGACTTGATAACTTTTTAATACAATTCTTCTTTCTTCCCTCCTCACCTCCCGAAATCCACCGAGTTCCTCATCTCGCCCAGCGGGATTCGTTTTTGCGGCGACCCGAAGCTCTTCCCGGGCGAGTGGTGCGCTGTTCCCGCGTTCGCGCGTTTGATCTCCGCCGCCATTTCCTGGGACGCGCGCATCGCAACCGCGGTGGATTCGATTTCACGCTCCGCCGCGGTTTGGAACCCCCCCCCCGATTCTCGCGCCGCGGTCGCCGCCGCGTTCGTCGCGGGCGACCCTTGCGCCTGTAACTCCAGCTGGTTGTGAATGGACGCGAACTTTTCCTGGATGTGCTCCATCTGCTCAAGCTCGTGCTCCAGTTTTTGTTGCCGCTCCTCCAGCGCCGCCCTCAGCGACCGCACGTCGAACACGCAGTCCAGGTTGTCCTCGAACTGCGTTTCCATTTCCTGGCGAAGAAACCCGGCGAACTCGTTCATTAAAGGCATCAGGAAAAAGCAGTTGAACTTGAGCTCCACGGACTGCACCACGTACCCCCGGATGCCGGTGTAGATTTGCCGAACAAGCAAATCCACAACGTCAACCGTAACGTCCTTCATCTGGCGGTTCCAAAGCGTGTTGTCCATCAGCGCCAGGACGTCTTTGGAGTTTGACACGCCTCCTGAGTTCTGAGGAACGGACGCGAGCGGACCCGGACCGGACGGCTTGGCGTGCTGCTCTTCGTACCTGTCGTACTTCTTGTCCCTGTGGCTGCTCCTTTCCTTTTCCTTATCGCGGCGATCGCGATCCGAGCCGCCGCGACCGCGGTGCTCGTCCCGGTGCTCGCCTCTGCGGCGGTCGCCGGCGTGTTCCTTGCGCTCGTCCCGGTCCCTGTGTTCGCGTCGGTTGCTGTCTCCTCGGACGTTCTCGTCAGGGTACAGGTACTGGTCCTCGTCGTACCTGGGTTCGCCGTCGTACCCTTCCATAGGGCGTTGCGGCTCTTGTGCCGCTCCGGGCTCGCCAGATTTCGGCCCAAGCACGCTCGCGACACCAGCGCGGTTCCCGCTGTGCAGCGACCACGTGACGAACTGCGTGGTGGACAACAGGTCCTCCCTGCACTTTTCCTGGCACGCTTTGACTTTCTGGTCCACGAACAGCGCGAAGCAGGCGCCGATTCGTTTTAAAAACGCCTCGTGGCCGGTCAGAATACGGCCCTCTTTCTGAAGAAGGTACATCGCGACCGGTAACAGGCGCCGGGCGATGTGCGCCAAGCGGAACCCGAGCTGGTGGACGTAGGGTTCGAAGGTTTCCTTGGCCCTCGCGACCGCGATGACGCACGCGGTTCGCGTGTAGTTCACCCCGTCGTGCACCTCGTCCACGCCGCAGCTGTTGATAATGTCCTCTCGTGAAACAGTAGGGCACTGCACCGCGCTGACCACGGCCCTGAATTCCTCCAGCGCCCTGTGGTACTGCGCGCCTTAGAGATAAAAAAGAAAGTGTCAGTCTCGTATGGGCAAACGGTCGGCGGAATGTGGTGATTGAGAAATACTTACCTCCGAACAAGCGCATCTCGCCGTTGGCGACTTCGTACGGCGCTGAGGTATCCGCCGGCCGGCCGTCAGCGGTGACGAACGCCCCGCCCCGGATGTGCTCGTGCGCCAGGGTCTCACCGAACACTCTTGGAGGCGCGGCCATGGTACCGCGCAACAGCTCTGGAATCTTCTCCAGGAAGTGCTGGTAAAAAGCTCTTCCTTTTTCCTTGAGTTTGTCCGTATCGAGGTTCTTGAGCTCCAGATCCGTTTCCCGGAGTTTCAACGAAGCGGCCCGGTGTTCCCGCTCCAAAGTAGGGACAATGGTGGGGACGTTCTCCAAGTACCGCTGCTGCAATAGGCGCTCCAGGAAGTGTCTTAACTGGGACACGCCCACGCGGCTCCGCTCGTTGGGCGCGAGCCGGCGGTCGCACCGCCGTTCTAGCTCGCCGGTGTCTTTTTTTTCCTGCTGCGCCACCGCTTCCCGGTACTGTTCGTTTGACCGGAAAAGACAATCGCGGCCGCCGCCCACGCGCCCGCTCGGCACCGACGTGAAGAACGGCCCGCCGCCCAAAAGCGTCTGTTCCAACAGACGCCCAGGCGGCTTCATGAACAGCTCCACGTCACTGGCGCGGCTGAACTGGGGAATCCTCGTGTCGAACTTGGTGCTCACCACCACGGTTCGCCGTAACTCGGGGTCGGCATCAAGCACCACCCTTCGTGTCGTGGCGTTGTTCCAGTCGCTATTGTCTTCCAAACACAAAATGATGTAGTCCCGCTGTGCCATCTTGGCGCGGACCAGCGTTTCAACCGACCGCGCGGCTTGCTGCGTGGCGATGTGTTTCCGCCCCGGCGCCGCCGCGATCAACCCGGGGGTGTCGATGATCGTGAGGTTGGGGCAGTACTTGTACTCGATCCGCACCACGATATCTTTCGCCCAGAACCCGTTGTCGTTCTCAAGCCGCGCGTTTTCGCTTTCGATGTACCGCTGTAAATCGGGAAGACTCATCTCTTCCTCGCCGCCGTTGAAGGAGTCCTCTTTTAACAGGAAACACCGCGGGTCAACGCACGACGCGTTGTACTTCATGTTTATCGCGATTGGTCTTCGCGTTTTCGTACCCCCACCCACGTGGTTGAACTGGAACCCCATCAGGGCCTCCACCAGGGCGGACTTGCCATCCGTCTGGTGCCCGACGACCAAAATAGCGGGGGAATCAAACGGCTTGTCGAACTCTTGCGCCATGTTGTGCAGTTGCGAGTACGCTTCATAAAGCCGCTCGTTGCCTCGGTTGAAAAACCGGTTCGGGGTGCCGCCGGTGGCGACGTTGTCATCAGTGTCGCACGTCTCGGGGTCGAACGGGGTGTCCCAAACAACGGGCGTGGGGGGGGGGCGCGCCGCGCTCATCCGCGAAAAAGATTTGCGCACGGGATTCAGCAGGTCATCCGCGTTCGGGTTGCCAAACTTTTCAAGCATGGACTCCGCGACCGTGTCCGCGGGCTTTAGGGTTTGGGGTTCAGGGTCGGGGCGTGGGGGTTACACGGGGGGATGAGGCGAGGTTAGTGTGTGTCTTTGCGTGTGGGCTTTATGGGTTTTTCCGGGTTTACAGGAGTAGTACTTCGCGGCTCCGCGTCCTTGCGCGTCCAGCGCAAAAAGAAAAGGGGAAGTTACGACACGAAAAGCGCGCTTCGGCTACTTTTCCGAGAAGATGTCTGGGACGCGCCGAACGTCCTCATGGTTCGGGGCGGTCCCTTTTGAAGCCGCTATGAGACATACGTGTCTTGTGTTTGTCTCCACAACCTCCGTCTCCACGTACCTCGGAATCCGCGGCGGCGTATCTCGACGCCGGGCGTGGTGCGCGGTACTCTTCGTTCGCGAATGAGCCGTGCGGGTTACCGTAGTTGTCGGGGAGATCTCCGGAGCGACGCGAGTTTACGGAACCGGGGGCGTTGTGCGTCGCCCCGCTTCTCTCGCCCGCTTTCGCGAGCCAGCGCTCCGCCTGCGTTTCGCTGGGAGACATGGCCAAAGTTCGTGTGGCTGCGGGGTGTCGGAAAACACGCGCGCGCGAGGCGAACAGTGGCGGGGGCGCGTGGAGATGGCGACACTCGTCGTCATTTCCGAGTCAGACTTTTTCGAAAACGGTTATTTTTCTGCTTCGGCGCTGTTTGTTGAGTTCTAAACAGGGACAAATGGACCAATCACTGCCCTCGTCTTTTTGGAGCTTCCGAGGAGAAAACCAGATGGGTGCGTTGCATCAATCCATCCATCCACCTCGTCGCCTCCCACCCCGGCCGTTCACCACTCCGACTCGCGAAGGCCACGCGTCGTCTCGGCTCGATTCCTTCCGCCGAAGCGCGTGATGTTCGCCATGCCATCCACCACGGTTGCCGGCGCGGTTCGCACCAGCCGTAACACCGCGCGCGTTTCCCGGAAGACCAACACGGTTTCCGCGATGGCGTCGTCCCGCGTTGTTTCACCAGCTCGCGTCTTTCGCGCGCGCGCCTCTTCCGTGGTGGGCACCAAAGTGGTTGCTTCTCGGTACGTCTTGGACTATTTTCAATCCCTACTGGTGTCAAGACACCTTGGCCAGCCGTAGATCACGACGACCTGCGTTCAAAACAGTCGCGAGGAGAGCACCGCGCGCGTCACCGACGCGCGTCATATCCACTTTTCAGCGAGATCGACAGAAACTGTGTCTGTGGAGACCGTCACTTTTTCGACGCGGGGACTGTCACTCGGGATCGGGGGACGGTTACTTTTTTGACATTTCAGAAGTGTCGCCATCCCACAGCAGCAGTGACTACCCTCGTTCCGGACTTCTGTGATTCACTAACCTCTCTTTTTCTCTTTCTCTCCACTACCCGTATCAGTGCCACTGCCGCTCGCGCCGCCAACTCACGCGCCTTCGCCGTGACCGTCACCGCCCAGGACTACGACTTCGACCTCGTGATCATCGGCGCCGGCGTCGGGGGCCATGGCGCGGCACTGCACGCGGTAGAGTGCGGCATGAAGGTCGCGGTGATCGAGGGGGGGGTTATTGGGGGGACGTGCGTGAACCGGGGGTGCGTGCCGAGTAAAGCGCTGCTCGCGGCGTCCGGCCGCGTACGAGAGATGAAAGACGCGGACCACTTGAAAATGCTGGGCATCGAAGTCGGCGACGTGCGTTTTGATCGCCAGGGCGTCGCAGATCACGCCACCAACCTTGCGAGCACGATCCGGGCAAACCTAACAAACAGCATGACCTCTCTCGGTGTTGAGATTCTGGTGGGAAACGCCACGCTCACGGACAACCACACCGTGCGGTACGGCAACAAAAAAGTCACCGCGAAGAACATCATCATCGCCACCGGGTCGACGCCGTTTGTCCCGCCGGGAATCGAGATTGACGGCAAAACGGTGTTCACCTCGGACGACGCGCTGAAGCTGGAAACCGTCCCCCCGTGGGTCGCGATTATCGGCAGCGGGTACATCGGTTTGGAGTTCAGCGACATATACACCGCGTTGGGGTCGGACGTCACGTTCATCGAAGGTGCGTGTTGGGGCTTTCCCAAATCCGCCACACTGTTTACAGCCCCTCTTTGAGTGCATTACCGTAACACTTACTGGCAACTGTTACGACTACGTACATCACAAGTGCACTGTTTTACCGAAGCTGGTGACTGTTCAGACCGATTACTCTGACTGTTGTCCATACATCGTCCAATACATCGCGATATACAGTACACCCGGCCGACTCGGGACTGACCCTTTCTTTTATTTATCGCAAGCCATGCCCAAAATCATGCCCGGCTTTGACGCCGAGATCGGCAAGCAAGCCGAAAGGATTCTGATCGGCCCGCGGAACATCGACTACGTCACGAACGTGCTGGCCACGAAGGTAACGCCCGGGATCCCTGGTGTGAAACCCGTCGTGATCGAGCTTTCGGATTTCAAAACAAGAGAAGTCGTGGATACCATGGAAGTCGACGCCTGCCTCGTGGCGACCGGCCGGGCGCCGTACACGGAAGGCCTGAACCTCTCATCAATCGGCGTGGAAACGCAACGCGGTTTCGTGCCCGTGAACGAGAAAATGCAGGTCACGGACTCAAACGGAAACGTCGTGGAAGGGGTTTGGTGCATCGGCGACGCGAACGGGAAGATGATGCTGGCGCACGCCGCGAGCGCGCAAGGCATCGCCGCCGTGGAGTGCATGAGCGGCCGTGACCAGGTTTTGAACCACCAGAGCGTCCCCGCGGCGTGCTTCACGCACCCCGAGATTTCCTTCGTCGGCATGACCGAGGAACAAGCGAGGGCGAAAGCGGAAGAGGAGGGCTTCGAAGTCGTGGTGAAGAAAACGTCGTTCAAAGCGAACAGCAAGGCGCTCGCGGAGAAAGAAGCGGACGGGATGGCGAAGCTGATTTACCGACCCGATACGGAGGAAATTCTCGGGATGTGGATCATTGGGTTGCACGCCGCGGATTTGATCCACGAAGCCTCAAACGCAATCAACCAAGGCACCAAAGTAAGCGCCCTGAAGTTCGCCGTGCACGCGCACCCCACGCTAGCGGAAGTCGTGGACGAGGTGTTCAAGCAAGTCGAAACGCACGCGTGAGGGATCGAAGAGGCGTAGGCATAAGTCGTAGCGAGAAATACAAATCAATTTACAACCGACGTTGCCGAGCGATGCGTACGGTGGGGTACATAAAGCTACCCTCCTAATACAGTCGCAACAAGAGGCACTTTAAACGTGATACTCTCGTTATGACTTTGTTGTCAAGAGACCCTCATCAGACACCAGCTATACAAAACGTACTGCTGACGTGAGTCATTAGCGCCGAGACACGCACACGCGGTACTTCCCGCCCGCCTCTCGTCCCGTACCGTTCAGTTCAGGTATTCCTTGAACTGTTCCCTGAGTTTGTCTATGTCTCCGTTTATGTCGAACTCGCCACTCGGCATCGCGATCCGCACTGTATTCGCGGGTTTGTGTTTTGGAATTTCCATTCCCGGCGTGCCGAAGGAAAGGTGCCACAGCGCCTTCCCGGCGTCGCTCCCGGCGAGCCACTCGCCGACTTGCCGGCACCGCTCGACGACGAGCGCGCTCATTTCGCTTTCGTGATCCGTGACCTGCGCGAAAATCTCGATGGTTTCACCACTAGGCACGCCTTTCAAATCCCGCATGTACTCGAACACCTCCACCGCGGCTTCCCACTCCCTATCGTCCACTCGTCGCCGCGCCAGGGCGACGAACCAGTTCGATGTGAGCACCTCCGAGTCCTTCTCGCCTTGTTCGATTCCCTGCGCCCTCACCCAGTCCACGATTTCCCGCGCCAACGCCCATTGCCGGGTACGCCCGACGCCCACTAACACGGACTTGTACCCATCAAGACACATGTCCTTCTTGACTTTCTCAAGTAAAGCCGCGGCGGGTATACCCCTCGTGTGGTTTTGTAACAGTTGTAACATCAAACGCGAAAGCATCCCTTCGTCTAACGGTTTAGCCCCGACCACGAAATCGTCCGCCTTGCCGCTCGCCGCCGCAGCGCGCTTGAACGCGGAGGTTTCATCATCCTTCGCGAATTTCCAGTCCGCGTAGTCATCACGCGCGGGTCGAGACGACCCAGGGGGGTCCACGGAATCCGGGTCGACCGCGGCGAAGCGCCCGGTGTGGACACCGCGAACGGCACGCCGCCGCTCGGAAAACAACCGAATCGTCGCCGGCGCGTTTGCAGGGACGCGTGAACGCGTCGTCGACCGAGACGAAGCGCACGGACGCGACGACGGGGACGACACCCTCGGCGCCAGCGCGATGCGCGATGTCGTGGCTTGAGACATGCGCGAGCTGAAGGGTTGGGGGAAGCGCGCCGCGGCAGAATGGCACCGCCGTCTACGAAATGACGTCAATAGCGGTGAAAAATCATTGGCGAGCCCCTTTTTTTTCACTCTTTACCGAGAACGTTCCTTCCCCTTTCGCACTTCCACGTGCGCCCACACGCGTCGAACCGTAACAGCCGACTCGCCGCACATTTGCGCGACCGCCTCAATGTCGGACTCCGACACCGGCGTGGGACCTGACGTGCGCCCCCCCCTCCCGCGCTCTCTTCCTTCTTCCTTCTTCTTGACCCGCCACGACGACTACGACTTTTCTTTTGCTCCTCCTCCTCGAACGGCAACCGCCGCGCGACGACGACGAGCGCGCACGCGACACTCACTGACCCACCACCGCGCCTCCTTCCTCCCATGTACACACACACAGGGTCTCGCCCTCTACGAGCGTCAGCGCGCCGAGCGCATCGCCCGGAATGATGAGATGATGCTCCGCTTGGGACTGCCCGCTCTCGGGTCGAAACTCCGCTTGCCCACGACGCCCGCCGCGGGCGGCGCCGGCGGGTCCAAGAACCCCAACTCCTTCAAGCCCGTCAAGCGGCGCAACCCCAAGGGGAAGCCTACCCCGCCGGACCCCAACTTCGATATGGTCCTCCGCGTCCGCAAGGCCGTGGACTACACCGACGTTGCTGACGTCCCAAAGCCCGGACCGCCTAAGTTCCCCCGTGTCGAGCCCGCAAACGCACAGCTGTCCGGCGCCGCGGCTGCCAGGCCGGGAACCACCCTGGACACCCTCGATTCCAAGTACGAGAAGGAGCCGGACGCGCGCGAGCGCGCTATTCGATTGGATGTACGTCGAAAATCCGTCCCGCGATGTCCCATTTTTATCGCGAACCGAATCGCGGGCGTCGGCGCACAGCTGTGCGTTTTCGCTCGCGACGCGACGCTCGCAGCGCAGGTCTGACTTTTTTCCCGATTTCCTCATCCGCATCCTTTCGCGTCGCAGGCGCTCCGGCACACCGACCCGGTCCAGTGGAACGAAGAGTGCAAGAAGCACTGGATAAAACTCCACGAAGACCGGCGCGCGAGGCGGGTGGCCAAGACTGCCAACGCCGCCGCTGCAATCCATCGCCGCGAGACGGCGGCGGACGAACTCGTCGCCGTCGGAACGACGCAAAGCGCTCCGCCCGCGGCGAACGACGAGCCCATGTGCTGCGAGCTGTGCCCGGTGGATACGACGCCCGAGACCGACCCGGTGGCGCCCAAAAAGACGGGCATTGGCGGCAAGGCCTGGTAAGTGTTTCCCTTCTCCGCGCTTGACGATTTCTTTTCTCGAACCCGTGTTCTTCTTCCTTCGCGGCGTTCACGCAAAAGCTGACTAAAAGCGTTTCGCTCGTCTCCGCGCCGTCAACAGGAGGGACCCGACCAAGCAAGTCGGAGCCAAACGGTGGATCGACCAGGTACGTCGCGATGCCCACGACCAATCCTTCGTTATCCTGTGTTCCACCACGTGCGTGTAGAACTTACCCTCAAACATTCCATCACAGGGCATCGAGCTGGTCTGCTCTGTCGCCGATTGCAGCACCGATCAGACCAGTCGGTGGTCCGCCAGCAAAATCGAAACGAACAAACCGGTCTGCAAGAAGTGCTCCGTAAAACAGTCGGTGCCCGCCGACCGCGTGTGCGGCGCCGCCGGGTGCGGCAAGGGCGTGTCTGATGTGAAGACCTGGAACAAATCGCAGCGCGACGAGACCAAGACCGTGTGGTTCTGCAACTCCTGTTACTCCAAAGAGGTGCGCATTCCCCAATTCCCCCAACTCTACTGTACCTCGATGTTCCATCCGGAACCGTTTCGCTAAACGCCGGTCGTTCGATTTTTTTATTTTTTCCAGGCGCTGCAACTCGCGAAGGAAGCGGGGAGGACGTACGTGAGCTGCCTGGCTGCTGAGACCACTTCCTGGTACACCTGCGACGGCGTACCCGGTGGCAGGGATTGCCACTTATGCTGGAACAAACGAGACAGCGTCAAGAGCTACAAGAAAGAGTACGAGAAAGAACACCCCAGGACGAAAAAGCAGAAGAAAGACTAAGCGTCGACGACCCCAACCCCTTGTTTTCCTTCCTCGAGACGCCCCATCACCCTGAACCGAGACGCACACAGATTCGAGACGAAGTGAGACGAAATAAAATGGTGAGTAGCTAAGACCTTTATTACATGTAATAAAAAGAAAAGCCGATTCACTACCATTGATTACTTCGTCAAGTACTCGGCTCGGTAGTTTTTCCGTAAACGCCAGTTTCGCTAAAAAAACTGCCTTGCAGTCCGAAGACCCGTTCACGTCAACTCCACACCCCGAGGTGTCTCTTCCCGAGCCCTTCGCTGCCTTCCCTCCAGTACACGCCCCCACCCGTTCTTTCCTCTAGTTTGTTTTGGAAACATAACGAACGCCAGCGCTGTGACGAAAAGCACACCAGCTCCCCAAATGGTATTCCAACGTCGTACACCTCGATCCGAACCCCGAAACTGAAACAGTTTTGCGCTTTTTTCAGGTACAGGTATCGTCTTTACTTCGCCCCCCGGGCGGAACTTCCCAAACCCGCCGCCGTGTTGCGGCGCCGCGATTTTTTCCACCCCGTCGTAATCGTCCGTGTACGTATCCACGGCGTTAGTATCGGTCAAAACGACGTCGCCGATGTCGTTTCGATTTTGATCCTCCCGTCCGAAACGCTCGCGTTCGATTTTCATCGTCTCAAATGTATCATCCGGTCCCTCACGCGCCAGCCCTGGTACCTTCAAGTACCTCTCCTCGTCGTACACCCACCCAAGAGGCGGCTCCACCACGTTTGTCGTAACGTTAAAAGCCTCTCCCAGCCACAGCCTTCGCAAGGACACGTCCCCCAATTTCGGTCGCGTCTCGGTGACGAACAAAGAAACGCCCCTTTTCCATGTTTTTGTACCCCCCACGCCGCCGCCCACCACGTCCATGGCGTGCGGCGCATCCACGAAGGGCAAATCCCACCGGGCGGTTCGAGAGCTACTCGAACCGCTTCCCCCTTCGTCCCATTTCGCAACTAACCTTGTCCCGCCTTTGTTTCCCAAAGTCGCTTCGCCTCGTCCCCAGCACAGCGCGTAGAAACCGGACATGCCGTCCTCTTCAGAGAGAAGCGTCGCGACGTGGTACACGTACCCGTGTTCCGAAAAGTCGTGCGTTTCAAGTAACTCGCCCTCCAGGCCGTGCTCGGTTACGTGCCCGCGCTCGCGGTCCGCGACGAGAATTCTCGACCGCCGGTTGTGCAGTGCGATCGCGTGCGGAACGTCAAAGCCGACGTTTTTTCTCATATTTTTTGTCGCGTCGTCAATACTTGTCGTTCCCCATTCCGACACAAACGACCCATCCTCCGCGAACCGAGCTATCCGTTCGTTACAGTACCCGTCGCTGACCCAGAACTGTCCGTTTTCCGCCACCGCAACTGCGGTGGGCATGCAAAAGCCAGCACGGTCGTTTTCGTCACTTTCCGCACGTCGTGCTTCGTCCGTCCCGCCGTCGCGCCGAGTTCGGTACCGCACCGGTTTCAGTTCTTTCCCGAAAGTAGCCTTCCGCTTCCCGAAACGCGCGTCGTACCGAATCACGACGTGCGCGCCCGCGTCCGTGACCCAGATGTCGCCGTCCGGGCCTAGTGTCAAGCCGTGCGGCATATAGTGCTCGTTCGCGCCGAATTGCATAACGATCAACCCGGTGGTCAAGCACAACTTGACGAGCGTGTTTTCGGCGATTGGTGAACCGTGCGTTATTTTGAAATCGTCGCCGAAGGATTTTTCGTCCCAAACGCGGCGTCCGCGGTGAAACACCCAGACGTGCCTTCCGTCGGGTTCGAACGCGACGCCGCTGACTTGGCCTAAACTCGGGTGCCATCGCCGCCACTGCGAGTCGATTGACTCCACACCGGTGTGTGGGGTAGTCTCCGCGTACTTCAAAGGCGGAGGCACGACGAACACGCCTGTTTTTTTCGCCTCGACTTTCGTGTGTCGCGCCTCCCTTGTTTCGAGGTCGAATTTTGACCGCCCTCCCCCGCCAGTCGCCGAGCCCGTACACGACGCGTACTTCGATTCCTCCGCGTGCACCATCAAGTACAGGTTGCACATCTCGTCGCCGTGTCCCCACCCCGCACTTGTTGGCGTGGTGCGGTTGGTGGTGTCGAAAACGCACGTCACGCGCAGTTGGTTGCCCGGCGCGATTGTGAACTTCGCCTTCTCCTCCACCAACTCAAACAACTGCGGGAGTTGCGGGTCGCGCGAGGCGAGTAAAATGGGGGTCACGGACGTGTTTTTTTTCGTCACCGCCGTGTCCACCCGTTTCTCGAACCCCGCACCCACAATTGCTTTCTCCAGAAACACCCGCGTGCCTTGCGCGTGCGTGTGTACTCGAAACGCAAACGCGGTTAACGGCGCGGAGGAGACGTACGCACACGTGGCGTGCACTTTGACTTCTTTTTGCCCGGGAGGTAACGAAAACCCTTGCGCGTACGCCAGCACGGACATCTGCCGCAGCGGTACCCCGGGCCGTAAGTGCACTACTATTCCGCTTTCTGTGTTCGCGTCGTCCGGAACCTGGGGGTTTAGGTAATGTACCTCGAGCACTAACGTTTTGAACCCGTTCCGTCCGCCGACTTGGAATCCAATGCCGCTCGGTAACCGCAAATCGCCCGCGTCTTTGCCCCAGCCGAATATGAACGGCTCGGGGTCGTTCCCGGCGCACACCGCGCCTCGCGGTTGCCCCCCACCGCCAGACGCGCTGAACATACCTCCCTCTCGCGTGTGTAACGTCGGCGCGACGTCGCCGGAACACCCGAACAAAAGCATGTGGTGCACAACCTTCGAAGTGGCTTTGGGCTCGAAGCGGGTGATGTAATGGTCACCGGGGGGCAGTGAGGCGGAAGTGTACGTGTACGTATCAGCCTTCGTGGCGACCGCGTCTTTCGTGGCGAGGGATATAGACACGAAATCGCCGTCCGAGGTGTCCAATTCGTTCGAGTCTCCCGCGACAGGGACGACGAAGCACGCGAGCGCCAAAAACGCGAGCGCCAAGACGAATGGACGATGGGAAACACGCGAACGACGCGAGCGTGTAACCTCAACGCGCGCCGCCTCAAAGGACGGGACCCTGTGTACCCCCACCATCGTGAAGCACGGCGACGCCTGCCCACGGAACCTACGCCCCCGCGGCGCGCACGTGCGCCCACACAGTGGCCTAGGAGGGAACGAAGCGTTCATCTCGAGGACAGGTGGAAATTTTCTCAGAGATTATTTTTCTCACAAAGCTCGTCTACGTCTTCACTCGGCCACGGCACTTCACGCAGCCTTTCCCCCAGCTCCAGGTACGGCCCTTCCCGCGCTTCCTTGGTCATCACGGCGCGTCCGCTGCTGCTGGGTAGCACCCACACCTCCGTCGCGCCGGGTCCGGTTTTTCGAAAAGGCCATCCCTGGGGAAGCGAGCTCGGATCCTGAAGCCCGAAATGCGTTTTTTTAGCGACGGCGTCGAAAAGGTGCGCGTACTGCCGCTTCCCCGCGAACGCCACCACGCAAGGGCCGTAGCCTTTTTCAGCAGCAAGCACTGCAGCTTCGTAGGTGAATGAAGCGGCACGGCTCTTGTGACTTGTACCAGTGCTACTACTTTTTGTACTTGAAATTCGTCGCGATTCGTCGTCGGCGTCTCCGGTCGCGTCGTCTTCCCGATTCTCCGCGACCGCGACTCGGCACAGGTGTCCACGCATGCGCGCGTACAAATCGGACCGCCATTCCAACATCACGGCCCGGCCGTATTTCGAGGCGTCGTTTCCCGGTTCCGTACCAGCATCCGTGAACCCTATACCAAGCGATTCTTGTAACAAAGGACACTGCTCACTTGTCCAGTCGTTTGGAATGATGGAACCGCACACGAGAAGTTTCCAAAAGTTGTTACTCGGGTTGCTGTACGAGTATCCCGAGCTCCAGGAATGGTCGCTGGGGTTGTGGCCGCACACCAGCAGTTTCAACGGGCGCTCGCGCGTGTGCGCGCACGCCACCCGATTGGCTTCGCACGAAACGCACACCGGGGCGTACCGCTCGCGCCACAACGCAGGTTCAGGCGCGACGAAAGGGTCGCGGCGACATTGACATTCCATCGCCACGAGATCTTCGCTTTTCGGTGCGGAAGCGGTGGCAACCACCAAAGCAGCGCGCTTCCGCGAAGGCGTCACCTGTGATTCCCCGGGAGGACGCTTCCCAGGCGACGCGAACCTGAAGCTCTCGAACGAGAGCATCGCGGCGCCAGGGGGACAGGGCCGTGCGTTGCCGCTGTGGGACGAAAAGGATTAGTGACGTGACGAAGTTTCATTCCCGAACGTTTCAGGCAGGCAGGGCAGAGGTTAATGTAGAATACATGTACTTCTGGTCCCAGGGAACTATTTGAACCATTTTCTAAAGCTAACGTCGTGCCTACTACAAGAAGGGTACCTAGCTAGGGGTATCCCTTTGGTTTTGACGTCCCGGACAACCCGGACAACCCTAACCCCCAAACCCTTCCACCGCCATCGCCTTGGCGGTTTCGAACAGCGCGGCGTCCAACTTGTTTGTTTTCTGAAACTTTTCCCGCAACCGCTGCATCTCCGCGGCGTCCACGCCGACGCTGGCGTAGTCTATTTCGTGCACGTGTTGGAGCGGCGCGCCGGCTACGGTTGGGGCGTTTGATGCTTCTTTCTTTTCTTGGGAGTGCGATGCTTCTTTCCTTGTTTCGTCTGATGCTTCTGTTTCTTTGCCCGTACTCGAGGCGCTCGCCCCGGCGCCATCCCCAATGCCAACATCTTCAAACGTATTTGCCTCGTCGAAAAACTTCAGAAACGCGTTTTTCTGTTCCTCCAGATCCTCGATGGTTGCGACGAGGTCGAAATTTTCGGTCAGGATTGTACGTGCGGTGCTCAAGACACTAGCTGCGAGTTCAGGTTTGTCGTTAACGTCCCCCGGTACCCGACCGTCGACGCGCTGGCTGTTCAGCAAAAAAAAACGCGTTTGTTCGTCGCCCAAGTAGTTCCCGGAATCGACGCCGTTGATGCGCTTGAACGTTTCGTCCGAAACGTCCCGGTCTACTGGTTCTCGGAAAGTAACGCTGGCCATGAATTCGCACCCCAGTTCTTCCGCTCGGTGTCGCAGCCGCTGCAAGCGCTTACGCATGCCCAGCATCCCGAACCGGCCCCAGTGGTGCGCGATTAAATGGTTTCCCGGCTTCAAGGATTGCGGGACGATAAACTTTTCCCAGTGATCCGCCGAGGATTGATGTTCCCAGAACCACAGGGTTTTGTTTTCCACCGGGACGAACTTGGTGCTTTCGTACCGCAGAAGCTCGACTTGCGGCAGGTGGCCGAAGTACCGAACCAAACTCCCGCCACCCGTTTTGGGGATGTGGTAGTAGTACCCGATCTTACACCCCGAGGTCGAGAGGGCGCGAATCGGACGAGACGCGGTTTTAATGACACTTTGTTCGGTTCCATTGGAAACCGCGATGGCGCCGTCTGGGTGTGTGTCCGGTGGAGACACGCCAGCAAAAAGGACACCCCCGGCCTCGGTCTCCCCGAGTTTCGCAAACGCGGTGGGCAAACCAACCACCGCGCCGTCTTGCATCACGCCGTCGCGTCTTGCCACGAAAAGCACCGCGCTCACCGCGAGCGCGGCGAGAAAAGTCGCCACCGCGGGGACGAATCGGGACCGCGGGGGGGCGGTTGTGCCCGACCCGACATCCAAATCCTTCTCCAGCAAAGGCACCCTCTGCGCGCCGTCGCCGTGCGCGGGCGAAGTAGTGGCCATCGCACCGGGTGGCGCGACCGACGGGGGCCGACGCGGCACGCGCGATGCAGTGGTGTTACTTTGCGGTGTTTCCCTTTTCCTTCTCGCGAATTTTCTCGCAGATTGAACTAGGTTGATAGGTATATTTCAAAGGTAAAGAGTGTCATTCAAAAGGGGTGTAATTTTGGGATTTCAAACACCGGGTTGCTTTCCAAACTCGATTCAGGCTTCAAAGAATTGGATAACAAAAACGTCGCGAGGCGACACGTCGATAAGCGCGCCTCATTGTCGACGCGCGTCAACACACACCCACGTTACCATGTCTGCCATGACCACCATGTCCGCGGCCTTCTGCGTGAAGGCCCCCGTCGCCTCCAAGGCTTCCGCCAAGGTTCGTCAAGTCGCCGCGCTTGTTCACGCCCGATGCCGCCGCGCACGCACGCGCGTCTTTTTCCGAGCTCATCGAGCGGCGGCGAAATGCAACGCACCTCCCTCCGTCGCTGACCGTCCCCACCCACTCCGAACGAATCCAGGTTGCGTACGGTGCCCCCGTCAAGGCGTTCAAGGCTTCCGCGTTCACCGTGAAGTCGGCGAAGCGCGTCGGTGTCGTAGCGATGTCCGCCGCGACCGACGACATCATCGAGAAGATGAAGGTCCTTACGGTAAGCAATCCATCCCCACGCTCGCGTTTCTGTTGGGGTTTTGGTGACGTTGTGTGTTCGGCGGACGGGTGGCGTTCCCGAGGGCGACACGCGAAACGGCACGAAAATAACGTGTGCTGATCCTGGTGTGTGTGTTGAAGCCACGCGTTGGCGAAACAAGAGGTGACACGTCAACGCGTGGAGGCACCGCGGCGTCGCGGACGGGACGTACCACCAATCGCCGAACCGCGGAACGCGAAAAACCCCAACCCTCAAACCCTCAAGCGGTGTGAATGTTTTTTTCACCACGGAGCGTCGTCTGTCCCGTGGACCTGAATGAATCCACTCACGTTTCCCGCCACGACTGACCCATCCAAACCCATCAATTCATCTCCCAATCGCAGCTCCTCGAAGCTTCCGAGCTCGTCGCGCAGATCGAAGAGGTGTTCGGCGTGGACGCGTCCGCCCCCGCCGGCGGCATGATGATGGCCGGCCCCGCCGCCGCCGTGGAGGCGCCCGTGGAGCAAACCGAGTTCAACCTGGTCATCACCGACGTTGACGCGTCGAAGCGCATCGCGATCATTAAGATCGTCCGGTCCCTCACCTCTCTCGGCCTCAAGGAGGCGAAGGACGCGGTGACCACGCTTCCCTTCACCATCCTGGAAGGCAAAACCAAGGGCGAGTGCGAAGAAGCGAGCAAGACCTTGGCGGAAGGGGGCGCGACCTGCGAAATGAAGTAATTTCTCGTTGGATTTCTTATTAGAATCTAGGGGGGGTGCGCGAGAGTCACGGGACGTTTCGCGCGGGAAGGAAGGCGTGTGCGAGATGAGGGGCCATTAGTCTCTTGGCGAAGACACAGGGGCCCGTTAGTCTCTTGTAACGCGCTCCGACGCAATTCATCATTCTCGGTTCCAAACGCAATTAATTACATCAGACACGCCACGCCTTCCATCACCCCACCACCACCCGTTACTCTCCCTCTTCCTCATCCTCCAGCTCGTACCGCAGCTCCTCCAGTGCGTCATTGATTCCAATCACCGCGTCTTCCAGGGTTTGCGTCGCCTCACGCACCGCGCCTTCGAAATCAGCCTGCGTTGGTTCACTCGCGAGCGCGGCTTCCTGACAGGAACACATTTCAGCGCTTTGGTTTGGATGTTCCTCGCACTTCTTGCGAAAATTCCCATTGGCGAAGGACGGTTTCGCGACGCTCGGCGCCGGCGCCGCCGCGTTTGCGAACCCCGCTTCTCTTATTTCCAGTAGAGCCATGGCATCGGAGGTGACACTGTCAGTCCCCTCTTGTTGCCAGCTCCACCTGTTTTCCAAATTTCGCTTTTTCAAAACCTGCAGCGTGCACGTCATGTGCAGCTTTGTTTTCTCGCCAATCTGCGCGACGCGAATGCAAGCCGCCGGCGTTTCCTTTCCCTGTTTCAACAACTCCTCCTCGATGGCGATGGCGTTTAAAGAACACCTGGACATCGCAATAGTCGTTTCAACACAAAGCTCGTGATACTTTCCGCCGTCCATCACCCCGTCCACGTGCTTCGCGAACCCGTCTTTGAAGCGAGAGTACAAAACAGCCCTTTTTTCCTGGATCTCGAAAAACTGCCTGATGAGCTGAAACGGCGTGCCCGCCACGGCGGGAAGCGCAGGCCTTTCACGACTGGCTTGGGGCTGCTCGTTCGGGTCGCTGTGGAGGGTGGAGGTGGGTTTGTTTAGGGTTTAGGGTTTAGAGTTTAGGTCAGAAGATGCGGAGGGGACGAATGGGATGAGATCCGGATTTGTAGATCTGGCAGGTGACGATTTCCACCGGTCGCGGTCCTGCGCGGCGCGGTCTATTAACTCGTCGTGGAGACGGACACGATCCTCCCATGATGAAACCAACGGGCACGCACGCTTGGACTGTGACCCACTCGTCGTCATCGCCGGAACTCGTTTCAAGGGCGGTCATCGGCCTAGGCGGTGTCCTGAAGTGAGGGGGCGGTGCCGAGTTTGCGTTTGTCGAGTCTTTTGCGTTTCAGCGAAAAAAGCATTGTCATTGTCCACAACACTTCAGTGCGGTGCGCACTCGCGGCATGGCGGGTGCGCTCGCGACGCTCACCGCGGAGGAGCTCCTCGAGCTCCCCGACTTCACGCCAAACATCTACAAAGTCGTCAGGGCGTTGCGGAAAGACGACCACGGCGCGTATAACTGCCTCGCCTCCGTCGTGTTTGACACCGAGTTCGTCAACCGCGTGGTCAAGGAGTACGACTTTCCAAGGTTCGCCAACCTGCGCTGCGGGCTGTGGTACGCGGGGAAGCACCACGGAAGGACGACGGCGGGTGATGACGATGAGGGTGATATGAGTGGGCCGGGTAGTTGCGATGAGGGTGACCACGATGACAATGACGATGACCTGCGGTGTCCCATCGACGGGACGTGTTACTTCAAATCCACGGATGGACATAACAACAACTGGAGTTTCAGCGCCACGCGCCTAAACGTGCACGTCGCGGAGTGTGCGGCACGTGCTGGCGGGTGCGTCATCGTAGACGCCACGCGGAGTACCACGAAACGGTTTCCCGATTCGTTTTCCAAAACGATTCCTATTTGGGCGGAGGTGGTGAACAGAGTTGTTTGTGCGGGCGGTGCGAGTTCGGCATCGGATGGCGAGATACAAAAAAACGAAACCGAAAACGACAAAACGAATGAAAAGAACGACCCCGCCTGCGACTGGCGCGCCGGTCCCTTCCTCCCTCCCTGGGTCAGTGTCAACGAAAAGGAAAGCATCCACAGGTTGCTTCCTTTGTTCTGCGCACAGCTCGTCACGGTGAATCCCGATTTGAAAGCGGTTGTGCACGCGCTGAAAGCGCCTTTGCGTTGTTTCTGGGTGAACGCCGATACGCTCGCGAAAGGCGCTTTGCCGTTTTCGAGGGACGGCTTGACCCCGCAACAGCGGGGGTTCACGCCCATAATTCTAGTATCAGCGTCCTCCCCCATGCAGTGGCACGGCGAGCGAAGGGTCACCCAAGACGGGGGAAACTCGTTCGCGTACGTGCCAGGCGCGGGGGATGACGAGGAGAGCTGGGCCAGGGGGGTGTCGCCCGGTGTTTTTTGGCGTTTGCGGGGAGAAATCATGCGCGCGAGTTCGGGAATTAACAAAGCGCTGGACGCAATCGCGGAGCGGGAACGCTTGAAAGGAAACATGGGGAGGCTCACGGACGGGTCAACACGCACGGTGAGGCTCACGGAAGGGTCAAAACAGACGGAGACGGTGGGTCAACGAAAGACATCATCGAACACAGGTACTCAGAAAGTTTGGGAAGTCGCCGGGACGTCCGACGCGCGTCGCGGCGCGGCGGGGTGTTTGTCGCCGGCGCGGCGATTACTAATCGCGGCGCAAAGCGGTTCGCCGTTGGGCGCGGTTTCGGAAGGCGCGGTGAGGGTATTGGGCCGTGACCCGCGGTTATCCGGCATTGCAGTCGGGTCCGTCGGATCGTTGTGTATCGAATCAGTTTGGGAAAACGCGCGCGCGGTTTTGTACGTGGGCGAGAGTGATAACCCGTTTTCGTTCGGTGCCCAAAAGAATTTAGCAGTACCCGCGCTTCACGTGAAAGCGCGGCCCTGGAAACGCTCTCGCGACGACCTCGCGGTTGGTTTGCCAGCCGCGTTGGGGTTCATCCACGAAAACCGCACTGATACCAATGAAAATGAAAAGGACCTGCTCAATGACACCGATGAAAAGAACCTGCTCATCGTGTGCGATACCGGCGCGGATCACTGCGTGGGCGTGGTCGTGGCGTGGCTGCTCGCGACGCAAAAGCGCGTGTACGAAAAGTCGCAAAAAGAAACTCGAGGCCTTTCCTTCAAAGAATCTATCACGAAAGATTCCGTTCGTCGCGCGCTCGCGGTTGTCTCGGCGCAGCACCCGGAGGCTTCTCCATCGCGCGGTACCTTGAAACAGGTGTTTAACTACCTGCGCTGATGCGCAGCGGGAAGAGAGGAGGTAACAGTGAAGTAATATCAAGGCAACTAGCGTATTGGACAGTTTTTTGTGCCATTGGTGTGAGAAAAACACCAATGGATTCAATTTTGCTTCTCTCTAATCTCCTTTAGTTTCGGCGAAAAGCACCGCTCTGGCAGTTGCCGGTGCCTCGCGTCGCACCGGGGTGGTACGATGGCGTGCGACAATTTTTGCTGCGTCGCGAAGCGCTTCGATCGGCCGTTTTTGCGGCTTCCCGAGCAGGCTCCACTCGTTACCCCCGACACGAACGCCGTCTCGCCGCCGTTGGTGTCGCCCGGGGCAGATGTGGAGCGGCGGTTGGCCTCGGATTCCGACACCGGCGCCGTGGCCTGCGCCGAGACCGCGACACCGGTGGTGAGTTGTGCGATGGAAACCGATACGCACCCGACTTACCCGGATAAGCCCGATGCTGATGAGGATAGCGACGATTCCGATGAAACCGAGACGGAGGAAGCCGCAACGCGGGTACGTCTTGCTGAGATCCTGAACACGATCGCGTGTGGCGATGGAAAGGTTCGGGATGGCGTTACCGACGGCGTCGCGGACGAACACGTGGACGGCGTGGACGTGGATACTACCGGGAGGGATTTGGGGGAAGTCAACACGCTTGACGCACACAAACCGGACGTACCTCCAGAAAATACAGCGAATAGCGCACACAACTTCCTCTCTGACCTGGCGCATCTGTCGCACCGGCGCGAGCGGCACTGCCGAAAAATGTTGCAGCACTCCGCGGCCGAGCAAATCGTCAACGCCGCGGCGGACGCGCTCGCCGGTTCCACAGACAAACAGTCTCAAGAATTCGCGTTAGCCGCGCTTTTGATGCACAACCTGTCAATCGCCGCGTCTCTCAAGGAACCGCGGGATGACGATGACCGGGACCCGGATGACGAAGCGAGATACCAGAACGAAGCGCTCGAAAAAGACGGGTATTCGAAAAAAATGCTCTCCGTGGTGACGCACGGCCGGTGGCCCGAAATCGTCCGGGACGTGTTCGGGCAAGTGGAGCGGTTAGCAGTGGCTGAGTTGGCTAAAAATCCGTTCACGGAACATACGGGTGAGGACGAGCCCGTGCTGTGCGTACCCGTGGAAAGTGCGTACGCGAACGAATTGTCACCCTCCGATCGAGCCGACGCCGAACACAAAGAGTTGTGCAGAGGCGCGCTCGGCACGGCGACTGCGGCGCTGCTGGCGCTGCTCGAGCCGGACAGCGCGCGGCCTAGGTTGTTGGCGATGGACGACGGCGCCTTCGTGCTTCGTGTATTCAAAACCATGACCAGCATCCTGCCGAAGCGACACGGCGACGCCGCGCTAGACGCGGTCGGGATCATGCACCGGGTGCTGTGGTTGCGCCCGGACGCCACGGCGGAGGAACAAAACGGGCTCGCCAAAGCGCTGGTGCTGATGGAGGAAAATGGGGACGGTAAGGCGGCCTGTGTTCGTACTGGGGAACACAACGTTCCCGGTTCGATTCCCGGCGGTACCGAGGATTTGGACACGAAAGAAGAAACCGAAAAGCGGTCCAGTGGCGGTGAGTCGGCACACGACGTCAAGTCAGCGCACGACGCCAAGTCGGCGCACGACGAACAAGTGGACCCGGATGATTTGTGGGACTGGAACTCTTTGGACGGGTACTTGTTGAACCCGAAAAAAGGGCGCGAGAAGTTTCACCCGTTTCGGTGGCACCCGGTTTTCGATGACGAAAGACACGCGCTGGCGAAACAGACTTCGATGCAAGCGGAACAAGTGTCAATCAACGGCCTGATTGCTGGTTTGAGGACGCACCTTCCCGATTTTCGAGTTGGTAAGTGCGGCTCCGGGAACGGCGCCGCCGGGGGCACGGCGGTGTGCACGCAAGCCGTGCACGTGCTGAGAGGTATGTATCGGGCCTTTCCCGAATCCAGGCACACTGTTTTATCTCTCAGCTGGTGACTGTTGTCCATACATCGCGATATACAACACTGACACTTTTCTTTTCCAAAAAAGCGCTGTTCGAGGACCTGTCTGTTTTGGACGCGCAGTTTTCGTACGAAAAGGTTCGTATTTTTTATTTCCGTACTTCACCAAATCCCGCCTCCCTGTTTGCCCACACGAGACTGACACTTTTTCTTCACAACAAAGGAACTGTTTCCCGGAACGTACAAGCACAAAACCATGTGGCGGCAATTAAGGACCACGCAGCTTCGGGAGCTTTGCGTACAGCTGGCGTGTGTGATTGAAACGCTGGGGCACCACCCGCCGAGACGCGAAAAAAACGAGGACGACGACGAAGCAGACGACGATAAAAAGTGCGACGGAGCCGAGACGGAAAAGAGTAACAAAAACAAGTCTGACGATGCGACGAAAAGCGAAAAGAAAGACCCCACGCAAGTCCCGTGCTCTCCTTTTTCCGGCGCCTGGTCCGGTTTCATTCTTGAAATCCCGAAAGAAGGCCAGTGCGACGGCGCCGTCGGCGCGTCCATGGCGTGCCTCAACGCGATGGCGCACCACCGCGTGTTGCGCTCGGTGGTCACGGAACACCCCGAGTTTCACCAAATCGCGAACGCCATGACGCGGGCCATGGCGTCCAAGTGTTCGTGCGCGTGGGCGACGTTTTCCACGATGTTCAGGCTCGCGGGGACGGGTGCTTTCGCCACGAAACGTTTGCTCACGATGCCTTCCGCGGGCTCGCTTTTACTTGCCCTTACGAACGCGACACGTAACCGGTGGCCCGCCCTGCGTTTACACGAAATGCCGGCGCCGACGTACCTGCCGCGTGCGCCGAACGGCGGGGAATGGCAAACACCGCCGCCGGCGCCGGTTTCGAAAAGCGAAAGCGCTTCGAACACGAAACGCAAAAAGCAACGGCGCGAGCGGTGGCGGGAGAAGAGCGGGAAGGAACTGCACAAGGAGGCGAAGAAGACACGGAAGAAGGAAAGGGAGAAGCGTGAGTTGGAGACGGGACCGAAACCCGAAACAAGCGCGGACGAGAAAAACAAACCCAAAGTCGGTGAACCCGCGACGAACCTCGATTCCCCCGATTCCGATTCCGATTCCGAAGATGACGACCCCTTATCCGCATCAACGAACCGGCTTTTGTTGCGCACCACCGCGGCTGCTACGCTCGCGTCATTCGCGTACACGCAACGCGCGTGGGACGAAGCGGACGTGGGTAGCGCGGTTTCTCGGTACGACGCGAGCGGCTCCTTGGACGCCATTGACGTTGTCGACGACGACGTCACTGATGGTGCCGGCGGTGCTACGGAACAACAGCCCGGGTGGCGCCCTCCCGATTACAACCAGAAACTCGAGTTCCACGGCAAGCCATCCGTGGTGCACGCGTTGGATCTATGGTACTCCGCCCGGGGCGGCGATTTCGGGGGTGTGCCTACTTACAAGGATCTGGACCAGGCGCGACGCGGCGTCGCGAAGGCGTACGCGGTTTGGATGCTTGATGCAAATCGAGGTACGTATTTTACTCTGACTGTTTGCTCTCGGCACATCACGAAAGACGTTTGACCTTTTCGTGTAACAATCACAGGGCCTCTTCTTGGCCACGACGTGCTTCGCGAAGCGGAGACGTACGCGCTTGGGTGCGAAATCGAAACCTGGTGGGTCGGGCGGTGGCGGGAGAGTCTTTGGAAAGCGCGGAGTGAAAAGGATGACCTTTCTCTAAAAAACGACGCGAAAAACGACGCGCGCGAGACTTCCAACAAAGCCACCGAACCGAGTAACGGCGACCCCGAACCGGGCGATTCCGAAGACGAATCCTTTGAATTGGACGAACAATCCATGCGCGCCAGCACGTGGCCACCGCACTTAGTGCGGCACCCGCAGACGAGAAAAGGCCCGCTTCCCGGCGACGTGGACCCCGAGGGTATTCTGGGAACCGTGCCGCTGCTTGATGATATTTTGGCGTTTTTTTCAACCGCGAAAAGGTACGGCCTTGGGCCTTTCCCAAATCCCAAGAGACTATTTTACCGAAGCTGGTGACTGTTGCCCATACATCGCGATATACAAGACTGACACTTTTCTTTGCCGAAAACAGCGGCCGCGACCCGGACACCGGCGTAGCGGTGGAGGCGATTGAGACGCTGAGCTCGTGCGACAAAGCGCGGTGGTTGCTTTTGCCTGAAACGAAACGCGTTTTGCGGTGCTTAGCGGGAAGCATCGAGGAAACCGCGCGGCGGACGAAAGAGGCCACCGCGTGTGGGGGGGTGCTACCGCCGGCGAGGGATGATGAAGACGACAAAGAGAGCGACGCCGACGCGTCGAAACCGCCGAAGAAGAAGAAGAAGCCGAAGAAGAAGAAGAAGAAGAAGAAGAATCCAACCACTTCCTCTGATTTATGCGCGCGCAACGCTTTGTTAGTGCACACCCTGTACAGCGTGACGAAGGAAGCAGAAAGGGAGAACGAGGGAAGCGCGTGGGGGGTTTTGATTGGCGAGAGCGATTCGCTGATCGGGGCGTTGCGTTCGATTTTGGAACAAGCGCGCGCGCCGGTTGAACCGCCGGTTGGTAAACGCGGTACCGACGACGCTGATGGACCCGTGGGCGCGGGTAACGAAAACCTCCGCCACCCCAACGCAGCCGCGTCCAAAGAAACCACAATCGAGCTTTGCCGAAACGTCCTGATAGTCATCGCGGAGATGACGGACCCGGCGAACGCGCGGGGGGACCCCGAAGCGGGCGCAACGTGGGCCACGGATTTGGTGCGACGCAAACCCGAAGTGCTGGACGAGCTGGTTTTGATCATGGGGGGCGGGTGCGATTTTTACGATGAAGGGGTAGGGAACGTAAAGTCTTCCCCTTGCTCGGTCCAGAAAAAGCACGGGGCCGTGTCCCGCGAACCCGACAACACACACCCCGACGAACCGTTCACGATGTCCCTCGGCGTCGGCGACGGCGACGGCGCGCGACCAGCGCCGGCGGTGTTTGCGGGGTATGTTCCGGATGCGGAGGTTCCACCGTGGGACGAAACAAACGATGGTGAAGATGTATCCGCGGACCGCACCGCCAACCGCGAAACCGACGGGCAAAATTCCAAACACGGATACCTGGGTGCTTTGGCCAAGGATTGCGCGCACATCGCGGCGGCGGCGATGTTCGGGCTTCTTTCCTGGGACACCGCGATGCGCGCGTTTCTTGATTTGGAGGAGGCGCGGGACGCGAAGCCCAGCGTGGGGGCGCTGGTGAGCCGGTCCCTGGCGCTGTTAGCAGACGCCGTGCCGACACAGACGGACGGTGTCGAAATTACCGAAATTACCGAATTCACGGACGCGGATGGTGTCACACACGCTGTGACTCCCGAAAACGTTGTGGACTCTGCTGAAACGTCGTCGGCCGGGGGTTTGTGCGGCGTGGAAGCCGCTGGTTTGCTAGCGCGGCTCGCGGCGGATGACGAAGGACGGGCGGCTTTGGTGCGCCATGCCCCGGGCGTGGTCGGGTACCTTTTACCTTGGTGCGGGGCTTTCCCAATCACCACACACCGCCGGTCGCGATTGCCCATACTCGTCCTGCGAAGGGACGGTTATTACCTCTGCCCATACTCGTACCACAAGGGACGGTTATTGCCCCTGACTGTTTACTCATACCAATCCCTCATACCAATCCCGGATATACACATGGCCGAGAGACTGACACTTTCTTTTTTTATCGCACAAGTTTGAACCTAAACCTCGGCCAGACCGCGGCGTTCGCGGTGCGCGCGCTTTCCGGGATCGCGAGGGGCGAGACCGACGGTCGGTCGCGACCCGTAACGGGAGCCGGAACCGACACCGGAACCGGAAAAACATACCCTAAAGTCCTTGAGAAGTATCACTCCCCTGGCAAGGTGATTGGCGCGCTTGTTGGGATGCTGCGGGAGATCACGCAACCCGAAAACGGTACCACCGTTTCGTCGTCGGCGGCGGCGTCGAAAAACGCGCAAGCCGAAACCCACATGCACGACCCCGGGTTAAACGCGCACGTCCTTTCCGAAGCCGTGGTGTGCGTCGCGACGCTGGCGCAGAGTAAGGTTTGGCGGTGGCGGATGCTTGACGTCCGGACCACGGCGTTGGTGCCGGTGCAAGGTCCTCCGTGTGTGAAATCGATTCGCGAAGAGTCGGTTGGTGCTCCCGGGAAAACGGATACAAAAGCGTCTTCGCCCTCCACCGCCGCCAAGACGGTTCGCGAAAACAAAGCTCACACAACCCCGTCTGACCTGGTGGGCGCCCTCGCCAGGCTTTTAGGGGACAACCACCCACCGGAAATCGTGTTCAACGTGCTTTACTGCGTGAACTGCTTAATAGGCGAACCACCGCAAAGCTGGGGGCGGGGCCGGGACATGACACGGGAGGAGGTACGCGCCGCGCGTTTCCCAAATGCAGCCGTACATGTTTCAAGCCCCTCTTTGACGTCCACTCGTCATTAAAAGGCTGCCGCCCCTCTTCGACGTCCACGGCCGTCATTAAAAGGAGATACTCCAAACAACACAAACGCACTGTTTTACCGAAGCTGGTGACTGTTTGTCCATCCATCGCGATATACAGTACACCCACACTCGCCGACTCAAGACTGACACTTTGTTTTACCTATCGTAAGGACCACGTCGCGCGGCGCGCCTTCGTCGCCGCGAGCGCGGGCGCGACCGGCGTGGACATCGAGACGCGGCTGGCGGAGATTTTGCTCGCGAACAACGGTAACGGCCTGCGCGCCGGTGGGCATCACGGTGACGAAGGGACTGCCGATGGTTTCGGTAACAGTGTTGGTGATGAAACCACCAATGGAGGTACTCCAAATGACCGCGCGGAGGACGACGATGACGATTCTTTCGACGAATTCGACCACCACCACGAAGACCGCGAAACTCGGTCTGGCCACGGGTCACCCGATTGCCGCCTCAACGCGACGCTGGTCGCGGCGAACCTGGCGGGTGATGTTTTCGGGCGCAGGCGTTTGTTGCAGTTCGGAGGACAGAAACTGTTAGACGCGCTTTCGTGTACGCTGCTCTCGAACGACCCGGAGAAACAGATGCTCGCGGCGTACGCGCTCGGGGAGTTGGCGCGGCCGCTGCCTGGCGTGGTGGAGCGGTGGGTTTCCCTCGACGCCGCGTGCGTCGCGGAAAGAGGGCTTGAGGACCGGGACGCGGAGATTGATTCCGGGGAAAACAAAACTACTCGGGAAGGATCGAACCAAGGCACGACAAACGCCAACAACTCGCCTAACCGGTTACCCGCGTCCTTCACGAAGCACCTGCCCATGCTCGCGACGCCCGATTTCGACCCACTCGCGGAAGCCGGCGGCGACCCGCTCGGGTTGTTCGCTCACACGCGAAACGCGCTTTTCGAAAGCATGAAGTCGGTGGCGCGAAACGCGCGGCTCGGGGCGGAGGGGGTTTTGCTTTCAGGCGAAACGAACGTCGAGCGGTGGATCGCACTGGGCGACGAGGGGGGGGATGGAGACATGCTTTTTTCTCAGGATGTCATAAATCTCGAGTCGGTACGGACGACTCGGCCGTCCAAGTTCGACTTCGCGCGCGATTTCGCGGCGTCTCAGAAACTTCGAAACCTCCCACTGAACGTGAAACGGCGGTGGTTACTGGAGATGTTACGGTGGGAACTCGGGCCGGTGTCACCGGGAATGAACTTCCAAGGCCTGATGGGGGTCTCACTCACCGTGGACAGGTAATTGCCTTTCCCACTCACCACGTCAAGACACGACTGATCGGCCCGACTACCACGACTGTTTACTCATACACATTACGAGAGACTGACACTTTTTTCTTTCTTCCATCAGAAACAAACCGCTCGCGGATCTTTGCCGGCACTGCGAGTTCCCGATGCCGCCGGGTTTGGGAACATTGGCAGCAGGTTCTCAATTCCAATACGACGACGACGACACCGACGACAACACCGACGATGACGACGACCCGGGCCCCGGTCTGTACGACCCGATCGACCCGGACGACCCTCCGAAAGGCGGTTTTTTACTACCCCCGCGAGGCGGCGTCGCGGTTCGGTTCAAAAACGAACAAGGCGAAGGCGCCGCTGTTCGGCGGGAGTGGTTTTCCGAACTCGCGGAAAACGGCTCGGACTACACGCACGGGTTGTTCACGTCGTTTGACCAGAACCAGGTACGGCCTCTCGGGCTTTTCCAAATGCAGGACACGTCCTGTTGATGCCACGTATGGAGTGCAGTCACGCACGTCTTACCAACATAATAAGTGCACCCCCGAGTCCGCCGACTGTTTACCCACTGTGCATAAATCACCCATCACGAGACTCAACAAGATTGACACTTTTCTTGTACAAAAATAGACCCTGCACCCGTGGACGATGTCCGGGAAAGTAAACCCGAAGACGCACTTGAAATATTTCGCCGCGCTCGGGAAAGTCGCCGCCGTGGCGTGTTACCACGGCGAGACGTTTCCGTTAAGGCTGAGCGATTGCTTTTTCGACCGGGTGCTAGGGAGGCCGATGCGCTTGAACGACTTGGAAGGTTTGGACCCCGCGCTTTGGAAAAACAAAGTTAAGTATATCATGGACATCGCGGAGGATCGAACCGCCGCTAACAGCGATGTCCTCGCGAACCTTCTCGGTGACCTGGACTTGACCTGGTCGGACGCCGCGGACCCGAAGGGCGTGTTCTGGGACGAAATAGAAGGCGACCTATACGAGCGGACTCCTCTTCTCCTCGGCACTCGCAAAAAGTGCACCGACGGTGACGATTACAACGACTTTGTCATTTGCAGCGACGAACCCGTGACCGTCACGAACGTCCAGCAGTACCTAAGAGCGTTCGTGGCGCACCGGTGCTACGGGTCAGTATCCCACCAAACCGCCGCGTTTTCCGCCGGGTTTGGTTCGGTGGTCCCGCCCGCGCTGCGCACGCGCATGCTCGGCATGTTGAGCGGTTCCGACTTGGCGACCTTCGTGGCGGGCGAAAAAGGCGAAGTCGACGTTTACGATTGGAAAAAAAACTGCGCCTACGCCGAAGCGCGGCTCGCGTTTGCTTTTTCCACGAATTCGTGGTGGTACGCCCTGGAGCACTTGCTCACGCCTCAAGAACGGTGTGGGGTACTACAGTTCGCCACGGGGCTGAGCACCACACCCGCGGGTGGGTTCGCGAATCTGGTGGGGTACGCGGGCGATTCGTCGCCCTTCACGGTTGCCGAGCTAGCGTCCGACAAGCGAAACCTGCCGGGCTCGTTACCCATGGCGCACGCGTGTTTCAACACCATACGGCTGCCGCGGTTAAAGGAAGAACAATTCGCCGACGGCGTGGTTGGTGGCGGGAACGAAATGGCGAAACGGTTACGCATCGCCATCAGTAACGGCACGCGCGGGTTCGATAGCTTTTAATGTTGAGGTGGATTGGTTTTAGAAAGAAAAGACATGATAACGGCATTTGCTTGCAGAGGTGAACGAGGTACCAGTACGTAGATTGTTTTTAGAAAGAAAACCATGATAACAGCAATTTATTTACTTACACGGATCGAACCGGCGTCCTTACAAAAGCCCCATCAAACGCGTACCCACCTAAACACACAGCCGGTAGGTGACGTACCGCCCCGCCGTCTCCGATGGCCGAATGATCCGCACCACCTGTCCTCGTCGCATCCCAAAGTACCGCGCCACCGGGTCGTGCATTTGGATTCGCGGCAGCTGGGTGTCCCGGACTTTGTACCGGTCCAACAACGTTTTCTTCTGCTCGTCGTTGAGTAAAATGTGCTCTGGCACCAAAACGTGATCCGTGATGTTGACTAACAACTCGGTCTCTTGGAACTGCTCGATGAAGAACTTCTGCGCCTGGCACTCCAGTAACGATTGCTTCGCGAACGGGGTTAAGGATTGCTGCACCACGATCACCGCTCGGAACACGGACTCGTCCTTCATGCGCTTGGCGTACTCCTTGATCGTTTTAACCCCGACCTTCTCCTCGTCCGGGAAAAAAACGAAAATGGAATCCGCGGGGTCGTCCCGCCGTGGGAACTGCATCGTCAGGTTCACCCGCTGCGGATCCTCCCCGTGCTCCTCCACGAACTGATCTTTCTCGAGGTCCAACTCGCTCTGCCCGACCATGTACCCGCGCGCGTTTAACATCTTGCCGATCGTTTTCCGAATCCGGAACAACCGCGTTTTCTTGTCCCCGGTGGACATCGCGGAATCCGGACGGGGGGGCGCGGGGAGGCGCGGCGCGGCGTCCGGGGTGACTGGCGGCCCAGTCAGAGGGATTGAGAAAAGCCGCCTTTTTTGCAAGGGGAAGCTGAGGGCTCGCCATCTTTTTTTGGCCTTGTCAAGCAGAATCGTCAATCAAATCTCAATCGTGCGCGCGCACCCCTTCGATCCTCGCGACCAAAGCCCGTCCATCCCCCGGGAGGACGCGCGAACGGGTCACACCGACAGGTCTTAAAGTATCTTCGGTTGTTGTGGGGTGACAAATCGTGACAAGCACGCGAAAGGAAGGCTCTGGATTCTTCCCACGCGAAAGCACACCCGCATTTGGGTATAATAAATCGTGGTTTCCAATCGATCCATCATCCACACGATGCCCGAAGCCGTTCGCCGCCCCAAGTCCAATGTAAAGTCGTCCGGCACGGCCGGTCGGTCCATGCTCGGCGTGCAGCACGACTCGCGTAAAACCTCTTCGCCTGTTTTCGGGTTCGGAAGCGCGGACCGCAACGCGCTGGCCCGGGTGTTCATCAGCGTGGAACACTGCCGGGCTGATTTCGGGAAGGTGGGGCCGGGGGCGGGTACGTATTTTTTGTATTTCCCACTGAACACATTCCGCCGGACTGATTGCCCATACGAGATGTCAGCAGTACACTTTGTACGGCTGGTGTCTGTGAAGAGTCGCGTGACAAGTCTGGAAGAGTAATCACTCTGACCTTCGCCGACACTGACACTTTCGGCGTTACTCTCGCAGTGTACGACTTGCAAAGCGGGTTCGGCACGCAGAACTCGAGCAAAAACTCCAACCCGCCCAAATTCACATTCGGCACCGCGTCCCGGTTCCTTCAGCCAAGCGCCGCGCGCGCCAAGAGGAACCCGCAGGTCCCCGGGCCCGGTACCTACTCTGCAGGGTCGTCTATTGGCAAGAACCCGGAATCAAACAAAATCAACCAAGCCGCGTTCGGGTTTGGCACGGCGACCAGGGACGACGCGCGGCGCGTTTTTATCTCCGCGGGTACGGCCTTGCGCGTTTCCCAAATCCGGGGACACACTGTTTTACCGAAGCTGGTGACTGTTGTCCATACATCGCGATATATTCGTCCTGCGAAGGGACGTCTTACCTCTGCTCATACAAGACTGACACTTTTCGTGAACAATCACAGCCGCGGCGAAGGTCCGGTTCGGGGCTGAGTCCCCGGGTCCGGCTGCGTATTCGAACTCCGCGATTCAACACGGCGTCGGCGCGCAGCCTAGCAGTCAACGACGCACCGAACCGTCCTTCTCAATAGGCACGGAAAAACGGTTGAAGTACGACTACGTGGAAAGGGCGAAGAAAACCCCGGGCGTGGGGTTGTACGCGACGCAGGCGAGCGTTGGTGCGCAAACGTTGTCCGCCAATCAAAACGAGCCTTGTTTCGGGTTCGGAACCGCGACCAGGGACGACGCCGGGAAGGTTTTCCTGGGAAAGGAACAAAGCAAGGTCCGGTTCGGGGCGGAGTCGCCGGGTCCGGCGAGTTTAGGGCCTGGCGCGTTTAGGGGGACGGGCAGAATGGTGCAGAGTACAAAGAGCACGGCCCCGAACGCGACGTTTGGGGGGTCCGCGCGGAGCCTTGGAATCGGCGAAGCCACGCCGGGGCCGGGGAGCTACGATTGAGTAGACTGTTGAACGTGTCCGTGAATTACCGGTATTACTTGCGTTTAGCCCGTGTGTTACCGTCCATCCATTTCGTCGAACTCGTCGCCGGTTTCGTCGTCGAGGTAATCGGAGCGACCACTTATCGCGTAGTAGGTGTTCCTTTCCCCTGAATCCAGACAGTAACAGCACGCGCGGTTGGTTGGCTTCGGGCACACGTTATCGACCGCCCACTTTGCAATTTCGTCGTGCCCGTTACGACGCAGATTCGATGTCCCTTCGTTGTGCTCCGCTCTTATTATCGTAGTCTCGTCCCACGGGCACCCATTCGCACGCAGCCACTGCAGTATCTCAAGGCTGCCGCCCTTCGCGGCTCCCGCGCACGTCTCCGCGTCCCACGAGCAGCCGTTTTCACGCAACCACTGCACAATCTCGAGGTAGCCGCCCCCCGCCACGAGTGCGCTTATCTCCTTATTCCACGGGCATCCGTTCGCGTGCAGCCATTTTAGCGCCTCGAAATTACCGCCTTTCTTGTGTTGCCCGCCCTCTGCCGCAAGCCTGAACGTCCACCAGTGCAACGAGCAGCCGTCTGCATGCAACCACTTCATCACGTTGACGTGGCCGCCCCTCGCGGCGAACCCCAACACCGTTCCGCCGTTAAAATCCCCAAGCCCAGGGCCCTTGTCATACGCTACTCCCCGACGCTTGTGCTGCAGCGTGCTTACGTGTCCGAGACACGCGGCCATTGCATAATTATACTCTGTTATTTCACGCCCTGTCGCCGCCACCGCGTCGCGCATCGCACGATTCACTGCGCGAAGCCGTGCCAGGTCGATTGGGTCTGTCACAGATCTGAGAATTTCTTTAAAGACATCGAGGGGAAGCCCCGGGAGGGAGGCTTGCGTGTCGGTCGCGATATCAGCACTCGTCGAGGTATCAGTAGCACGCGTCGTGTTGGATGACATGGAGGTTGGGGTAATGGTGTGGTTGGTGTCGTGCGTCTTGCGCGCGTCGTTGTGGCTCGTTGCCTCCTTCCTCCTCCTCGGAGGCAACGAAGTGTCCGCAAAAATTCGTTAATTTTTTTCGTCACGCAAACTGAGAGATACGTCACCTTCGTGGTGGGCACTGCTCGCCGCGCTGCGATGCGGTCGGCAGCTCGCGGGGGGCGCGCTGTGGCCGAGGCAGCGGCGCGGTCCTGGAGCCGCTCTCCGACCGGGTGGTCTTTCCCGGCCACGCAGGCGCTGCGCGGTGCCCCCCCGACGTGTGGGGTGCCCTCGGGTTCGATCGCGCAAAAGCCATGGTCACGAAGTTCGTTTCGCCATGAGTCGTCCTGGAGCTCGTCCTCATCCCAAACGGCCGGAACCTCTTCCATGCCGAGCACTGTTGTGCAACGAGCACAAATGGGTCTATCTCCCGCGGCGGCGGCGAACAAAACGGCTGGCGCGGCTGCGGTCGCAGCTGGCATCGCGGCGTCATCCCCAGCCGCCCCGTTCGCGTTGGGACAAACGGGTTCGCTAAGGTCATTGTTGGATCAACTAAGGGTGTACCACGACCTTTCCAAGTTCAAACTCAGCGCGTTCGTGGTGAGCACCGCTGCGGCGGGTTACGCGCTTGGTAGCGGCGAGCAGATTGACTACGTGCAGATGGGTTGTGTCACGGGAGGGACGTTTCTGTGCAGCGCGAGCGCAAACGCGTTCAACCAGATTTTCGAAAAAAGTAACGACGGGAGGATGGCGCGAACCATGCGCCGGCCGTTGCCCACGGGGCGGTGTTCCCGTGGGCACGCGCTTTTGTTTGCCATAACCTGCGGTGTGTCTGGTGTCGCGTTTCTCAAAGAAACGTGCAACAAAACAACCGCGGAACTAGGCGCGTTTAACATCGCCCTGTACGCGATGGTGTACACGCCCATGAAACAGGTACGTGTTGTTTACGACTAACATCACGAGTGCCCTGTTTGCCGATTGTCCAAAGTACACTGTTCGCTCTTACAGTTTACTACGAATATCACCAAAGACTGATTCTTTTCGTTTCCAATCACCAGGCGCACTGGATAAACACGTGGGTCGGCGCTATCGTGGGCGCCATACCGCCGCTCATGGGATGGGCCGCGGCGACCGGCCAGGTAGAACCAAACGCCCTGGTCCTCGCGTCCGCGCTTTACTGTTGGCAAATGCCGCACTTCATGGCCCTGTGTTTCATGGCCAAGGATGACTACGTCAGGGGGGGGTACCGCATGATGAGCCACCCTGTTTTCGACGCGACGGGCAGGAGAGTGGCGGGTGTGGCGCTGCGAAACGCGCTGGCGATGCTTCCGATTGGCGTAGTAGCCGTGGCGTGCGGCCTGGCCACCGTGCCGTTCGCGTACGAAGCCGGGTTGTTAGCCCTGCCCATGGCGCTTTCGTCGGCGGTTTTTTACCGCAGACCATCAATCAACAACGCGCGAAGAGTGTTTTACGGCAGCCTGGCGTACCTCCCTTTGTTCCAGCTCCTCGCGGTTTATCACCGGCTGCCAAGACTTGACACGGTAAACACAGTTGATACGGACGAAACACAGACACAAAGCCTTTTCAAACAGCTCACCTCCTTTGAAATACCAAGCGACCCGTACAAGTGGACGGCGTGGAGCGCGCGGGGGTGGGAGGCGTGGGGGGACGACGAATCGGTGGAGGGGGGGGGGGTGGAGTTATTTGGAAAGAAACGCGAAGGAAAGGGTGGAGGAAGGCGCCGACTGAAACAATCGGATGACCCTTCACCCGGGGGACTGCGAGCGCTTGGCCAATCAATGCACGCCACCTCGCACGCGCCGTTTCCGTTTCTCCCGCCGCCGACGTGGCCGGATGCGGGGAACAGGCGGTAGCACGTAGAAGTAGGGTAGGAACAGTAAACATACTCTTAGCAGAAGTAACCTCATGTAAAGTATTATTTACCAAAGGACTGCGCACGTGTGCATTACGTCCACCAGCACGGTCAGTGTACGTTACTGAAAGATTTAAAAGAGGACTGCGCACATGTCTGACATGTACATCATAATCAAATCAGCCCCTAATTCTACAACACAACCAACTCATCCCCTACCTCCCGGTGCTTGCCAGTCCATCCGCACCGGCCGCCCCATGCAGGGCTTGCCGTTCATGGTGGCGGCTTTGTCCAGGTTTTCGTCATCCGGAAAGTCCACAAACCCGACGCCGCGGAACTCGCCCGTGTCTTTGTTCGTCAGCCACCGCACCGTGGTCATCGTGGCGCCCGCGCCTTCCATGAAGAACTTCCCCATCTCGTCGTCGTCGATTCCGAAGTTCAGGTTGCCAAGAAACAGAGTGAAGCACCCGGGCGGTTTCGGGCCAAGCGGCTTTACGTCGAACTTAGCGGTTTTCGCCGCTCTCTTTTCCTCGCCAGTGTTCCCCCGATCCTCCCACGCCCGTATCTTTGTCTCACGGCTGTGCACTTCCCTTCCTGCCGCCGCCACCGCTCGTGCCGCGGCCTCAGTCGACTCGAACTCCACCACCCCCGCCCCCAAGAACTTGTTAGTGTCCTTCTCCTCGAACCACTTTATGGAAACAACCTCGCCGCAATCCGCGAACGCTTCGCCTATCGCGGCCTCGTCGATTGACCAAGCCAGGTTGCCCATGTACACCTTGGTGGACGACGTGGGGAACGTCCCTAAAGGGGGGGGAGGCGCGGCGGAGGCGTTTGATTGTGGTTTCCGGCCATCCGCGGACTTGAACTTCATCGCAGGCTCCTCGTCGTCGGCGGCGGCGCCGACCGCATCACTTTTCTCCTCTTCAAACCGCGGCTTCTTCAACGACGTGTCATCCTCGGCATCACGCTCGCGCTTGTCTTTCTTGTCTTTCTTCTCCTTCTTCTCCTTCTTCTCCTTCTTCTCGCCCATCGTGGCGTAAGTTCGGAAGGGCTGCGCGGACGTCAATGGGGAGAATCAACACTGCGAAAAGCGCAGTGGGAATCCCCAACATTTTTTTCGCTTTTTCTCATTCTCAAATCGCACATCTCATCATCAGACGTAGCACCACGCACCATGGCGTGCGTAAGCGTGGCGGGGATGCACGCGGTGGCGCGGGTGCCCACGCGTGTCGCCTGTACCCGGCGGCCGTTCGAACCCAAACGAGTTTCCCTAGACAACGCACGCCAACCTTCCGCGCTCGCCGGATTCTTTTCACGTCGTGTCAATCCGCACGCGCTTCGGCACACCGAGCAGTCCAACTGGATCGACCAAACACGAAGGCACGGGCGTGCTCTTGGCGACACGCGAACGCCCAGGCGTTGGGCGATGAACCCGAGCAGCGAGTATATACCTTCGGAAGGCGAAGCCGCTCGCAAAGCATATGTTCCCCGCGGGTACGTGCTTCCCTTGTCCTCGCTTGTTTTTTTTTTCTCCTGCCAAAGCGGCGTGTGCTGACAAAACTCTTTTCGCTCTTCGACGCACACTCTGGCACAGTGAGTCTCCGAAGATCTACAAAGCCGAACGATGGATGAAACAGGTGCGCACTCCGCATTGATGCGAGATGTCCAAGACCCATTCGCCTGAACTGTTCTCGTTGCCCGTCAACGGCGTGTAAAACTCACCCTCTTACTTTCATTCCACCGCAGGGCGTCGCGCTGGTCTGTTCCGAGTGCGAAACCACGGAAACGAGTATGTGGCAAGCCAACAGGGACGATAAGGACAAACCAGTATGCACCGTTTGCTACAGGCGACAGGTATGTCACGCGCGTCGACCCCACACCTCAATATTTCAAATCTTTGTGTCGTCACATCCTGACCCAATACCCGCGGTGCTCTTTTTCGCAGCTCGCTGCCAGCCGTGGCAAGTGCTCCGGTTGCGGTAAGGATGGGGCAAATACAAGCCGATTGAATAGGTCCAAGCTCAAGAAAAACGCGTGGTACTGTATGCCGTGTATATTTCAAGAGGTGCGCATTTCGGGATTCTCCTTTCTCTTTCTCTCCTTGCCCAAGCGACCTCGCAGGCATGATAACTTCAGTCACAAGCTGTTTCGTCTCGACTCACGTCGTTTGAGTTCCGTATTCTTCGCAGGAGCTGGACATTGCTGTGGCCGCGGGGACGACGTGCGTGACGTGCGGGACGGATACCACCAGTAAATGGGTCAACTACAAAGACAAGCCCGGAATTAAAATTTGTGTGTCTTGCTACCAGAAGCACATGTTGGACGTCGCCGCGGCCGCGGGGACGACGTGCGTGAAGTGCGGGACGGATGCGACCAGTGGTCAGTGGTACAGCTGGAAAGCCGTGCCCGGAACTAAAATATGCAAGCTTTGCTACCAGAAGGACCTGAGACACAGGAAGAAGGCGGCGAACGCGAAGGCGGAGTGAGTCTTCGCGACGAAAACAGGAAAACAATACTCCAGACTAGGTTGCAATCGTCGCGCAAAAAACGCCCAAATCACTCCAGCGCCCGAAACGGAAACCCGTCGCGTCTTTTCATCCAGTTCGTGTCGTCCCACGTACTCACGGCTTGGTCGATGAAGTGCACGGAGTAGGCGTGCCTTGATACCGCTGAGTGATTCGGCGCAGAGTAGTGCACGTTTTCGCCGTGCAGCAGCACGGCGGTTCCCGCTTTCGTTAGCAGCGGGACGAATTTAGTTTTCGTGTTTGTTTCGCCCAGCCAATCCGGGTACTCGCCTTGGAAGGAAGTGACGCCTTGTTCGGGGTCATCATTTTCACCTCGTTCTACCAGCATTCTCTTCTTGACTCCGTCAAAGTGAGACCCCGGTAACGCCCACAGACACCCGTTTTCCAACGTGCAGTCCTCCAGGGCGACCCATACCCCCAAACACGTCTTGACCGGCGAGGTGTGGAGGAACGTCGAGTCCTGATGCGCGCTCACCTCGCCGCCGACTCGCGGTTGTTTGAAGATGTACATGGACTGCACGGGGGTTGGCTTTCGCATACCGAGACTGGTGGTTAGGGCTTTCATCAGCGCTGACCTCGAAAACGACGAAAACACGGGATCCAGGTCGTGCAGCGCGTGGCCGAGTTTGTTGATTGCGTGATTTTTTGAAACCGCCATCTTTCCATCGGAGTCAAACGCGCCCTCTTCGAAGAAGAACGAAACCTCGTTCCCGGAATCCAGGAAGTACGCGTCCGACGTTCGTTTCTGGTCTTTCGTGGAAAAGATTGATTTCGGGTGCGTGCTGGGGTCGAACTCGGTCACCAGGGTTGCCGCCCTCGCCAACATGGCGTGGACTTCGTCGGGAGAGGCGAAATCTGGAAGCACCAGGAAACCGTCTTTACGAAACTTATCAATCTGCTCAGAGGTCAGCTCCCCCGGTTGGGAAGCATCGCTGACCATCACGGGTGTGTCGTCTCACAGGGTCAACGCAGGTGCAACCGAAAGGAGGGCGTCCAGAACGCGCCAGAGGTACGCCGGGGTACCGCGCGTCGCGGTGTGTCGGCAGCATCGACGCTTCGGTTCGGGAAAAGTCCAGTCATCATTATAAGTACGCAAAAGCCTTGTCAACCTGCAAATGCTTTAGATCGGCAGCGCGCGCGATGGCGCGCGGGGACGAGGGTTCTGGTACCGCGGCGGCGCGGTTCCACGGCGCTGCGGCGGTGGCGCTGCGCGACGCGAAACACCCCGGGGAGGTAACGCGAATTCTTGGTGCGGTGCGACGCGTGGTGTTGTGTGAGGACGGGGCGGGTGGTGTTTTTGGTACGCCCGATCGTGATGGTGGCGTTGGGCCGACGTCCCGATCGGCGAGTGCGAGCGGTTCGGACCACGGCGCTTCTTCGAAACCTGTTTTCCCCGACACCGTGTTTGCTTTGCACTCGCTCGCGGACGATTGTGCGGGTCTGCCGCAAGGCTCATGCTGGGACGGCTTCCAGGCGGTCGGCGAGCAGATGCTTCACCGCGTGTCCCACCTTTGGCTTCCGTGTTTCACGCACGCGCAGACGCAGCACCTTTTCCGCGACGTTCTGCGCGCGATGCCCGCGTCACTCACGGTCCGGGTTCTGGTGCCCGCGTTAGGGCCGAGCAGGACGCGGATTGGCAAAAGCCTGCGCGCGTCCGAGCAACACATCGTCGCATCCGTCGCGGCCACGGCGCTGGCAAGGGCCGTGGTCCACAACGTCGGCCGGAAACTTTTACAGGAAAGTTATGGAAACTCGGTTGCGGAAACCGAAGACGACGCGCGTTTGCTGCTGTCCGCGGCGGACCGGCTGGAGCTTGTGCCTGGAAGTCTTCTGGGGGACGACTTGACGACACTGTCGCGACCGCATTTGTTTGCAAGCGAGATGGCGAAGCAGTTCATAGCCGCGGTTTACGACGACGCGGGTGGGGCGGAGAGTGACGCGAAAAACAACCCGAAAAAAGAAAACTCGAAAAACGTCTCCCTGGAAATCGCCGCGACCGCTTTTTCGGTGCTGGCTCGCCGGGGCCACGCGCCGGCGGTCGCGGAGGCGCTTGTGGGTTTCGTGACGCAGATGGACGGTGGCATGGACGGTGCGGTGGCTAGTGCCGATGCCTCGGAGAAACCCCGCAGCGGTTCGAGCCCGGAAGAGAGCAAGTCATCGTCCTCCAGCCTAAATACCCACACCGCGACGTGGTCACCCGAGGCGTTGCAAAACCTGGTGGCCGAAATCCCGGATGCGTTTTGTGTTGCGAAACTGATTTCCGCGATTTTGAAACTTTGCGACGCGCGAAAAACAGAGTGGCGCGCCGTGGAGCGAATTCTCCGCGTAACGCTCGCGAAACGGTTCTGGGGGTGTGACAGCACGAGGCACATGTTGCACGACGTGCTGTTGGTGCGGAAAGTGGTGCCCAGGAAAGTGTTACCGGCGCTTGTGCGATTCGTGTTGGTGAGTCCGCCAACGCCTGATTCTGATTTTTTGAAGGGTGAAACTTCTGAAGATTCTGAGCACCAAAAAGAAAAAGAAACCAAAACCAAAACCAGAACGTCGCGGCACCGAACCCGCGCGCTCGCGAGCATCGCGGACGCGTGGTCCGACCTTGATGTTGTTCGGAATGGATCGCGTGCGCTACGGGGGCACGTCGCGTCAGTCACCGCGGCGGCGCTAGCCGCGGTGCCTGTGGATTTGTGGCGCGGCGGTTCGATCCTGGAAGACGGTGGCGGGGAGGGTGACTTTGGTTTGCGCGGCGCGGCGTCGCTGATGCGCGGCGTGAGCGCTCGTTTGGATTCGCCCGATTCCGATACCAGGCGGCACGGCCGCAAAGTAGCGTCCGCGCTGGCGCTCGCGATAGACCCGAAGAAACCACTGACGTTTAACGACGACGAGGACTTTGGGGTTGGTGATAATTTTCACGACCTGGAGGACGTTTCGGAGGACGAAGCGGAGTGGGAAAAAAACGCGGGGGCGTTGCGGGTGGAGTGTGGGGATTTCGGCGATCCTAACGTCGACGAAGACGACTTCGTGAGCTCGCTCGTCGGGGACGGGCACGGGGGCGCAAATGGAAATGCGGCAGAAGCGCACGTTTCGGAAAAAACAAACGTCACAGCAGCATCAACTCGTGATGATTCAGAGGCACACGTCTGTTCATCTGAAGTCGAATCCGAATCCGACACCGACGACCCGGACGCGCGCGTCGCGATGGGCGCCGGTTGCGTTTCGGAGAGTACCGATACCGACACCGACGATAGCGACGACAGCGACGACAGCGACACCAGTTCCGTATTGACGCCGTATGACATGGACAGCGACGACGCGAGTGACAGTGATTGCGGTGACGACTTCGACTTGGATGGAACCGGGGATGGGGATACTGCTGGGAATGCGCTCGACGACGCGGCAAAAACACATAGAGCGAAGCGTCGCGCTGTAGTCGCCAAGAAAAGAATCGCCGCCCTTCCAAAACCTGAAAGCCTTTCCAAAACAATCGAAGCGCTTCATTCGAAAAAAGACGCGCACGACACGTCCCGGGGCTCCGCGACCGACCGCGCAGACGCATGCGAAGGCGCGGTGTATCATTGCGAAACCTTAATACGTTCGGTACCTGAAGAGCTCATAAACGCAGCCGCGAGCTTAGTCACCGCGCTGGTGCACGCGCACCCGCCCACGCCGGACGTGGTGGGGTTGCAACGCGCGCGACGGAAAGGTAAGTATTGGGCCTTTCCCAAATCCAGGCACACTGTTAGCCCATACACGACGTTAACCACTTTTCGTTCACAATCAAAGCGCTCGTCGCGTTAGCCGCCACGGCGCCCGGAATAGCGGGCCCCGCGCTTTGCGCCGAGGCGTTTTTAACCGGCCGGTGCGACGCGGGGCAGCAGCTCGAGGTGCTAGACGTGGTAGCAGACGCGGCGAGGGAACTCTCTTCGTTACCCGCGATCAACCGGGGTTTGCTGATGGATACCGAGGATGATGGCGATGACTCTTTTGTTTTCGGAGCAGGAAGAATTGGGTCGGGCGACTTGTCTGGGCAAAAATCAAAAACCGGCCAGAAACTGGGCGTCGAGCGCCGGTTCGCGCCCAAAAGCCTAGCGCGTCTGAGGCACGGCACTTTGAATCAATCAGAGACACCTCAAAGGACAAGAACCCACCTCGTGGTCGACGCGTTCGCGGGCCCGCTTCTGGCGAGGCTTGGGAGGTTAGTTTTGACGGCGGAAATAGACGCGACGCAGTCAAAAATCGCGGAACAAAACTACAAAAAGGATAAAGAAGCAGTGCACGTCCCGGGCGGCGGCATCGACGCTATTGTTTTGGGGCGCGCGCTCGGGTGTTTAGGTGAGCTTTGCGCGGCGAGTCGCAACGCACCGAATGCGGCTCAACTCTCAGGTGCTGTGTTAGAACTCCTGTCGAACCAAGCGGTTCACAATCACCACCAGCCGCACGTCCGGCGAGCGGCGCTTTTCGCGGCGTACGGCGCGCTGACCTCGGTTCCGCCGGGCGTGGCGTGGAACGCGCTTGTTGGCGGTATGGGCAACGAGTCGTCTGGGGGAAATGCAGGAGGAGGCGCGTCTGTGAGTAGACTGGGCAGGCTGCTAGGCTGGGCCGAATCCTGGGCGGAACAAAGTCACGTCACCGATGCGGATGACACCACGCGGGGACTCGCGCTGCGGTGCGCTTTGGCGGGGGCGGACCTTCGGCAGAAAGCGAGCCAGGCGGGGCGACGAAACGAAAACAGAAACGACCCGCTTTTCATGTTGAAGAATTTAACCTCCCTGGCGCTGGAGTTGTAGTGGGTAGTACCTGGTTTGTGTGTTGGCATGGGGGCTGGTTGTCATTGCTACGAGTACTGGGTGTCCTTGCGTCCTCTGGTCGTGTGTTCAAGCACTAGTTAGTGTAATTCCTCGTACTGTAGTCGTATGTTCAAGCACAAGCACTGGTCGTGGTCCTCACATCTGCTCTAGTTCCTCGCGCGTATCTCGTGTGCTGACGTCGCTGTCCCGCCTCGGCGCGAGTTCTCGCGCGCCGTTTCCAGGCAGTCGTTGCTTTCGGGACAACTTGCTGTCCTCGTCCACGCCCGGGAACAAGTGCCCGTGCGTTCCCGGAGTCAGGTCGCACACGCAGCACGCGATGCATAGCAGGCCGATGGCGTACCCAGACCGGTGGGACTGCGTGTGCGGCATCGTGCGCGTTGGGGTGTGTTGCAAGGCGGGGGACGAGTCGTAGTCGTTGTTTTGAAGCTCACGAAAATCCAACCCTAAAAGTTTTGAAAGCAGCGAGTTTGGCCAAGAAGTATGACCTCTGGTTTGGCAAGCCGTCGCTCACAACGACGCGGCGCAGGTCTGACGAAGGGGAGGTTGACTTGACGATGCTGGACAGTGACTCGTCGCGGGGTGGCGGTCAACGATCGGGAACAGCCGGACAACTTCTCTCTGGAATAGGGAACGTCTACACACCTACGTGGGGCTGTGACGTTACCACCGCGAAACCTCCGGTGAACACGGAAGAGGGTGTTTTCTCAGAGGACGACGACGAGTTTCAAATCAGAACGTATCCTCCCTCTCTCCTCGCCGCCCCGTGCAGCAGCCTAACATGACCAGCATGACGCCGCCCCCCTGCGCCCACGGCTGTTACGTGTTCATCCGCGGCCTGTCAGGAAAAGAAGTGACGCACCTCAACGGCGAACTCGCGCGGCTCGGGGCGTATCTGCCGCGGTTGGGAAGCGGCAGCGCACGGTGGGAAGTGCGACCGGTAGACGCCAAAAACTGCGTCCGGCACCAAGTCGTGTCCGTCATGGACGCGAACATAGAAGACGCCGAATTGGATACCATCGAATTATGGATTCAAGATAGGCTCGAGGAAGCGCGGTACGGCTGGGCGATGGCGCCACCGCCGAAAACCCGCCCGGGCGCCAGGGCGAGTGCTCCCACGACGTCGCCGCCGTCGTCGTCGTCGCCATAAAACTGCAGACTTTTGAAATACAGAAATAATAAAACCTTCCCGCCCAAACCGCGACTCGCGCGACCGGTCGTGAACACAGAGGACGCAAACTTATTCCACGCCGACGGGTAGATGCCGTCCTTGCACGTGTTGTAGACAGGTAAGCCGAAGAAGCCCGAGCTGGGACGGCGACAGCCCCATCGCCGAACACCGGGGGGGCAAGCGTAGTCTTTGAAATACAGCTCGAACGTGCGAAAAAAACTTTTCCCGAAATAAAAAATGAAACCTTTCCGAAAGAGCGGGAAGGTACCTCTTGAGATTACAACAGGACGCGCCGTGGCGGCGGCGTCCATGCGGTCCGCGGTGTCCCCGTGCTCGGCGCGGGGGCTGTCACTCCATTGCGTGAGAGAATCACGAGGCGGCGGGGTCACCTGTGTCGCGGTGCGCCGGCAGGACACCACCCGAAAAGAGTTTGGCGTTGTTACCGAAACCGCGATCTCGTTCCGGCGATCGAATGTCGAGTTGAGCGTCCATCCTGGACGCGGCGGATCACTCCGCGCTTCCGCGCTCCCCGATGCCAGCGTCCTTGCCGCACTAGCGACGTGCGCTGCGGCTGGTAAGCTGTGTGAGGAACACACGCGACTCGGCAGTGCGGTGTCCGCGCCACTCGTGGCGATGGGTGCCGCGATGGTACTCGCCACAACCGGTTTCCTTCCAGCCGAATCTGGGGCGTACGACCTGGTGTGGGACCACTTGATGCCCCTCGCGGTGGCGCTGAGTCTGCTCGGGTGCCCAATTGACGCCACATCCGTGTCCCGCGGTCGGGACGTGCTCGTGGCGTTCGTGATAGGCGCGCTTGGGACGGTGGTGGGAACCTTGGTGGCGTACAAATTCGTGGGGCATCTTTTAGGGCCGCACGCGTGGAAAGTCGCGGCGTGTCTGTGCGCGAGTTACGTGGGCGGCTCACTGAACTACGCGGGCACGGCTCAGGCGTTGGGGCTTGGTGTTACCCCTGGCGGGCAAGCCGCCCTAGCCTCCGGGATGGCCGCGGACAACCTCGCGATGGCCGCGTTCCTAGCCGCGCTGGCGCTGGTCAAGGCGGAGAAACCTGATACGTCGGCTGCGCAGCCCTTCCCAAAACCACCCAAAACCTCTGCCGAAAGTTCATCGCACGCACCCACCACCGCGACGCTTGCGTGCACGTTCGCGTGCGCGCTTTTGACCGTGGAGACCGGCCGTGTGGTGGCTAATTTTATAGGCTTCCCCGAGATGCAAATGGCGGTCACCGGCGTCGCCGCTGCGAGCGTCGCGTGTACCACGGCCGCGTTGTCGAAACGAAACGAAACAAACCGGTACATGACCGGCGTCGGTTTCCCCCCTTTTCCTTTCGCCGGGTCTACGCGGTTTGGTTCGGTGCTGATGCTGCTGTTCTTCGCGACGCTCGGTGCGCGCGCGGACCCGACCGTCGCGTTCAGAAACGGCGCCCCGACCTTCGCGTTCATCGCCGTGCAACTTTCGGTTCACTTTTTTTTCATCTTTTTCATCGGGGGAAAGCTTTTCGGAAAAATTCTACGCCTGCCGCCTTGGGCGACGCTCACCGCGTCCAACGCGTGCGTCGGGGGGGCCGCGACTGCCGCCGCTGCGGCGTGTGCCAGAGGCTGGCCAACCGCGGTGCAACCCGCGGTGCTCGCGGGGACGGTGGGGTACGTGGTGGGGACACCGCTGGCGTGCGCCGTAGCGGCGGTGTTGCGGGGAATGACAACCACCTAAATTTAGACGGTGGCAACACAGACGTAACGCGCGAACGTTGCAATCAAATGTAACATCAAACTACTGGGGCTACTGGGGTAGGTAAAATACAAACGCTTTATTTACCCGAAAGAAAAAAATAAAACGCTTTATTTAACTTACCCTAATCAAACGATTGGAACGAGGTGTACCTGTTTACTATCGGTGTACCTGTTACTGTAGGGTATGTAACTGTATTCTTAGTTACCCTGGTTACTGCATTACACAAAAACCAAACCCGTTCACATCTCCCCCCCGAACCCGCCGCTCCCGAACACGTCTTTGCGCCCCATGTCGCTGATTTGCTTATCCTTGAAGTTGCCCAGTTTCGGACAGTCGCCGATGCGGTGCCCCAACCCGCCGCAATACGCGCACCCTTTCGTGCCCGTGATTTGCGCGAGCTCGTCCGCCATATCCGCCGGGTCGTCCATCATCGCAAGCACCGGCGGTATGCGCTGCTTCGCTTCCTTTAAAAGGTGCTTTAAATCCAATAAGATGGACTCGCTCTGGTCTTTGTTGATGAACGTCGTGGCGATGCCCGTCTTGCCGCCTCGCCCCGTCCGCCCGATGCGGTGCACGTAGTTTTCAATCTCCTCGGGCATGTCGTAGTTAATCACGTGCTGCACGTTCGCGAAATCCAGCCCTTTCCCCGCGACGTCCGTGGCTGGGTGGTTTGGAAAAATAAAAAGTCAGTCTTGAGTCCCGAGTCCCGAGTCTTGAGTAAGGCGGTGTGAGGGATTGGCGGGAGTACTGTTGACCGCGCGACGGTACTCCCGGTAACTCCCGGTAACCGGTACTGGTAAACGTTACGGTCAAGACGTACCTACTAACACGTCCTTCCTGTGTTCTTTGAACTCTTTTATTCCAAAGTCGCGTTCCTCCTGTGCCTTGCCTCCGTGAATCGCCACCGCTTCTACGCCTTTCAGGAGCAAATATTCGTGGATGTCGTCCACGTCGGCTTTGTTTTCGCAGAAAATCAACACGGGGGGCGGCGTTTTCTGTAAACACTCTAACAGATAAACAATCTTCGCCTCTTGCTTTACGTACTCCACTTCTTGTATCACGTCCAGGTTCGCCGCGCCCGCTCTTCCCACGTTCACCACGATAGGGTTCACAAGCGCGCTTTCCGCGAACTTCCGGATCTTAACAGGCATCGTGGCGCTGAACAGAAGCGTTTGGCGCTGGCTTTTGAAAAACGAGTAAATGTCTGCGAGTGTGACCGAAAAGGGTCAGTCGCGAGTGTACAAGGGGAATTGGGGTCCGAATAATCGGGCCGAACAGTGAATGTTACGGCCGTAGAGTACAGTACTACATGCATCACGAGTACTGGCAATACTACATACATCACGAGTAGCGCACTCAAAGAGGGCCGGTAAACGTCGCGCCGCCTGATTTTGGAAAGCCCAGGCGGCCGTACCTCGTATGTCCTCTTCAAACCCCAAATCAACCATCCGGTCCGCCTCGTCCATGACTAGGAACTTGCAGATATCCAGGTTCATGCGTTTGCGATGAAGGTGGTCTTTCAAGCGCCCGGGTGTCGCGGTGACCATGTGCATGCCTTTGTCCCGAACCGTGTCCATATCGGCTCGGCCGTCGATGCCGCCGATGCACAGCATGATCCGCATCTCCGCCATGCCTTGTTTGTGGAACTCCACCGTGAACCCCTCGATTACTTCGTGCGTTTGCCGGGCGAGTTCTCGCGACGGACAAAGAATCAACCCGACCGGCCCTTCCCCTCCTTCCAACGGCATCCGCTTTTCTTCCATCATTGAGGCCATGATCATCGGTAGCACGAACGCCAAGGATTTGCCGCTCCCCGTAAACGCGATCCCGATCACGTCGCGGCCCGACAGAATCGCGGGCAACCCTGTCCCGATAAAAAAGAAAGTGTCAGTCTCTCGGACCATGTGTATGAGAGATTGGGAAGGGTACCGTAGTGTGACTTCGTAACTGTTACCACGGTAACAGGTACCAGTACGTATGAGTAAACAGTCAGGGTAATCGGGCCGATCAGTCGGAGGAATACTTACCTTGTATTTGAATCGGCGTGGGCCGCGTGATGCCTTTTCGGTTCAGCTCGTCAATCACGGGCTTGGGAAATTTCATCTCCTTGAAGGTTTTGATCGGCGCCGGGATGTCCTCGCCTTCCACGATGATGTGCCACTGGTCCCGTAGCGCCTCTTTTTGTGTTTCGGTCAGCCCCCGAATATGCGCCGGGGGTTTCCACCCCGTGACGATAGATTTGGTGTACGCCACGTCTTTCGATAACTCGCCGACGCTCATCAGCGCCTTCTTTTCGCTTATCTGCCGCATGATCTCAGCCTCCTCCTCCGCGAGTTTCATAACAGGCGTGACTAGGTTGGCCATCATCTTCAAACCCGCGGCTCTGCTCAACAACGACGTGGTTTCCTTGGCCGGCGCGAACTGGCGCACGTTTGAAGCATCTTCTTTTTTTTGCCCATCCCCAGATCCACCGCCTGCAGTTCCTCCTTCGGTGCCGGACGTGGACGCGTCCCCGCCGCCGCCAGCAGCACCAACAACCCCGCCGCTTCCCCGTAACGTGTGTCCCAGCCGCGACGCCGAACTCAGCACCTGCGCGTTCCGCCTTTGTTTCAAAGGCACGTACTCCGCCTCGTCGTCACCAACGTCCCACCATTCCTTGGTTGTGCCACCAACAGAAGGGTCTTTTTCTTTTGTATCCGCCCCATCGCTTCGCGGGCGTTTCGAAGGCGGCGGGCCCATGGATCCGTGCGCGGGTTTGGAAACGCCGATAGACGCGTCGCCGTCCACGGACGCACCAGTCAACTCCTTCACCGACGCCATCGCGGATCCCCCTGCGTCGGCGGGAATGCAGACGTGCCGCGAAAGTCGGCGGGGAAATACGAATGATGAACTTCAAAGAACAGCGGCGGCCAAAATATGCTGCACGTCGTTCCCTCCCCACTTTTCCGGCGCACGGCACGATGCGCGCGCTGGCTCGTCTGGCTGCCGCCGCGGCGCAGGCACCGTCGCGGTGCGGCGTCGCATCCGACGCGTCACTCGCGATGTGTTCGCGAATGAAGCGCCACCTCGCGGGTGTGCAGGGTTGGCGTGCGACCGCGATCGCGAACGACGTTTCGCCCGCGTCTGATTGTAGGCAGACGCGATCGTTCGGAACCTCCGCGGCTTTCGCGGTGTCCCACTCGCCGCGGCGCGAGGCGGTGACGGGGGCGGGGGCGGGGGGGGCACCTACCGATACCATGACCGACATACACAAAAACCGCCCCACCGGGGACAAATACGAAGCGCACTTAGCAGAGACGGTCAAGAACGTCAAGCTGTTGTCGCTTGCGTCGTTAGCGGCGACGGTGTGTGGCACGCCGTTGCTGTTGGAGCTGGCGTCGCCCGACATGCTACCGCAAGCGAAGCTGACGGTTTCCCTGGTAGTGGATTCCTTCGGGACCTTCACCACCGCGCTGTTACAGTGGTTCGTGTCACCGTACGTGCTCACGATGAGAGTAGAGAAGGCGACTCGGGACGGCGGGGACGGCGGGGACGGCTCTGGCCCGAAAGAAGACACGGTCGTGGTGGAAAAACTGACGCTGTTCGCCTCGCGGTTCGAAGACCGGTTCCCCGTATCCGCGATGATTGAGGCGGAAACCACGCGGCCGCTAGTCACGTGGCAAGCCAACGGACACTACCACTACGTGGAGATGGGTAACGTCCCGAAAAGTTTGTACGACTTGTTACACCTGGAGCGGTTCGACGACCAAGCCCGGGCGCTGCGGCACGCAAAGGAAAACAAGGACGACGAAGACGACGAGGATTAAGGTTGAGTTAGATTGGGTTAGACTGAAGCACGAACCCTCTTCCTGGAACAGGACCGTTAGGAACACTTCCGGACGGACTATTTAACGGATACTTTGAAGGTACTTCACAGGACTGTTTGACTAATACATGTACTTCCGGACGGAGTTTAACACCGCCAGTCACACTTACCAGTCGCCCTTGACAGTCACCCAAACAACCCCGCTCACGCCCTACGCGATGATTCACATCACCTTCCTTTGTGCGGCGACCCCGGGCGTTTCCGAACCTCGTCGTCTAACGTTGCTATCAAAGAGTCCAAGGTTGAAAGGGTGTCGGATTCCTTTCGCGGGAAAAATCGCGGGTGCGACGCCGCGAACGTCGCCAGCGAATTTCCAAAACCAAGTCGCGCTCGCGTGGCAAACGCGACGCCGTCCGCCAGCGAGCACCCTTTCGTATTTTCCGTCCCGCTGGCCCCGGCAATGGATACGAACCGTCTCGCGTACGTACCCGTCACTTGTCGTGCCTCAACCAAAGCCGTTCGCACGCCCCTCAGCTCGTGCGTAGGCAATCGGTTCACAATCGCGCTCGACCCCGGGCCTCCCAGAATTTCGCAAAGCGCGGCGACGGCGCCCGGCGAACAAAGCTCCAGCTGTTTGCCCGCACGGTTCCTTCCCCTTCCGTCGGAGGGCAACGCGCACATCGCGTGCTGTATCAGCCTCGTCGTTGCGTCACAGGAGCGCAACACGTGCCTGCGGAACGCATCCGGGGCGACGCGCGCCAGGGTCGCGGCTAAACGAAGTCGTCCCTCTGTTTGGGAAAATCTTTCCGATTTTGCTTTTGGCGGCTCCGTGTTTTCCGTCGGCGCAAAACTCGCCGCGAGCCAGTCCTCAAGCAAACTCGCTTCCCAGTTCCCCGAAACGGAATCGAAGTTGTTGCTGTTCCCAGAGGTATCATCAGTGTCGCGTTTTGTCTGTGTGTCTACCAGGGGAACGGTTCGCGCGTTGGCCGGCAACGAAACGGCAAGAGAACCGGGCCCGCCCTTCCCGTCGCCGTCGGGCGCGACGAAACACTCGTCAACCGTCGAGAGGTCCCGACCGAGCGCCGCCCACAGGCAAAGCGCCCCAGCGTCCCTCACGTCGTCGTTCTCACCGACGCACAGCGCGACGCGCCCGGCTTGCACGACCAGGGCCGTTGCTTTTTCGTGGGTAGTACCCTGGAGAGGCTCTTTTCCAGACGAAGTGCCTGGTATTTTCCCGTCAGGAGTTACTTTTGAGTTATTGTCACCCGAAAGCGAAATCGCCGCGAGCGCGTCGAGGGCGAAAACGCCGTCCTCGCCGTCCTGCGCGACGTCGGCGAGAACCTCGACGAGCGCGAAAGTATCATCCTCCGCGGCGTCGAGCTCGACCCGCGTTCGCGACGCCACGGCGGTGATACTCAGAAGAACCATCGCCGCGCGTCGCGCGTCGCGCACGGCGGCACGACGAACGGAATCTTCCACCGGGTCACAAGCAGCAGAGACGCCCTGTGCTTGCGATGTCACTTCGAGCTCTTGCGTCTTCACTTCGCCGTGCCACTCCAAAAGCGCGCGTCGCGCCGCCGCCGCCGCCGACAAAACGCAGCGCTGTTCGAGCTCGACGCGCCCGTCCGTTTCGATCTCCCCGCGCGTCGCCACCGCGGTCACGGCGGTGAGCGCGCGCATCGTGGCCGTCGCGGCGCGGGCGACGTTCTGCATCGACAAACGCGCCGTTAAACTCGACGTGGCGCGCTCGCGAGGAGACAGGCTCGTTCGCAGCAAATGCGCGCACCGGGTGATAAACGGAAAAAAAAACGCGGTCCTGGGTGCGGACTCTTCGCGCGTCTCGCCGGGAGTACGGCCCACGCCGCTTTCCGCGTCGAACACCACGAGCGCGGTGGCTTGCGCTATTTCCATCCGCGAGGTGATGAGCTCAGTTTCGTGAACGTCGTAGGTACTGTCAGTAATGTCCACGACGCGCTGCATGACGTACGGCCACAACTCCGAAGCTGCTTCGTGTGCCGCGGTACTCGTCGGGCGTTTGCGCAGCGCGAACAACGCGGCGTCGCGCGCGTCGCTTTTCTGCGCGTCGCTTGTGACTTTCCGTGACGAGTCACCACCGAAGGATTCATCTCCACGCCGCTCCGTTTGAAGGAACACGTCTTGTTCCCGAAAGCACGACCCCGACCCCCCCACCACGCGAAGCACCAGGAGCGCGATCGCGGATGGGCACCCGGCCAGGGTTTCGAGGAACTTTTTCGGGTCACAATTGATCTGGGGTGGGAACGTTCCGTTCGGATGTTCGGTTACTCCGGGGGGAACTGTTTTGTGAGGGATGCTTTTGTGAGCGCTTTCACGGCCACCGGCTTCGTCCCGCAGCCACTGTCGCATGGACGGAAACGCGACCCCGCGTAACAAAACGTGTGTGACCCCCCTCGTCACACCCGCGTCGTCGCCGAACCGCGTGCAGTCCGCGAGACAGCGCACAAGGTCGTTGCCAATCCCCGACCCACCACAAACGAGCTCGGTGAAGGATGCGAACGCGAGGTCTTCGTGACTCGGCGAAGCGCTCGGCGGGGACAAAGATCCGTCCCCGACGAGCGCGACTTGCATGGACATTGCGTCGCCTTCGCTGTTCCCGTCGTCAGCCACCGAGGCTCGACGCAGGACACGCCGTGTGATCGTCTGCACAACGAACTCGGGAAGGGTTTTTATTACCAAGCAGTTTTTGCCCACGGAAACGAGGGAAACCACCAAGGCGTGTACCGTAGGGTCGTCCGCGGATGGACGATTACGATTACGATTGCCGAAATCGGTACCGACCGCCCGCGCCGTCGGATACGCGGAAGCGGATTCCAGAAACAACTCGTCCCCGTTAGGCACTTCGTTGCGAAGGAAGTTGCGCAACGCAGGTGCGAACCGTGTCAGTAGGAAATCGTCCTCCGTGACCACAGCTGCGGTACCGCCGTACTTGACGTGCGCGAACACGCACGCGAGCGCGGCGGCGCTCGGGAAAACCCCTGGCTCGGGAAACAAATCGAAGCAGGTGAAGGTTTTGCCGCCGCTTTTTTTGGAAAAGAAAAGTGTCAGTCCCGTGTTGGGCGTGTATTGGACGATGTATGGACAACAGTCAGGGTAATCGGTCTGAACAGTCACCAGCTGAGAGATAAAACAGTGTGTCAGGATTTGGGAAACGCCCAAGACGTACCTTTCCTCGTCCACGCCGGCGAGAACGTCGAAGCCGTGTTGGTCAACCCCCGGGTCATCCAGCGCGGAGAGCAACACGCCTATGAAGTTCCCAAGGAGGTTTTCGGCTGGACCCGTTGGGGTGTTTTGACGACTGTTCCAGGTGTTGTCCCGGCCACCTCGGTCGTCGTCCGTGGACTGCGAGTTCTCGAAGCCACCGAAGTTGGGCTCCGAGTTTGGACCGAAATGGCCAGGTGGCGTTTCGTTTTGGGAACACGGAAACACATCGGCGGCGGCGGCGATGAGCGACGCGGAAAGAACGCCTTGCCGTACCAGGTCCCTTGCTAATCGGGTTCTAGTGGCGCGACAGTCTTGTTGAACACCTGAATCGTGCATCCCATCCACATCATCCAACCCATCCATATCCACATCGTTCTCCTCGCTGGGAAAGAAAACGTCCCGCGGCGTTTCCTCGACCGCGCCGCCTAACAGTACGCCGTAGGTACCGATTGTTTCCGCGACCGCCGCGAGTTGGTCCGCGATCGGCGAGGTATCAATCGCCGATCTTCGTCTCCGAGACTCTTCCGCGACAAAAGCGAGCCCTCGCAACGCGACCGCCAGCGCGTGATGGACGTTCTGTTCCCGCAACACACGTTCCGCAACCGAAACGTCGGTCAAATCGAAGTGCTCCGAAAGCACCAAACGCATCGCCGCCGCCGCGCCGCGTGGCAGGTCCCAGCACTTTTCAAACGAAAAAGTCGGTTCCGTCCCCGGTGCGGAGTACGGCGACCGCGCCGCTCCGGGTCCGTTGCCATCACCGATTAACTGCGTGCCGAACAAGGAAAGGTTCCGCGACACGTCCCTGGCGAGCAGTATGAACGCGCGACGCGCTCTGGTGGAAACAGGCGCCGTACCCCCGGCCTCGCCGCCAACCCCCGCGTCCGAAAGCGAGCGCCACGAAAGAAACGCCACGAGCGCCGCGCAGGCGCGTTTGCGGATGTCGCCGGTAGTGTCAGACCCGGAGGAGTGGTTAGACGCGTCGTTGGGTTGGTGGTCGTCCCCGCCCCGGTTCGAACCCGAGCCAGAGCGGACGCCTTGGTGGGGGTTCATGTGCGTAGTACCCAGAAAGACCGTTTCATACACCTCCAGAACAGAGTCGCAAAGCCGGCCAACCGCCGTGGCCGGGATGTTTCCGGGGTCGCCAAACTCGCCCACCGCTTCGGCGACCGCGACGGCGGTTAACAAAACATCAATGTCTCGTGACATGACGCCCATGTCAATCGTGACGCGTAACACGTCGATGCCGAACACCAGTCGTTGGGCGATATCGGATGCAGGGCACGCGGTGAGCAGTGAACGAAAAGCGTTTAGCGCGGCGAACCGCGCGGCGTCGGAATCGGCGCGCGACGAGTCGAAGCGGTTTGCGTTTAGAGAGTTGTGACTGTTTGCCTGTTCTTGGCCGTGACCGACCGTCCGTCTTTCCGTTCCTTGTTGTCGTACACCTGCACTGTCCCGTGACACCTCCCTTAACACCTCGAACACGTGCTCCAACACGTCGTCGGTAACGAGGCGACCCACCGCGGCCGGGTTCTGGCCGCCTTGCACCAAAGACGATACGCAAACGCACGCCGCGGCGCGCGTCGCGACACTCGAACAGAGCATCCCGCGCTTGAGCGTCTCGGCTACCGGCGAGGCGCGTGCGTCTCCGTTGCTTGACGAGTTAATAACTCCAGGGGCTGTCATCGCCCCAGGGCAGGTCATCGCGTCAAGGTCCACGCCCACGCGACGCGCGAGGGCGTCAATCACTCGCAGCGCCAGGAGAAGGGAATCTTCATTAAGGTGGTCACTCGGTACCAGGTTTTTATTTGGAGAAAAACGCGCGGAACCGTTTCCGCGAAGGTCGACCGCGGCGGCCCATCCCGCGCTCGCGGCGCCCAGCGCGAGCGCCGTGGCGGATGAGGAGTTATCCTCTCGTAGCGACGCTAACGCGAGGGCATTACCACCGTCCGCTTTCGCCACGAACGCCGCGGTCGCATCCAGCGCCGCGAGTGAAATTTCCGTGGTCATCAACTCGGTACAGACCGTCCGCACTCGCGCCGGCGAGGCGACTCTGCGGAGTTGATTTTGATTATTTTGAGGCGCTTTTTGATTTTGAGAAACGGACGAACCCAAAAGGTGCTCCACAAGCACCGCGATTCCGGGCGGTGGGGCGTTCCCTTGGGCGGGGGCGGGGATCTTGAACGCGTTCGGTAGGTCATCCCGGACACAATCAAGCTGAAGTAACGTGGCCAGGACTCGTAACAGTCTGGGGGTGGCGCCTCGCGGCGGTTCCAGAGGGTCGCGCGCGAGAACAAAATTATCGCCAGGAACTTGTACCGCTTCGTGCCGCGCCGGAAACCGGGGTTGGCGCCGCGCCAGCCCCGGGTGGGCCATCGCGGCCCCGACGCTGTTCTGGCTCTCCCTGGTCAGCCTGTTCGGAAACGCGTGCGACGTCGTGCTCTGGCTGTCGCGGTAGGCGGACAGATTGTCTCGGTTGTGTTCGCGAGTCCCGCCGGCGTCGCGCGGCGCGTCCAGACCCAAACGCTGCGAATCCTCCAAAGAAACCTGCGAGTCGTTCCACTGCGGTTGCGAGTTTGGCAGGTGTACCTGGTACGGACGCTGTGTCGCGGCGACGACCGGGACCGGGGGAAGCCCTAGGACTCCGAAAGGAAGCCCCGCTTCCCTCGTGCTGGGTCGTTCCCGCCCTTGTGCCGCACCTTGTGGATCCACAGGCCAATCCACCAGGTGCGTCAACACGCGGTCCACCGCGGCGTCGAGTAACTCGCCGCCGTCCACCCGCGCTGCGGTTGTGACAAGCCTGGCGACAGACTCAACACACGCGGGGGTAACCCCTTCGTTGTCGTACGTATCGTCCGCAACGATCGCGTCGATGGAGGCGGCGACCAAAACGTGGCCCCACGCGTCCGCCACGTCGGGCACGGCCCCGGCGTCGCGGACCAGCTCCACGAGCGCTTTGGCGTACCTCGCGCGAGTCGTGGCCAACCCGAGGGCGGACGAGTGGTCCCTTTGGCTTGCGGGGTCAGTTCGCGTCTGCGTCGGCAGCGCCAACACCTCGGCGACGCACCGCACGCACACGGTACCCACGCCGCGCGCGCTGTACACGCATCGCTGGCCGTGCCCGCGGCGCACGTGCAGCGCGGGGTCCATCGTGTGTGTGTCTGTGGCGCGGGGGCACGAAGGGAAGGGCTCTCGTTTGAAAAAGCAACGACGGTCGAGCTGATTTCTCGATCGAGAGAGGAGTTCCACGCAGCACTGCGGCGGCGGCAGTTTCCGACAGTACCGTCAGGGACGCCACCCTCGCGCATAATAGACCGCGAGTCTCGCGAGGCACCGGTACATCCCGTACGGCGTGCCGTGATGTCCGTCGCATCCCTGGAGCGGAAGATCAGGCTGCTTTGCTGTGATGAGCTCGGCGTGGTGCGGGTCGCGGAGGCGGCGGGTCGCGACAAAATCGACGACCTCGCGATGACGAAAAGGTGGGGCGACGCGGACCGCACACGACGGGTGGTGCGATGCCGCGCTGGGGAGGACGGGGACGGGGCTGGGGACGCGCTGGGCGCACCTGGAACCTGCGCCGCGTCCGGGTGGCTCGCGATTGGACGCAAGGACGGAACGGTGGAGGTCATCGACACCGCCACCGGGAACGATGTGGGCGGCGGCGCGCTTACGGTCGGCGGGTGCCCGGTGGGCGTGCAGGCGTTCGGCCCGGCTACTGGCCGCGCGGGCGCGCGTTTAATCACCGTGAACGAGCTCGGGGAGGCGGTGGTGTACGACGCGGAGGTTGAGCCACGGCACGGCGGAGGCGGCTCCTTGGCCTCGCAACTCGCGCCGTTACGCGTGGTTCAGGATTGGCAAGCAGCGTGTCGGTGGCGGGTTGGTGAATCGGCGCTATGCGCGAGAGTCGCGCCCGGCGCCGCATCCCTAGCCGTGGGCGGCAAAGGCCAGGGCAACGACTTGAAGGTTTACGACATCGAGACGCAAAAAGTAACTTACAAAGCGAAACCGCCACCGCAAAACTGGCTCGGGTACCGAGCGCCGCCGTACGTCTCGGCGATTGAGTTTGTCCCTGGGACGGATTCGAAACAGGTTTTAGTCGGAACCGGCGAGCACGTCGTGCGGTTGTACGACACGCGGCAAGACAAACGCGCGGTGATGGACTTGAGCGTGGGTGAGACCACGATCACTGCGATGGCGGTTTCAAAGGACGCGCGGTTCGCGTTCATCGGGAACGCGAAGGGGCAGCTTAACACGGTTGACTTGCGCGCGAAACAAGTGTTCGCGAAGTTCAAAGGCACGTCTGGCTCGATTCGGGAAATCGCAGCGCACCCGGGAGGAGAGCCTTTGATCGCCGTCGCCGGCCTTGACCGGTACCTGCGAGTGTACAACACGGAAACGCGAAAGTGCCTAGGGTCGGCATTCATGAAGCAAGCCCTGAGCGGGTGCGCGTGGGACTTGCGCGGGCCAGAGGGGGAGTTTGCGGCGGCGGCGGCGGAGGCGGCGGCGAAGAGACGAAAAGAGAAAGCCGAGAGGGCTGCGAAAAAAACGAACGCTTCGTCGGAGAAGAAAGGTAAAGCCAAACAGAAAACCAGCGCGGATGGAAGCGAGACGGGAGAGAAGAAGGAGAAGACGAAAAATACGAAAACGAAAAGGTCCGTAGCCGACGCGGACGACGGCGAAGTCGTGAAGAAGAAGAAGAAGAAGAAAGTTCTGTCTGAGTAGAGGTACGATATTTTTGTAACTCGTCAATCCCCACTTTGTTTGTCTCATCCTTCACATGTACAGGTGCCGGGCGCGCACCACTGCAGCCTCCAGCGTCGCCCGCGCCTCAGCCCCCGGCATCAGCCCGAGCGTCGCGAAACCCCACGCAACGTTCGCCGCGTCTTGAGGATTCATGTCCGGACCCACTCGCACCACCGCAGCCTCCAGCGCCGCCCGCGCCTCAGCCCCCGGCATCAGACCAGTTTAGGGTTTAGGGTTTAGGGAGTTTATCATCGAACGACGCAGAGCCATCGCGGGCATCACCGGAGCCCAGGGCGCGGGTTGCGGCGGCGGCGCGGCGCGAGTCAACGCCGCCGCCGCCGTCCTCGACGACGCGATAGCGCAACCCGCAAGCCTCGCACTCTTGTTCTTGTTCTTTCTTTTCCACTGGAAACGCCGGCACAAACGCCTCGCCGCTTTTGTCAACCCCCGGCCTCGTTTCGTGCAGCACTTCCTTCGCGGTTTCCGACCCGAAGCCGCCCGGTAGCCACTTTTCGTAAATCTTTTCAACCGCCGGGTTTTCGTGGCTCTGTCGAACCGCCGCGTTTTGGTCCAGGGCGTACACGGCGTCCGCCCTTTTCTGAAGCGTTTCTTTTTGGTTTTTCGACCGTGGTTGCCCCCCTCCCCCGATACACCCTCCAGGGCACGCCATGATTTCCACAAAGTCGAATTGCAGAGATCCGTCTCGCATGTTTTGAATTACTTTTTTCGCCTCGGCCAAGCCGTTCACGACGCCGAGCCTCAGGGTTTTGTCGATTCCCTTTCCCGTTTTTGGACTCAACAAGCTCACGTCGACCGTCTTTAGCCCGTCGAACCCGCGAACCTCGTCGAGCTCAAGCCTGGGTAGCACCTCGCCCTCCGTCACCACCGCGTACACCGTGCGCACCGCGGCTTCCATCACGCCTCCGGTGACGCCGAAAATCTGCCCGGCGCCGCTTCCGTGTCCGAGCGGGTCGTCGAAACTTTGCGGTGCCAAGAATTTTGGGTTGATCCCTTTGCTTCGCAGCAGCGCACCGAGGTCCCGCGTAGTGATCACCTCGTCCACGTCCCGGACGCCGCTCGTGACGTACTGCGGCTTTTGCGACTCGCCTTTCTTGCGCACGCACGGCATGACGCTGACCAGAAAAATGTCCTCCGGTTCGTGCCCGCCCCACACGTCCTTCGTCACGCGCTTCAACAAAGCGCCTAGCATCATGTGCGGGGACTTACAAGAACTTACGTAAGGCCACACGTCGGGCATGGTTTTCTCAACCAGCGAGATCCAGCCAGGACAGCACGAGGTGAACATGGGAAGCGGCTCTTTTTTGTGAAGAAGCTCCTTTGTGTCGTCACCGCCGCTCTCTTCGGCTGCTTCCATCACGCGTTGCAACAGCTCCGTGCCTTCTTCGCAGATACACAAGTCAGCCGCGGTGTTCGTATCGACTACCTTGTCAACGCCTAGGGCGCGCAGAGCGGCGACGAGCTGTCCAGGTGAGAACGCACCAGGGGGCTCGCCGAACTCTGTGGGAGGGGAGGAAGAGTGTTGTTAGTTCATGGAATCCTTCGTTGATGCGTCGCGGACGACTGCATGATGATGATGAGAGACCACGAGATTGTGATCTTTCCAGTGGCAAGTACCTTCGGACAGCGCGACGCGAACCGCGGGGGCGGTCTGCGCCACGACCAAACGATTTGGGTCCAGGGACGCGTTGTCAAGAGCGGCGAGGAACGCGGTGGCTTCCGAGGTGAGTTTCTCGGTTTTCTCGGACGACTCAGCGCGGGGTGGGGTGGCTGTGAGCGGTCGTCGGGGCGGTGCGCAGAAGACAAGACGTCGCGAGAACGCGCATGTTGGAGTACGTGTTGGAGTACGTGGCGAGATGGAAAGGGCAAACATCGCGGTTGTGCGTGTTGAAGTGCCATCGGAAGGCGTCGAGCAGGTTTCCGAGAGCGAAGAAACTGGAACTACGACACCACAAAAAAGGTTCAGGGATAAAAAAAACAAAAAGTGACGAGACACTCGCGTGCTCACCGCCGTACCGCCACCCTCTCGATGTGGAGGTACACGCCAGTTCTCAACGTGTGCGTACAGCTGTTGCTCTCCTGTCTCCTCGGGCTCATCGCCGCAGTCACCGGGGTCGTGAAACCCAAAGATCGAGCTGCGTTGCAGTTGTTCGTCTTCCACTTCTCCTTGCCTTTGCTCGTTTTGAGGGGAGTCGTCACGCGCGTGGATTTCTACGACCAAACGCTGTACCCGTTCGTGGGAATCTTCCTCGTTCTTCGCGCGCTGGCGCTTCTGGTATCCCTCGTCGTCGTGTCCGTGCAAACAGCGAGTTGCGGAAACACACGAGTCCATCCCGTGCAAGACAACGCAAGGCACGACGAAGAACCAACTCACACCAAGTATTCGAAAATTTGCGAAATTTGGCTCGGTTTGTCCTGGATGTCCACCGTGGTCATCGGCCTTCCCGTGCTCACCGCCGCGCTGCGTGACGAAACCCTCGCGGTGAAGTTTTCCTTACAAGCCGCAATCTCAAGCTTCATCTTCCAACTGCCAGGCGTCCTTGTGCTGCTAGAGACGCACGCCGAGGAAACAAACGAAACGCAAAGCCGAAACTCTCGCGAAGGAAAAAACGTGCTCCGCCGAGTTTGTATTCGCCTCGCCCGGAACCCCGTGTTGTGGGCCATCGTGTGTGGAATCGTTCTGTCCATGACACACACTGGCACGTGGTTCAACACGACACGCACGTTTCAATTCTTAATTAACACCGCACAGTCCTTCGGCCAGTGCGTGACCCCGATCGGGATGTTCGTCACGGGGGCGTGGATAGGGCATCGAAAGTTTCCCGGGAATACGGATCGCGTCGAAACTCGCTCTTTGTCGCGCGGAGACGGCCCTTTGTTCGAGCAGGGCCCCGATTCGGAGTCGGGGCCCTCTTCGGAGACACACACGTCACGAGGCACAAACATTTCAATTATCCGTGTCGTGTCCATCGCCGCAGTGTTACTGGGTAAGATACTCGTCCTGCCGTTCATCGCGCTTTGGTTGGCGCGAATACTAAACTTGTCAAAAGACGAAACCTACGCCGCGACGCTCGTCGCGAGCCTTCCCGTTTCCGTCGCCGGCGTCGTCGTCACGGAACGCCACGGCGCGCCCTCGGCATTGGTCGCCGCACAAGTCATGTGCGGCATCGCACTGTTACTGCCCACAACTTTGGTGTGGTGCGTCGTGCTGGACGTGTGAGGAAGGATTTTAAGTCAGAAGTACGTACGCCGCCGCTACTTCTCGCCTGCTTCATCTTTTCATCAAATCTTTCGGAAGAATACAAAATTCTGGGCCACCCGCTGAGTCAACAACGTTCGCTCACCTCTCGCCAGACCTCACCGCACAGGTGAGGTTAACGTCCGGTCTGCGAAGTGATGCGCGACGACCGAGTGGAACGCAAAGCGGCGGCGAGCGTGTTGGAATCAGTCTCAAGGTACGTGTGACCCGCTAACGTCCCGCGGTCATCTCCAGGTATTTCCCGTTTCGATTTCGTTCCGTTTTTTCTCGAAGCACGCAACAGCTCTCGCCATCCCGACCTGGACCCTGACCCCCACCCCCGTATTCACTCATAGGTCCTCGGCGAGTATGGCGTCTGAGGTTGGCGAGGCAGTGAAGGACTTGCAGAGGTTCGCCCCCGGGGTGACCATCGCGGCCGCGTCTTCGTCCGCGTTCGTGATCACGGCTCGCGTGGCGAGGAGCGCGGCGTACGCAGCAGGTGTGTCATGCGCCACGCCGGTGCTCGGCACGCTGTGGGGCATCGCGAGCGTTGGTGGGGCGTCCGCGCTGGCGGGGCAGACAGCGCGAGTTGTGATGGAGTGGCCGAGCGGCGATTTGCCAAAGAACATACAAGCGTGGAGAGGCATGACCGTCGGCGGGCTAGTCCGGCGGCCGTTGGAGACGTTACACCGCACGATGCACAACTTTGACAACGCGACGACGCGCACGGAGCTGGTTAAAGATGCTATTTTCGGCAGCCTTGTGTACGCCGTGCTCGGACGGGGCGTACAAACAGCGTTACCCAGCGATATTAGCTACCCCGGTGCGCTCGCGAACAAGAGCTTGAGCGCGAACGGCGCGCACTACGCGAGCGACGCGCAGCGGAAAACTCTGGCCGCTTTTTTAAAAAAGGACGGGTGTCATCACTGCGGGAGCCGGTTGGGGAAGGTGGTGGGCGACCACATGCCTCCGAACAAAATGGCCTTCGGCAGCGGCGCCGCAGCACAGGCAGCGAGGGAAGGCACTTGGAAAACCAGGGTGTGGAACTTAATAAGGATGGTTCCGAAACAGCGCTTCTACCCGCAGTGCCGTCCGTGTAGCGACAAACAAAGCACCGCGGTGCGGATGGGTTCGAAAATTCTGGTGCAGCACGGGGGCGCGCAAAGACTGGGAATACTCGTCGCACTGCTCGTCGCCGCGAGGCACTACGCAAAGAAACACCACCCGAACGAGTACGCCGCGGTTGCGAAGAAGCTGGAAAAGTTTCCCCTGCTCATTACGTGAGGGGGAGGAATACGGACTCGTAACTAGACTATTAGTAGTCGAGGACGTATTAATACGAGACGCCTGGGCGACGGAGATTCGTATTGAGTCCCGTCGCGTTGTACCGTAAAGAATGTATTTTGGAAAGGCCTTGAGTACGTTCGCTTCTACCCGGGAGACTGATTACAAGGAGAGTTGAACCCTAGACTAGTTCAAGCACCTTGTTCACCACGATTTTCTCGAAGGATTCACGCACGCCGAACGTCGTCTGTTCCATCGGCAGGTGGTTCGCGTCCGGTAACAGAACGTACTGTAAATCACTCTCCAACATCCCCGCTTGTTTCATCGCCTCCACGAACCCTTCTGCCAGTGCGGGCGGTGTGGTTTCGTCGAGGACGCCGACCAGCACCAAAACCTTTATTTTGTTATCAGCTAACTTCGGAAGCTCCGTGCGGAGCCGGTCACCGCCACTTCCGAACCGCCCAAGCCCAGCCCGGAACAGCTGCAACAACCCGACGTCCCACCCTTCCGTTTTCGTGGGTTTCACGTATTGCGCCCGAGTTTCAGGGTCCAAGTCCGCGTACGTAACCCCCGCTTCCACCGCGGCGGTTTGCCGCCGGACGCTTCCCCGTACTACGTTCAAACCAGGCCCGTCTTGAGCGATCAAAAAACGAAACCAAGCGAAACGTATCGCGCGGTCAAGAGGGAGCTTGAAGCCGCTGCTCGATTTAGTAGAGCTTGATTCTTGTTTGTCGTCGTCCTCCGAAGAAACTTTCTCGCCCACGAACACGGCGGGCGCCACCGCTAACAACGCGGAACACCGAGTCGGTTCACTCAACGCGACGTCCAGGGCCACGGGCGCGCCCGCGGAGTGCCCCAGCAACGCAGCTCTTTCAATACCAAGCGCGTCCATCACCTTCAACGTGAACTCGACCTGGCCTTCCGGGGTGTACACGCGGTGGTAGTTGGGTTTGGGTTCGTTTTCGTTTCCGTTTCCGTTTTCACTTTTGTTTTCGTATCTCGGCGCCGGCGGACGGCTGGTCAGGCCGTACGGCGGTCGGTCAATCGCGATTGCGCGCAAACCCGCTGCAGACGCCACCCTCGGTAGCAAATACCGGAACGAATACGTACTGCCGTTCGCGCCGTGCATGCACACGAGCGCGTCGGTGTTTGGTGTTTTGTTTTCGCGTGTCGTCGTCGGGAGAGATTCCTTGTAATGCACGACAATGGATTCGCCATCCATTTCGATCGTGACGAACTTGGAGTCCACATCTGCTAGGGATTTTGGCGGCACCAAACCGGTAAGCGGCTTCGGGTCAGGGTCCGAGAAAGGCTCCACTACTAACTCCTCGAAGTCCTTGGTGACCTTGGCTCGGCCAGATTCGAACAAGGACCGAACCAGGTCACCGAGCACATCATCTTTCCCCGCGCGAACCGTCGTCACGAAACTTCGCGAGGAAGCGTGTTCACGAGCCGGCCGGCGTCGCGGCGCGACACCAGGCACACGGCGGGGAGGCGTCACGCCGGTCGGACCACGACGCGCGGACGCCGCGACATCGACGGGGCACCGCATGGACCGCATCGTGTCGTGGAACGCGCCGTGCATTGTGGATGACGTCGACGGGACAGTATTCTTTTTGGCGAACGCCAAGTGGCAACTTCAGTGCAGAAAAATCAGTCACTTTTCCCGAGACCGAGGTCGCGAGGTGCTGGCAGTGTCCCGCCGCGCGATGCCGGCGGAGAGCGTCTTTGGGGACGCCGCGGGCGAGTGCGCAGCACCTGCGACGTTTCCCAAGAATCGTAACAAGCACGCACACGTCCCCAGGGAGGAATGGCGGCGGCTTCACCCTAAACCCGCGGTTTCGGGAAACGAGGACACGGGCGATTTCGGGAGCCACGGCGGTCCGAGGCGCCCCAGGGAGGTGCTCGGCATCGAGCGCAGTCAGACCCAGCTGGACGCGGCGAACTCAGGGAACTTACAGTTGTGGGGCTTGCCTAGCGTGGAGAGTTACTTCGAGCTTGAGGATGCGCGTTTGCGATCAATACAGGAGTTGGATGTGTTCATGAGAGATGGTAAGAATTCGCCCCGAAACAAACACCACGAGTGCGCGAAGCATCACATGAAGTGGGGCCGCTCCACGCACAACTGCGGTGAGTGCTGGCTCATGAAAGGAAACTGCGTGTGTTCGGAGCTAACAAATTGCACCCCAAAAATAGCACCGCACCGAGTCGTGGCGTACGTGCACCACCTTGAGTTTGGCCGGGGGAACAGCAGCGGGTGTTTGATCAAGCGGTGTTTGGGCGGTGAACTGCTTGTAGCGGGCTTGAAAGAACACGAAGAAAAGTTACAAAAAATATGCCACGAAAACAAAGGGCGCATCGCGGTGCTGTGGCCGCGGGGAACCGTGGAGTTCGGCGAGATCTTGGCGAGTGTGGGGGGGATGGAACGCGGTGCTGGAGGGATTGACATCAGTGCTGGTAGTGCAGGAGAGGATACTTGCGATTCATCCCCAAGAGATACTCCGTGCGATTCACCTGGAAGAGAAACTCCGTGCGATTCATCTGGAAGAGATACTCCATCGTCTAATTCACCCAAAACAAGTAACTCCGGGTGGACCTTCATCGCGGTGGACGCCACGTGGAACTGCGCGCGGAAGATGGTCAAGCGGATTCCGGTGAGTATTTCCCATTTACCACATTTCGCCGACTGATTGCCTATACTTGTACCAGAAGGGACTATTACCTCTGCCCAGACTGTTTGTCCATACATCGCGATATACGCGACTGACATTTATTTTATTTCAATCAGGCGAACGTTCCGAGAGTGGGAGTTCCGCCCGAGGCGTTTGAGTTACTGGCAAAGAAAACGCCGCCACTACCGGAGCACGACTCGTTGTTAGGACCGGTGCGGAAGTACGACACACGGAACGAGCCGAATTCCGAAAAGGAAGGAAGAAGGTCCACGTTCGAAGGTACGTATTGCGCCTTTCCCAAATCCAGGCACACTATTTGCCCATACAAGACTGACACTTTTCTTTAACAATCGAAGCCGTCGTGGCGCTTTTGCTTTCCCTGGATTTGGCGAGCGAAACCGCGTGCGAGTCATTACTGAAAAACGTCAAAGTTAAAGTAAACGGGGTGCTGGCGCAGAAGAAAATGCCACCCGCGTATTTGCTGCCAGACACAGCGACGGGTTTGTTGGGCGCCGGTGGTGCTTTAGTCACGGAGTTCACGGCGGCGAAAGTAGAGTCGGGGGGATGACTGTCCCTTCGATGCGGGGAAAAATAGCGTTTCATAAAAAGTTGCCCGAAATCGTTGCACCATTTACCTAATTTCCCGAAGTCAGCCAACACAGCGCCCGGGCGCGCCCGTCACCATGCGCACTTCCCTGGCCCTCGCGGCGCAGCTCAGCACGTGCGTCGTGCGCCGCACATGTCGCCACCCCAGCGCCCTGCCCCCTGGGCGCAGGGCGTGGTCGTCACAACCGCGCCGACGCTGTGTGGCGAGCGCGACCGCCGACGATTTCGTTGGGGACGGCGGTCAAGCGCGCACGAGGACTAGTGAGGAACCCCCCCCCGCTACTCCGACGCCAAAGAGCAACAAAACACGCGACCTACAACAGTCCTACGACCTGATCAGGGCCATAATATGTGACCCCACTCAACTCGTCAAAGCCGTGGCGAGTGGCAAGGCGAAGGGCCACGACCCGTCGTGGCGAAGGGTGGAAATGCGGCCTGTTTTGTTAAAAAAAGGAGGCGTCAAGTTACAAGTCGTGAAGTACGACGAGCGCCAGGCGTTTACCAGTAACCATAACTACGATATACTTGCCACTGAGAGTGGTAGGGCGAACGGACGAAACACGAACCGAGGTCGATCCTCGGAAGGTTCTGGTAAAAACAATTTAAGCGCCGCCGAGGTGACGAGCGAAGCGTTCGGTGAAGGTTTCGGGAACTGGCGCGTGGAAACGTTGGAAACGGTTGTCCAAATCAAGGTTCTTAAAAACGATTTGGCACAGGTGCACGAAACAAAGGCTTTGTTGTCGAACGCGAAAGGGCCCGGCGGCAAAAAAACAACCCTAGTTACCCCGGGGGGGGAGGGAAGTAACATCACTGACCACGACCGGGAGAAACCGAGGTTGCTGTCACCCGACGACCCGTTTCTAATCGCGGTCGGCGTTTCCTCGAAGGATGGAAAATCCATAAAAGCCAACCGGCGCGACAAGTACAAACAAGTCGAGGAGTTTGTGAAACTGGTGGAGTTCGCGGTTAGCGATGCGGTGAGCTCGGGAAGTAACGAGTTAAACTGGCCAACGGAAACCCGACCAGTACGACTGGTGGATCTCGGGTGCGGCAACGCGTACCTCACCTTCGGCGCATACGCGCACCTGACGCGCGCGCATTTGAAGAATGTGGATGACGAAAAAAGCGAAAAAAACGACGCGCAGAAAAAGAAAAACCAAATCTTCATGGAGGTCGTCGGGGTGGACGTGAAGCGGCAGTCGCGGGAGACGAACTCGAGGGTCGCGGTCGACATGGGGTGGGAAAACAACTGCGTTTTCGTGGAGGGAACCATCGCGGAGGCTGAGGTTACATTTCCAACGCCGCGAGCGGAGGATGGCGGCAATGCATCGCGGAATAACCCCTCGTCAGCGTCCGTGGTGGACGTCGTGCTGGCCTTGCACGCCTGCGACACCGCGACCGACGAAGCGCTGGTCCGCGCCGTGAAATGGCGCGCCCCGCTCACCCTGGTGGCGCCTTGCTGCCACCACGATTTGCAAGTACGCCTAAAGGAACACACAAAGCGCGCTGAAAACGGTGTTCAAACGTCGCACAACGGACAGGGACCCCTCATGAAGCACGGCATCTTACGCGAACGCATGGGCGACGTCCTCACCGACGCGTTCCGCGCGCACGTCATGCGCCTGTTGGGGCACAGGGTGGACGTCACGGAGTGGATCGGTGGGGAACACACGCCGCGGAACACGATGATCAAAGCGGTGCGGACGGGGGGCGGGGCTTCGAAACAAACGTGGCGCGAATACGACGCGATGGTCGCGGAGTGGGGCGTGACGCCGAGGCTGGCGGAGATGCTGCGTGATGAGTTGGCGGAAGCCAGAGCGGCGGCTTTCGCGGAGACGACGATAGTTTAAACTTTGATACTTTGATATTCGCAGACGCCAGTCCCGTTAAACGCGTTCGCCCGCGTCCGCGCCCGGGTTCTTGTCTCCGTCGTTTTCGTCAAACTTGACCCACCGGAACCCTCTTTCTTTCTGTACTCTGCGGTGCACCACGATTCCCACGATCGTGCCGACCAGGCCGAGCACCAGAATCGCGATGAGCGCGGCGGCGTACGTGGGGAGCTCGGTGCTTTTCGAATTGACGCTGACGCCCCCGGACGACGCGGATGGCATTGCCGCGGCGGTCGCGTTATCAGGCACCACTCCAAAATAAGTAGCGACCACCTCCCCGTCCGCGTTGTGCGAGCCGCTGTCAGGGCACGCGTAGTACTTCGCGCTGCACTGATCAGCGGTGCACTTGTCCGGCGAGCCGGCGAAGAACATCTTGTACACCAGGGCGTCCGAAGAGCTGCGCTTGCACCCGCACGTGCAGTCGGCGTACGTCGCCGCCGCGAAGCTGGTGGTGGCGGCGGTGCTCGCGCCGTAGTTTGGAGAGTTCGGGCACTGGTAGAACTCACCAGCGCACGCATCAGGGGTGCACTTCTCGGGCGACCCCGCCATGAACGGGTACGCCGTGGCCCCGTCCGTGTTGCAGATCCCTTGGCCGCAGCAGTGACAGGTGCAGTCGTGGTACGTCGCGGTGGTCAGGCTTACAGATGGGCAGTTCGCGGGCTCCGTAACACCGCACTGCGCCGCGGTGCATGCCGTGGGGGACCCCACGGCGATGTTGAACCTGCGCACCTCGCTCGTGCTCGTCTGCTGGCAGTCGCACGTGCAGTCCGTGTTGACGTCCTGGTCCGCGGTTTGCGCGAGCGCGCGTGCTGGGAGAAAGATCGCTATGGCAAACGCCAGCGCCATGACGGCGCGCGTGACCCTGAAACACCGCATCGCGCGGGTGGTTTTCTTCCTGGGGTTAACACGAACCCGGTCACGTAGCGTCGCACGCGCGGATCGAAGCCAAAGGCGTCCGTGTTGGAGTGAGACGCACGCGCGTGTCACTCGGTATCCGTCGCGACGAGTGCGGCGGTCGGGATAAACATGCCGGAGATGGCATGGCGTGTGCCACCCCTCGGAAAAGGGTGTGAAAGGGGTGGCGTACCTGGCACGACATCCCTTTGAGTCTAGAAAAGACGTCAAACTCGTGTGTTCAATCCCCTACATACTGTGCACTGTACTCCCCTTCCATCTTGCACTTTGCACTTTTCGGCATCGAGTTCGTCGAACCGGCGTCCTCGACAACGACCGACGGGTGTCGGCGGTGCAACCTCATCATCCTTAAATCTGCCAGACACACCGCGACGCGCGTTCTGCTGTGCATCAGAGGCGTGGCACCCACGGATTGACCCCACACTGTTTGGTGCCTTACGCGATGGGCAAGACGGCGAAGCGCCAGAACAAACGCGCCGCGGCGGCCGTGCTTGCGGTGCGCGGCGGATTGGGCGGCGGTGGGAAACGTACAAAAAACATCGTCACAGATGTTTCGGCGGCGGCGTTCACCGGCGCGGTAGTCGCGGGCATGCAAACAGACGACAACTGCGGTGTTGACCTTAGTAGCGGTAACGCTCACGACCAGCCACTAGTCGCACAGAAAACAAAAACAAGCACCTCGATCACCCGGGTCGTCCGCGCGGTGGAGGGCGGGCTTTGTCAAGAAGCGTGCGTCGCGTTGGATGCGCTCTTGGCGGAGGTGGAGCGCGGCGAGCGACAAGACGCGGCGCCGCTTGATTTGTGCTCCAAGGTCTTGGGGATGTGCCAACGAACAGGCAAAGCGAAACCCGCGCTCCGGCTACTGCACCGAATGGACACGTGCGGCATGCCCGTGGGGGTGGTGCAGCTGCGCATGGTGTTTTTCGTGTGCTGCGCGAAAGGGATGGTGAGTGAAGCGCTGGCGCTGATGTCCCGACGCGGCGAGATAGACGGCGACGATGGCACCGGCCTTTCGAGCAGCGTTCGCTTGCTCGGCACGGATGTGTTAGTCAGAGGGTGCGGGATGATACCGGGAGGCGTGGATAGCGAAACCGCGGGGTTGCTGCTGGAGGGCGGGTTGCGAGGCGCTTTGGGAAACGGAAACAACTCTGAAGTTTGGGCACCCGTGGCCGCGAGTCAGCTGAAGTTTCACCCGCCCGTGGTGTGGAAGCCGCCCGGGGGTGGCGGGGGCGCCGAGGAGACGACGCCGGGCGCGAAAGGATCCAAAAAAGGAGCAACCGCAAAGAAAGCACAAGACATCGGACGGGACGCGGACGCGCTGGCGAAACAGCTCTACCCCCCCGGGGTATCGGGGGACGCGAGTTTCTACCTCGTCAGGTACGTATTGCGCGTTTCCCAAATCCAGGCACCTACATTTGCCCATACAAGACGTTAACCACTTTTCGTTCACAATCGCAGCGAAAACGACGGCCGCCGGCGCCCCGCCGACCGCAACGAACTTTTACTGTGGGCGCCTGTTTCTTCAACCACGGTTCCGATGGAACCCCCCGGGCTTGACCCCGAAACCGATTTGGTTTCGGTTCCGAACCTACCCAACTCATTTTCGCTGGTAAACCTGCTGACTAAAAAGGAGTGCGCTTCGCTGCGAGCGGCGGCGCACGCCGTGGGGTGGCGCCGAGACGCGGGCACGGCGACGCAATCCGTGGATGACCGCCTGGATTACTGCGAGATTCTGATGTGGCCTGAACTGGTGGAGAAGGTGTTTTCGCGGATAAAAAGTCACCTACCCCCCGGCGCGTGCGGCGTAAACGCGCGGTGGCGTTTTTTCCGGTACGGACCGGACACGGTACGTGTTGCTTTTCCCAAATCCCAAGACTGTTTACTGCCCCTCTTTGACTGTTTACTGTTTACTCATACATCTCAAGTAGACTGTTTGCCCACTGTATATAAATCGCCAACACAAGACTCAAGACTGACACTTTTCGGTTACACTCACTAGGTGTACCGCAAACACGTGGACGGAAGCTGGCCGGAGGCGTTTCTCGACGAAAACGGAACGTACGTGGTGGATAACTCCAACGGCAAGAAACGGTCGCGGCTGACGCTTTTGATGTACCTCAGTGACGGGTTCCTGGGGGGGGGGACTACGTTTTACGGCGCCGTACCGGGCCGCGCGGGCGAAGGTACGTATTGGGCCTTTCCCAAATCTCAACACTGTTTTACCGAAGCTGGTGACTGTTGTCCATACATCGCGACATACAAGACTGACACTTTCTTTTTATTTATCTCAGTCGGCGCAATAAGCGTTTTACCGATCGAAGGCCACGCCCTTTGCTTTCCCCACGGCGAATCCTCCGACTCACCCGTGCACGAAGGAAGCGGCGTGTTTCCCGGGCCGGACGGGAATAAGTTCAAGTACATCGTGCGCACGGACGTGTTGTTTGAAGTGGAGACGCAGTAGTTTGTGATGGTGCGTGTTGTTTTGTAGTGCTATGGAATAGGTACAGTAATCGTATCGAGCAGCGGATAAAAATACGCGCGGAAAAGAAATCGGCACTTGCCGCTTCTTCTTCGACGTTTTGGCTTTCTCGGAAGCCTCGACGCACAACGTCAACTTCTCGCCACAACGACGCGCACACGACACCCGGTCCGCGATGTCTTCCGACGCAACGCTCGGTGTGGAAACTCGCGCGCGCAAGGCAAAGCGCGAGCGCCGCGATGCTCACGCGGCTAACGCGGGCGAGGCCATCCCCGGCCTTCTCAACGACATCGTCGTCACTCATATTCTCAGATCTGAGAATTTCGACGACCCCGCCGATCTCGCACGGCTCCCAGCGGTGAGCCGCGCGATGCGCGACACGATGGCAGGAGCGGGGCTTGAATTTGAAGAATTTGATGAAGATGATGCCGCGGAGCTCGGATATTTGAGCGCGTTGCAGCGCCTGCAACGGGGAGGTCGCCTGACGTATCGTTTTTTCTGAGAATACCTTTGTATGGCAGCGGCGAGGAGCGCACAGCTCGAGGAGTTGAAGGCGTTGCGCGCGGACGGTTGGCCGTGGGACGATGGGACGTGCGCGGTCGCGGCGCGGGGCAGGCATCTTGAGGTGCTGCAGTGGGCGCGCGCAAACGGCTGCCCGTGGAACGCGGGGACGTGCTCGAGCGCGGCGCACAGCGGGCACCTCGAGGTGCTGCAGTGGGCACGCGCGAACGGCTGTGAGTGGGACGGGAATACGTGCTGCAAGTACGCGGCGCACGGCGGACATCTCGAGGTGCTGCAGTGAGCGCGCGCGAACGGCTGTCCATGGGACGAGCGGACGTGCTCGATGGCGGCGGCGGGCGGGCACCTCGAGGTGCTGCAGTGGGCGCGCGCGAACGGCTGTCCATGGGACGATGGGACGTGCGCGGTCGCGGCGGCGGGCGGGCACCTCGAGGTGCTGCAGTGGGCGCGCGAAAACGGCTGCCCGTGGAACGAGCGGACGTGCACATACGCGGCGTCGGGCGGGCAACTCGAGGTGCTGCAGTGGGCGTGCGCGAACGGCTGCCCGTGGAACGAAGACACGTGCAAGTACGCGGCGAACGGCGGACATCTCGAGGTGCTGCAGTGGGCGCGCGCGAACGGCTGTGAGTGGGACGGACAAACGATCACGTGGGCGAGAATTGGCGGTTGGCGGTCATTTCGAGTTGTTGAATTGGGCGATAGCGAACGGCTGCCCTAAATAGACGAGAGACGATGTGCATATAGTAGGTCCGACACCATGGATGGTCCGAGCAGATGTCGCGGACCTATCTAAAAACGAACAACTTCCTTTTCCCCAACAGTGCTTTCTTTTTTCGGTTTCTATCTTCTCACCCTGCTCCCCCGCGTCGGCGTGGGCGCGTCGTACGACCTCGCCGCGGCTTCCCTTTCGAACGCCGCCCTCGCTGCGGTGACGAACCCGGACGGCGCGCCGACGGAGGCGGCGGCGGCGTTTTTGTTCCCCCTCGAACCCGGCGGGGACGTTCTGCTCATTTTTTTCGTCTCAAAACTTTTGTACTCGTCGCCGCTCGTTTCCGACGACGACGGCGACCGGCTTTGTTCGCCGTACCTGGTACCGACCAGGGGAGAGGTCGGTGATAACTCGTACTCCGTGTTCCGTGGCGATTTCGAGCCTTTACGAAACACCGGCCCCATCGGCCCGGGCGACTTGGTGTCCTCCCAAACGAACTCATCCGCGATTCGGCTTAGTCGCGTGTGTTCCGGAGTCGCGACGGCGTTGTTACCCGCGCCCGCGCGTCCTCCTCGGCCATGTTTCGACTCCACCTCGGGTGACGCGTCTGAATACGCACCAGCCGAGTGGGAAGGACTTGACGGGAAGTACACCGTGGGCGTGGCGCCGCCCGCGTTTCGGCTCGTTTCCGCGGCGGCGAGTTCAAACGCACCTGGCGCGGGCGCGCGGGACGTGACGCCGAAAGAGGTTACGCTTCCCGGCGTGCTCAACGCGGCGCCCGCGGACATCCACAGGTCGGACGACGACGACAAGTCGTTCGTAGACTGATTGCCCATAGAGCTATTTGAAACTTGTCTTCCACCTCTTGACGCCGCCCCCCCCCCCGCGGAAACCCCTTCCGTATCCACGTCGCTCCCCGAGCTCCCCCAGTCGTGCTGCGGCGAGTCGTTTCGGAACTCGCGGCGCTTCGCGAACGGCGACGCGATGAGGTTGAAAAAACGACGCGGCGGGGAGGGTTTCTTTGTTGAAACGGTTTTGGAAACGGTTTTTGGAGCCGGCGCGTTCGTCCTGTCCGCCAGGGGAAAGGGAACCTCGCGCGTTCGTGTTTGCGTCGTGAAAGGTGTTGCGTGAACCCGCGTGTTTGTTTGTGACCTTGGTGTCGCCGCGACAATTTCGTTATCATTCTCATAATGCATGCGGTGCACCACGTCCGCGGCGTGTCTTCCAATCGGCCCGGTGGCTGCGACGTCGTGCCACGCCAAAAACGCGCGGCGCGTTCGGTGCGCCGTGACCAACAAGTCTTCTTCTTTGGAAGCGTTTTTCTGTCCGCCTCCGATGGCCTTGTCCGCGTCCCGTCCCGCCCACCCCGCGAACGCGCCTACTAACCGGCCAATCGCCGCGACGCTCTTCGGGCTTCCTTTCTTTTTTCCACCGCCACCGCCACCGCCGCTCGCGGACGCCTCGCTTTGCAGCGCCGCCGCGCCATCGTCGGAGTCGGACGTCGGGGACGACTCCGAAGTCGGCGATCGCGTTCCGAAACCCCCCCCGCGTCCGCGTTCGTCACGCCGCGCCCCCGGGTTTCCCGTCTCTGAGTTGTTATTCGCCAACTCCACCAGCCAATGACGCATGTTGTCTCCCGTGGGCACGCCGCCGTGCATCAGCACGGACACGGACGCGGCTTCCAGGGTCTCCACCACCCTTGATTGTAAAAGAAAAGTATCAGTATTGTATGGTCAAACAGTCTTGGGATTTGGGAAATGCAATACTTACCTCGTTGCGTAACGCACGTCCACCGCGACGCGCGGCGCGTCGGTCACCGCGATGTTGGTTTGTTTTCGCGGAGACTTGTGCGAGTTTGTGTCGGTCACGCCATACGCGGCTTCGTCTTCGCCCGCGTCCGCGGAGTGCCGCATTTGATACACCGCGGTTGCGATTTCGGTGGTGACCTCGGGGAACATCCGCTGCAACGTACGCACGCGCGTCACGAGCGCGTTCTCGTAGTCCTCGATCATGAGCTGCTTGGCGGTGTCGACCTTTGACCTCGACGAAGACCCACGTTTCGACACACGTTTCGGGGTCGGGGAAAACGGGTGGAACTCTGGGGACCTGTTTTCGTCGTCGTTTTGGGGCGACAACGGCGAACTCCAGTCCGCGTCGCGCAGCGCCTTCTCCAGACGTTCCGCATCCGCAGCGACCGCCGCGGCTGCGGCCGCACACGTCTCCGCGAAATCACGACCCAAATCCCGGTACCCGTCGAAGTTCTCGAACAAAGCTCGTCGGGTTTCGTCTTCGTCCTCGGAGTCGTATACTTCATCGCCGGCGAAGTTTCGGTGGAACGTAATCTCACCACCCACCACGACCGTGACGCCACCACCGTTAGTACGTCCTTGTCCTTGTGCAACATCGGCGCGTAAATAACTCCGCCTCGGCGTGGCTTCCGCGTGCACCGCTGAGTTTTCTCCCGGCCCCCGATGGTCGAGTGCCTGGTCGCCTTCCTTGATTTTGAACCACCCCAGTCCTTTTTGGGTTCCTACGCGGACCCCGAGTAATGGCGGGTGCGAAACGGTCAGCGCCAACCGCGGGTTGTTTAACACGAAAGCTTTGGTCGTGGTAAACGATTGTTGGAGTTGTGCTCTGACCGTCGTGACTAGTCGCCCACACAAAGCACCCACCCCGTTCCGGAAGGAAGCGACGCCGAAAGTCTTCGACGCAACCGCGCCCGAGCCGAACGATGAAACGCGGAGGAGCGCCGCGCTCCGTTTCGGGTTCGCGGCGACTCGAGTTTTAGTCGCGTTTTTCTCCCGCCGACGGCGCGTGTCCCGCCGCGTCTTGTACTCCTCAAGGAGCTCCCCTAACTCTTCCACAGCTTGTGTGGGTGTGGGTGCGGTTTCGGTTTCCTGGATGTGTGGTGCTGACGTCTCTGATGAGTTGTTTGATTTTTTCTCATCAATTGAATCGCCGCTCCACACGAACGTCACGCCGTCCGAACGAGGAGACGGCGTATTCACCTTTCGCAGGTCCTTCGTCGGCGACGCCGTTTTAAGGCGATCCAGCGCAAATAAGGGCGTCTCAGGTACGCGTCGCTCTTCGACCGATTTCGCGATTTTAGCAGTAGGCTTTACTGTTCTCGTTTCGGCGGTCACGGTTGGCCGCGCGGCGTGCGCGTCTCCTGGAGGTCTCGGTTTCTGTCGGGACAGATTCCGTAGCTCACGCGAACGGTGCTTGGTTTCCCCCCGTCTGTCCACCTCGTAACAACGCGCGGTGACCTTTCCCACCAAAGCAGGCCCTGTTTCGTCCGCGTTGCGGCGCAAATCGGGTGCGTCCGCGACGACGCCGGGTCCGTCCGAAGCGCGTTTATGACCTTCAGTGATGTTGTCCCTGAACCACGTCTCGCCGCCAAACCCGGGAGGAGCGTCTTCCGTTTCGGATGGGTCCATCTGTCTTCCGCGTCCGCGAGGCGGCGACGAGCTCACGGACCGCCGATTCAAGCGCTCATGCCTCGCGCGTGCCGCGTGAAGCTCAGCCGCTTCCAAGTCAACCCATCTTCGGTCGGAGTACGTCGACGCATCCACAATGTTCGATGAACGAAAGTCGTCCATCTCGGAGTCTCGGAACGGCCCGAAATGAAATCCACGAAACCGCGAGACGACGTGCGGGTCACCACGCGTTGGCGCACCTCTCGTCGCGTCTTGGGGCAAGCGCGTTACTCACGTGCGTCGCAAGAAAGCAACACAAGACAAGAACGTCACGGGAGCGTGCGCGCTTCACTATGGGTACGGGTACTGCGGTGGCGTGATGGCGACTCTCGGGACAACCAACAGAAATAGCCGTTCGGGCCGTTTCGTGTTTATCACGGCGTCAACGACAGCGGCACACGAATTGAACCACACTCGTGCACGAGCGCTCTCGTGTCGTGTTCCGACGACTCTTCCGAGGCTACCGACACAGCCGTGGTGCGTGGTTGCGACGATGCGATAGCCGCACTCGGACGCACGTGTAATCTCTGCGATACCGACGTACACGAGACGCGTTGGGAGGGAAACGGTGCTCGCATGGAAAGGAGAAAAGCCATTGTGTGGAGTGCAACCCCTGCCCTCACGGCAAGCGTAAAGACAGCTGCGCGGAGTGCAACCCCTGACCTCACGGCAAGCTGAAAGGCAGCTGCGCGGAGTGCAACGGCTGCCCACACGGCAAGGTAAAAAGCAACTGCGCTGAATGCAACCCCTGCCCTCACGGCAAGCTGAAACAGGGCTGCGCGGAATGCAACCCCTGCCCCCACGGCAAGCTGAAACGCAAGTGCGTGGAGTGCAACCCCTGCCCCCATGGGAATGTGAAAGGCGACTGCGCGGAATGCAACGGCTGCCCTCACGGCAAGCTGAAAAAAGACTGTGCGAAGTGCAGGAGAAACCGCCTTGAGAGATAGGAGCGTGAATCGTTACATGGTTAGGTTTCATCATCTGGTTTCATCATTCGTCTTTCCCTTGACAGCTTGGTGTATTAATACCTCGTTTAACAATTTTCTATTTCTTCGCACCAGGCGTCCCCACCATCGCCTTGTGCTTCGGCGCGTCCACGCCCGCGGCGGTGTCGATTCCCAGAATATCCAGCATCTCCCCGATGTTCACCGCCCTTGCGTCGACTTCGCCGTCCACCTTGATGGACCGCTTCCACCGTTTCGTTTTTATGTTCGCCAGCGTTTCGAACTTGGCGGGGGGAATTTTCACGCCTTCGAACAAAACTTTTTTTTCCGAAACCACGTAGTACCCACGCTTCGTACCGCACGTCACGGGAATCAAATCGGGGGAGTCCTTCAGCAAAGCAGCGGAGGAGTCGTTGACAGTGGTAGTGGTACCAGCAGTGGTGTTTTTTTCCGCAACAGATACCACGGACGGTTGGGTCACAGGCTTGGCGGTAGTAGCGGTAGTATCCTTTTTTGGCGCCTCCTTCGTCGTCCGGGTCCCACCTTTCTTGGACTCCGACCGCGTGCTCCGCCGTTGCGCCGCGCCGGCGTCCGCGGAGCCGCTGGAGCGCGCGGCGAGGGCAGTCTTGCCAGCATCCGAGGTTGTCGGTTCCGCAGCCGTTTCAGCAGCCGTTTTATTTGCCTGACTCGCTGTCGACTTCTCCTTGTTCTTCGTGACTAAATACTCACCCGCCGCCGCGTGACCTTCCCCTACGGTTTGCAGCGCCGGCGCCGGCGACGCGCCAGCCGGCGTGGCGGCGTTTGAACATGGCGTGGATAACCCGGAGGTCGCGTTTTGCGGGTTGGTGGTTTTCCGTCGCTTCGCCGTGGCGGCTTTCAGCAACCTTCCTAAGGAACCAGGAGAGGTGGCGAGGTGTTGATTTTTGGACTCTTTTCTGAACTCTGCGAGAGCGGCGGCTGGGGCGGGTTTCGTGGAAATCGGAGGCGGTTTTTTAGCGCCTTGGTTTCCTTGAATTGGTCTCGTCCCGCCAACCTGTTGCTGATTCGTGTTACTCTTGGCCGCCGCCGCCTTCTTCGCCTCCAACTCCTTTTTCCTCGCGATGTTCCCTCGCTTCACAACCGCGTCCTCTTCCGCGATTTTAATAGCGAGCGCCACGGCTTCGCCTTCGTCCACGTCCTTCTTCTCCGCCGACGAGGACGAGGACGACGAGGAATTTGACGAACTGGAGTCTGAGTCCGAATCCGAATCGTCCGAGTCTGAATCGTCCGACTCCGACGAGGACTTCTCTTTCTCTTTCTCGTTGTCTTCTTTGGGTCGCGTGTCCTGAACATCATCCTCGGTACCCACCACACCAGACGCCGGCTGGACAGTCGGTTTTTCGGACGACGAGTCGTCCTCGGTGCTTGACGACGACGAATCGTCGTCGTCGGTTTCGTCGGAATCCTCGTCGCCGCTCGACGACGACGACGCGACGATTGCTTTGGAGGCGGTTTTCGGCGAGTCGGCTGTGAGTGGCTTTTTAGTCGCCACAACAGGCGAGGCCGGCTTCGTGGCAACGGCCGGCTGGTGGGAATTTGTGTCCCCGTTTTGGGGTTCATTTTTGTCCGCAAACGGCGCCGACGCGTTGGACGGCGCGGAGACGGCGTTCGTCGGTTTCGCCTCGCCGGTTTTTGCAACGCCCCCACCCAGAGCGGCACCTCCGGTAAGCGTCTCCCCGCCGTCGTACCCCAGCTCGGTCAAGCACATCTCAATCACCGCCCTTCCCACCACCCCGAAATGTTCCGGGCGGGCTGTTTTGCTCACGGAAAGCAACGCGTGCGTCACGCGCGTGGGCACGCCCCTTCGCGACTTTGAGGGGTTACACGAAAAGTGGTCAACGTCTTGTGTATCGCGATGTATGGACAAACAGTCACCAGCTTCGGTCTTGTATGTGTATGAGTAAACAGTCAGGGCAGAGGTAATAGTCCCTTCTGGTACGAGTATGGGCAAACAGGGTGTTGGCGGATTTGGGAAACGCGCGGTTCGTACCTTGTACCCGCCCCGGAACACCCGGGCGCACAAAACGCCGACTGCTAACAGGTTCACCACGTCCTCGGGCGCCGCGACTCCCTCCCGGTTAATAGACCCAGCGCTGGAACCTTTTAGACTCGCTTCCCCAGTTGCTTGCGACGCCGAGGCGTTGAGCCCGCGCAAACGTCGCAGCAAGTCGTCGAACTCGTTGGACCCGGATTCGGTTTGCGTTTTTCGTATTTCGTTCACCACGAACGTGGCGCTCGGTAACAGCGAAACGAGCTCGCCGTTGACGTCAAGTGCCTCAACCGAACCCAGGAAACCGTTGCTGCTCTTTAGCGATTTCGCAAACATCACGTTGCGCAGCGGGACCGTACCGCTTGATTCGCCGCCGTGCTTGAACAAATCGCTCACGCCCTCCGCGAGCAAACGCGCCGCCGCCACGGAGGCGGCCGCGGCGGAGACCTCGTCGTCGGTCACCGTCGTCGCCGCCGCGTCGCCCGCATCAACCGAACCGTCACCTTTCAACCGCTTCGCATCCGCATCCGACACCGTCCCCGTGACTGTTTGCCCATACAATACTGCGGGACCCGGAGGCGGCGCCGCGTCTTCGTCCTCCTCACGCCGTTGCGCCGCCGATCGCTTGCCGAGGCGCGACGCCCCGGGGTTATTAGTGTTCGTGTCGTCCCGCGAGGGGTGGAACATCCCGGATATCCCTCCCAGCGGGGACGCGCCATGACCGACATGCGGGGTCCCAATCAGATGAGGTGCGATTAGCCCGGGAGGCGACGCCCCCCCGTACCCCCCGCGGTCAAACGCCAACCTCTCCCACGCAACGCGGTTCAGCCGGCGCATCCCAATCGGCGACCCGAACCGTTCGATCTCTTTGTCCTCCTCCTCCCAAGTTTCCGCCGAACCGCCGGGCGCCCCGGCCCCGGCCCCGGCGCTCGTCACCTCAAGCTGCGCCATGAGCCACACAAAGCTCCTGTGTCTCAGCGCCGTGTCCGTGACCGCGACCCACTGCGCGGTTCCGCCGTTGTTCAGGAAGGTTGTTGGAACGGCGCGCAGTCCGTACAGCTGTTTCACGACCACGTCCCCAAACTCGGGGTGACACGCTTTGTGTTCGCGCGCAATCGCGTTGCGAAGGGTTTTCGAGGAAACACCCGGAACCTGCGACTGTTTGCCCATACCGGCCGACAGAACAGGCGGAACGCCAACCGCCACGACGATGGACGTGCCGAGCGTGGAGGTCACGTCGAAGACCATCTCGGTCGGGTCGGGGTCGCCTGGTGGTCGAGGTTCGAGTTTGGAAAAATCGTTTTGGTCAGGGCACGCATGGCACGGCGATGGAGTGGCCGACAATTCTTGGCTGGGGAGATGGCGCGCGCCGATCGAGGGAGGTCGAGTTCGCGTGCACGGCCGTTTGCGCGCTTCATGGCACCACGAACGTTTGGTGTGATGTCGACACGGACGCGGTGGGGTCTGGAGTGTCGTCGGAAAAAAAGCCCCGGCGCGTGACCCACCGCGGATCCGTCGACGCCGATGCCGATGTCGCGCCGCCCGGAAAAACCAATAAAAAACCACGAAAGTCGGCGGCCGGCGGTAGCACCACCGCGAATGCGGTCGAGAACGCTCTACGCACGGAACCGATGGAAACAAACGGAAGGTGACGCACCCATGCTCGCCGTCAGGTGTGGACCACCAACCCTGTACGGAGCCTCCGCGCTTGCCGCGAGCAGGCAGACGCGCTCGCCGTTGTGCAAAGCGCGGAGCCCGGGGCGAGGCGCACGGAAAAAAAGCCCCCCCGCCGATTGCGGAAAAGCGAGTTGCACCGCGTGATTCATGGACCGCCACGGCGTCGGGTGGAAACGACGCGCGAGGCGCGAGCTCGTCGCAGCTAGCTCGTCGCTCGCTCGTGCTCCTGTTAAACCCCCCCCCGCTACTTCGCTACCGGTGGTGCTTTTTCCCTCCTTGCCGTTTCCTCGGCCTACCCCAATCCTTTCCCTTGGTTTCACTTCCCGCGCGCGCGTTTACCCTCGCCGCGCGCACCGCCGCTAACTGCGCCGTCGCGTCGCTCGGCGGTTTCGGCGGGTGCGCCGCGGCGCGGAGCGTCGCGGGCAAGAAAAGGGCCACTAAAAACACGGGCGCCAGTTTCAGGCAGACGGTTGGGTTTCTCAGCATCTTTGCACTCGTCTCCGCGAACGCGTTTCCCAGCCCGGGTAGCGCGCCGCACCCCAAGGCGCGACACGCGGCGGATGGGTCGCCCGCCGCCGCCGCGCGTAACAAAAGCTTTTTGTGTTTCAAAGTCGCTCGCTCGCAGATCCGTCGCAAGTCTTCGTCCGCCCCGCGTTTCTTGCTCTCCACGTTCCAAGGCAAGTCATCCGGTCTCCACGTCGTGTCTCCGAGCCAGGTTTTGGTTTTCGCGAACAGGTTAAGTGAAGCGGGCGCGCACGTCCTCGCGAGCGCCGCTTCTTTGAACTCGGTTGATTGGCGATACCGCACAGCCACGTCGGATCCGGTTTCCTCGCCGAACTCGGTCACGAAAACAGGAAGACGCTCATCACCGCTCGGTCGCTCGAGCAACCGTCGCAGCGTGTGCGCCACCGCGGCGCACCCGGCGCACGCCATTGCGGGGTCGTGGTGAAGGCCGCCGCCGACCACGGTGGTGACCGGCGGGTCTTCAGCAAAAGATGCGACTGCGAAACGCTTTGGCCCTTTGGTGCCCAACCCTAAAACGAGCACGAGCGCGATCCCGGTCCAGTGAGAAACGCGTCGTGACGACCACGACGAGGATGACATCACACCTGTTCTGCACGAAATCCGTCCCATCCCGCCCGTTTCCGCCGGGCCGGGTGATGATGTGCGTGGGTGAGACTGACGGGCGCGGGAACGACGATGAGATTTTCAAGGGGCGAGTGCAGTCGAAAACGACGAAAATGGATTGATTTGACTGTGCACGCTTCAGACGCACACTTCGTGAAGCGCTTTCGTGTCGTGCTCCCACGACTCTTCCGAGGCTACCGACACAGCCGTGGTGTATGGATGCGACGAAACGATAGCGCACGCGGACGCACGTGTAATCTCCGTGATACCGACGTACACGAGACGCGATGGGACGGAAACGATGCCCGCACGGAAAGCAGAAAAGCCAATGTGTGGAGTGCACCCCGTGTCCGCACGGCAAGGTGAGATGCAACTGCGCGGAGTGCAACCCCTGACCTCACGGCAAGCTGAAATACGGCTGCGCGGAGTGCAACGGCTGCCCTCACGGCAAGCTGAAAGATAAATGCGCGGAGTGCAACCCATGCCCCCACGGCAAGTTGAAATACGACTGCGCGGCGTGCAACCCCTGCCCGCACGGCAAGGTGAGATGCAACTGCGCGGAGTGCACCCCCTGCCCGCACGGCAAGGTGAAAAGCTTCTGCGCGGAGTGCAACCCCTGCCCGCACGGCAAGGTGAAAGGCGACTGCGCGGAGTGCACCCCCTGCCCCCACGGCAAGAAGAAACACAGCTGCGTGAAGTGCACCCCCTGCCCCCACGGTAAGCTGAAAAGTAACTGCGCGGAGTGCACCCCCTGCCCCCACGGTAAGCTGAAAAGTAACTGCGCGGAGTGTAACCCGTGTCCGCACGGCAAGCTGAAACGAAGGTGCCCGGAGTGCGCCCCCTGCCCTCACGGCAAGCTGAAAAGCAGCTGCGCGGAGTGCAACCCTTGCCCTCACGGCAAGCTGAAACAGGGCTGCGCGGAGTGCAGCCCCTGCCCTCACGGCAGGGTGAAAGGCTACTGCGCGGAGTGCACCCCCTGTCCCCACGGCAAGCTGAAACAGGGCTGCGCGGAGTGCAACCCCTGCCCCCATGGCAAGCGGAAAGACCGCTGCGCGCAGTGCAGGAGAGACTGACCCGAGAGATAGGACCGGTTACGGCTCGGAGGACTACTAAAGGTTCGGAGGACAAACTTAACAGTGAATAGACTAGTACAGTATACTTAAACTAGGTAAAAGGCAGAGCTTTATACCTTAGTACAACTTCCTTTTTTGAAGAAACAGAAAACTTTGCCCTGATCGTACTACGCTAATAAACCCTCGCTACCTCCCCGTGCCGTACGGCGGCACGCCGAGTATTTTCTTCACCCGATCCGGCGCGTTGACGTAATCCGGGTCCACACCCGCGATCGCCCTGATTGTAAAATACAAGTGTCAGTCTCGTATGGGCAATCAGGGAGGCGGAATGTGGTGGGTGGGAAATACGTACCTTAAAACGATGGCGTACACGGCGTGCAGAATCCCGACGTATGACAAGGAGTTCAGGAGGACGAAAAAAATCGCGCACCCCCACACCGCGCTCATCGTGGGCGCGAACGTAGCGCCGACGTTTGCGCTGATCTGGTCAAGCAACCTGAGACGATAAAAGCCGAAAGTGTCAGTCGGTCGTAATGTGTATATCCGGGATTGGAAAGGGTATACTGTACTCCATACAGAGCAGTAAACAGTCGGCGGAACGCGGTGGGTGGGAAATACTTACCCGAACATCTGCGTGACTAACAGCTTCATCACGTTCTCTCGCAGGACCAGGGAGGAAAACGCTAGTGAGGCGAAAATCCCGAGCGACCGCACGAGCGCGCTCACCGGAACCGTTATCCACCAGCTTCGTCTTTTGTTCCACATCGACCCCAAGCTCAGCGCCATGGCGCCGTGAAGGAACACGTAGTTCGCCGCGCGCAATGGACCGCTTAAAATGAAAAGCAACAGCGTCGTGACGATCGCAACGCGACCCGCGGCGTCGTTGCCGTGCCGCGCCGCCGCGATGACCACTGGTAACGGGAAAAGCGCCCCGAACCACGCGTCCACTCGGAACAACGTGCTGAGATGAAACAGCAGGCCGGTCAACGCGGCCAACATGGCGCACTCCACCAACACGGACACGGGTAACACATCCGGGGTGGTCGTGGTGCGTCGGGTGCGATTTTCTTTTGATGGCGCTACCGGTGGCGCGTTACCCGCCGTGTCGTACCCACCACCAGACGTACCGTCGTCGAACCCGCCGGATGCAGCGGAGTACTCGCCGTACCCGGCACCGGCCCTGGGTGCCGATGATGGCATCCACGTGTTGTTTTTCCTCTCATCAAGTCCTTCGGTTCCACGCGTGGTCCAGCGCACCGCGGTTCTCACAGGGCGACCCACACCACCGCGCGTCGCCCTGTGCGGGCACGCCGCGAGAACGCGCAGCGCCGCGTGCGCGACCATGGCGGCGACCATCGAATGAGGCACCGCCAGGTGCGACGACCTTGGAGAGGTTCGAGAAAAAAAGAATGTTGGCTGATTGTAAAAAGAATGTCAGTCTTGTATGGGAAAACAGTCTTGGGATTTGGGAAACACAACGTATTTCTTCCAGACTAAAAAAAAGGGATAGTTCATTTTTGCCCGCCCGGCGTCGCCATCCCGAAAGCTGTACAAGAGCGCTCGCCGGCACACCCGCGCGGTCTCTTTACATAGGCACGTGTGTGTGTTCTAATCGAGTTAGTTTACCATGAGGTACGTACCTGTACCTTTGCTTCGGAGGCGACATAGCGCGGCGATCGCGGTGGTCGCGACGGCGTCCAGACCCGGTCGCCGTCCGCGTCTAAGCCGACAAAATCGCGACTAGGGTTTTCTGAAGCGAATGCATCCCCACGCGTCTCCGCGATGCCCACCACGCGCGTACCGCGTGGTTGTCCTCCGCCCCGGGACCGGCGTGTTCTACACACACCGCACCGACCACTGACCCACACCCCACACGTCTTACCCCCCAAACGCGTTTCAAACACACAGCAAGCTCCCCTCCGACACCCTCCGCGAGGCCATCACCAATGTTTTGGAAGGCAGCAAAGCCAAGCCGCGTAAGTTCACGGAAACGATCGAGCTTCAAATCGGGCTGAAGCAGTACGACCCGCAAAAGGACAAGCGTTTCAACGGCACGGTTTCCCTGCCCACCATCCCCAGGCCCAAGCTCAAGCTGTGCATGCTCGGTGACGCGAAGCACTGCGAAGAAGCGCAAGGCGTCGGCATTGACCACATGGACGTGGAGGCGCTTAAGAAGCTGAACAAGAACAAAAAGCTCATCAAGAAGCTCGCTAAGAAGTACAACCACTTCCTCGCCTCGGAGTCCGTGATTAAGCAGATTCCCCGTCTCCTCGGCCCCGGCTTGAACAAAGCCGGGAAGTTTCCCACCCTGTGCACGCACAACGAGCCCCTTGAAAACAAGGTGAACGGCATCCGCTCGCAGGTCAAGTTCCAGCTCAAGAAGGTGCTGTGCCTCGCCGTGGCGGTCGGGAACGTGGAGATGTCCGAGCGCGAGCTCTTCGTCAACACCCAGATGAGTGTCAACTTCCTCGTGTCCCTCCTGAAGAAGAACTGGCAAAACGTCAAGAGCCTGTACATCAAGTCCACCATGGGCGCGCCCTTCCGCCTCTTCTAAGAGACGCGTAGAGGCGATGTACGGCTGTCGCGACTAGTTCCAATCAGTCGACTACCCATCAGTCGACTGATTCTAACCAGTCGTCAAAACCAACCGAACCGTGTCGGAAGCCCTCGTGTGAATCGTATCCCCAACCCGATGATCGCGTACAACCAACGCACCGCAGCTTCACGAAGTCGTCCCCGCACCAAGGCGGGCTGGCGGCGTCGCTACGGGAGTGATTTGGTAGCTCCGAGGTTTAGGGTTCACCCCCCAACCTGAGCGCGCTTGCTTCGTCAACAACGAACGAGAACTGAAACACACACAACACCTTAAACTACTTTGACGAGAGGCGTTAGATTTTGTTATGCAAAGACGAACCTCTTTCCGATAAATATGCTCATCTCGTAAGACCTCTTTACACTAGCGAGTCCTCTAAAATCATACATTTTTACACGAGTCCTCTAAATTCACTCTCGTAAGACCCTCCCTTACCCCCCCCCCATCCCCGGCAACGCGGCCTCGTTCCCCGTCGCCACGAGCCCGGCGACCACGATCAGCACTCCGCTATTCCACAACGAGTGGATGAACATCGGGGTCAATAAGTTCCTGGTTCTGGCGTAGGAGAACCCAAGCACGATGCCTAACGTGACGAGCTGCGGGAAGTCCCTTGGGGCGAAGTGCGCGGCGCCGAAGATGACGGAGGAAAACAATACCGCGCCGGGCGTGGGTAACCACTTCGTGAGCGAGACTAACAAAAAACCGCGGAAAACAACCTCCTCCAGTAACGGCGCCAGCACCGAGGTCACCGTGAGGACGCTTACGAACCGCCCGGCAGAGCCTTCCCCGGATCGCAAAAGAGGCAACACCGCGTCTATTGTTCCCGGGCCCTGGTCCTTAGCGGCGGCGGCGGCGGGGGAAGATGACGCGGCGGTGACAGACGCCGCTTGCGACGCGACTCCGCTCGCGGTGTCACTCGCGACTCCTGCGACTCCGTTCGCGGCGTCACCCGCGCGTCTCAACACTTCCTGTGCTCCTCCCGCGTGACTCAATTCTTCAAACGCGTGCGTCCCTAAATCAATCGCAGTCGCGGTGAACCCGATTGCAAAAAACACCATCACGTACCCAATAACGCCCCAGGTGAGCCATCCTTTTTCGATTGAAAACGGGTCATCCGCGGGGTCCAACTTTTGAGATAAAAAAGAAAGTGTCAGTCTCGTATGGGCAATCAGGGAGGCGGAACGTGGTGCTTGGGAAATACGCACCTTGAAGAACTCTTTTCCCTCCATCTCCGGCGCGAACTTCCGCAACAAAAGCCACAGCACTAGGAAGGTCTCGAGCGTTTCTATTAGCTGTACCGCGACTAAGTACTTGCTTTGTTCGTTGCTGTCAAACTGTCGTGGGTCCACCCCATTGGCTATTAACAGCGCGGGAAAAACAAGCGCCGCGGTTAACACGAAACTCGCGGTCCACCCGCTCATGCCTAGAAAAACCCGCCAGCCCCCCCACGGGACGTCCCACTTTTCCCTCACGGTGTCAAGATCAAGCAAGCGAAGCGACGAGAAGCCGCCTTTTTCAATAGCAAGGTCCACCGCTTCGAACGGGTCTTCCGGGGGGCCGGCATTTTGTTTCCGCGTCGCCGGGACCTGAACGCCTTTTTCTCGTAAATACTTTTTCAGCTCCTCATCTTTGGCTTGCCGTTCCTTGGAGTTGGCGCGGCATCGTACGGCGTTTCTGGGTGGTGTGGTTCCCACACCGTGTCGGAACAGGTGAACGTCCCCTCGCCACCGCCCAGAGTCACGCGACACGAATTCGGGCTCCGCCTGCGCGCATCCGCCGGCGTGCACCGCGCGCGGTCGCGGCCTCGACCACGTCGTCACGCATTTTCGACAGTGGTGCCCACGACGACACGTGCTTGTGTTGCGAAGCACGGCCGTGCTCGCCGCACCAAGTGAGGCGTCGAGAACGGACATCTCACGCCCCGCTCCGATCACCACCGGTGGACGGACGAAAGAAATGACACGGCTCCGCGCCGGAGCGTTGTGACCTTTGTGGTGCGCAGGTTGGTGACGGAGACCATCGACATCAGTGAAAAGTTTCGGTCAGCCACCCCGGCAGACGTGGCGTAACTCAGTTTCAGATGAGATGCGTGTGTCTTCCCATCCACCGTCGTGCGTAGGCCATTCTTCGCGCGCGCGGCGTCGAGACACTCCGCCTCGCCGCGACTCGGAAGCGTGTCACATGGCGTGCGTGACCGCGTGTGCTGTGCCGGCGGCACCGCGGAAGACGCGCGTGTGTGTTTCCCACAAGGTGTCGACGAAGTGCGCACTTCGATTGCGTGGCGTGGGGATGTCACTTTCCCCACGAACTCGTGGCACCGTAGTGGTACCGCGCGTGTTGCCGTCCACCGCGGAGCTTGAAACCGCGCAGCTCGTGTCCATTGCGGGTTTTGGTGTGTTGATAGGCTCGTTCGCGGTAATCCTGGGGTTGAAAGGAGAACCAGAGCCGTGTCCCTCGTGCGCGCAACGAGGCGGGGAGGCGTGTATTTTCTGCGACGCTACCGGTCGCCGAGAGTCGCCTGTGAACATCTCGAAAACGTCGCGAATCAACGACAGCGTGGCGGGCCTAACGCAGCGGTCACCCCTGGAGTGTACCGCGTGCAAAGGCGCGGGGATGATCTTGTGCAAAACCTGCCGGGGAACGGGGTTTAAGTGAAAGTGACTTGTAATAGTAACACAGGATGTAGGGTAAACGTGGGACTTGAGGAAAAGTACCGAGAATGAGGTGATGATTACTCAAAATAAAATTCCTAAAGCTAGACGTCACGTTCACGCGTCCAGTGGGCTTTTATCCGAGAACGTGACCCCCGACTTCACGGTCATGGACAGGAAGTCTTTTTCCACGTCCGCGATTTTAGCATCGGACACTTCCAAACACGCGTCCCCGCCCCGCCCCGCGCGTTTCGCCGCGTTCCGCGCATCCTTAGCCGCCGCTTCCAGGTTCTTCTCCCGCTTTGTTTCCCGGTCAAACATCTGGTTCACGCTTTGGAGTTTTGCGAACGAAAAGTGTCAGGGCCTTTCGGGCCATGTGTATTACGTAATTACTCTGGACAACCGGAAAACAAGTCGTCTATAATTTGGGAAATGCAGGGACGTACCTTTGCTTTTCATTCGGCTGCGGGGTGTACAGCCCCTCGCAAAGCTCCATCAAAGTAGCGCTGCCGTCCGCCGCGCCGATCGTGACCAACCGCCCGGTGTCCTGCACGTTGAACGACGTCAGGGAAACCCCCTCCGTGACCTTCACCGAAAGCGCGGGGTCGTTTTGTTTGTAGTAGTAATCCCACGCGTCAAACTCGCCGTTCCCTTTTATTGTGAAAAACACCCCGGGTCGCGTGGGTGACCAGGTACCTCCTGTTAGGTACGAGTTGTGGTACCGCGTGGTCATGATTGGCGTCTTCAGGTCCTCCATCCACACCCGCGCGCTCCAGTCCCCGATTGACATGAAGTACTTCGGGTTGAACGGGTTCCGTTCCAGGCTGTACACCGGGCCGTGGTGGCCGTGGTAGGACGTCCCCACCCTGTCCGCGGGGTTCTTCGCCTTGCGGTTGCACATCAAAATCGTCCCCTGCTCCGTGCCGATCATGAACTGAGATAAAGAAAAGAAAGGGTCAGTCAGTCCCGAGTCTTGTGTTGGGTGATTTTCGTGCAGTGGGCGAACCGTGTTGTACTCAATTTCACTTATTGTGGTGGTACTCCCTTGCGTAATCGCACTCCATACAGGGCAGGTAAACAGGGAGGCGGGATTTGGGAAAGGGAATACGCACCTTCGTGGGGCCCGCGATTGATTCGTACTCCACACTGACCGCGCCCAACACCACGTCGCTGTTCTTCTCCACCAACCGCAACTCCTCAACCGGCTCGCCCAGCCGCCGCGTGTCCCACCAAAACACCATCCCGTCCGTGCTCACGCTGAAACACTCCGTGCCTGTTTTCGACTGTAGCCAGTCCATGTCGTAACAAGGGTCGCGGTGGGACTTTTCAATCGGCGAGGTGTCCACGGGCTGGTGGCCTGTGATTGGAAAAGAAAAGGGTCAGTCGGAGAGTCGGCGAGTGTGGGTGCGTGCTGTATGGGCAAACAGTGCACTTGTGATGTATGAGGTAGTTGCCAGTGCTGAAAATGTTACGGCCGTGGTGCACTCGACCAGGTGCGGCAAACAGTCTTTGGATTTGGTCTATACAATTTACGCACCTTTCCGGACGTCGAAAAACCCAACCTGGCCGTTGTACATCCCGCCGGACAACACGTTCGTGTCTTTGGAAAAGAAAAGAAAAGTGTCAGTCTTGTATGGGCAAACAGTAGTCCGGGATTTGGTGAAAGGCCCAACGTACCTTTGGGGTTGTAGTTGACGCAACAAAGTTGGGACGGGCCTTGTAGTTCGAAATCGGGTTTGTTCGGCGCGTTGACGTCCCAGATGTACGAAGAAAGGGCCATGCCTTCGGGTTGCTGCTGGAACCCCAGAATGCTGTACGCGATGGCACACTTCCGGTTCTCCACGTCGGGGTTCCACGAAATGTAAGAAGCGCCTCTTTTGATGGCGCACGGATCTCTGAAAACAGTTAACGTCTTCGCGTAAGGCTGTTCCGACGAGTGGTCCCCGCCACTGCCGTGGAAGTACTCCTCGTAGATATCAACCGCGTTGTTCTGCCGCACCAAGTCCTCAACCTCCGCGCCGAGCGCCGCGACGGAGGCGATGTACTGTTCGTGGTTGTACGGGAAAAAAGTCAGGGAGGGGAGTCTCGAGTACGGGTGTCTTGTGATGGGCGATTTAATCAGCGCGCAAACAGTCGTGTCCTCTGGTGCACTTATTGTAGTGGTAACACTTGCTAACTGCACTCCATACAGGGCAGTAAACAGTGTCGGGATGTACTTGCTGACTGCACTCCATACGTGGCATCAAACGGCCGGTGTCTGGATTCGGGAAACGCGCAAAACAAACATGGACGCACCTCCTCGTCCTTCTCCACTTTCTTCCGGAACCGCAGCACGTGCTCGACTTCCGTGGGGTCCACCTCTTTCGGCCACCCGCCCTCGACGTGCGCGAACCCGCGGTCGGCGTAGGTTATCTGTTGCGTGTTCGCCTGTTGGTTTGGATTGTTTGGATGTAGGGGAGGGGGAGGGGAGGGGGAGGGACGGTTAGTTTCAATGGCATGCAATGCCATTCATTTACCACAAACACATTCATTTTTCCCTCGCGAAAGCACGCAACAGGTATCTTAACCAGTCTTGGAAATCGTCAAATTGGGAAAGTCGTTTGCCCGATGCGGCATCCCCGGGTGGGTCGTCCCCCGCGCCGAGTTCGTGTTAATCGTACCTCGTGCTCGGACAAATCCGGCGCCACCTGCACCGTCGTCACGACGGGGTTGCGCTCGATGTAGTCCAGCTTCAGCTCGGGCTCGGGGCGGATGTCGGACACGACCTGGTGGGTTTGGAGGGCGAGGATGGGAAAAATGCGTCAGTACACGAGCCAAGAGTCAAACCATGGTGTAAAGACGCGGCACGGAGAGGCTGACCCGGGGGCTCGCACCTCGCACGGCTCGTCCTCGAATCGGGCGTGTCTTCCGAACTCCTTACGCGTCTTCGCGTACATGTAGTAGATCTCCATGGCGACGAATGGAGACCTTCTGCGGCGCGGCGCCCGCGTGGATCGATCTGTTGAATGGCGCACTTGTTTTTGAGCAATGCTCGATAAGGCAGTCGCGCGAGTTGCACTTTGACTTTTTGACAAAAAGTTAGCTACGAGCCACGTACCTCTCATCACTCCCACCCCTCGCCCTCACCCGCGATGCGGTGGACCGCATGCGGCGCGGCATCGGACGACGAGCCCCCCCCGTCCGCAAGGAGCGGCCACAGCAGCACCCTGGTTGGTGAGTACGTGGTGGTGTTCGGAGGGACGCGGGGCAAGAATTTTCACGGAGACGTCGTGGTGCTTGATGTGCGAGATTTGGATTTGTCCGACGACACCCCCACGACCTCAGGACGCGCCCCGCGGTGGTTCCGCCCCGCCGCCTCCGCCGATGGTCCGTCCCCCGGCAACCGCGCGTTCCACAGCGCCGTCTGTGTGGGTTCCGACTTGTACGTGCTGTGCGGCCGAACGGGCAGGGCGCAGCACGGGGACGTGTGGGTGCTGGACACGAAATCGTGGCGATGGAGCTCGCTTGAGCAGAAATTCCCAAGCTCCCAAAGCACCAAAGTGAGTCCTCGCGATTTCGGCGTCGCGACTGCCACGCCCGGCAGCCACAACGTCGTTTTGTTCGGTGGGTTCGACGGTAAAACGTGGCTGAACGACCTACACGTGCTGTCCACGAAAAACGGCGTGTGGCGAAGCGTTCAACTCAACACCAACTCGCCGGCGCCGTCGCCGCGAAGCGGGCACGCGGGGGACGCGCTGGACACCAAACGCGTGCTGGTGTTCGGCGGGCAAGGCGCAAACGGAGCGCTGTGCAGTGACCTTTGGGCGCTGAAAGACGTCGACTTTGACGAAGCGATTGATGCCGCAGAGCTATTATTAGATGGCATAGAAACGGGGTTCTCAGAAAAGAGAAAAGAAATTGTTGACGTCGACGAAAAAAAAGAAGAAAAAAGAACCTCGCCCGTGTGGACGCGACTTTTCTTGAAAGGCGCTGCCCCGAGCCCGCGCACTGGGCATTCAGTCACCAAGTTCGGCAGCAAGATTTTAGTCTGGGGAGGCCACGGAGACGACGGGTGGCTCGTGAAACAGCCCCGGTATTACGACGACGCGTTCGTGGTGGACATGAAACTCGGCGGGTGGCGGAAACTCGACCGGTACGTAATGTATTTCCCAAATCCGTCAACACACTGTTTTATCTCTCAGCTGGTGACTGTTGTCCATACATCGCGATATACAAGACGTTAACCATTTTTCTTTTACAATCACAGAGGCACCGGCTCGTCGTCGCCGAGCCCGAGGGCGTTTCACACGATGACCGTGGTGTGCAACAAGGTGCTTTTAATCGGCGGGTTCTCGGGGGACAAGAACGACGAGCCTCACGGCGCGCTTTCGGGGGCGTGGTGGGGAACCTTCCGCGAAGAGGAGGGGTGCGAGGGGGAGGGGGAGAAACACGGCGATACCGAAACAGGCAAACACGCGAACAGTCACTCTTTGTCGCAAACCCGCCAATCGGCGCCAATCGGCGGGCCCCCCGAAACCTTCGGCGAGGGTTTGAACGGCGTCCGCCGTGTTTTCGGGTCGGGGCTGGGTACGTTCGTGGGGATGGCGACGAGGGGGGCGGAGATGCCGGTGGGGTTTCAGCGGGGGGTGCGCCAGGTGGGGTTTGGAGACCTGTCGAGTTCTGCCAAACAAAACAAAACTGGCGGACTGAGCGCGGTACCAACCGACAAAAACGCGTTACTCGCCTCCGTGCTTGTTTCCGTGGAGCGTCTCAGCGCAGCGAGCGATGTGTACCCCGAGTTGGGCGAGGAAGGTGCGTCTTTCCCAATCACCACACATCGCCTCTGCGATTGCTCATACAAGACTGACATTTCTTTTCCCACAATCAGGGCGGCGGCTTTTTTTCGCGAGCTGCGATTCCGGGGACCTGCGGGTCGGGGATTTGAAACATGCGTTGCAGGTTAGGAACTTTCCTAATCACCACATTCCGCCTCCCTGTTTGCCCATACTCGTACCAGAAGGGACTATTACCCTGACTGTTTACTCATACACGTTACGAGAGACTGACACTTTCTTTTTTATCGCATCAGGCGTACCGGCGCGCGGTGCCCAGCCAAGGCCTGGGGATGCCACGCGGTTTGGGGATGAGCGACGACGAGGAGGACGAGCTCGATACCTCCCCAAAAAACAAAATCCGCGATCCCCAACCAGGACGGTTCATGCACGTCGCACACACGCGTCTGCGAATGCAAGACGTCCCCGCGATGCTCACAGAGCTGCAAGGCGCGCTCATCGCGGAGGTTTAGAGGTTCCTGGAACGGGAGCGCAAATAGAAGGAGACTTTTTTGTTGTTGTTGAGGGTAGGGTACACAAAGCTCAATCGAGCTTATTGTACCACATCGAGGGAGTGCAAACAGAAGAATAGAAGGGCACTTTTTTGTGGTCGTCTACGTATTATCGAAACCGGAACCAAACGCCGTCGTATCACCCCTTGTTATGCTTGTTCGCAAAACTCCCCGGCGTTTTCCATCGCCGCGTGTTCCAGGTGTTTCAAAAGCTCCCTCACGATCGGAAGTTCGTCAACGCCGCCGCACCCGTACCGCACCGCCAGGGTCTGCGCGGCGATTTTTTCCGCGCGTTCCACGCCCTTCGCGGCGTCGACGCCCCCCAGCCGCTTCGCGTTCTGCACCGCCACGGCGAGCTGCTTGCAGTGCTCGAAAGACGCGGGGTCGCCTTCCGCGAGCGTGGACGCCAGTCGACCGAGCATCTGGCCTCGTTGCTCCAGCAACCCAGCCGCGGATAGGCAGTGCGCGATGTTGGTGAACACCTGATGCGATAATGAAGAAAGTGTCAGTCTCTCGTAATGTGCATGAGTAAACAGTCGGCGGAATGTGGTAAATGGGAAATACTTACCTGCAACACGGACGTGCGCGCCCAGTTCGCAGCGGTCGGGTCTAAACCTTACGATAAATAAAAGAAAGTGTCAGTCTTTCGTAATGTGGCCGAGTATTTACTCTGGACAATCGGCAAACAGGGAGGCGGGATTTGGGAAAGCCCCAACACGCACCTAGCTGGTCGCACTTGGTGTCGAACCAGTTCGCCAGTTCCACTAACACGTTTGAGTCAGGCGCTTCTGATTTTCCCTTGGTGCGCTTCCACTCCGCCAGCGCTTGCGTGATTTCGGTGTGCGACGCCTTGGCCTTGCCGCGCATCGCCGCGATGAGCGTGGCGGGGGAGTTGACCTGCAGGGCGTCCATCACTGTGATTGCAAAAGAAAAGTGGTTAACGTCTTGTATGGGCAAACAGTGTGTCAGGATTTGGGAAATACTGGGAAAGCCCCAACACGTACCGATCGCCGCCGCGGCGCTTGCGGCTTTCTCGCCGTCCCTGTCCATGCCCGGCTTTTTGTTCGCAGGGTCTTTCACCGCGAGTTCCCTAGCCGCGGTGGCTTTCTTCGCGGCGAGATCCGTCGCGGTTTTCGCGTCACCCGCCCCGACCCGCTCCACCAAACACCGGCGACAAACGCACGTCTCGATTCCAAACCGCTTGGCGTGAATCGCGCGCTCTGGTTCGGGGTTCGTCACGTCGAAGTACTTCAAACACACCTCGGTTCCTTTTTGCAAATCCCTCGCGGCGCGAACGAACATCACGTTGCCGACTAACAGCTTGCACGCGTTCGGGGCGCACGCGTGGTTGAAGAAGCTCGGCAACGGGTACACGCCAACCGACTGCGCGTTTCGTATGGCGCTGGTTTTCACAATCGCGCCGCACATGCGCGCGAAGGTTTCCTGGTCCCGCGGTTCCGTTACCCCGACGTCATCGTTTTTTGTGAGGTGCTTGCGGAACAGAGAAAGGTCGGGCGCTGGTATTTCGGCTGATTTCGTGACGTCCGTCTCCGCGGGAAGCGTCTGGATGACCGCCGCGTCCCGCCAATCCCTCGCCGCCGCGTTGACCAGCTGTTTGATCAAAACCAACTCCACCCCGGCTTGAATGGGCGCGGTGGCTAGTGGCGAGGAGACGCACAGTAGCTCGCCGGCTTTCACGTCCTTGGTGACCACTACGCCTCTTCCTTTTGCGGGAATCGTGACAATCGCGACGGGGCCCACGTAATCGGCGCACCGCCGGAAACTCATGGCGAGGCGGCCGAACAAAAGCGCGGGCATGTTGTAGTCACCCAGAAACGCTTGTTGCGAGAGCATCTCGCACTCCGCCAAGGCGTTTTTCGCGGTAGCGTCTTGCGGTTCTTTCTGCACCAGCTCTTTTAAAGTTTTCACCGCATCCGCGTACCGCGCGAGGCCGTTCAGCGCGAGCGCGCGCTTGTACAGCGCTTTCGATTTGCTCGGATCGAAGGCTATGGCGGCATCCGCGTCTTTTAAGGCAAACGGGAACTGCCTGGTTCGCAAAAAGCACTCCGCCCGGTTCGTCAACGACACTGCGTCCTGCGGGTCGCTGTTCAAACACTCAGTGTACTTCACGACCGCGCCTCCGTAGTTACCGGACTTGAACAAAACGTTGCCTTCTTCGCGGATTCCGTTGTTCTTCTCCGTGCGAACCTCCGATGCTTTCTTAGACTTTTCTTTCTTCGACGGAGGCAGGTTCGCCACGATCCCGACCGGGGACTTTTTGTCGAGTTCGGGAGCCATGGTGGCGACACGGGAAATTGGGCCGTGAACGTGCCGTGAACTCTAGAGCGGAGACGGAAGGGCGGGGCGTGCGCGCGGTGCCGGATGGCCGATAGAACAAGCGTTTCGGATAAGAAAATCCAAGGAAGATCTCCATTTTCTTTCGATTTTGGTTTTTTGGTTTTCCAGTGACGCACGCGCTCGCCGCTAACCTCGTGGCGCCGGCCTCTGTGTCCATATCCACACCACACGAGATGCACGCCAACGAACTCGTCGAGCCGGACAACACAACGTACCACTTCGAATGTTACATGAAGGGTACGTGTGCGGAGTGTGAATATGGGGCGCTGCAGGGAAGGCTGTTTTTGGTAGGGCCTAGGACCTGCGTGGCTTCTACTTCTTGTGCTGCTTCTGCTTGGCACCTGTCATGTATCCCTTGGGAGGTGTGGACGGCCGCTGTGAACAACACCGAACACCGCGAGGTGGAAGAGATCCCCATCGGTGATGGCGTCGATCCCGACAAGATTCGCTTTGCGCACGCACTCGCTGAAGGTATTCATGAAGTGCAGAACTACATAAACGACTTCAAGCGAGAGAGAGGAGGCGCGTGAAGCGCGATCCGACGCGACCAGGATCAAAGGAGCGGCGAGACGCATCCAGTGCGCCGATCCCGGCATCCGTAAGGTGAAATTCAAGAAAAGTCGTGGACCATGGACATTGGCGGAAGGGTATTAAAAAAAGGAACACGCTCGTCGAGAAGAGAAGACGGAGAAAAGCGAGGCCAAATTAACCTTTGCGTGACGGCTAATCCGTGTTGTCTTTGCTAATGCTATTCCTACTCTCTACGCTAAACTAAACCATCCTCAACGCTTTACGCACGCGCAGCACGTTGCGAAAGGTCATGGAGACGCGCGTCGTGTCGCGACGAAGGGTCACACTCTGCGTTTTGGAGTCGTCGTCTCCGTTTTTTTTTTTTTTTAAAGCATCCCTTTTTTCAATCCCCGTCTCCTCCATATCATCCGACGCCGCTCCCGAAACGTCCCCGAAATTCACCACCGAGCCGTCAATCACATCCACGTCAACCGCTTCGATGCCGTGCAGGTACTCGGTGTACGTGGTTCCGTGGAACAGCAACAGCGAACGGCAAGGCAGGAAGATCCCGAATTCTTTGTAAGATGAATCGTCGCGAAAATCTTTGTGCGGCGCGAAGCGCATCACGGCGTCGCACCCCAGGCTTAAAATCAGGACGCACGGGTGGTAACACCCCCCGTCCTGGTGCGGCAAAATGCCATTTCCAGGTAGATACTCATTCACCAAGACGTGGTTGATACGTGTGGGCATCAACTCTCCTACGGTGTGTTGCACCTTGCCAATTTCACTGGCTAACCAGTCTGGCATTTTTTCCGCGAGCGTTCCTTTTTCGCGAACCTGGCCGCCGAAGCTTTGTAACCGGCGCGCGCTCACGTTCGTCCACTTTGGCGATGCATAAACCCGGCCCAGCAAATACGTCTCCTCCCGTTGTGTGCACCAGTCCTTCAACAGATACACGGTGGTTCCGGGAGGCGTGTTTCGCACGCGGTGCGTTTCCGTGTCCATCCAAGAACCCCAACCGGAAAGAGTTTAACTCTTTCCTGGAAAGAAACCTGATCGAGAGCGTTTTGGCAAATGGAGAGAGTTGGCGCGGTCAGCGAGACGCGCACGTTTTACGACGAAGGAAGGTATTGGGAGAAACCTTGAAAATCCCGCGCGTTCGAATTCAAGCGTTCCATCGGACAAATGCCTCGTTTGTCAATCAGGTGCGACGAGTCGCCCTCCGCGGCACGAAAACCGTGGGGTGCGGAGGATCAGATTCGTCATCTAAAGAATCGTCACTTGGAACGTAAACGTGTGGAACGCGCGGGTCGTAAAACCAAACCGCAATGAAACGAATAAAACTCGGATGGTAAGGAAGCATCGTTCAGAACGTCACGTGACTCCAGCTGTCCGAGCGAACGTTGCTGTACCTGCGATCACAACAAGGCGTCGCGACATTTTCGATCGCGCCGCTCTGACACTAGTGAGAGGATGGTTTTTGGTTCGGAAACGGAGACGGGGAACGGTTCCCGGCTCCGCGAAAAAACGCGCGTCTTGACGGCGGCAAAACCGCGGAAACACACACAACCATCGATGGACGGATCGGACAAATGCCTCGTTTGTCAATCAGGTGCGACGAATCGCCCTCAGCGGCACGAAAACCGTGGGGTGCCGAGGATCAGATTCGTCATCTAAAGAATCGTCACTTCCGTTCATCGTTGATGCGTTGTGTGTGCTGTCGAAACTCGGTCGCGACGCGCGGGGCCAGGCACGCCGGTCAAAAAACCCGCAGCCGCGCGAGGTTCACGTTCGGAAACTACCAGGGTAACGTCACAGACGCCAAGTGGCGTTCAGAAGCAGAACTGGCGTGTTCGGAGATTGGTATCGTCACGACGCGAACCTCACGGGAGCGCTTTATTTTTTGAGCGGCGGCGTCGGAGATCAGGGGATCGGGACAGGCACGGGCGACGCCTCGGGTGGAGGCGTGGGATCGAACGAGTCGAGGGATGAGCGCATCAAAAGCAAGCCGTACCTCGTGAGATGCTTTGTGATATATCGCGCGATCGAAAACGGGAAGATCCAGGGCGCCCCACCGTGATGGGCGCCCTGGAAGTGATGAGACGAGCCGCCGCCGAAAGCGAAAGAAAGGTTTCTAACAATTTGGCCGATGCTTTTGAGCGCAAAAACCAAAAGTGATGAATCGCCGCGTCAGAGGCCGGCGCTTTTGCGTCCCTCCCCCTCCCACCCCTCCCCACTACTCCTCGCGCGTGTGCGTCCGGGGGGACGACGCGCGATTCTCTTCCACGTTTTCGGTGCCAACCACGATGTCATCGTCACTCACGTGCGCTGGCGCGGCCAACGCGCTCGGGCGCGCGTGTCCTCCCCGTCGGCCAAAATCGTTGCGGCCCGTACCGAATCTCTCCGCGTTGGATAGGCCAAAGTGTTTCCCCATTGCATTGGGAAGACGACGCGGGTGGTTCCCCCCCGCAAGCGCCACGGAAGACACCGCCCGCACCGCCAACCTCCGCGTTGCAGGGCTTTCCCAAGCCGAAGTTGACGAGCTATTGACGCTTGAGGAGTCGGGGGATGCTTTCCAAAGGCTGGTTCTGCTGGCGAAGCAGGGGGGGGTTGACATCCCGCAGTCTCCCAAAGCAAGCGCAAGCGCCGCGCTCGCGATGTGCGGCCCCACGTCCGTGATGGACGACACCGCGGTCGGCGACGGCAGCATCCCCGGCCTCCCCGCGGGTCTCACGAAGCCGCCTTGGTTACGGCAACGGGCACCGCAGGGGGACAAGTACAAACAGATATCCGCGGACGTGCGGGGTTTGGGTTTAGCCACGGTGTGCGAAGGTACGTGTTGCGTTTCCCAAATCCAGGCACCTACGTTTGCCGATTGTCCGCCCGTAATCACGCATACACATGGCCCGAAAGACTGACACTTTCTTTTATTGGTATCAGAAGCGATGTGTCCGAACCTGGGCGAGTGCTGGAACGGCGACACGGGCACGGCGACAATCATGATCATGGGCGATACGTGTACCCGGGGGTGCCGGTTCTGCGCGGTGAACACTTCGCAGACCCCAGCCCCACTTGACGAGATGGAACCCGAAAACACCGCGACCGCGGTGGCGAAGTGGGGGGTGGGGTATATCGTGCTTACTTCCGTGGATAGGGACGACGTGCCGGACGGCGGCGCCGAGCACTTCGCGCGAACGGTTCGAGTGCTTAAGAAACTAAAGCCCGACATAATCGCCGAGTGCCTCACGCCCGACTTCCGGGGAGATTTGGACGCGGTGCGCCACCTCGCGAAATCGGGCCTGGATGTGTTCGCGCACAACATCGAAACGGTGGAGCGGTTACAGGGGCGGGTCCGAGACCCGCGCGCAGGGTACGAGCAATCGCTGTCCGTGTTGAAAGCGGCGAAAGCGTGTAAGACGGGTTTGGTCACGAAAACGTCCTTGATGCTAGGTCTTGGTGAAACGGATGCCGAAATCGAACAAACAATGAAGGACTGTTTCGATGCGGGGGTGTCAATCTTCACCCTAGGGCAGTACTTAAGACCCACGAAACAACACCTGGAAGTCAAGGCGTACGTCACTCCGGAGAAGTTTGACTATTGGAAAAAATACGGCGAAACGCAAGTCGGGTTCCGGTACGTCGCGAGCGGACCGCTCGTCCGGAGCTCGTACAAAGCGGGGGAGTTCTTCATCCAGACCATGTTGCGGGAAGACAGAAAGTAGCCTGATATTCTGAAGTAAGCACCTTTTGAAGGTGGTAATAAGTAAAACGAACTGTATTTTCAACGCATCGTCGCTCTCGTCTTCTCGCTTGTCCTCAAAAACGTTTATGTTCACGTCTTTCCATCTTTTCAATCCTTCTTCAACGGCGGCCCTCCCGGGGTGCCCGCGGGTAAAAACCGGTCGTGTCCGTCCCTCGCTATCCTGTCCGCGGCTTCCTTCGCGCGTCTGTCGCGAATCAAGGTAAGTTTCGCCAGGTCCTCCGCGATGTCCTTGGCGCTCTTTTCAACGACGGGTTCCGCGGGTTTCGCGGTTTTCGCACGCCCGTGGGGATTGAGAAGCTCGTCGTCCGACTCCGAGTCGCTGCCGCTTTCGTCGGACTCCGAGTCATCACTCGAGTTCGGGGGAAGCGACCCTGGGACGGGGCGTTTGGGCTCCTTTTCCTTTTCCGGAACAACGGGTGCCTTCTCACCGGACTCCTCCTCACCCGACTCGGACTCTTCTTCGGACTCGGAGTCGGAATCGTCCTCGCCTTTGGCGGTCCATTTTTTCTTACCCAATCCGCCCTCCGTCCCTCCACCCCCGTCGCCCCTTCCCCCGCCCCGTCCGCCGCCGCCCTTACCGCCCTTACCCGCGGGGTTAGAACCCTTGTAGCCTTTGCCCATGCTGCGTCTGACCGGTCCTTGGGTGGCCGGGTGACCGGGTCGTGGAGGAGTGACCAAAACCCTTTCGATCTCCTCGTGAAATAAAAATGAGAAAAAAATCGATGACTTTTCGCCATCAGATGCCAGTCGTCGTACTTCGCGGGGGCGCCTTCGAGGCAGCCATGGCGGGGGCTCGCGTGCGGCGGCCCGTTCACGGCGGCGGCCGGTTCCAGCAGTTCATCGTCGTGTCTCTGATGTTCATGTGTCTCAAGTCCTCGCACGAGGGCGCGGCGCGCGCGTCTGGTTTACCGCGAGGGGGCGCGGCGGAGTGGGAAGGGGCTGGGCGCGGGGTAGGCAGGGGACCCGGTGGGGTCCACGCTGACGCGGGCGCGGCGGACATTTCGGGATTGAAGGACCTGACAGGAGTGGTGGAGTTCGGAGGGGGAGACTTCGGGGACGGGGCCGGGGCGGGGACGGGGACCGGGACGGGAGAGGGACGGGACGGGGCCGGGACGGTGAATGGAACGGACTTGGGGACTGCGATGGATTTGGAAAACGACGACCAACGATGGCGCCGCCCGTCCTTCCCGGCGCCGTTCCCGAACGACATCACGGGCACGTACAAAGGCAAGTGGAGCTTGGTGCAGAGGCTGGGGGCTGACGGTTTCGAAAACGGCACCACTACTGAGGCTCTTCCGGAGATGCACGCTTTTTTGAGCGAGCTCCACGAACTGGGAACGGCGGTGATACAACTTCGCGGACGGTGGGATCCTGATAAACGAGTACAAACGGTGACCGGCGAAGCCGCTATTCGCGACGGGCCGTACATCTCGGACGACGACCAGCACGTCAAACTTAATGGCGTGTACGTGGAACCAACCGGGAAGCTAGTGATGCTCGGGGAAAGCAGGATCGGCGATGTGTTTCTTCAGGCGGGGAACGGGACGGACAGGGATGGCGCGGGCGCCGCGAACGAGGAAAGCAGTTTAGGGAAAAGCGAAAATCCAGACGCTACAGGTTCGGATGGAAAACGCCGCGTCCACGTGGGCGTGGCCAACACACCTCACACAATGGAAAAACACCGCGAGGCGTTGCGAATCGCGGCGAGGGATGTCACGCGCACGCCGTTTTTCGGTACCAACTCAGGCGACGACGAGTTAAACGGTAACCGACCCGAACGCGTTCTCGGGTCTCCGGGTTTGTCCCAGATGAACAGGAACGAGCGAACGCGTTTGTTGGACGATTCGGCGCCCGGGTCGTACTTCGGGAAGTGCGGGTTTACCCTAGCCTTGTGGGTCATCCCCGGTGGGTTCAAACCGATCGACCCGGTTGATGCGGTGGGAGGGACGGAATTTGATACCGAGCACGAAGACGGGAGTGCTTTGACTTCGTCTTCCTCAAAAGGCGGGGCGTTTGCGAAAGTGTCCGCTTCGCGCTTAGCGAAAACTCGAGCGGAAACCTGGCGGCTGCACAAAACTAAATCAAGTCACGGCACCTCTTCTAAACCTGACCGGTCTATCCACAGCCTTCCCGGCGAAGGAGGCTCTAATAAACCCACGCTACAAGGTTCGCTAACCAGTAAAGAGTGCGGGTTCGAACTGCGACTCACCGCCGCGTGGTTCGAGCTCGGGAGTTACTACAAAAAAGCCACAAAGTACGCGCTGCTGATTCTTTTCGCGACGTCTCTGCAGATATGGCTCGTAACGAAGCAAACAGCCTTCGCGGGTACGCAAAGCGGGCTTTCAAAGATGAGCCTTTTGAGCTTGGGGTACCAAGCCGTGCTTGATTCGTACCAAACCCTTTTGCACCTAACAGCGGGCGTGGTGGCCGATCCCGTGTTTCACGTCTTTGCCGCGACCGCGTTTGTGCAGTTTTCGCTGTTTTCGGTTTTCGAAATGAGGCTGATGTTGCAGATTTGGAAAAGCCGACGGCCGAACGGGGAACAGAACTGGCTGGAAATACGACGGGATCTAAGTAACCTGTACAGCCGGTTCTACGGGGGCTTTATTTTGGGTTTTTTGTTCATGTACCAGGCGCAGAAACGGCCGTGGCTCATCGCATTAGTAACGCAAAGTTACTGGATTCCCCAGATTCTTTACTCGGCGTGGGTAAACGCGAAGAAACCGCTGGACCCGGTGTACGTGGTGGGGATTTCGGCCACCAGGCTGGTGATTCCCCTGTACCTCTTCGCGTGCCCCACGAACTTCGTGCGTTTAAAGCCTAGCTATTGGACGTCTTTGTTGTTACTAGTCTGGGTCGGGGCGCAAGTTTTGTTGCTCCTTTTACAACATGCCTACGGCCCCCGGTGTTTCTTGCGATGGGTCCCCGACGGGTTGTTACCCACGGTGTACGACTACCACAGAAAGATAGACGACGAGATTTTGATTGCGGCGGGGGGGGGGGATGCCGAAAAAGGCGAAGCGGGGGGGGTGGATTGCGTGATTTGCATGGCCCCGGTGGAGTGCGGCGACGTTCACGAGCGAATGGTCACGCCGTGTAACCACTTCTTTCACGCGGCGTGTCTGGAACGCTGGATGGACGTGAAGATGGAGTGTCCCACGTGCAGGGGGGTGTTGCCGCCGTTGTGAGTAGGTTTAGGTTTTGTTAAATGGAGACAAGTAGCTCTTTCTTTTCACACAAGTGGAGATTAGTAGCATCTAACAACACAGGTAGGTTTTTCGTATTGATTCGTACTCTACTCGCCGATGCCGAAGTAGCCGCTGATGGTGAACGGCTCTTGCTTGATCTCGGGCTCTTGTTTGATCTCGGGCTCTTGTTTGATATCCGGTGAACTCTCCGGCTCGCGCTTGACCCGCTTCGACCTCGGCGGATCCGCGCGTGCCGTTTTGCACGCCGCTCACCTGCTCTTCCGCTTGCCGTGAGGGCAACCGGTGCACACCAAGCAGCTGTCTTTCCGCTTCCCGTGGGGGCAGAGGGTGCACACCGTGCACCTGCCTTTCTGCTTCCTGTGCGGGCAGGGGTTGCACTGCGCGCAGTTTTTTTTCAGCGCGCCGTGGGGGCAGGCGCTGCACTCCACGCAGCTGTCTTTCCGCTTGCCGTGAGGGCAGGAGTTGCACTTCACGCAGCTGCTTTTCAGCTTCCCGTGAGGGCAGGCTTTGCAGTCCGCGCAGCTGTCTTTTCGCTTGCCGTGCGGGCAGGGGTTGCAGTTCACGCAGCTGTCTTTCCGCTTGCCGTGCGGGCAGGGGTTGCACGCCGCGCAGTCGTATTTCACCTGGCCGTGCGGACACGGGTTACACTCCTTGCAGTGGTATTTCTCCCTCTCGTGCGAGCATCGCTTCGTGCCCATGGTTCGCGCGCCACGAAACCCCGGCGCACGCGCTTCTGCGGCTCCTGAAACGTCTGGTCGTTGTCTTTGCTTTTTTCATGCTTTTCGTTCCTTCCCAGGTATCGAAAGGCCAGGACGGGCTGAAAAGAAGTCACCACCACTGTTCCCCGCACCTCCGTGATTATGGTGAACCCAGTTGGACTCGTGCAAGGCTTGGCGCTGTTTTTCCTCGGCGGCGCCATCGCGTACGTGCTGCCTCGTCCTTTGCAGGAGGACAAACGCGTGACCGCGCGGGTGCGGCACCGGAGGTCGGTGAACTCGAAAACTCCTCGGGACAAACCGCTGCACCAAGTCAAACCGCCGTTGCCTAGGAAGAGGTGAAGGTGTGTCGAGCTCGGAGAAGGGGTCGTGCTGGAAAGAGAGAATGTGATGCGACGATACACGTGAACACTACGCGCGACCGAACCCGCGCACGTGGATGGCGGTCGCTCTGCCCGAGGAGGGGTACATAAGAAAAACCTGTTTTGTGCAAGAGAGTTGAAAAAAATAAAATACTGCAAACGAAAATCTACCGCCTCGGTCTTTTCGCGGGCGGGGTTCCTCCCGTGCCTCCCCCCGCGGCTGCTACTGCCGCGGCGACCGCGTTCACAGCGCCTTCCGCGGCGGTCGGTTTCGCTGTTGGGAGGAGCACCACGCACTCCGCGAGTGGCACGATTTCGAATGCAGATCTTTTTTGGTTCGGCGTTGACTCCACATCACCCCCGTTCACGTCCACCACCGGGGTCCATCGCAACACGTCCGCGGTGGCGTCTGCTCCCCGGATCCAAACCCGCTGCCACCGCCGCACCCTACCGGTCAACACGTGCGCCTGCGTGCGTTGCGCCTCTCGCGCACCGCGCGTGGACATCGCGTTGGCTGCGCGAAGCGGAGTGGATCGCCAACCTGGAAAAAGATGCGTTCCTCCAAAACGAGACTCGTCGCTTCCTTCACTCACGAAAAACGTCACCGAAAAGGACGACGTCATCAAGAACGCCCACCTCGCGGAGGGTCAAACACAAGGCACGCTGCGCGCCGTGTGCTTGGTGCCGGCCGCGATGCGCGCGGGTGCGTGCGCTCGGGTACCCGCCTCGGGGGTTTCACACGCGGTGCCTGGTCCGAGTTCCCGGTGCGACGCTTGCGCTTTTCGTGGGGCGCATCGAACGAGGTGGCGTTTAGTTTCCGCGCGTTCGCGGTTGCCTCGCCGTGCGCCAGGTGGTGTGCGCGCCACAACTGCCGAATCCAACGACACAGGGTTAGCCCCCAGGGTGTTCGATGACGTGGAGGACATACGAAATCGGTCGTCCAGCGACGCCGAACGCACGAACCAACGGGAAGCGTTGGCATTGGCGGTGCTCGCATCCACGCGCGCGTTGGACCCGTCGTCCGCGAACGGGTTCCAGCAACTCACCGACGCCGCGAGTTTCGTTGGGTGGCGCGTGATTAGCCTTGAGGACGGGAGCGTGATAGGCGAGGTGAGGCACGCTCTGGCGATGGCCGGGGGAGAGGTCGTGGCGCAGATGGGGGATTTGGAGATGGACGAGCACGATTTGGACGACGAGCTTGGGGTTGCGGATCTCTTTTCGCCCGCGTTTGCGGCGCGGGGCGACGACGCGGCTTTCGACGACCGCGACGACGACGAAGACGACTGGGACGAAACCGAAGAGTCGAGCGGTTCTTTCGACGACGATTCCGACGACGACTGGGAGGTGATTTACGAAGGCGAGGATGATGGAGCGACGAGTTCGAGCGACGTCTCGTCTTCGGACGACTTTTCCGTCTACTCAAGCGGAAGCGTTGATGAAAACAACACCCCCCCCCTGTCCCTGGTGCTCCGCATTCGAGGCGAGCGGTTCGTGGAAGGTGCTGGTGGAGTCGTGAACGTTGAACCTGTTGCACGTACGTATTGCGCGTTTCCCAAATCCTGACACACTGTTTGCTCATATACAAGACTGACACTTTCTTTTTTTACACTCAGACTTGGTGCCCCTGGTGCCGTCCATGTTCCCGCGGTGGAACGAGGTTGCGAAGGTTTTAGCCCTGGACGCGCCGAGCGGTTTGCTTGATTTGGGGTTCCGGCGCTCGGAAATTCGAGCCCTACGCAGGGACCTGTCGCCGTACACCTCGCATTTAAGCGCGACGCAACAGGGGATGCCGAAAAGGTTGACCCTTGTACGGGCTGGGAGAAATGACCTCGTGACCAGGGTCACTCAATTGGGCGACTGGAGCTCAGTGGCGCTCGCTCTCGGTTTAGAATCCAAGCGCAAACCGGACGGGTACTGGGAGAATATCGACTTTTTGCGTGAGGCGCTGTTGCAGTTAGTCAACGCTTTTTGGTTCGAGGAAACGGAAAAGAACGACGAAAGCGGCGAGCTCACGACGTTCTGGTACAACGACGTCTCCGGTGCTTTGAGCTTCACCCCGCCCGACCCCAATTCGGGCGGCGGGTTGGACCAACCCGTGATGCCGGCGATGTCGGACGTGCTTGAGGCCCGGCGGTGGGACGTGCACCAGGCGATTCTGTTGCACGGTGGGTATAAGGAAGTCTCCATGGCGCTTGGGTGGTTACCGAAACGAACCAGCGAAAACAGACACCTGTTACAGTTCAGCGCGCTTCACCGCGAGATGGAGAGTTTCATCACCGAAACCGGGGAGGATTTGAAGTTACCACAAGGTCGATTTCCGTCGGAAACCATGTTGTTGGATCACGACCGGGAGGACTTGGTACAAGGCGTGCGGTGGCACGGAGGGTTCATTCGGTGCGCGCGACGCATGGGCAGGGTGAACTTCTCCGCGTCAACGTTGGGGGACGCTCAAAGGTGCGGGGCTTTCCCAATCACCAAGTTAAGACACGACTGATTGCCCATACTCGTCCTGCGAAGGAACTATTACGACCAGAAGGGATTATTCCCTCGGACTGTTACCACGACTGTTTACTCATACCAATCCCTCATACACATCACGACCGACTGACACTTTCTTTTTTATCGTATCAGCGCGGCAAGGGCGTTGCGAACGTTCGCGGACGAAACCCTGCGGTTGCGACAAACCGCCGCCGAAACTTCGGTTGACTACTCGGTGGATACGTTGGCGAAACTGGCAAAACTGTCAACTCAAATGGCAGCATCAAGCTCGAAGCACGCACGCTTGTTAGACGTCCCTTTGATGCCCACCGAGCGCGAGCTGTTAAACGCGGGGAGGCACGATTTGCGGTGGGCGCTGCGAATTCACGACCGGGATTCGCTGGTACGTATTGGTATTGGGGCTACTACAATATGTGCACACTAGGACAAGTCTGTTCGGCCCGAGTACGCCCGACTGTTTACTCATACAAGTCACGGGAAGACTGACCCTTTTCTTTTCAATCGCAGACACGACTCGCCGGCGTCGCGGATCCGAACAAACCCGATCCGGTTACCGGGAAGGCGCGGAAGATGCGGTTGCAGTACGCCGAGGCGAGAAAGTTCATGCGGAACACGCTAAGGCCGAGACTAGCGTCCGCGGTCACGTTTCGCAAATGGAGCGCCACCCGGAACAACCGCCCGTGGTTCATCCCGGCTGATCCGCAGAAGTACTACGAGGTTCGGGGGACCTGGGTCGGGTGGGAGGATTTTCTGGGAGTGGAAAAACCACCAGGGAACCCGCAGCGGGTGTGGAGCTTCCGCGGGTACAACGACGCGAAGAAATACATGCGTACGCTGCGGAGGCCGCCCGGGAATGGGGGTGGCGTTTCTTCTGGGGGCGGTGCGCTTGGCGCGAATCGCACCGACGTGACCGACGCCACGTTGCTAACGGAAACACAAACGATTGAGGCGCCGACGACGTCTTCCGCGTATAAGCGCTGGGCATCCTCCGGGAATCGCCCGGTCGATATCCCCCGGGACCCCGCGGCTCTGTACCGGCGACGGAACGAATGGGTAAGCTGGGACGACTTTTTAGGAAGACCGCCTGGGCAAGTCAAGGCTGGGCGGAGGGCGTGCACAAAAAATAAAACGCCGAAAAACTCGAGATGATTAGAATTAGAAGTAGATGACGTCAGGAGCTTTGGTACTACAGATGTTAAAACGTTAAACAGAGAACACGAAACTTACGTATTACACGAAACTACGTCTTCTCTTCTCTACGCGGCGCGAGAGGTGTTTGCCCCGCTCCGCGAAACGCGCGACGCGTCTCTTTGTTCCGTCCTGGTTTGGGAAAAAAACAACACACGTCGATTCAGATTCGCGCACAGACGTGGTGGCGACACCAGTCTTGCGTGCGCGAACGTCATGGGACGTGTTGTCGAGTTACCTTTTGCCGGACGAGGGGAACAAAGATTCAAACGCGCGTTGAATGGCTTTCAAGACGAATTAGGAAGCCATCACCACCAATGAGTGAACCGATTACAGTTCAACCTTGGCGCCGCCCGCTTTGGCGCGTTTCACGGAGCGAAGAAGCGTCATGGTGGGCGACTTCGCGGCGACGGTGTCATCCTTCTTCTTCTTGCCATCCTCGTACTGGGTTTGCAGGCTTTTCAGGAGGGCTTCGAGTTCGGTGTCCGCGTCTTTGAGTTCGGTTTCGATCGCGAGAATCTCGGCGTCCAGCTCGGTTTCCGTGAGCTTTTGCTTCGCTTCGATGTTCGCTTTTTGCTCTGCGTCGCAAAGGTCGATGTTCTCGGCGCCGCAGGACGGCCCTAAGTTGTCCTTGGCCCAGGCGGAAAGGGCGTCGTAGTCCCGTCCTCCGTTGTACGCGTCCCCGGTAGCCGCGGTGGCGCCGGTGAAGTACTTAATAGTGGGGTACCCCTGTACCCCGTATTTCTGGCACAGATCCTTCTCGATCGTGCAGTCCACATCCGCGATGACGACCGTCTTGGAACTGGCGTACTCGTCTCCGAGTTTGTCCCAAGCCGGCTTCATCGACTTGCAGTGGCCTCACCTAGTTATGAAGAAAAGGGATTTGGGATTGGGAGGTCAGTTTCACAGTGAGCGGTGGATACGGGTGATGTGTGCATGTATGCGTTGAATGCATCACTGTTGCGCATTACTCATGTGTTGAATGAATGCCAACAGTCGCAACAGTAGCGACTGCGTCGAATCGAGTTGCAAACTTTCCAAAACTCGGTTTCGTTCCGGGAGGCCGCGGGCGATCTCGTCTCGCGATGTTTGCCGGACAAGCTCTACGGCCGGGCTTCTTAAACGTACCAAGGCGCGAGGAACTTGACGAACGCGGACTTGCCGGATTCAACAACCTCGGTGTCGAAGTTCTTAGCGGTGAGGTCCACGGCGCCGGCGTTCGCGCCGAGCACCAGACCCGCGAGGGAGATGGCGATGAAGGAGACCTTCATTATTCTTAAGAGACCTGCGATTTTTTCGAGGCGCGGATGCAGAGGATGGAAGGTCAGCCGGGTGTTGTGGACGTGGGGTTTGGCAGAGCAAACAAAACAATCGTCCGCACGGTGGGTCAAGTGAGCAACTGTTGCTGTGTCACAGAAAAACAGGCGCTCGCCACGCGACCCAACCGCGTTCGCCGTCCGCGGATTGTTCCGGAGGCGAGATCTCGTGAAACGCCATCGCGATCGTAACACGAAAATCCCGGCAATCGTCGAGCACGTGGAACGCGCGAGTGGACATGGCCAAAGACGATGCGCTACGATGTGACGACGCGACGCGAAGAAATGAAATCGAGAGGAGAGCGTGACGTACCGGACGAACACTCGTGCGGCGGTCTTCCTAATGGCGAGAGGGTGAAGGTGTCAACTATTGATGTATCGATTGCGAAAAAAAAGGTGCCTCGAAATGCGTGTTTCTCGCCCGCTGATTGGAGGAAGAAACGAGTCTTCGAGCAAGCAAAAAAAAGGGCACAAAGTCTGTCTCCTCCTGCTAATCAGCCCCTCACGCTTTCTTCTTCCCCACCACCCCCCTCCCCTTTTTGCTCTTCTTCGCGGTTTCCTTAAGCCCGTCCATGTGCGCCTTTTGTATCAGGGTCATGGATTTGTTGAACCGGTCGGCTTTTTGCAAAGGAACTGTTGCGGAGATTTTCTTCTTCCCATCGCTGGCTCTGGCCAAGACCACCCAATCCGAGTTGCTTGGATCTAAAATAACCTCAGCATCAACAACTGCCACGCCGCTGCCTCGTCGCGGCAACCGCTTCAGCGCACTGCGTTTCAGCGTCACCCACACCGTACCGGTTTCCTTGTTGCGCGTGTACATCTTGGTGAGCTCGGTGAGAAACCCGTCGGGTTCCAAAAGCATGATGAGATGCTTGTTTTGTGCTTCGTCTTGTCCCAAATTTCACGTCTCAACCCGATCGTGGCCTCACTCCAGCGATGCCCTATAAAACCCTTTCTTCGTCTCACTGCACGCCGCGAACGGGTCTGATACACACACACGCGATCCCAAACGGGACGACGAATCCACCGAACGTACGGACGCGTGGTGGCGTCCGTCGGAATGGCGGCGTGGACCGGGCCGAGTACGAGAACTTTGAGTAGTTTTGCCAGTGGGGAAAACTTTTGCTTCAAGAGTGGCAAAAAGCGGCTTCCGTGTGTCTCATCGTCACAGCCGTGTCGCGCTTGTGTGAGGCGAAACGCAAGCACGATGGCCACCGCCCCAGCGCCCGGGGCGACGGAACAGATGGCTTCCCTTGAATCCCAGCTCGCGGATACAAAGGCACAAGCGGAAGCGGACGCGGTGAACGCCGAGCACCTGAGCCAAGCAATGGAGACGCGCTACGCATCGCTCGCGGGGGAACACGCCAAGGTACGTGAGCGCCTACCCTACGCCAATGCATACCCACCTGAGGGAATGCGTCACGGTTTCGTGCGGATCTCGATCCGGAGTGACAACACACACGACCCGCATTACGTGCCACCCGCGGCGGGCACACGCACACAATCGCACGAGCCAAGATTCGGTGCCCATCCCTTGTTCAAAATCTCACGCCCAACCCGATCCCTACTCCCCACTCACCCACAGGCCGTGGAAGAGCGCGACGCCCTGAAAGCGCACCTCGCGCGCTCCACCGAGTCCCTGGGAAAATCAACAGCAAACGCCAACGCCCTGGATGTTGCGCTGGTGCAACACGTCGCGTCCGTGGACCGACTGAAGGTGCGTGCGAGATCTTTCCATCGTTCGCGCCTCACAACAAAAACCCTGCCTCTTTTTTCTCCGAAACCTCAAAAAAAACTGACAAATTGCAATTCCTTTACTCTCTCTCCTTCCTCGCTGTAAACCAGGCTGAGCTCGCCGTCGCCAACGTCTCACGGCGCGAGCTCGTGGAGAGGCTCGACACGAAACACAAGGAGCTTGTTGATAAAAACACCACCGTTCAGTCGTACCTCGAGAAAGTGGTAAGCGCGAGCGAGGACCGTTCGCGGGTGGAGGGCCAACTCCGCGAAGCGAGCGGCAAGTGCGCCGCCTTCGACGCCGCGAAGGCGCGGATGGAACAAGAAGCCGTGCTTCTGCAGCAGCACAATGAGTGGCTACGGTCCGAACTTACCCGGAAATCCGAGGAACTGCTCACGTCTCGCAAAAATAACAGCGCTGAGTTGCTAATCGGGGCGAACGCGCTGGAAGCGGCGGAAAGAGAAGCCGCCCAAGCGCAACGCGAGCTCGTGTTGGCCAAGGAAAGCGCTGTGACACATGAAGCTGCGTCTACGAAACGAGCGCATGAGCTGCGAGCCGCCCGTGAAGCCGCCGCCGCCGCGGAGGCGCACTTCGAGCAGGAACTCGCCACGTCGAGGCGCCTTGCGGAGCTGTACAAAAAACAAGCGGATGGGCGAGGGGCAAAAACCGAAGAGTTGGAAGGCGTGCTTCAATCTCTCCGGGATCACCTTGTCGAGCTCAAAGCTGAGCACGCCGGGGCGCTCGGTGATCAAAAGCGCTTAAGGCAAAACGCGGAGACCGCGCTTGTGGAGGCCAAGCTCAACTTTGACGGGCGACTCGCCGCCGCCGCGGCGGGTGCCGAAAACGCGGCACCGTCCCCCGCGCTTCCTTTAGCGACCCTGAACGACGACATCTCAAAAGGCCCCGCCGCCGCGTCCGGGCGCGTCGGCGGTGCGCTGCTTCAAATGCAGCTCCTTGACTCATCCGCCGCGGCGCTGCGAAAGGAAAACCTCACCATGACTGAGCTGTATACGAAATACGCGGAAGCCGCCGATGCGTGGCGAGGGGAGTGCTTCGAGCGCCGGCGGTTACAAAGCACCGTGGACGGGATGATCGGCGAGCTTGAACAACGCGCGCCGATGTTAGCTGAGCAGAGGGATGAGTACGAGCGGTCGGTGAAAGCGCACGCGCAAATGCGCGCCCGGCTGGAGAAAACAACCGTGGAAGTCAGAAGGATGGAGGCGGATACGAAAACCGCCATCGCGGATTGCAAGCGCAAAGACCGTGAGGTTGTTTCCCTGCAAGCGCAGAGCGCCGACTTGTCAAGGCAAGTCAAGCTGCTGCTCCACGAAGTCACCGAGCTGAAACACCCCGGGACCGCGGGCCCGTCCCCTGGTGCGGTGTTCAACACGCACGACGCCTCCTCAGTGGTGACCGCCACGCTTGTCGATTTCAAAAACATCAACGAGCTCCATGAGCAAAACAAGCGACAGCTGGGGGTGATCCGCGCTCTTTCCCTGGACGCGGAGGAAAACGGTGCGCGGTTGAAAGAACAGTACCAAGCCGAGGTGGATTCCATTAAAAAGCAAGCCAACGACGCCCTCACTGATCTGGAAAACAGGAAAAACAAAACGCAAACCATGGTGGAAGCTATCGTGCGCCAGCGGGATATGTACAAGGCGCTGTACGCGGGGGGGGGCGGTGCGAGCGGCCACGCCATCGCCGACGCCGACGCCGCGGCGCTTTCGCTCGCGGCGGCGGCGAGCGCCAGTCTGGGCGGGTCCTCGCTCGGCGGCGGTTCTGGAAACTCGGGGGCCGCGCACCTCACCCTCGTTAACGCCGAGCTCACGGCGCAGCTCGCGAAGATAAAGGAAGAGTCAGGCGCGACCCTGGACGTGATGCGCGCGCAGTCGGACGAGCACCGCGCGACCGCCGCTGCGGCGCGCGCAGAAGCGTCCACGGCGCTCTCGAGAGCCGAGTTTGAAGCCCAGCGGTTCGCGTCGCTGAGCGAGTCCAGTGAGACCCTGAGACGCGACATCGCGGCTTTGGTGGACAAGAACACGAACGCACAAAGGCAAGTCGCGTCGCACGAAGCCAGTTTAAGGACGCAAGCTGCGCGTTTGGACGCGGCGGAGGACCGCGCCGCCGCCGCGGAGAGCGCCGCGCGCAGAGCCGAGTTGGAACGGTTCGTGTTAGCGGAGGCTGAATCGCGCGCCGCGGAAAAGGCGGCGCGGGCCATGAGCGACAAAGCCAAACTCGAGGTCGCGCGGGATGCCGCTTTGGCGGTGAAGACCGCAAGGGAAGAAGAGCTTGGCCGGGAACGCGAACGGCTGGCAACGGAGGTCGCGCGCCTGCAGAAGGAGTGGGCGCTGAGTCGCGGCGAGGTGGAAACCGAACGCGACCGTTTGCGAGACGCCAACGCCGCGAAGGACGCGGTTGCGGAAAAGGCGAGCCTGAGAGCGACCGAGGACGAAACGCGGGCCACGAAGCTCCGGGAGGACCGCGCTGATGCGGAGCAACGCGCGCAAGTCGCGGAAGCGAAGGTTGTTTTACTGGAGCAACAGGTCACGAAAGCCGAGGAGCGGTTGCGGGCGGCAACGTACGCGCGCGTCGCAAGTCACTCCGTGTCCGCCGCCGCGGAAGCCGCCGGCGTGGTGGCTGGCGCGTTAGCCTCAGACGGCTCGCCTGTGGAGACGCCAAGAGAGATGGAGCTCCTCGCAGCTGCGGTGAGGGCTGGCGAGGACGCCGCAGCCGCGAAGGAAGCTGCCGCCGCCGCGAACGCGCACGTCGCGCACTACCGCGCAATCGCCGAGGCGAACGACGCGACGGTAAAGGAAATGCAGGGCGCGTTCGACGCGCTGCGCGCCGAAACATCCGGGGTTTCCGAAAAACACAAAGCCGAATTGGCATCGGCGCTTATAAAGGCGGAGGCGGCGGAGCAAAGTGCTTCTGAAAAGTGGCAGAAAAGAGCGGAACAAGCGGAGGCGAGGGCTTCTTTGGTGGCCGCGGCGGAGGCGACCGCCGCGGCGGCGACGGCGGCGCTAACGGCGGCCGAGGCTCAAAAAACAGATTTCGAGTCAAGAGTCGCCGCGCTGTTAAGCGACGTGGAGGCTCACCGGTTACAGATGCGCAGCGCGCAGCAGATGTACGAACAAGAGGTGGTGGCGCACGCGAGTGATATCACTCGTTTAGCACAGGAAGAGCTGAGGCGCGTTGAGGACGCCAAGACCTTGGCGGCGACGCGGCAAAAGGCGAAGGAATCTTTTGACGCGCTCGGCGACGCCGAGCGCCGGTTCGCGGATGACCTGGGCGTCGCTGAGAAAGCGCGTCGCGAATCGGAGGCGAAAGCCGTTGGGCTTTCATCCCAGAACACCATTTTGCTGCAACAGCTCGAGGATGCGCAGCGCGTGGTTGGCGGCGTCACAGGCGGCGGCTCCGAGGATGGCAACTCCAAGCTGCACGAGGTGGTGGCGTACCTGCGCAACGAAAAGGAAGCGGCGCTTGGTCAGTTGGAAGTTTTGAGCCTCGAGGTTTCGCGGTGGCGTCGCGCGGCGGAGACCGGCAGGGCGGAGGGGGAGCAGTGTCGCGAGCGAATTCACGACCTCGAGTCCAGGGTGGGGAAAACCGCGTCCGAGGGGGATACGAAAATCGCCGCCCTGAAGGCGAAAATAGAACACCTCAACGTGGTGAGCGAAAGCAACGCGTCCTTGCGAGTGGAGCTGGCGACCGCGGTGGGTTCAATCGCGGAGGCGAAAGCCGCGGCGAGCGCGGCGGCGGCGGCGGAGGAGCGCGCGCGCAAGGCGACGGCGGCGGCGACTGCGCTTGCGGACGGCGCGGCTGGGGAGATCGATTTGCTGAAGCAAGACGCCGCGAGGTGGGAAGCGCGGACCACGCAGCTGCTCGAGAAGTATGGCCAGGTGGACGTGGCGGAGTACGAGCGCGTTACCGCGGCGCTTGCGGTGGCGACGGCGAGCACGGCCGCGGCAATCGCGTCTACCAAAACAGAGGCTGAGAAATTCGAGGAAGCGGCGAAAACCGCGACGACCGAGCTTGACCAAATCAAAGCCAAGGCTGAGAAATCCGCGTCGCAGCTCGAGATTGCGAAGAAACACTTAAAGGCGTACAACCCTGATGGGTTGTCCGTGGTGAAGTGGAGAGAAGCGCAGGCGGGAATAAAAAAAGACGCAGAAGCCGCGGCGCTCGCCGCGGGGAAGTGGGCGGAGGAAAAAACGGCGCTGGAGTTGAGTTTTAGTTTGCAGTTGCAGGAGGCAACCGCGGCGGCTGCGGCGGCGGCGGCTGCGTCAACGCCTTCCGGCATGGAGGTGGACGCCCACCCGGCTACGCCCGCGGAGTGGGAGAAGGAAAAGGCTGAGTTGGAGGCGCGGCTCGCCGCCGCGGTGGAGGCGGCGACCGCGCCAACCGCGGCGGGCGACGCCGAGGACCCGAACTCCGCGGAGATGGTGGCAAAGCTCCGCGGCGTGGCGCAGAAGAAAGCACAGGCGGTGACGAAGCTGACGCAGCAGCTCGTGACGCAGAAAGCGCTTCTGGATGAAGCGTTGGCGGAGAAGGAGAAGGCGGTTGTGGAGCGGGACGCCGCGGTGGCACGAGCGGCGGCGCTTGAGGCGAAAAAAAGAGCGGATGCGGTTGTCGCGACGCCGCCCGTCGCGGTTGTCGAGGCGACTCCTGCGAAAAAGGACGAACCCGTGGCGACGGCTGCGCCTACTCCGGCTGTGCCTACTCCGGCCGCCGCGGAGGCTACCGCGATGGACGCCGCGAACGAACCCAGTGGGTCGACCCCCCCCGCCGCCGCCGCTGCTGCTGCCGCGCCCGTGTCCCCGAAGATGACCAAGAATGAGAAGAAGAAAGCGCTGATGGAGCAACGGAAAGTGAAGGTCGCGGAGGCGAAAGCCACGGGGTTGGCGAAGAAAAAGGCGGAGGACGACGCCGCAGCGGCGAGGAAAGCGGCGCAGGACTTGGAGCTCGCAAAGAAGAAGGCGGAGAAGGAAACAACCGACGCGGCTGCCGCAAAGGCCAAGGCTGAGGGTGAGGCTGCTGCGAAGGCTGAGTCTGAGACCAAGGCTGATGAGGCCAAGGCCAAGGCTGACGCGGAGGCCAAAGCTAAGGCTGATACCGAGGCCAAGGCCAAGGCTGATGCCGAGACCGAGACCGCGGCTGAAACCGAGGCTACTACGTCCGAGCCCGAACCCCGCCCGGTGCCGCCGGTTGTCGTCGCCAATCCGTTCGCCACCGTGGCGTCCGGGTCCGCGAACCCGTTCGGAGGGCTGGCTAGTTCGCAAGGTTTGAACCCGTTCGGGGTTGCGGCATCCGGGGTGTCCAAACTGTTCGGCACCGTCTCCCCCGCCGCGTCGCCGTTCGCCGCGTTCGCGCAACAACCCAAACCCAAAACGGACGAGGAACTGGCGGATTCGTTTCTCTTCGACGACGCGGAGGGGTTTGAAACGGGCGAGGCTTTGGCGGAGGCGGCGGAGACTAAAAAACCGGAAGACAAAGGAAAGGAACCCACTCCCGACAAAGGAAAAGAACCCGTGGTGGAGGCGCCGGTGGCACCGAGTACCATCGCGCAAGCCGCGAAATCCGCGGCGGTCGCGGCGGAGCGAGCCTCGCTGGCGGCGAAAATCGCGGAACTCGAGTCGGCGAAGAAGGCGTTACCCACGCCCCGAACGTCGCTTGGAACGGGCCCGCTTGCCGAGGGGGAAAGAACCGTGGCACAAACCGCGGAAGTCGCAAGAAAGGCCGAGAACGTGGCACGCCAGAAAGCCGAGCTCCAGGCCAAGATTGACGCCCTGGAAGCGGCGAAGAAGGCGGCGACCGGCTCGGGGAGCGCCGCTTCGGGCAGCACGCCGCCGAAGCCTTCGGGGCAAACGCCTGTTAAGAAAACAACCGCCGAACTGCTCGCGGATAAAAAGCGCGAGACGATGTTGCGGCAGCAGAAAGCCACGAAGGCAAAGGCGGACATCGAAAAGGCGATTGCTGAGAAGCATGCGGAGCTTGAGGCAATGCGCCAAATGGTCGCGGGGGCATCTAGCACGCCGGGAGGCAAGCGCAAGGCGGCAGATAGCGGTGAACAGACTCCGGCGAAACAGTTGCGAGCGGCGGCGCCTACTTTCACGCCGGGCGCGAGCGGCGCGGGCGGCGCGGCGGCGACGCAATCGGAGGCGCAGAAATCGCCCGGGCGCGGCGGTCGAGGCGGGCGCGGGGGAAGAGGCGGGCCCGGCCGAGGCGACGGCGACACCGAGGGCGGCGGCGGCAACTCCTTCTCCGCGTTGGGCGACGGCGCCGAGTGATGAGACACAAGAGACTTGCAATGGAAACGAGTTGAGAACTTTGCGTTTCGTCGTCCCCCAGGATTTTTGATTCCCTCGGAAACTCCCTCGGAACGCCGAGAACCTCTCGGCACAACGACGCGCACAGAAACCATCCACTCTTCCAACGCGATGTCCGGTAAGAAAGCTCGCGCGCGAAAGCAAAAGCGCGAGCGCCGCATCGCGAACACGGCCAGCACGGCTAACGCGGGCGAGGCCATCCCCGGCCTTCTCAACGACATCGTCGTCACGCACGTCCTCAGATCTGAGCATTTCGACGATCCCGCCGATCTCGCACGGCTCCCAGCGGTGAGCCGTGCGATGCGCGAGACGGTGGCGGCGACGGGGCTAAGGTTTGAAGAGCTTAACGAGGATGGCGCCGTGAACCTCGGATGTTTAAGCGCGGTGCAGTGCCTGCAACGGGGAGGTCGCTTGTCGCGTCAAGAATCCCTTTGTGAGGCAGCGGCGAGGAGCGGACAGCTCGAAGAGTTGAAGGTGTTGCGCGAGAACGGCACACCGTGGGACACGATGACTTATTGGGCGGCGGCAAGTGGCGGGCACCTAGAGGTGCTACAGTGGGTGCGCGCGAACAGCTGCCCGTGGGACTATCACACGCTCACAGAGTCGAGAGAGGTGCATCTCCAGTTGTTTAACTGGGCGATAGCGAACGGCTGCCCCACAAATGGATTAGTGTTATAGCACTTGGATTAGTGAGACAATTTAGCATCTACGTTTTGAATGTACCGAGTGTATTAATTCCCTACGCCGGTATCACGGCGACCGCCGTCTCTACGTCCCTCGGCGGCGTTTCCACCGCGTGTTCCACGGCCATCGCAGACGACTCCACCGTGATGCCCGACTCCCCGTGACACGTCACCGCGTCCCGAAACGGCTGCGCGAAGACGTAGTTGGGGGACGCGACGTTTGATTTGAAAAGAGGTTCGGTTGTGACCAACCCGGTCTGCGCGTCGAACCCGAACACGCACACGGTTGACGAGTTTTGGTTCCCCACCACTAAGTACCGCCCGCCACCCGCCCAGTTGAAGTTCCGTGGGCACTCGCCGCCGCTCTTCGTGATGTTGACGAGCTGAATTCCGCCGGAGTTGTTTCCCGAAGCAAGCAAGGAAGTTTCACCCGCTTGTTCCGAGGAGTTGTTAACTCCAGAACCGTTGTGACCCGCGAAGTCAGTCACGCGGAACGCCGCGATGGAGTCGTCGCCCCTGTTGCCGACGACCAGAAACTGCCCACTGGGATGCACGCGGATTTCCGAGCTGTGCGATTTCGCTTTCCAAACCCCTTCCGGTGAGATGGTGGTTTTTCCTTGCTCGCTTATTGGCAGGGACGACAGGTTCGCGGTTAGCTCAAGAATAGACCCGGGTGTTTCGCAGTGGCACTCGAAGTGTTCCTCACCGCCGACGTCCAAACTCCTGACCCAGCCCTCAGGGATGTTGACTTTGAAACAACTCACGGTGCTGTCCAGTTCGTTCACCAGGTACGCGGCTCTGCGCGTCGGGTGAAACACCAAGTGCCGCGGGCCTTTCCCTTTCGGCAACTTCACCTGCCCTTTCTTGACGAGCACGCCGTTTTTCGAGTCCACCCGGTACGCAAACACGCAGTCCAGCCCCAGATCCACCACGAAGTGCACGAACCCGTGGTAGGGCTCCGTGACCACGCAGTGCGAGTGCGGCCACTTCTGGCGGTACTGCCAGTGCTCCTCCCTGGTGGGCTTCGAGTGTTCCAAATACGCCTCCGCCGCGGGCTGACTCAGCACGCTCCTCGGCGCATCGCCTACCCTACCAGTACCGGCGTCAACCCTGAAGCACGAAATCTTCGCGTCCCAGTAGTGAGACGCCATCATGTGCGTGTTTGTTTTGTTGAAGTTCAAGTAACACGTAGAGCGGCCGCCCGCTTTGGTCCGGTGCACCACATCCAGGGTGAAGTTTGGTGTCAGGCGCATTGTTATGATCTCGCCCTCGTCGTCGATGCGCTCGGTGGAGGCGTCTGTGATTGTGAACGAAACGTGTCAGTCTTGTACGGGCAAACAGTGTGCCTGGATTTGGGAAAGGCCCAATACGTACACAGCAACGATTTGTGGACCGGTGAGGCGCAAATAAACGCTACGTTGGGCCCAATTGCGTTAGTGGACAGGTGAACCAAAGCACCAGTCAGGCCGCACATTTTCAACACGTGCACGCCGGTTTTCAGCTTGTTTTTCAAGGATGAAGCGCCCCCGGTCATAAACGCCGCATTCAACGCGTTGAGATTTTCGTCATTCTCGATCTCCCCATCCTTCCCGCCGCCGCTGCGTTCCACGCACACAAAGTTGTGGCTCTTCACACAAGGTGTGTGTGCTAAAAGGTCGATATCAGTATATCCGCCCACGACGAGAAGCGTGTCATCGGGGTGCCCGGAACTGGGGGGGTGCGGGTTGGAAGCGGAGGATTGCGCGCCAGAGCCCATGGCGTTTTTTTCTTTCTTTTTTTGGCGAAGCAATAACGGTCTTTGTTACACCCGAAAAGCAACAACTTTGCCGCGTCAGACTTTTGGCAGGCGGTGTTGACAGGAACGATGCCCGCTCGCTCGCTGTGGCTTAGAAAGTCAAGTAGGAGACGGTGCGTCGCGTCAGATACCGTGCGAGAGAGCCTCGTTGGCCGGAGTTTGGCGAGGGGAAACGGTCGCGTCGTAAGGCGCTCGCGCGCGCCGGAGGTGGCGCAAAGATTTGGAGACTTCCGAGGCGCGGCCAAAGAAACGCGGAATGAATGAAACCGACGCGTTTCGCCGTCGGAAACCACGTTGGGACGTGCTCGACGACCGCGCGACGTACCTGTAATCGCGCGCTACCCTTCACACGCACCGCGTGTCGCTTCACACCGAACACGCGACGCGTGGAACCCTCGATTCGCGTGGCACGGTGTGCCCTTTCGCGACGAACGCGTTCGCCGTTTGGCACCGCCGCTGAGAAAAATCTGCGCTTCGGAGATTTTGTGATTTGATTCCGCGCGCGTTTTTGGAATGTGAACGTTGGTTTATTAACTCCTGGATTCGTCAATCAAAATGGCCAAAAAGACGTTTCCGAAAATCGAAACGTTCCCCTCTCGGAACGCGCTCTGTCGCCACTGGTCTGTGCGCACAACGCACAACCACGTATCGCCCACGTCGCGCACGTTCGCGTTTACATCTCGTGTCTCCCGTGTGCCGTGCGGCGCGATTGTGTACGTGAACCATGGACCCCGTGGATGCGTACGACAAGGAGAACCCCGCCGGTGTCGCGGGAGCGGGTGGTGGCTTTATGAAAGCCACGGCGTCATCCAAGAGTCGGTTCGGTGCCCCATCCCCCATCGCGCCTGGCTTGCGCCCTAACCTGAACAACGGTAGTGGCGCGACTCGCCCGGCCACCGCGCGAGCCGACTTCGCCGCCTCGCGAAGCGCACCCACCTCCCCAACAAGAGCCTCACGGCCCGCGGGGGTCGCGGATCTCAACTCGTTCAGGGCGAGGCTGAACGTGGTGAAACGGGAAAGCATGATGCGACAAGGAGGCGGTGTGTTGGCCGGCGGCGTGGGGTCCAACCAGAGTTTGGATACCATGCAACCCATCGGCGAGATGCAACCGCAGCACGTGATGCAAGAACAGATGTTCGGAGGTGAGGACCCGTTCGAGGGTGGTAACTTCGGGTCCGACCAAATCGATTCGGTGCATCTCATAAACTCTAGAAATTTCGAAGATCCCGAGTTCGTGGACGTCCTGGAGAAGTGTCTGCACTGGCGCCCGAAAGCGCTGAAGGGGTATGACATGAAAGCCTTGAAGGAAGAGGCGCGCGTTGCGATTAACAACCTGAAGCAATGTCTGCAGCAGAGTTTAGTGCGAAAAGAGAATTTGGTCGAAGACGCCGCGAGGGCGGAGGGGAACCTCATGCAAACGATTGACGGTTTGAAGCTCTCCTTTGAAAGCGCGACGCACTCAAAGCAGGTCACGGCGGCTTCGCTTGAAGCCACGAAGAGTGAGCTAGATGCTTTGACTACACAGAGTGAAGCTGTGGTGTCACAGCTAAACGCCAGAAACGAGTCCCTGACTCGGCAACTAAAAAAACAGAACGACGACGCCGACTTCGACAAGCTGAAACTTGAGGACGCGCTTGAGGCTAAAAATGTGGAGCTGCAGAACCTGCGGCGGCGGCACGAAGAGGCCACCGAGTCTTTACGAGCCGTCCGGGATGACTTGAAAGAAACGCGGGAGTTGCTGTTACGTGCGGAGCGTGAGACCGTTGCGGTTAGAAGAGACAGAGAGAACGGCGAGTCCTCCTACGCCGCCGAGCGCAAAGCCCTGGAGAGCCAAATCCGTTCGAAGATTGACGAAGTCGCGGAGTCGAGGTTGAACATGTCAAAACAGAAGCACGAAATGGAGTCCGTGATTCGCGGGCACGTGGAACGCGTTGAAAAGCTCACCGTGCAGAACAAGCTCTTGACGCACACCGTGGAGGAAACCGAGGTTGGTATGAAAAGCAAGGCGTCGAGTTTAAGCGCGCGCTTGGCGGAAACGGAAACTGAACTGGAATCGTCGCAGCGTGCGCTTTCGAGGGAAAAGCTTCGTTTCAACGATTGCGAGAAAGATCTCACCAAGGCGCTGATTGATACGCGTGGTAAGTGTGATGATTTGGAGCAGAAACTGTCAAACACGTCTGTAGAGGTTGCGTCGTTGAAGGAAGCCTTGACGCAACAGAAACGGTTGAACGAAGACACCACACACGGGGCGTTTGAAAACCTGAACTCGAAAAACCAGGAACTGGAATCCGCGGGGAAACAAATTTTAAGCTTGCGACACGAGTTGAGTCAGAAGGATGTCGAGATGAAGGCCCTTTCACGTGACTTGAAGAACGCAAAGGATTCTGTTACCTCCATCACGCATGAGCTTGAGAACGCCAGTTCAGAGCGCCGGGAGGAACGTGCAAGGCTGGCGATCGAAATCGACCGGTTCAAGTTGGAAGCGGGCGAAAACAAGGGAAGAGCGGACGCGCTTTTGGCGCAGCAAGCGCAGCTCCTTTTGGATATAAAGGAAGAACGCGCCAGAGTCGCGCGGACCGAGGAGGAGCGTGCGTCCGCAGTTGCAGGCGGCGCGGCTACTGCGGAGTACGCGAGACAACAGGCGCGTGAAGATTTGCGTCTTGTGGAGGACAGACACCAGCGCGCGCGCGAAGAGATGGTCGCCGAGAAGCTGCAGGCGGTGCAGGCGGCGCGGGAGAAAGCGGCGCTTGAGATTGCATCGGCGCGGGCGGACGCGGCGAAGGCTGTTTCGGAAGCGGAAGCTACCTGCGCCAAGGCTGTTGCGGAAGCAGAAGCTAAGGCCACTGCAGCATCCGAAGCTGCTAAGAAAACTGCAGAGGCGGCGGTGGAGGAAGCGGACGGCGCCGCAGACAACGCCGAGGCGCTCGTTGAGGAGTTGAAGACTCTTTTGGAGAAGGAAAAAGCGCTTTGCGAACAGAGAGTGGCGGACATCGAGACGAAACTTTCAAACGCGGAGACCGCGATTGCTGCGAAAACTGCGGAGTGCGCCGAGAAACTTGAACTCGCGAAGGGCGATGCGTCCGTTGCGGTTGAGGGGGAACGCGCGTTGGCGGAACAAGCCGCGGCGCAGGCGGAGGCGGCGCTTGAGGCGCTGCGAACCGAGCTACGTGAAGCGCTCGCGGCGTCCGCGGAGGAGGCCGCGCAAACGCTTGCGCTGGAGCGGGAAAAGGCGGAAGTCTCTCAGACCGAGGCGAACGAAACGCTGACGCAACTCAAGGAAAATTTGGCGACACTTTCCACGGAAAGCAAGGAGACTTGCGATGCGCTGCGTCTTGAAATTGAGGTCGCCAAGGTTTCCGCCGCCGACGCGATTTCCAAATTCGCGGCGCTTGAAACCGCAAACGCGATCGTCGCCGCCGAGGCGAGCGAAGCGACACAGAAGCACGCGGAGTTGGTGGAACTTGCGGCTTCCGCGGAATCGAGAGTGCAAAACGTGGTGGCACAGCTGGAGAACGAGCAGAGGGAGGTGGACAGGTTGGAAAAGCAAGCCGAGGAAGCGAAGGAGTCTTTGGTGGTCGCTGCGGAAAGAGCGGAAGCGGCGATGAAAAGTCTCGTTGGCGAAAAGGCGGATATGGAGTGCGAGTTGCGCGCGCTTCGCGCGGCGGCCGGGATCGGGGACGACGGCGAGGAGCTTAGTGAAGAGCAAAGGCTCGCCGCAGCGGCCGATTTCGAGCAAGTCGCGCAGCAGAACGACATGTCCGCGAAGGACGCCAGCGCGCTTACGAGTAGGTTGGTGAAGGCCACGAAAGCCGCGGAGGCGGCGCGGCGCGTGGCGACGGATATGGAGACGCACAAGAAAATCGCGGAAGAGCGTTTGCGACGAATCGAGGAGCTCGAAACGCAAGCCCTGGATGCGGACGCGACGCGCAGGGCGCTGCACAACCAGATCCAGGAGCTCCGCGGGAACGTCCGGGTGTTCTGCCGAGTCAGGCCCACCACCAGCGACACCGCGGTTGTTACCTGCCCGGCGGACGGGTCGAGCGTGTCGCTTACGAAAGAGAACGACTCCAACCCCGTCGGGTTTGAGTTTGACCGCGTGTTTTCCCCGCAAAGCACGCAGGCTGAGGTTTTTGAGGAGGTTTCTCAACTCGTGCAATCAGCACTTGATGGGTACAAGGTGTGTTTGTTTTCGTACGGCCAGACGGGCAGTGGCAAGACGCACACCATGCTCGGCGAACAAGGCGTGGACAGCGCCGAGCGCGGGGTTATTCCCCGCGCGGTGGCTAAAATAGTGGAAGCGAGCGAGAAGAACAAACAAAAAGGGTGGACGTACGAAATGCACGCGAGCTACGTAGAGATTTACAACGAGCAGGTCCGCGATCTACTATCCGCAGGGGCGGGGCACTCGGATAAGCACTCCATCGTGCACACCAAGAGTGGCGTGACGGAGGTATCGGGAGTCAAGCGAGAAGCCGTCACCTCCGTCGCGGCGGCGGCGAACTTGGTGCGCCGCGCGTCAAACGCGCGGGCGGTGGAGGCGACGCAAATGAACGCCGTGTCGTCACGGTCGCACACGATCTTCATGCTGTACATTTCAGGCGAGCACAAGGGCAGCGGGAGCACGCTGAGTGGGTGCTTGAACTTGGTGGATTTGGCCGGGTCGGAGAGGGTCGGTCGATCGGGGGCGGAGGGCGCGCGGTTGAAAGAAGCGTGCGCGATTAACAAATCGCTGTCGTGTTTGGGGGACGTTTTCCAAGCCCTTAGCAACAAGCAAGCGCACGTGCCTTACCGCAACAGCAAGCTTACGTACTTGTTACAACCTTGTTTAGGAGGAGACGGCAAAACCCTGATGTTCGTCAACATCAACCCCGAAGCGCCGAGCGCAGAAGAGACGCTTTGTTCCTTGAAGTTCGCGGCGCAGGTCAACGCGGTTGAGCTAGGAGGCGGCCGGGGCGGCGGCGCGAAGCGGAACATCACCTCGGGGATGACACGGGACGCGGAGAAGAAGGAGGATACCATAAAAGAAGAAAAGTCATTGCCTGAAAAAGAGACCCGGCCCAAGTCCGCGGTGATCGGTGGCGGCGAACGCGTGAAGGACAAGCGGGCGAGGGAGTCGGCGGGTCCGGGTCCCGAGGCGAAGGGGAAGAGCAAAATTCCAACCGGAGTGCGGCCCGCCACGGCGCGGCCCGCGCTTGGGCCGGGCGCCGCCAAGAAAATCAAGCGAGCGCCGTAAGGGGGGAATGTTTTTTTTGGGGTTGGGGGGAGTGATGAGGGATTGATCACGGGATGATACAACGTCATGTATCACGGTGTCATGCGCGAAGCCGTGCGAGCGAAGGGCGCTCGCCACACGCGGCACTGACATAAAAGGGAAGGGAACACACTTTGTTATTTGAGCTGAACTATTTCCAGCTAAATTTGTCGACTGACTCGCTCCATGTTACTCCGCTATTAACTCAACTCCATGTTACTCCGCTACAACTCCCTCGAAGTGCACGTTGGTCTTTTCCGTCACCGCGACTACCGTACCACCTGTTACCTTACCTCGCGCCAGCAACGACGCCGCGCCTCCCGATTGGACCAACCGCTTCGCTTCTTGAAAAACGGCTTTGTCGGTGGCTTTCTCTTTTTTACCACCCGAGCCGAGTTCGCGATGAACGCCGGTCACCGCTTGTTCCAACTCGCCAGTACCAACCGCCAGTAACAACCCAGGTGCTAGCTCCAACAAACGTCCCACGTCGCCACCAGGCAGGATGGTTTTCATTTTGACGATTTCCCGGACTAACCGTGTGGTGTCCATCTCAAGAAGAACGGGCGCTCTGTGTAGCAACATGGGCGCGTCGATGAAGGGACAGTAAGAATCGAGGCAAAGGACTTTTGATTCGATTTGGGACGGGTCCCTGTACACACTGCCCCTAGGGCTTTCCGTGACGGCTTTGCGACATTGCGAAGAACCCCCCCAGAGGTTCCAGAACCGAACGCACAAATCCCCAGCCCGTGTGCTGGTGCCTTTCAAAGTTCCGCCGACTTTGTATTTTGAATCCACGGTTTGTTTCTTTTCCGGTTTCGCGCCTTCGTCGCCCAGAACCCGCGCGATGAGTTTCGCCGTGGCGGCTTTCGTCGCACTCGCTGCGTCCTTTGCACTGCGTTCCAGCCTCTGTGCGGTCAAATCCTCCGGGTCATCACCTCGGGGTTTCGGCGTTTTCAGCAACAACTTTGGATTTTTCGTAACCGCTTCGACGACGTCGAACGAGTCGTCATTATCGTTCTTCAGCGCGATCAACCTCCGCGCCGCGTTCGCCGGGGACACGTCGGACAGAACTTGGGGAATTATTTTTAAAGCGGCAGTGACGCATGCCACGTGAGGTGCAGAATATACGCAGCTTGTAAGTAAGCCGCTGTACCCGATGAACTGGTCTCTCGGTACGAGCGACGGCACGATGATGGCGTACAGTTGTCGGATGGCTTCTCTTCGGAACTTGCGCGATCGGTACGCTTCCGCGTTTGGGTGCGTCTGCTTTGATTTTAACATCTCAGCCTCCCTCGCAATGTCACTCGCAGAGGGCGGTCCCCGACGTCGAGGTACTCTTTGTCCTTGTGTTTCCTGTACTGTCGACTCTCCAGTTATTATTGATCGGCAAGTCGCGTCCTTACTCCAAACCTCGTTGAAGGATTTAGCAGTCATCATCGCTTCAAAAGCCAAGCGTGTACCCGCATCGTCAGGTAGGTCAGTCACCTCGTCCGTCAATACATCACCGCTGGGGCCCGCAGATGTGGTAGACGCGACCGCACACAAGTTTGTCTCCCAGGCTTGCCTGCCGCGAGGCACGTGTGTCAAACGCGCGGCGGTGCTGTCCCGAAATCGTGTCGTCGCATCGTTTCGGGACACACTCGGTCGGCCGACCGAGGCGCGCGGCGTCGGCGCGACGCATCCGGCTGTCGTCACCTGAAACGTCGCGAGAGACATGCGAGGAAGGGCGGTGCTTTCCCCTTCCCCCCCCTCTCGAGGTCGCTCCAAGTGCGGTGTGCGACGCGGAGTGGCGTATCGCGAGATTCTGGGGTGGCCTCATATTTTTGCCACGAAATCGATAATTCGTGTTGACACTTGGGTGCGCGATGCTGCGGTGCGTGCGGTGCGCGCTGGCGTCCCCTCGGCGTGTCGCCGCGGTGGGCGAGCGCGTGGGACGCGCGCGCGTCTGTGCCTGGCGCCGGCTCGCGTCTGCTTCAGCAGACGTACCCGACGTCGTCCCCGAGGGTGCGAAACTTACCCTCACCGAAAACGTGACCGCATCGATTGAGGTGAAGAAGTCCAAGTTCGTCGCCGTGGCGGGTGCGGTGGATGACCCCGCCTCTGCGTTGCGGTTCGTTGCAGACGTGAGTGACCCAAGCGCGTCGCACAACTGCTACGCGTACAAAATAGGAAACACGTTTCGGTTCTCGGATGACGGCGAGCCCGGCGGGACGGGGGGGCGGCCTATTTTTTCCGCGTTAGAGTCTACGGATTTCGAAAACGTGTGCGTCGTCGTGACGCGGTACTACGGCGGCACGCAGCTCGGCACTGGAGGGCTGATACGGGCGTATGGAAGTTGTGCAGCGAAGTGTTTACAAGAGGGTTTAAAATTTGCAGTCGAAAAAACCGAAACCGTAGACGCGATGATCACCGCGCCGAGTCCGGATCACCTCGGACAAATCTACCGCGCCATCGAAAAACACGACGCAACGAGCGAGGATGAGGAGTTTCCCGAGGACGGTTCGGTTTTCGTGCAAGTTTTGATCGAGAAATCGAGGTGTGACGGGTTAGCCGATACCTTACGCGAGCTCACCAACGGCAAGGCCACGCTCCGGGTGTTGGATGACTAGCGGTTGATACAGTAACAACGTGGCGCCGCGAGAAGGACGTTTGTTTTTCCAAAAAGACGTCTCATTTCCACGACTGTTTCATCTTCGCGGCGACGCTACTCACGATTTCGTCATTTGTCGTCGACCCGGGTAGCCTGCTTCGCAAGCTCACGCACAGTTTCTCCAGGCGCGTGCGTTCAAAACCCGTTGCCCCCCATTTTTTGCTAAGCTCCGTCCGGTCCCATTTTTCCGCGCCAGTGCCGAACACGTCGCACAACTCAAAAGCGTCCGATTTTAACCGCTCGAGCTTCTTTTGCGTTTGTATTTGTGTCAACTCGTCCACTCCTCCGTCTCCAAACGAATCTCCCATTTGCGTGTACTCGCACCGAAGCCCTTTCGGCACCCCCCGGAACCCGGTTTGAATTGAAAGCAAAGACTCGTCCCCGAATCCGTTTTCGTCGATGTGGAACCAGGTGATTTCCGCCACCGGGTCGGCGCCGAAGTAGGGCCCGACGATGGCGCCGACAAACGGAATATTTGATTCGTCCGTCTCACCCTGATCCTTGAACAGGTTCTGTGATTGGGAAGGAAAAGAGTCAGGCGTGAGCCTCGAGTCTTGTGTTGGGCGATGGATGGGGTATGTGTGTACTGTATTGGGCGATTTATATACAGTGGGCAAACAGTGCCCTTGTGATGTATTTGTAAGAGTTGCCAGCCTGATAAACGTTACGGCCGTAGTGTACACTACTACATTCATCACGAGTAGTGCACTGAAAGAGGGGCGGTAAACAGTGGCCGCTGGATTTGGTAAGCGCAACACGTACCTGGTAATTCGCCTGGTTCTCGCAATCCCGCAAGGAAGGGTTGGTGGGAAACAGCGGGTGCGAGTGGTACCACCCGACTACTTTTTCGTTTTCGAGTTCGATTTTCTCGCAAATCTCGGGGACCGAAGCGGGGTCCAGCTCCACCTCCACGTTGGCGTCGTTCGAAAACAGCCGTTTCGCGGGTAACGCTTTTGTTATTGATAGCATTTTGGTACGCGCACACCACTTGCCCGCGAGAAACCCGATAATCTCCGTGTCCGAGGAAAGGTGCGAGTGGAAATCCATCAAAGCGGAGGCTTCGAAGGAACAGGCGATTGAAAACGGTTGTTTGTTGCTTTTTGATTTTGTGTCGTCGTCGTACGACGCGCACTCCACCATCGTCAAGTCGCTCAGGTTCTCGCCCATCCGGTGCGGGACCTTGCGTTCGCGTCGAGGACGGTCGATAGGCTGTGGTGTTGGTTTCGAAGGCTTCACTGGCTTCACTGGTTTCAGTTTCACCGGTGGTTTTTCAGTCTTTGGCTTCGGTTGTTTCGCCGGCGGCTTCGGTTTCGCCGCGTCTGTGCGTTTTTTTTCGTCGGCTATTTTCTGAATCATCAATCGCACCGCCTCGCCGGCGCCGGAAATGACACCCTTGGCCAGGTCCGATTGATCACCTATCAGCCGCTTCTTCAGCACATCCAGCAGCACACCGGTATTTTCGTCTTTTGCTTCTTTTCCAGGATCAGCCTCGGTTCCTTCGGTTCCTGTCTCACCATCTTCTTTCCCTCGTCCTAAATATCTCACGCTTTTCCATCCGTCGTCCGCCATCCGCCCCGGTTTCACGGTTCGTTTAAACGCTACTGAAAACGCACTGAGACTTCTATACTCGGTGTGGCGCCACTCGATCGTTCCGTGTGTCGTCAGTGTTGCGGTGGTGGTTTCGTCGCAGTAGCGTGTGGTCAACACGTCAGGGCCTGGGAGGAGGACGGCGTAGTCGATGAGGTGCGCCAGGGTCACGGTGGTTTGTGCCGCGCCTTCAGGCTCGGTCTTCGCCACTACCGTGTTGTCAGCAGTACACTTAGACATTTGTTTCTTCCTCGCGCCTTGGTCGCCGCGATGGCGCTTTTTTTCCGGCTGAAACGTCGGGTACTCGATGCCCATCTCGTACGCCTCCTCCTCCGCCGTCGCATTCAGCGCGCGCGCCAAAGCCTCGTCGTCAACAGTGTCGTCGCCCATCACAGCCGGTATGGGCAAACTCGTGCCGAGTCGCCGGTCCCACACCGCGCGCGCGACGTGGTGGACTGATTCGTCAGGTCCGACGTGCCAGGTGGACGTCTTTTTTCGAAATATGCAGAGGACGATCTTCAAATATTTCTCCATCTTGATGACCTTCTCCTCCCTCATCACTCCGCCCCGCCCCGTGATGTTGAGGAGACAGCCCAGTCGCATCGAGCTCAAGCCCGAAGACAAGGACGAGGTGCGTGGCTCCGCGATTGCACAATTGCACAAACTTCGTGGGAACCGGAGGGTCCCGGAACCCTCCGCCTCGTCTCTTCATCTCTCGTGCGGTTTCGTCTCTGACGCGCCCGCCATCAAAACCCCTCACTCATCTCGTCGCCCAATCGCAGTACGAGGAGTCGCGCAAGGCGCACATCCGCAAGCTCCAGAGCGACCTGGCGCGGGCGAACGCGGACTCGGCGGATACCGCGAACCGGTTCGCGCTCAACGCGGGGGGTGAACCCACGAAGGAGGAACGCATCGGGCTGACGCGGTGATCGATTACCGATCGAACACGTAAAACCAAAAAAAAACCAAACCCAAAAAATGGCTGCCCCTCCGTGCCCCGTGGTGATCTGCGGCCCCAGCGGCGTGGGCAAAGGCACGCTGATTGCCAAGCTGATCGCGGAGTTCCCTGATAAATTCGGGTTTAGCGTGAGTCATACTACCCGCGCGCCTCGACCCGGCGAGGAAAACGGCGTACATTACCACTTCGCGGAGAAAAAAGAGATGGAAACGCAGATTGCGAATGGCGAGTTTCTCGAGCACGCGCGCGTTCACGAAAACGTCTACGGCACTTCAGTACAGTCCGTGAAACTCGTGTCGCAGCAACACAAGATATGCATTTTGGATATTGACGTCCAGGGGGCTGAAATCGTCAAACGCAGTGACTTGAACGCGGTGTTTCTGTTCGTGGCGCCGCCGAGTCTGCAAGAACTGGAGCGGCGCCTGCGAGGCCGGGGAACTGAAAAGGAAGATTCCATCGCGGTAAGATTGGCGAACGCCTCGAAGGAAATGGCGAAGATCGAGGTTGACGGGTTTTTTGACGCCGTCGTGGTTAACGATGACCTGGACAAGGCGTACGCCGAGATCAAAAAGGCAATCTTAGGGTAGAACAGAGGTGTTGTATTTCTCATCGCAGCGTCTCGTGCACCAAAAAAAACAATGCCAGTTGGCATCAAAATCTGAAAAGCGCGTTGCGTGACGTGTTTCTCCGTCCCTTCCTTTTTGATGTCACTCGGAGCATGCGCGCCGCGCCCTGCACCTCGTCGGCGCTCACCGCCCGAGCAGTCGGTTACTTTTCCCGGGGCGCTTCAGTTCGCTCTTTGTCCGCTTCAGCCAAGCCTGTGATGCCCCGACCTCGCCAAGGCTCCGCACGCGCGAGTCTGGAGCCAAGTGTCGCGGACGGCGTGGTTTTGAGCATCACGTCCGTCATAAAGTACGGCGCCCCTCTTTACAACAAAGGCGACGCCAAGGAGTGCTCCAAGCTGTACAAGCAAACCGCGCTTTCCATCGCACGCGACACCGCGGTGACGTCGGAGGCGATTAAAAAAAGACTTCGGGACGCGGTGGCGGAATCGGATGCCATCTTCGACACGTCGAGCAATGAAAATGAATCGAACGAGAACGACAATGTGCAAAGGATGCACGAGAAAAGCGCGTGGGCGCTGCGGCGCGGGTTAGACGACGTCGTTGATCTGTTGCTCAACCCTTCCGTGGACGAACCGAGGGTATTCGAAGCCATGAAGAAACGTGGAGGTGATGGAAATGACGAGAGCAATGAAGAAACACCAACCGGGTCTTCCGCGCCGATCGTCGCCACGCCGACCGCCGCGCTTTTCGATTTTCAGAAATCTCCGAAAACAGCGGAGCAGTTCAGGGAGATGCACGACCGCGTGATGGGCGGTGTTTCCGTGGGGTCCATGAAACCTAGCACTAACGCAAAAGGCGAAGTATTTGCCAGGTTTTCAGGAGTCGTGCGACCGGACAACAACGGGGGCTTCGCGTCGACCCGAATTTCGTTAGGAAGCGGCGTCGATCTGTCGCAGTTCGACGGGTTTTATTTAGACGTCAGGGCCGGCGACGAAAAAACGGCACAAAAACAAATCCTGCTCGTTGCGAAGGACGACGAGTGCATGAACACGCAGGTCAACTTCAAAGCCGCGTTCAAGGTTGGCTTTGAGGGTGACTCCGAGTCAAGCAGCAGTTGGTCGCGCGTTTTGATTCCCTTCGCCGCGTTTGACCGCCCGGAGCGCATGGGCAGGGCCGTGGTGCGCGGACCGCTCAAGTCGGGTTCGATTTGCGAAATAGGTTTGATGGTGTTGAAGGAGATGGGGGATTTCGACTTGGAAATATGCGCGATTGGGATGTACAAGTAGCGCAGTAGTGGGGGTTTTAAGGCACCGGACCTTGCTCGTTTCATTAGACTACACACTACTCTCGCTCTCGCAGGCACCAACCGTCCGCACCCACAACTACGCTCATCCGTGCTTTCGCGGGTTACTTGATCTAAACGGACCGGGCGTTTCTATTCATGTTTACCACCGACTGCTTACGTTTACCTTCTCTGCACTACATAACTGCTTAGACTACTACCTTCTCCACAACACTCTTACACTCTTCCGTGCATTCGCGGGTCCGCGAACGTGACGGTCAGGTGTTCCGCCTGCGCCGTGACGTTGTCCAGCTGCGTCTCGCCGACTTTGAGTAAAAAACTCAGTTTCTCCACATCGGTCTCCAACCGATTCAACTCGAACTCGCTCCGCGTCATGGCACGGACGAAATCCTTCCTCGCCGTGGTGGGCATCAGCCGGGAGGCTCTCCACAAACTCCGGAACAAGGACAACGCCTCGGCGCGCATGCCGACGGGCACGGCGCCGCGCGCGGAAAGTTGTGAACGACGGAGGGCGACGCAACGAAATTTATATATATTTGCCACCGGTCACAAAATGAAGTCAGTTGGTCGAAAGTCTTCGCTTCGCCGCGCCGTCTCCTCTTCGCCACCATTCCGCCGCGCCTCCGCGGTGGCGGGATGACATCCGCCACCGTGCACGCGTCGTTGCCCTTCCCACGACAAGTCGCACGCGGGCGTTCGTCGCGAGGAGCACGCGTTGAGCATCCAGTTCCAAACAAGAGTCGAAGAGATGTTTTGTTCGGACTCGGCACCCTGACCGCGGTTCTTTCATCCCCAGCCTCGTCACCCGCGTCGCCGCTTGTACCGGCGTCACGGCCAATACCGTCAACCGTTCAAGAAAAGCGCCCCGGCCCGGAGTTCGAAACCGTTGTTTTCCCGCGGTACCCCGGGTTCGTCACGCTTGGCTCGGGGGTACAGGTGCGAGATCTGTGCGTGCCGGTTGACGAAGCAACCGGGGCAAACAGGAAGGAATCCGAGAAGATGAAAGCGGGGGACAAAGTGTTCGTGGAGTTCGGCATGTGGACGATCCACCAGGGGCGGAACGTGGTCCCTGCGCCAACGGCTGGTCACAAAAAAACCACCAGCAACCAATCCTTTGCTTTCGTGATAGGAGACCGCACCGTGATTCCCGGGGTGGAACAGGCGATTGTAAGTGGCATGCGAGTAGGCGGCGTGCGGCGGGTTTTGGTGCCGCCCAAAGCCAGCGTGAGTTATAAATACGAACCGGTAACGCAAGCGCCCACGAAGTACGGAATGAAACCGGTACAGGACGTGACGGTCGGGGCGCAGGTTGTTGACGGGACCGAGTTGCCGTATCCCGGGACCGGAAATAAGATGGATACGGATTCCTTAGACGCATCCAGGGTAGACTCATCTAGCACGGACGCATTATACGCGCAACCTACCGACTCATCCAACGCGGACTCATCATCACTCGGCGCCGACTGGCTGAACTACGTGCTCGCGAAAAATGCGTTCACCATAAAACCCACGGACCGGTCGGTTTTGTTTGACTTGAAGTTGGTGGAAGTCCTAAGTGGTTCGGATGGGTTGGAAACTGGGATTACCAGAGTCGGTACTACTACCCGTACCAGAAGTAGTGCCGGCGGTACCCACGAGTCGGAAGGTAATAAGTCTTACACAGAAATTAGAGTCGCTACTAGGGAGGACCAGGTAGGGGAGGTGAACGACTCTTCGGAAGATGGAGGCGCGTCGTGGTGGACCGTGGGGTTACCGAAACCGAGGGACTACTGCCCGTAGCAGGAAGAGCAGTATTAGCACTATTGTTGATACTGTTTACCGAACTAGACCCATTGCGCTATTCGTGTCCGCGAGTATCCGCGAATTAGTGTCCGCCGACGGGAGATCACCTCCCGAAACACTGCCGCTCTCCTTTTTCGCGCCGGGTAGGTGCCTCGCGTTAGTGCAACTTAACAACGCAATTAAAACCATGGACCCCCCCGAGAAGAACATCGACTGGTACAACACTGCTACAAAAACCTCACGCGATGAACGGTGGCGTTCCCCGCGTAAAGTTTTTGTAAGAATGTTGCACCAGGCGCGACGCGCTTCTCGAGATTCCATGCGCTTTAATGGCGTTTTGAAAATGTACTATCGCGACGCTCCCGTCCCACCGCAGTCGCGTTACCTTGGAACAAACAGCAGCGCGTTGGGAGTCCCGGGAAGCACGCGCCCCGGTCGCGCGTTTCGAAACCGCTCCGTTCCCCACTGCGTGTTCCCAGAAGCGCGCGTCTCGTCGTACGACGTTTGCTGATACGAAAACTGCTGTGATTGTAAAAGAAATGTGTCAGTCTTGTATATCGCGATGTATGGACAACAGTCACCAGCTCAGAGATAAAACAATGTTTGCATTTGGGAAAGCCCCAAGGCCGTACCTCGTCCCAAAGCACGCCGTTCGTGGCGGCGCTTACGATTTCCTGTTTCGAAAAAAAACCCGCCCGCCCGTTTTCCGCGAGAATCGCGCCCGCCACGATCGGCGCGGCCATGCTGGTGCCTGTCCACTCCACGAAATTGTTGACGTTTTCGTGAGACGCGCCCAACACACGAACTCCAGGCGCGAACACATCAACGCACCGGCCAGTCATGCCGTCCGACCAGGCTCGGTCGTTTTGGTCGGACGCGCCGACGGTTACTGCGATTGTAAAAGGAAAGTGTCAGTCTTGAGTCTTTAGTATGGGTGCACTTCGTAATGTGTATCAGTAAACAGTCAGAGTAATCGGGCCGTACAGTGAACTTGTGATGTATGTAGTATACTTCCTTTGAATGAAACTAGTGGACGTCACAGAGGGGCTGTAAACAGTGTGCCTGGATTTGGGAAAGCCCCAAAACGTACCCGCGGCCCCCACGCGTCCCGGCGAAAACTGACACGCGTCGCTCCGCCGTTCCGACCCCACGTCGTTCCCCGCCGCCGCGACGACGGCGATGCCGTGCTGCTCAACAACCGCCCGGACCGCGTTGTCCAGTGACCGCGACGCCCTTCCCGCGGGGACGCCCAGGGACAGGGTCAACGCCGCGGTGGCCGGGGACGGTTCGTTTTGGTTTTGGCCGTTTCGTGTCTTGAACATCGCGAAGTGTTCCGCCACGCGCTCCAGCCCGGACACCACGTCGGATACCAATCCGTTGCCTTTGCAGTCTAGGACTCGAATGGACACAACCGCGGCGCCCGATGCTAGCCCCGCGCGCGTACCAGCCGCCAGACTGGCGACCGCGGTTCCGTGGCCGTAGCAATCGTCGCTGCCGTCCCTGACCGCGTCGTATTCGGTGAAAACCCTGTTCTGCAAATCGACGTGATCGCCCCGGACGCCGGAATCGACAACGTACAAGATGTGGCCCGCCCCTGCGTCCAAAGCACGCCCTTCCCGGTTGTCAAGCGGCAGCTGCCTTTGGTCCACCCGGTCCAAGCCCCAGTGTAACGGCCGGCCTAGCGGATCCGTAAAAGACGACGACGACGAAGACGCTAACACTTCTGTTTGTGAGTCTTCCGAGAAGGCCCTGACGACGAAATCGTTTTCGTCTTCGTTTTCCTCGTGCCTGCCAAACGTTCGGAAGCCCTGCGCGGTGACCACGGCGTCGCGCTCCAGGGACAAACGCGGGTGTTTCTCCGCGAACGCCATCGCTTGAGACGACCGCATGCGAAGCACCGCGCCGCGAAGCGTGCGGTGCAAACGACGCACGCCGCACTCCACGGGAAGCTCGTCAAGAGCGCGGTCCAGGTCGTCCGCTTCGGTGACGTCTTGGTTTTGCTCTGGAAAGGACACTATGAAGGACTCAAGCGCCTCGGCCGGGTCCCACGCCCCGAGGTGCGTGTCGAATTCCCCTCCGACCGACCCCGCGCGCGCGGTCGCGACGAGCGTGGCGAGCGCGAAGACTCGCGCGACTCGCGCCATCCAACCCCGTAGTGACCGACGCGCGCACCGACCTGTCGAAAGACACGGACGGACAACGAAAAGCCACAGCACATGTTCGAGAGTACGACGAAGAACGAGAAGGCCTTGTGCTTCATGGGACAAGTAAACAGGGGCTTCATGGGACGAGGAAACAGGGGGGAGACGTACGGTTTGCCATAGGTTTAACTAGTAGACTCTAGCTAGACTAGGGGAGACAAACTTTGAAAATACCACAGCACGTTTCCTCACAACCCTTCTTCGCTCTTTTTGAACCCTTTCAACAGCTCGGCTCGAAACTCCGCGTTGGATTTCGGCGCCTCGCCTTCCACAAGCTTTTCCTTGCTCGCCACCACGGCTGAGCGAGCCGCTCTTGGAGTCATGCCCCCCCCGAACCCCAAGCCGCGAGGCGGCGCGCGTTTCGTGGGGATGTTCGGGTTCGTGGTTTCCGGGCGCGCGCTTTTTGTTTTTGTGTTTTGTGAAAAATCGTTTTTTTTGTTTCCGCTGGGCGGCAAGGACACTGCGATTGAAATCGGCCGCCCCATGAACGTTTGACCATCCTTCGCGACCGCCCCTTGTAACGCGGCTTCGTGCGAAAACTCCACGTACGCGAAACCCCGCGGTTTTCCCGTCGTTTTGTCCATCACGATCCGGGCGGTGACGGTTCCGTCCGCTCCGTCGCTTCCGACGAATTTTAATCGCTCGTCTTCAAAGAAAAGCTCCAGCTCTTTTTGGGAAGCTTGGAAAGGTAGGTTCTTGCAAAACGCTGTCGTGGCGTCTCTGGTTGGGAACAGCTCTTTGTACTTCTCAGCCCTCTCCTTTGGGTCGTCGGGGAGCTTGGGGTGCGAAATTTGGTCTGCTTGCTGCTCACGGTCTTTTCGGTCGGGATCGTTGGTATCCATTGCTGTTTGTCCCCGACTGTTCGCCCCTACACCGCCGACGGCGTCGATACCGTCGTTTGTTTCGTGTTTCTCGTCCCCGCGCCGTCGCTTCGCGGTCGACTCATCCGTCGGATTCTCCGCCGGCGGTCGTTTCTTACCGCCGAGCTTCGACTCGTCCGGAACCGGTTTGCCCGCAACCCTAGCAACTTTCTCCACGTAGTTCGGGTCGTTCAATCGTCGTAAACGTTTCGCTTCGTCCGGGTCCAACGCCGAATTCGCCTTCGCCGCCTTAGCGGTTTCCCACTCCCGAAGCTTCACCCCGGCTTTTTTATCAGCGTAGAAGAAGTGTTTCAGGTAACCCGGGGTAAGCGCTGCTTGTTTTTTGTTCGCTTCTTTTTCGAAATCCATCCAACCGCGACACAAAACAACCCAACCGGGTTCTGAACCAGGGACCCTTTTCTCCTTGCATCCCTTACCGGTCAACTCGTTCGCGGAGACCAGCGAGTCCAGCCTTGTAAAGGCTTCCTTGAAAATGACGCGCGCGTTCGCGTCGTTCTCGTAACGCGCACGAGCCACGTGCGCTTCGGCGACGTTCGCGAAACGTTTTGCGGCGTATTCGCTCCAAAGTTTGTCACCGGCGTCTTCGCCATTGACATCATGGCGTTCAGGATTTTCTCGGATATATGCGTTCAACATGTCATCACGAGCCTTCACCATCGCGTGCGGGACCGTCAGCTTGGCGTCCGTCCAGTGAAGGCCCGCGAAGCTTGCCAGCGCCTTCTCCGCGTCTTCCATGGGAAGCAAGGGGTAATTCGTAAAAGCGGCTTCCAGCGCGACGAGGTACTCCTCGGGCGCACCGGAGAAGGGCGAGGTGGAGTCAGTGACTTTCGTGAGTTTGTTGACCATATCCTTCGCGGCGTCTGCAGCGAAGGTGCCGTTTGCGTCGTCCTCTAAACGCCGCCACCGGAACAAACTCGCCCAGGTCTCGCCGTCCGACGGACAGTGCCGCACCGCGCGCTCGTGAGCTTTTGTCGCCGCTCGTACCGATGCGCTTCGCTCCAGCCTCGACGTGTACCGTCGCCAGAGCGTCGGATCGGTGGGCGCGCTCGCGATCGCGCGTTCGTACGCCGCAATCAGCGTGCTCAGCTTAACGTCTCTCGCGATGTGGTCCTCGCTGGATTCGAAATCACTCTCCTCTTGGTGAAGCCACTTGAGCACCGCCGCGGCGACCGCGTTTGCTTTGCGGTCAATCGCGAGTCGCTGTTTCTTTTCGCGTTTCTCATCAACGCCGGTATCAACACCGCCATCCGACCCACCGGGAAGCGCCTCGGCGGTTTCAATTTCCTGCCAAAGCCCTTGGCGCCGATCGCTTTGCGCAACCGCCAACGCGCGCGCCGCGTTTGTTTTGTGATCGGTCAGAAAAGGGTTTTCTTTTTTCTCGCCGTACGTCTGCTTCGCCCAATTGTCCGCCAGCTTCGCCGTGTTTCCAATGTCTAAATGCGGGATTTGAAGTTGCCGTTGCCACAGGCCCAGTATCCGCGTGTGTACCACCCCTTCCGAGTCGCCATCCACGGAGACGCGCGCGTTTTCAAACGCGCGCCGCGCGGCGAACAGTTTGTGCGACATTTGAAAATCGCCAGAAGCGGATTCCAGCGCGCGTTCGTACAAAGCTCGGCGCGTATCGGTCGCCCAGCTTTGGTCCATTGAGAGCTCGAAAAACCCGAGCCAGATCGGTACCGAGCCTGGTACATCAAGCACCGCCTTTTCGAATAAAGGCAAAACCGCCTCCTCGCGTTGTTTTCCTTTTTTACCCTTCGTGTCCGCCACGGCATCCGCGATCCAAAGGCGCCACTGCGTTTCGTTCAACGCGAAGCGATCGGAAAACACCTCCCTTGCGTTTTTTAAGCGTTCCTTAAGCTTCGCCGTGCGTAGCAATTTGATCAAATGGACGTGTGCGTTGTACTTGGTGGGGGTTTGCGTGATGAGCCGTTCCAACGCCATGATGTGCTCCATCGTGGACTCCGTGGGCATCTCGAGTTCGTCGTCGGAACCGTCCGAATCGGAAGATGCGTCCGAGTCCGAGTCGGAATCGGAGTCGTCATCGCCTTCGCCGGCGTTTTCCACGACGTCACGCCCGGGCACTTCCTCAGCAGCCGTGTCCTCCACTGCGCGCGCGCCTTTCGGAGGCATCCGACCGAAGCACAACAGGCGCGCAACCTCGATCTAGGGGCGAATGTGAATTTCGCTTGTTCTTTGTGGCAAAAAAGCAAAAGGTTTTCGGTCCACAATGTATCGGCGGTTCGGCGTTCATAAGTTACTGTTGTTACATTCCCGTTGCTCTACTTGGCTCTACTTTAAGCCGGACACACGTACCACACCCTCACGTTCGTACCCCTACCTACTGTGCGGTCGTACTCCTTAATTAAAACCACGAGACGAGCCACGAAATTAGTAGCTCACCTCGGGGAAATTCTTACTCGCCTCCGCACTACCTATACGGAATCTACCGGTACTACTTAACTTAAAACCAGGAAATAAGCCAATCGTAATAGCTCAATTCAGGAAAGTTCTTCGCCGCCTCGGCGAGCGCTCTTTTCCCCTTCTCGCCAACCAGCTCCTTCCCGTTGCCCCCTTTCGCGACGCACACAAGTACCGAGCCCGCGGCTTCTGCGATTTCAGGCGAGTCCGGGTTCTGCGTCATGGCTCGAATTAGCACGGGTACGCTTCCCGTGCCTAGCAGTTGCGTAGGGTCCTGGCAAAGAACCTTCCTCGCTTCGTCGCTCGACTCCGCCATCCTTCGCAAACACTCGGCGCCCACTTGCTGTACGCGCTCCGACTCGCCGTGCGCCGCCATGGCGCCGAGCACGGCGACAACACCGCCCGCCTTGGCAACCTCGGAACACCGTCGTTTCGTGCCAGGCGCGTCGAAGGATAAATCTTCCCCTTTCAGTGCGTGCGACAAAACCGTCAGCGTCTCGTACGCCGTGTCCTCCGCATCGCCGCCAAGCATCTTCCCCACGCTCGCGCTCGCGGAACGCAAACTCTCGAGCTCATCCTCCATGTCCTCCTTTTCCCCGCGCCACGCCACGCGTTCCGCTCGCAACGTGAAACACGCCTGCTGCTCCTTTTTCAGCGCGAGCGTTAGGCGCTTGATTTCAAGGCGCATGCGTTCCATCTCAGCGGTGTTATCAGACAGCGCGACCGCAACAATCGTTGACGATGACGATTCGGTTTTATCACCACTCGTGGAGACTTGCGACTGCGCGGCGCCGTCATGTGTTCGCGAGTCATCCAACTTTGACGGACCTGCCCAGAAACCCTTGTTTTTTTCCGAGGTAGACCCACCCACCTTGGGGCTCAGCGCCTGCACCTGCGTTCGCAGCGTGTCCGTTTCCGTCACCATCGCTCCCAGCGCGATGTTCTTCGCGACGAGCGCCAAGCCGGCCATGCCCATGGCTCGGTCGTGATCCTGAAGCCGGACGAATTCGCCCTGGTACTGCCTCCGCCCTGGGTTGGGCAAGGCCGATTCCGTCACCGCACCTACCTTCGCCTCCTTGGCCTTCGACGCCTTCTCAGGCGTAATCGTTCCCTCCGACGATGTGTCCGACTTCCCGGACGTGGACGGGGTGAGGACGCTGACGGGGGTGCCTCCACCCTGGGGGGCTTCTTCTGAGTTTAAATCGGAGCTCGAAAGGGTGTTAACGGCCGTGGGGTCGTCCATGCCTCCCCGGTCCGGGCTCAGGTCGAACAAACCCGCGACCCTGCCGGCGCCGGTGTCACGAAACGGGTTGCGTCCTCGCACAGGCACCGAGCGCACAGCACCCGGGGGCTTACCAACCCCCGCCTTCTGGTTGCCCATCGTTAACTTCGCCGCCGCGAGCCGGGCTGCGACGAGGTACGTCTCGTCCAAGTGGCCATCTCCCGAGTTGGTACCTCCGCCTTCTGAATCACCGTTCGTGGCGAGGTTCTCGAAACCGTGAACGCCGACGTTGCGCATCGCGCTGCCGCGCAGCAGCCCGCTCTTCATGGAGCCGCTGGAAGCCATCGGCGCAGGCGCGGGTTCACGGACGCGCGCGCTTGGGAATGCAAACCAAACGCAGATTCGAAAAATACGTTCAACTCGAAATCGCCGGTCAAGTTGATCGCGAAAACGTTTTTGAAAACATCCAATTTTCGCTGATCGGTAACAGTTGACCGAGAACCACACGGCAGCAGTTTCAAAGAAGATTCGAGAATCTGCAATGCTTTCTGTCATCAACTGCAGCGCTTCAGACCGCGTCGCGCGGGGGACGTGAAACCCGCGCGATGGCGTTCGCGGGGTACGGCGAGACGCAACGTCGGCGCGCGCGTTTCCACCGGGGGACACACAAACGCGGTGCGCGTTATGGCCGGGGTTTGGTCGTGTTGGGGTGCATCCCCTCAACTTTGCCCAATCTTTGCGCGTTGGTCTTGACCAGCCTGGTGACCGTGTTCATCTTGGCGTCGCGAATCAACCACCACAACCGAAGCGTGGAACCGGGCAGCGCGGGGATGAGCTCGTGGGACTCGTTGGTGGGGTCCCGGGGGATGCGTACAGGGACAGGGGGGGGTGGTGTAGTACCCGAGTTGTTAGGCGTGAACAGGGTCACCGATGCGAATGATCGTAATGATGGGGTGGGCCCGTCATCCGCGTTTTGCGCGCGTCCGCGCGACCCGACGGTGTGCGCGCACGGCACCGTGGGTAGTGCGTATTGGCCTTCGAGCTCACACTTAAAAAAACCACTGCCAAACACGGTTCCCGCCCTCGCCGCGGTGGTCGCGGCCGGGCACGTTTGTGTAGAGGTGGACGTGAGCCGGACAAAAGATGGCCATCTCGTGGCGCTTCATTCGAGAGAGCTAAAGGTACTAACCAACGGCGCTTTCAGAAACGTGGGCGACCTCTCACTAGCCGAAATCACGAGCCTCCACATTCCAGGAGGCGGGTACCAAATCGCGACGTTCGCGGAGGCCATGGCGGTTGTGATGGGCAGGGGCTTGGCGCAAATAACAATCGACTTCAAGGAAGACGAGATTGGTAACGACCGCGACGCTCGCGGTAAACATTCGGATGAACCGATGGTAGACGTGGTTCAGGAAACCTTCGGGGTTGCCAAAAAAACACAGAAGGATAGACACACCAACACGCAAAAATACAAAAACAAGTTAGCAGGGTTCGGCCTCGCCGTGCTTTCCACGATCGCAGCGGTGGACGAGACGGGGACGGGGTGCCGCGAGTGCGTTTTCTGGGGAAAGAGCGATTCCATAATGGAAGAGATTCTCGCGGAGAACAACGAAGCGTCCGTGGGGTTCACGGTGGCGAACTTTTCGGTTGCGATTCGCGACGCGGGGCTGGATTCGATGGACCCACTCAAAAGACCACTCATACAACTCTCTAGAAGACGAAGCAAAGAAACAAAGGTAGTAGCCGCGGTGCAGAGCGAGATGATCGATTCCGGCACGATGCGAAAGGTGCGTTCCTTGTTTCCCCAAATCCCGCCTCCCTGTTTCCGCCGCCCCTCTTTGAGTACAGTAGGAAAATAACGTACCGACTGTTCGGCCCGAGTACGCCCGACTATTTGCTCCATCAGTTTACGAGTTCATTACGAAAGACTGACACTCTTTTTTACAACCTCAGTTGCGAAACGCGTTCGTGAAACGCGTGTTCGTTTGGACGGTGAATGATCGTCAACAAATAACGCGCGTGGCGAACCACGGGATCGACGGCATCGTGACGGACGAACCCGAAGAAGCCACGCGCGTGGTACGGCAAATGCGGGAAAGGTGTGGTGGAAGGAGTACTCCCGGGAAAAGAGCCAAGTATGAGTGAGGTATTAAGGATAGAAGTAATTACATGTAGACAAGTAGACTAAAAGTAGAGAAAAGTTCTCCCTAATTCTTGCCACCTCCGAACCCCCCGAACCCCATCATCGCCGCCAACTCCGGGTCCATACCCCCGAAGTCATCGGCTCCGGGGTCATTACTCTGTTCCTTTTTCTCCTCCTTCTTCGCTTTCTTGCGTTCCACGCGTGCAACACGCAGGGCCTCGTCATCCTCCGCCGCGTTTTGGACGCGCGTTTTGAAATCGATTTGCTGTTCATCCTGGCACGATAAAAAAGAAAGTGTCAGTATCGTATGGCCAATCAGGGAGGCGGAACGTGTTGGGTGGAAAAGCCCCGCACCTTCGCCTCTTGTTTTTTCCGCTTTGCGTTTACAAATGCGTTTTTCACCTGCTCGACGCTACTCCGCTCCACCACCATGGACATCCCGAGGGCTTTTTGTTGCTTTTTACCGTTAATGTGGTCCAAATACGCCATACTGTCCTTCAATATGACGCCGCTTTCCTTGCACTTAAACCCCAATCCCTCGCCCGTGTCCAGATTGACCAGCGTTTTGGTCCCCACCCGCGCCTCAAGCTCCTTTTTGTAATCCCGCTGGATGATGGACGCCACGTTGAGTTCTTTTCTCTCCACGATCGCCCCAGCCGGTACGCTCGGTTTCTTGAAACCGAACTTCTCATCCTCCACGCGCTCCCTCTCAGCAGCCTTCGCCGTGTACTCGTCTTTGTTCCACTTGCGCCGCGTGGTGTTGTCCACGCCCGAGGATGCTTTCTTCATCTTTCGTTTGTGGAACCTTTTGTGCGCCACACGTGTCGGGTACCCAACGCGACGTCTACGAACCGCTTGTTTCCCGTAGTCCGCGGACGTCTCGTCCGACTGAAGAAGTCTCTCCACGCTCGACTTAAACCGTGGCCTCTCAAAACGGGTGGAGGTGCACGTCGCAGTGCCGGGGCGGGGCACGACGAGGCTGTTTTCACAATCTCGGCGTCGCTGCTGATTTGCGGAATTTGGTGACGACTGAGATATTTTGGGCGGCGCGTCATTCGCACGTCATTGCAACGCACACGCAGAGAAGAGACCGAGAAACATGGCTTCTTTCGCCGAGGCTCCCGAGGGTGACATCGCCAAGGGTACGTCGGCGCGCGAGTCAGGTTCCATGCCGGGTCGCGTCGGAACGCGACAGCCACGACGCACTCCCCACAACCCTCCAGCTCACCGTGTTCCCATCTTTGGATTCATTTCCGTTTCCTCCCCGCAGGCGCGAAGATCTTCAAGACCAAGTGCGCGCAGTGCCACGTCGCGGAGGCGGGGGGCGGGCACAAGCAGGTACGTTCTTTGTTTGTCTATGTGACACAGGACGACACTACACGCGAAGGCAGACACTCGAAGAAAGCGCGCGGACGACACGGACACGGGCACCGATCCGCGGACGCGAAACGGAACGCAAACCCGCTCGATCGTTTCCAGGGCACTGCAGTGCTTTCACTGCAGTGTCTTCCAGGCGAAAACGTTTTTTATTTTTTCAATCTTTTCGTGTCGCACCCATCCTGACCCCTCACCCTCCACCCCACCCCCAACCAGGGCCCCAACCTGGGCGGCCTTTTCGGCCGCGTCAGCGGCACAACGGAGGGGTTCGCGTACAGCGCCGCGAACAAAAACAAAGGCGTCAAGTGGGGAACCGACACCCTTTACGACTACCTGTTGAACCCGAAGAAGTACATCCCGGGAACGAAGATGGTTTTCGCGGGGCTGAAAAAACCGCAGGACAGGGCCGACCTCATCGCGTACCTCGCCGATAGCACCAAGTAAGTTATTTCGTCGCTGTACGCGCGTTTGAATTATTCGTCGCTTGTTGTGGGCGTATGCCGCGGGTGACGATTGCGGTCATTGTGCAGTAACAGGTGTTCTGTATGGTCGTCGCGAGAGCCTTTTTAATGCATTTATGATTCCGACTTTCGCTTGTTACCCCCTACGAAACGTACTTTTAAGCGTTAACTCGTTCCTCGGTCCTCACAACATGGACGACCTTGATGACCTGGACGTGGAGGTGCTCGACGATGAGCTGTTTTCCACTCCGGCGAAAGAGTCAGGACCTTTCGGTGCGGCGACTCCGGACGACGCGACGGGGCTTGACCCGCGACTACGCCCAGGGAAGGCCAACCCCCTGTCGTCGCTTCCGCCGCTGCGCAAACCAGGCGGTTTCGCGCCTTTGCCTCCCATCGCGCGGAACAGCGCGCCGCTCGGGGCACCGAGGGCCGCGCGTGATGAGGCTGTTTCCGTCGGTTCCGACACGCCGACACGGACTGCAAACCAAACTCGAACGGAATCCGCGGACACAGCGGAGGCCAGACCAGGCAAAGAGGAGTCTAGGGTGATTGGCTCCATGATGGATGGCGACGATGTGAGTGACAGCAGCACAAGCGACGACGATTCGGACGATTCGACGCGCGGCGAAACTGAAACCGAAACAACCCACGTTGAGTCTTTCCATTCCCACGCGACACAGTCGAAGGGACGCAATGCAGACGATAAACCTCCAACCAACATACCGGGCCTGGATGCGTGTGAGGGAGACGATTTCGAAATCGCAGTGGCGGACGACGTTACGTTACCCGAGTTGATTGAAAAAAATAAAACGAGCGTACCGCTGAAACAATCTTCGGGCGACGCCGCGATTGACGCCATCGACTCTTTGGACGGAACGAGTTCGCGTGTCACCACAAAAGCACAGCAATGCATCGGCAAGTTAACTGAGAAGTACGTGGATAACTTCGAGCTAGGTATTGACGAAAAAAATACCATCGGTGAAACTTCGCGAAGTCCGAACGCCGCCGACGCCGCCGCCGCCGCCGACGAGTTCGGGTACGCCTTCGACGGCGGTGTGAGGGACGGACCCGTGACTCGAGAACTGCGGTCGGGTACTAGTAGTACTGCTACTTCGGGTAGTACTTCGGGTAGTACTTCGGGTGGTAAAGCGACAACAAAAACCCCAATCAAACAACTGCGAGTACCTGCGTTCAAACCGCAGGCCATGCCATCCGCGCTCGTCACGAACGTGCGCTCGATGCCCTTGGAAACGTTCGAGGAAGGCGAAGAGGAGGAGGAGGAAGAGGAAGAGGAGGAGGAAGAGGGTACACAGGAAGAGGATATACAAGAAGAGGAGGATGATATACAAACACCGTCGGAAGAAGTTGATGAGTGGGACGTGGTCACCGCGGCGCACGAAAACGGGATTGAAGCTATGGATGCGGGACGTATTTTGACTGGTGACGGTCCCGACCCCGCGCCAAAACACGCAAAGAAACCGGTTCGCAAGCCCCCACAACTTCCCTTAACGTACGATAGCGTCCGCGGCTATTTCGCCTGCGATGGTTTGGACGACGCCGTGCGAAAAACCTTGAACGTTTGCGAAGACCAAACCCCCGTCGGGTGTTGCGGCGCTTTATTCAACCCGCAACCCAAACCTTTGACTGACAGTTCGCAACAACATGAACGCGACGTTTTTTTCGCCACCGCCAAGCTTCCAATGGACGACGCCGACGCGACGCACGTCAACCTTCTAAACGCGGTGTACGCTTCGTGCACTTCGTTGCTGGAGAGTTGTGGCTCCAACACGGACGACGACGGTCTATCCACTCCTACTACTGCCGCAAACTCGTCGCGTAGTCGCGGCTCTGACGCGGGCGACGGCGGTGCGTTCACTCGAAATAGCTCGTCGCTAACCCACGACTCACCACCAGAAATCGCGACTCCGCCTCGGTTCGGCGAGCACTGGCACACCGTGGGGTTCCAGGGCGAGGATCCGGCGACGGATTTGCGCGGGTGCGGCATGCTGGGGCTGCTTCAGCTGTTCATGTTCGCGACGACTTGCCCCGGCGACGCACGAAAAGTGTTCAAGCTGTCGCAGCACGCCGTGTACGAGTTTCCAATGGCGCCAGTCGGAATAAACGTCACGAGGGTCACGCTGAAAGTGTTACGCAAAGGGTTGCTTAATGCCACGATCCGGAAAGGAAACGGAAGCGTGTGGGAGGTTTGTGACCGGTTTTACAAAGGCGCGTGGTGCGAGTTTTACGGGCGATGGCGATCGGGTAAATGCACGATGGCGCAGTCGGGATTCGTAAACAAGGAGTGGGAGACGTTTTTGGTGACGAAAGCTGGCGTGACAAGGGCGTTTTTTTTGGCGAAACAAGGCCTGGCAGGTGAGGACGAGGAAGAGGATGGGAGGGAAGGAAATGGGTCCTCGAAACAAACCGACGACGACGAGATCGAGTTTGCATCCTTCTGATGTTTTGTGAAAACGCCCCCATAAGAATACGATGGCCTCTCGCTCAGCTTATTTCCCAACTCGGCCTTTTCCACTGCTTCGAGTCTCCGCCATTAAATGCCCACCAAAAACCTCGATGCTAAAATCCTGATCCATTCTGCCTCTTCTCGCCCCTTCGCACAACGCCGCGCCTTCGCGGTACGCCGGGCGCGCGGATCCACGGATCGCGACGTAACGTGGTGCGGCTGTTCGTGACGATCGTGTGTGTTTGTTGCCCGCGGATTCGAATTGAGACACCGTCCGGAGCGCGGATCAGATTCTGTTTGTGCCTATCGCCGCGATCGATTTGCGCGCCAAGAAAGTCGCACTCGTGCAGAGTGGGTGACTGATCGACACGCGTCATGTACGGCGGAGGTACGTTTACCTTGATGATCGCGGGTCATACGACGCGGCACGGAACACGAGGCACAACTGTTGCGCGCGAAACACAACACTCGTGGGACACGACGACGGGGGGGGACACCGGGGCGACTGGCCGAAGGACCAGTCGGCCCGATCCCGAGCGATCGATCGATCCCAAACAAAAAGAATCACTCAAATTCAATCTCTCATTTTATTTTACTCACCAACCCCACCCTTCCCACCCTAACCCCTAACCCCTAAACCCGCGATTCAACCCCACGCCAGATGAGGTCTCCGCGATCGTGGTGGACATGGGGAGTTCCACGGTGAAAGCGGGGTACGCGGGCGAGGACACCCCGAAGGCGGTGTTCCCGAGCGCCGTGGGGTGGATAATGAAAGACCAGCTCAGCGCCGGCGGCAACGACGGCGGGGACGTGGAGATGAAGGAAGCGAAAGGAGTGGCAAGAAAGGGGGGACGCAAGAAAGCGGGCGGTGACAAGAACAGCGTGGAGGAGGAGGAGGATGACGACCGCGTGGGGAAGAAAGGCACGGCGGGCGGTCTGGCGGTGAACCACGATTCGGCCAAGACGAAACACTTTTACGTGGACGACCTTTCCTACCGCCGGGACGGGGTGGAAATCACGTCCCCGTTCGACGAGAACGGGCACGTTCAAGATTGGGACGTGGTGGAGGCGATTTGGGAACACACCCTGCGAACTAGGTTGGTGGTGCAGAGCGACGAGCACCCGATTTTGCTGGGCGAACCGGTCAACGCATCGCGCGAGACGAGGGAAAAAATGGTGGAGCTGCTTTTCGAGAAACACAACCCGCCTGCGGTTTTTCTGGCCAAGAACCCGGTGCTCACGAGTTTCGCGTCTGGAAGGGCGACCTCGCTTATCGTGGATTGCGGCGCCGGGGGTACCACGGTTACCGCGGTGCACGACGGGTACGCGCTACGAAACGCGGTCACGCGGTCGCCCCTGGGCGGCGACGCCCTTACCGACGTCGTGTTGTCGTACCTGGAGAAAACCAAAAGAACGCAAGTCCGGCCCCGGTTTGAGTTCACCAAAACGCAAAAAGGCGCCGATTCGTTTGACATCTCGGTTGTGAAAGGCCTGGGCGGCACATCCGTCGGGTACCGCCTTTACAAGCAAAGAGAAATCGCGGCTGACTTAAAGGAAACCGTGTGTCGCATGTCGGACAAGGCGTTCCATTCGGGCGACATGGAAAACGTTCCGTCCGTGGCGTACGAGCTCCCCGACGGTAACGTGGTTGAGGTCGGTGCTGAGCGGTTCAAGATTCCCGAAATCCTGTTCAACCCTGACTTAGTCAAAGAGTTGGGGTTGCCTTCCGACAAAACCCCATCCTGGCGGGACCCGAACGACCCAAACCAGCCCCTGAAAGGTTTGCCGCAGATCATTTTAGACACCATCTCGAAGTGCGACGTCGACGCGCGGAAGGATCTATTCGGCGGCGTCGTGGTTGCGGGTGGCGGTTCGTTGTTCGCATCTTTACGAGAACGTCTGGAATCGGAACTGCACGACGCCGCACCCACAAACGTCCGGGTTAAAGTCACCGCGTCGCAGAACACCGTTGAACGCAAATTCACCACGTGGATCGGTGGGTCTATTTTGGCGAGCTTAGGGAGCTTTCAGCAGATGTGGCTCTCGAAGCAGGAGTACGAAGAACACGGCGCCGGGCTGATTCACAAGAGGTGCCCGTGAGGAGGGAGGGTGTTTCGAGGTGAGAGAGAACTTATACCTGTCTTCCAGATTTGAGGAATCCAGCGGAGTGTCTTGTTGTGAAGAGCGCGAGTGACGAACATCGGCTTCAAAATTCATTTCGTGCGAGTTGTCTTTTCTTTCTTGAAACCATCTGGGCCCAGTCAGTTTACTCCTCTCGGCGCCGACCCCCGTCCCCGTCGAAGATGGCGCGCAATGAGGAGAAGTCCGGGGTACGTGCTCATTACCCGTGCTTGCTGTGACCTTTTGTGAACTCCGAGTCTTTCCCGACCGCGGCTCGCGAACGAACCGCGCGCGTTTAGGTTTTCGGACGCCCGAATCGCGGCCCGGCCTTCCCGCCATCGCAAAGGCCGCCTTTTCTCCGTGCAATCTCCCTCATCTTCTCGGGATCACCCGACCTGACCGCCTACCCGGAACCCCCAACCCCCCCAAATCAAACCTCACAGAACATGTTCAACAAGCTCATCGCGGAAAAGCAGAAAGCGCTGCGCGGCGGTGACCGCGAGCGCCGGCCTTTCATCGCGAGCGAGTGTAGGGATTTGAACGCGGCGGATAAATGGAGGCAGGAGATTTTACGGGAGATTGGCAAGAAGGTCATGGAGATTCAAAACGCGGGTCTTGGCGAGCACCGGTTGCGCGACCTAAACGACGAAATCAACAAACTAATCAGGGAGAAAAGCCACTGGGAAAAGCAGATCCTGAAACTTGGGGGGCCGAACTACGTGGCACAAGGGGGGGGGGGCGTGGGCGGCGACGAAAAGGCAAACGACGAGATGCACAAAAAAGGGTATAAATACTTCGGCGCGGCGAAACAGCTTCCGGGGGTGAAGCAGTTGTTCGAAACGGGAAAAAACAACCGGACAACACGAAAAACCAAACACCAAATCAACAAAACAATCGACGCGGATTACTACGGGTTCAGGGATGAGGAGGATGGGGTTTTGTTAAGGGAAGAGGCGGTCGCGACGAAGCGGATGCGGGGCGCGAAGTGCGAGGCGTTTGATTTGCGGAAAAAAATAAAAGCAGACATGGGCGGCGGCGACGAAGACGATGCCGATCCGTCATCCATCAACCGCTTCGTCGCGCACGTGCCGCTCCCCGAGAAAACGCAAATCGAAGCCCTGGTGTTGGAAAAGAAAAAGAAAGACCTCCTCGCGAAGTACTCCAGCGAAACCCTGATTCAACAGCAAGGCGCGGCGAGGGAGATGCTGAACAAGAGGTAGAGATTGTTTTTGTCGGTTCGGTCTTTCTTTTCTTTTTGGAGAGGAAGCACACGAAGAATCAAAAAAGAAAAGCACGTCATCCTTACAACCCCGCGAGCGAGTCGATTATAATTTTGTGTCCTTCCTGCACCTCGCCGTTGTCTGAGTTGGCCTGCGTGGCGACCATGTTTAAGTCCGTCGCGTCCAGGTGCTTTGACAGGAAAAGTAACAGGTGAAAGTCCAAAAGGCGCTTGGCGTAGGTGTTCGTGGTTTTCCGCAGCGCGTCCCCCAAGTCCTCGGAAGTCTGAATCGGGTGCAGTCTGTTTTCAACCGGAAACGAAGTCGCGAGCGGCCCTTCGTGATCCAGGATCTTCACCGGCACAAGGAACCGGTCGTTGTCAACCTCCGTGACGTCCTTGGAAACGCCGTCGTTCACGATGAGCGGCTTACGCATTCTGGTCATGCCTTTGTCGGAACACGGCTCGTCGTGGAACCAGCCGTCGTTGAACAAAGCGACGCACTGTTTTTGGAAAAGAAAAGTGGTTAACGTCTTGAGTCTTGCTGTATGGGCAAACAGGGCACTTGTGATGTATTTGTAAGAGGTGCCAGTACTGGTAGATGTTACTAGTGTGAAGTACTGCCTTTGAATGAAACGGGTGTGGACGTCACAGAGGGGCTTGAAACAGTGTGTGGCGGATTTGGGAAAGGACCAAGGCCGTACCTGTTCGCTGACCTGAAACGGCTCGATGGAAACCTGCTTCGTCACGTCGCCGGACTCGTTTTCATCCTCCAACTGCATAACAACCGCGGTGACGAAGTTTTTCCCGTACTTTGCTTGGCACTCCGCCATCATGCGCACTTCGAACGATGACAGGGTAAAATCTCGCGGGCTCTCCTCCACGTTCGCCACGTTGAACACCATGCCCACTTTCGTAAGTCCCAAGGTTTGCGCAAGCGCTTTCACTCGCAAATCCTCGTCCCCGCCACTCCGGCGCAGGTCGAACCGGTCGCAAGTGCCTTCCTGTTCCGGCTCGTAAATCGCATGCACTTGAATCGCGCCGTCCGCCTCAGCGACAACACCAAACATCCACCCGAACCGCATCTGGTTGAAACCGAGCGTGTTGTTCACGTAGCTCTGGAAGTTGTTCGCGCAGTGCTGATACGATAAAAGCCGAAAGTGTCAGTCTCTCGTAACGTGTATTACGTAAACAGTCAGAGGGAATAGTCCCTTCTGGTACGAGTATGGGCAATCGCAGAGGCGGAACATGTTGGGTGGGAAATACGTACCTGGTCGAAACTCACGCTCGCGCACTTTGCGTGTTCCTGGCGCTCGATCCTGGTTTGAGCAGCGATCATCCCATTCACGGTTTGTTTACCCCCCCTGAGTTCCTGGCGGTGCTGCGCCGCGTGCGTGGGCGTGGGCTCACGCGAAACGCTGTACCGGAGATACACGAACCCGCCGTGTTCGATACCGAGCGCTTTGAGTTTCTTCCCATCGTTTTTACGTCCCGCGTGCAAATCAACAAACTCGGCGACGTAATCGCCTTTGGACAACAGCAGCTCTTGCTGCAAACTCAAGGTTTGGTCTTGTGTTGGGACCCCGAAGGTTTGTTGAATCACAAACCGCAGGTCTTTTAGCGTACAGCCGTCCTCCACGGAGACGCGCTCGGTGCCATCTCTGCGCGCGCGAGTGGGGTGGGGCGGAAGAAAAAGAAAAGCCGCGGTCAGAAAGATGAAAATCTCAGATCTGGGGGAACCCTGGGTTGAAGGGACCGACCCATGCGGGAGATACACGATCGTGCATAAAACTCGCGGCGTGACGTACCTCGTGCGTAGGCGCAACATCACGGGCATGGTGTCGCCCAACCTGCGGCGCGCGCTCCTGTGAAGTGCATTCAGATGATTGAAGTTGTTCTCTTTTTTATGACGCGCGACAAGTGCTTCGGTTGACCTTTTCGTGAAAATTTCGAATAATTTGGACGCACACTCCTCCGCGCACCATGTTCCGCGTCTCCCTCTCCCGCCTCCTCGCGCTGTTACCGGCGCTGTTGCTCGTGGCCGTGCGTTTCGTTGCCTCCGCGCGCACCGGCACCGTGCCGTATGGAGTACACCTGGCCTTCGGGCGTCACGATGAGCACATGGTCGTGACCTTTCACACGTTTGAAAACAGGCCAACCACGGTCGTGGAGTACCGAGCGCTCGGTACCGAAACCGTGGAACGCACGTTCGGTGTGTCCCGTGCCTTCGTGGACGGCGGGGACGAATACCTCACGCGGTACATGCACCACACCACGCTTGTAGGGCTCACTCAAGGCGCGGCGTACGCGTATCGCGTCGGCGTTTCCGACGCTTTGAAAAAAAACCTTTCCTTGAAAACAGAAACCGAAACAGAAACCTCGTCTTGGTCCGAGTGGTTTTTGTTCCGCGCCAAGCGGTCGGCGGAACAGTTCACTGAATCGAAACCGCTCAAGATGCTTGCGTGGTGCGATATCGGACACCTCGAGTCGCGAAGCACGATCGCGGCGGTGATTCGCGAGATTCACGGAGACGTTGCGCGTCGCGACGGCGAGAGCGGAGACGACGCGTCGATGGGGAGTCGCGTTTCGGGTTTCCCCGACGCCATGCTTCATTGCGGCGATTTGGGGTATGACCTCGACACCAGCAACGGTCGGAACGGGGACGCGTTTCTTAGCGACATCGAGCCGATTGCGGCGTACGTGCCGTACATGGTAACCGCGGGGAACCACGAGCGGAGGTTTAACTTTTCTCATTTTCAGAATCGGTTCTTCATGCCGTCGAGGGTTGGGACGGAAACTACCGGCTGGTCGACCGACCGATACGGGTTCCTCGCGGACCGCGGGACCCCCCCCCCCCCCCCCCCCCCCGTGGAACACCCCAACAACCAATCAGCAGTTCCCCTCGAACAACCACTACTACAGCTTCGATTTAGGTCCCGTACACGTCTTGGCGTGGAACTCGGAGGCTTTTTTTTACCCCGAATACTTTGACCAGAAGTACGCGGAACGGATGTACCACTGGATGGAAAACGATTTGCGAACGGCGAACGGTTTGGCACGGCGAACACAAACCCCGTGGATCGTCGCGCTGGCGCACAGGTACCGCCTCGGTGTTTCCCAAATCCGCCGCACACTGTTTTCCGATTGTCCAGAGTAACCGCGTAACGCGCGTCGCGAAAGACTGACACTTTTCCTTCACAATCGCGGACCCATGTACTGCGCCGTCGCCGAGACGTCAGGCGACGTGCCGCACTGCGACTGGGAGCGAAACGCGGTGCGGCTGGGTATAACGCAATCGTGCGGAAACACTGGTAACGTCATGGACACTGGTAACCTCTTGGACAAATACGCGTCGACTGAATGCGAAGAAACGCGCGGCCCAGAAACTCTTTCAGCGCGGAAGGAAACGCTCGACGACGAAACTTCGCCAGAGTCGCGTATCGCGACCCACCGCAAGCTTCTCCGCGCGTCCGCGAAAACTGGAAAAAGGGGCAAAAAACAATCCTCGACACCAAAAACCACCTGGCCCATGGAACAGCTCCTGTTTGACCACGGCGTCGATTTGGCTTTCTTCGGGCACGTGCATTCGTACACAAGATTTTTTCCCGTGTTTGATTTGGCGGTGAAGAGAGGCGCGAACGATTCTTTCGACACGTACCACCAACCGGCCGCCACGGTGCACGTCACCACCGGCAGCGGCGGGAACAAAGAAATGGTCACAATTCACGAAGCGAGGAAAGACAGTGGCGGTGGGGTACCGGTACCCGTGAAAAGAGGTCGGTGCGATTCTGTGAACGGAAAAGACGCGGCTTCTTGGTGCGCGTTCGTTTCGGGGTTCGCGCCTGATAAAGAAAAACACGAAACGAGCGATTTCACGTTTTCGCGAATCACGGTGTTTGGCGGTGAGAGGTTAATTTGGGAACAAATAAGCGCTGGTGATCCGTCCGTTTCCAGTTCTCTGGACGAAACACAAGTCATCGACACGTTCACGGTGGAAACGACAACGCACGGGTCCTTCAAACGGCTCGAAAGGTAAGGGTAGTGGGGAAAAGGTAGCGGACACAGCGAGACGACTACGTTTTTACGATTGCAACGTTTGAAATATGAATACTTTGTTGCATCAAGCAGCATACTAGCTAGTCTCTAGCTAGACTGCAGGGACTTACACACTGCCGTCTCTGTTATCTTGATTAAGAGCATCACTTGTCATCCCCCATGGTTTCCGGGTACCGCGCGTCTCGCGGCGTGGGCGCTCCGTATACTAACGTGTTCCATCCAGTTTGTTTCCGCTTGGTGTTGATGTACCTGTCCAGTTTCGAGGACCCGGCTTTCATGCCTTTGTTCACCACGGCGACGGTTCTGTGTACGCGTTCCAGCATGTCCATGGGCGGGTCCTCCACGAACGTCGCGACTAAGCTCCAGTGCGGGAACTTGTTGAGCCAGAACATCACGTTTAAGTTTTCAAGAGTGGAGTTTTCTTGAGTAAGAGCTTTCGTTGATTCATCCAATACGTGTCGTTTCCCGATCGTCTGGTCGAACCACAGGAACCGCACCTGCTCAACGGGAATACCCTCCGCCAGCGCGAACCTTGATTTGACGTCATAAAGCGTGTCGCTGCCGTCGTCCATGATCTCGATGGTCCGGTGGTGCGTTAAGTGATCAGTCGAGATGTGGTTGGAAACCGCATGCGTGACTTTGACGCGAAGCGGAATGCGTTTGGGGGGGGGGGTCTCGTCCGCCGCAGCGGGCGCGCGGGCGTGCGCTACGGTGGATGTCATGGTGTCGTGTTCGCGTGTGCGTCCAACTCAACGCGCGCGCACAAAGACCTGGCACTTCACGCATCGGGGGGGGGTGGGACAGCGCGCGCAACCTCGGACGTAACGCCTGGGCGAAACGGGGAGGCGAAGCGGTTTTTTTTGGAAAAGATTTTCGTTTCGGAACGAACGAGGACGTCACCTCAAAGCTACGACTCCCTCTTCGCGTGGACGACACACTCGTGGCGCGCGGCACGCGACGACTGACCGGGAGTTATAGGAATGAAGCGGTGCTCGCATGGAAGACCGAACAACCATTGCGCGGAGTGTAACCCGTGTCCCCATGGCAAGCGGAAGAACGCCTGCGCGGCGTGCAACCCCTGCCCTCACGGCAAGCTGAAACAAAACTGCGTGGAGTGCGCCGGGTGCTCCCACGGCAAGCGGAAAGACAACTGCGCGAAGTGCAACCCCTGCCCCCACGGCAAGGTGAAACTCTTCTGCGCGGCGTGCAACCCCCGCCACCACGGCTATCGGAAACACGACTGCAAGAAGTGCAACCCCTGCCCTCATGGCAAGAGGAAAAGCAACTGCGCGGCGTGCAACCCATGCCACCACGGCAAGCTGAAATACACCTGCAAGGAGTGCAAGGCAGCACGCGTGGGTCAGGCGGAATTCAAGCTCGAGCCCGAGGTCAAGCAAGAGCCCGAGATCAAGCAAGAGCCGTTCACCATTCGCGGCTACTTCGGCATCGGCGAGGACGACTGAAAGACGGTGGTTTTAGGGGTTGGGGTATGACGCGAAATAGCTACAGCTCGACGAGTGGGAAATTCATTTTTTTTTTACAAGTTATCACAAGCACGTCTTCGCAAAGTCCCGCACGCAAGCTTCCCAGTTGGTGCAGGTATCGTCGGCACCTCCTCCATCCAAGGAAGGCACCTTCGCACCAGTCGAGCTTATAAATCCCGATCCGCAAACACCTTCCCGTGCCACGCCTTCGTCGACGGCGGCGGCGGCGACGCCGGCGCCGACGAATACCGCGCTTTCTTTGATCGTCGACGTCGGCGGATACACCGCGCCTTTTTGTAACTGCTCTTCCGTGACAAGCGCGGCTAAGGTAACCGCGGCGGCGAGGAACATCTTGTCCGTCACCTTGGTCGCGCCAACCGCCAGGCTCCCCAGGGCTATTCCCGGGAAAATAAACGCGTTATTCGCGAAACCGGGCGCGCGCAGACCGACGCCTTTAACGGTTAGGTCGTCGAACTTGGTGCCGCTCGCGAAAATCGCGCGACCGCCGCTCCATTCGTACGCCTCAAACGCGGTACACTCGGCTTTGCTAGTCGGGTTGGACAGGGCGAAGATGACGGGATTTTTGTTCTGCGAGGCCATCTGAGTAATAACGGACTTCGTGAACGCCTTCGGAATCGCCGCGGCGCCTACCAGAACGGTACACCGACTGGCTTTGACGATTTGCGCCAGGTCATTTTTGTCAAAACTTTGCGAACCGCCGAGTGTACCGAGGTCCACCGCGAACGGCGCTTTATCGCTGGACAGCCCTTTGAGTTTATCTTCCGGCCGGTTTTGGTACACCAAACCTTTACTATCCACGAGCCAGATTCGGGCCCTAGCCTCTTGCATTGTCAACTCAGGCTCACTGTCCATCATCGCTGATACGATAAAAAAGAAAGTGTCAGTCTCGTATGGGCAATCAGGGAGGCGGAACGTGGTAAATGGGAAATACTGACCCAAAACCAACAGGTTCGCGGCGCCGCAGTTCGCCTGGCCGGCGCCGAAAAACAAAACCCGCTGGCTTCGCAACTCGCCCTGGCACGATAAAAAGAAGAAAGGGTCAGCCTTGAGTCTTACTAAATGGGCAAACAAGGCACTTGTGATGTATGTAGTGTACTTCCGAGTCGGTCGTGATGTTCGTAGCTTGTATGCGCAAACGGTCACAGTAATCGAACCGAACAGTCAGGGCAATCGGGCCGACCAGGGAGCCTGAGTGTGGTGAGTGGGAAAGCCCCGCACCTTCAACAACCTCACGGAGGCTAGCGTTCCCGCCACGGTAACCGCGGCGGTGCCCTGGATGTCGTCGTTGTACGTCACTGCGCTGATCGGTGCGCTCCGGAACTTCTGCAGAACCCGGAACGCGTTCCGCGGGGCGAAATCTTCCCAGTGGATGATTGTGTTCCGGCCGTACCGAGTTCGCAGGGCTTCCACGAGCTCTTCCAACAACTGATCGTACTTCGCCCCCCGCTCGCGTCGGCGCCGGTCCCCCACGTACAGCGGGTCGTTCAGTAAAACCTCGTTTTCCGTACCGGTATCCACCTGAATGGGAAGAAGCCAGTGCGGCTGCAAACCGCACGCCGCGTACACCATGCTCTTCCCAGCAGAGATGCCCATGCCGTTCGCGCCTGTGGAGTTTTGCCAGAAAAGGGTCAGTCGCGAGTCTTGGTACGGGTGTACTTCGTGATGTGTATACGCACACAGTCGGGCCGTAATCGGGCGGAACAGTGCGAATGAGATGTATGTAGTGAACAGTGAATAGTCACACAGGGGCAGTAAACGCTGTGTCCCCGGATTTGGGAACCGCGCAATACGCACCTTGGTCCCCTAACCCCAAAATGCGCTCGCCGTCGGTGATGACCGCGATTTTTATCGTCTCGTGCGGCCAATTCGCGAGGAGCTTGTCAACCTTTCCAAGGTCATTTAACGATACCGTCAGCCCGGAAGGTCGCTGCACCAGCGTGCCGTACTGTTGACAAGCCTCACCAACCGTGGGCGTGTACAGCACCGGCAACAGTTCGGCTGTTTTTTCGTTGAGAAGGGTGTAGAAAGTCGTCTCGTCCGTGTTTTGCAGCGAAATTAGTAGCCGGTACTTTTGCATTTGCGTCGTGCACGCATCCAACGCGGCTTGCGCGCGCAACACCTCCGTTGAAGGAAGGCAAACTGAAACAGGTAACAGACCGTCAAGCCCCAAAGAAGTGCGATCCGCAGTTGCCAAGCCGTTGTACACGAGCGGGTCGTGCAGTGTCAGTGCGCCGCTTTTGTGTAAGGGGGTCAGACTAATGGAAGGTACCTGCGGCGTTGCCGCTTGCGCGGGTTTTTCAGCACCTGCACCTGAAACGAGGCCGAGCGAAAACAACGCCCCCATCGTTTTGCCCAACCGCAGCGCGGGTGGTGCGGCGAGCATGACGCGGCGCGACGGCAGGACGACTTCAGCACATGAACCCGCTTTACTTGTTGATGCTGGTGCGTCAACAGTTGTAATCAGCTCCAACTCCTCGGCGTCGGAAACGGACCCCGAGACCGGGGGGCCCGAAATTCGCGACACGACGAATTTACGTTTGGGTCGGGTGCCCACGCGATGAGAATTAAATCGATTCGCGCGATGGGTCCTGGCCACCACACCGGGCGCCGTTTGCGTGCGCGACGTCCTCCCGCTCTCGTTCACGGACACCGCGAAGGAAGAGACACGCGACATGCCCGCGGTGGTACGGGCCACGAAACGCTCGGCCAAAGGGGTATCGGCGCGGGGTAATGGAGAGTTATCCGATGGAAGAACCACGTGATGAGTGAAAAACAAAGATGATTTATTTACAAACGCAAAATTTTCCAAAAGTCGCACCTCACTGGAACGTCTCCTGGTGCTTGATGCGCATGTTCAGGAAGAAGGACTCGATCTTGGTGTAGTCGGGGGCGCCGTATTGCACCGCGAGCGCGGTCAAGGCGGCCACGGAGGGATACGGGTCTTCGTCGTAGTGCTTTTGGAGTTTCTCGATGAGCTGCGGGCGGAGGCGGACAAAAGTGCAGAGCGTTTTCGTGTCAGCTTTTTAAAGAAAATCCTTTTCGTTCGTCGTCCCGAGATCGACTCGAGGCGAGATTCGTGTGGAGTGGTGCTTGTCGGTTGGGACGGTGTGTAGGTGCGACTGCGCGCGACTCCATCAATAGCTCAGCTCCGCGTACCTCTTCCCCCTGGTTCGTGAACCACAACCCTGGGGTGGGGGTGAACAGCGCTTCCGGAATCAGGCTGCCTGCGTTTCACAAACGGAAGGAGGCGAGCGGTCAGACGTGCGATGTGCGGAGATCCTGGCTGGCAGCAGGACGACCGCCGGGTCGGATAGACGTGACTGTCGCCATCCCGCGCGTCAGGGAAAACGCACCCAGGTATGTCGTGCGTCCTTTCCCGGTTTCCTTGTCGTAGAACGTGATGGAAGGCGCGAGGGGATCCATGGAGGCAACGGAGGTGCGTCGTCTCGGGGCGCGCGGAAGTGCGAGTCATCAGAAACGCTCGGCCTGTTTTTTTCGGGGAAGCAAAACGAAAACCGGTCACGTCGGAAGACTCGAACCGACGCGACGCGCCAGCCAGTTGCTACCTGCGCGCCGCGTCCGCATGAAGCCCGTGGCGCCATCCCCGACGCAGTCGCGCGAAGATGGGCCAAACCTGGAGCGCAGCACATGCCGTGCTCAGCCGGTTGCTGCGCGGAACAGTCGTGCCTTGGTCGCGCGGAAGACCTACCTCGGTCGGCACATCCGAGGGTCGACCGAAGCGGGACGAGTCGTCCCAGAGATTGTGTCGTTGCACGCACCGCACGTGCGCCGGACTGTGGCTTTAAAGGCGCAGCGCCGTATCACTTCGGGTGCCGCGACACGTAAACCCAGCAGTGACGACCCCAAACCTCCCTCGCCGCGTGACCTCGCGCCTCCCAAACGCAGCGCGTCCCCCGAACCATCCCTGGGAACTGGAGAGAAAAGGAAACGAAAGGACAGCGACAGCTCGACGACGAAAAAATCCAAACGAAAATGGAACCCGCTAGCGGATACGAGGCTGGGGCGTATTTTCCTCCTCAAAGTCGACGGTAGCGGCCAGCCCAGGGAGATGTTGCACGACCGAAATTTCAGGAACTCTTTCCGCATGCAACGCTGGGTGCGAGTTATTTCCACGGAGCACGAAATTTCGAGCGACGGGCGAGGCACCGGTTTATACTCTGCGTGTGAAACGAACGCGCTTTCGCTTGAAGCGGCGAACGCGAAGCTACAGCAACAAGACGAAACCGGCGAGACGATAACCTTCTACACCTCACTCGATCTCGCCGCGCTGGAAATGCTTGGGGACGTGCGTTACATTGACTTGGAGCGGCACGGGCACCCCGGGGATGGGGAGGTGACCTTGGGTCGTCGTGGTGATGAAACGGGGGTTTCGAGGAAAGAGGGTCCGGTCCAAACCTCGACAAAGCCGCGCGCCGCGGAACCAACGCCGATCGCGGGTACCGGCGGCTTTGGAAACAGACCAACGAAACCGTCACCCTGTCTCGACGATTTGAACCCCAGCCGCAACGCGCGCGCAACCCTTACGGACTTGGTCGCAGTGTGTGACTTGTGCGACACAGAAAAGTCAAAGTCAAGGGGGGTTTCTTTGGAAGCGCCAAAGGCGGACGCGAACGGCGCGGCGAAAAAAAATGTATCGAAACACGCCGCCACCCTTGATCCGAGACCAACACGTTTCGAAAACGGCCCCGACTTGAAAGTTGGTGCGGAACCAAAAAAGATCGACCTGCCCGTTCCCGCCTGGGCAGTGGAGGACGCGATCGAACAGGGACGACGGAAGGAGAAAGAAAAGGAAAAGAGCTCGTCCCTTTTCGAACGGAAAAAGGCGAAGCGCGGTGCGCTCGCCGCGACGCGCAAACACACCGACGACGCGCTCCTTTCCGAAATACGCGGGTTACGCGTGGAAATCAAAAATCTGCGCCGCGAGATTTCGGTGGAGCGCGAATCCCGAAACACGGCGATGCACAAAACGCGTGAGACGTTTCACAGGTGGACGTAAATCGTGATCACTCCGTGTAAATCGTGCTCACTCCGTGTTCAAAATAACAAATTCGTACAATCCGACGAACTCAGTCCCGGTCTTCGTCCACCGACCGTCGAGGCGTGGGCGTTGGTCGCATGTCGAACGCGACTTCGCACGCCTGTTGTTCGCTCGCGTCGCTGACCCAGTCGGCGCATTGCGCGTCGGCGATTGTGTTTGTGTTTTTGTATTTTTTGTCACCACTTACCCCCACCCCCAAGGGAGCCCCGCCTTTGTTCCGCAAGCCGTCCGAAAACTCCCGATCGGGTTTCACCCAGCCGTCCTGCACTAAACCTAAACGTTCGTCCTCGCCTCCGAAAAAGTCCTCGAACAATCCGAACCCGTCCGCCTCGTCAATCGTGGTGAGCATCTGGTCCGTCGGCGTGTCTTCGCAGTTTGACAAGTCCAGCGTGGGTCCCGCGATTTTCAACGCCAGTTCCACCGCGACCGGGGTGAGGGCCATGGAGGAGATAACCACCACCACTAACAGTTCATCCAGGTTCTGAGGAAAAAGCGAACCGCCGCTGCCGCTGGTGGCCTGATGACGCAAAGAAAGTGTCAGTCCATTTGTGTCAGGAGCGTATTGGACGATGTATGGTCAACAGGGAGGGGTAATCGGTATGTGTATTGGGCGATGTATGGACAACAGTCACCGGCCATCGGTCTGAACAGGCGGGCGTAATCGGTCCGAACGCGGTGACCGGCGTTGGAGATGAAACGCCGCGTCCCCGGATTTGGGAAAAAGAAAGAGGCAAGGACGAACCTGTCCAAAAATAACAAACGCGAACTCGCCGCCTTGCGCTAGGAACGCGCCGGCGACAAGACTTTCGCGCCAGGTCAAACCGGTGATCGGCCCCAGCGCGGTGACCACGCCTATTTTACCCGCCATCAAACCTGCGGTCATCACGAGCACGATTGGGAACAAATCTATCGCGAGCGGAAGGTCGATCGTGGTGCCGATCGTGACGAAAAACAAAGAAAGAAACAAACCCTTGAACGCCCTTAATTCGGCGATTATGTCGTGCGCGTACGGCGTTCCGGCTAACACGAGGCCGGCTAAAAACGCACCGAGTGAGTCGGAAAACCCAATCGCCGCGGTGGCGTTTGAAAATCCAAACAGCACAAGCAAACTTAGGGCCACGAAAACGTCCGTTCCGCAATCCAGTTTCTGAGATGAATAAAAGAAAGTGTCAGTCTTTTATGGGCAAACGTGGAGGCGGGATTCGGGAAGGGACCAAGGCCGTACCTTCACGACGCCGTACATCGTTTTCGCGGCGAAGAAACCGACGTAGGAAAGGACGCCCAGGTCCAGGAACGAAGTCGCGGTCGTGGCGGCCATGATTCCATAATCCAACCCGCCGTCCGCGCCGAGATCGCCGGCTTGCAGCTTTTGCAAAATCGGCAGCAGGATGATAAACGGCACCACGGCGAGGTCTTGGAAAAGCAACACCCCCAAGGACGCGGTGCCCAGCTTGGTGGTCATCATGCCTTTGTCGCTCATGAGTTGAAGCCCTAGGGCGCTGCTTGATAGGGTTAACCCGAAACCAACCACGATGGCTTCAAGGGGCGTGGTGATTTGTAACAACCCGTCCACGCCGATTCCGCTTTGCACTTTTTCTAAAACCGCCGTACCCAGCGCAGCGCCCGCGGGAAGTAAGGCGGCGGCGAACAGCGCGTTTGTTAGGATGACTTGGTTCAGCCCGAGGCCGAAGGCGTACTTCCCTAGGGCTTTTAATCTGGACACGCTCAGTTCCAAGCCCATTTCGAATAAAAGAAACTGGATCCCGAGTTCGCAAAACTGGTCGACTTCGCGGTTTTCGGAAAACAACCCTTCCTGGTTTAGCAGTAAGCCGACGCCAAGGAAACCTAGCACCGGGGACACGTTGAAAAAGCGACACAGCGGGGTCACGGTGACCACCGACAAAAGCAAAAGCGCGATGTCGATATCCACCGCGTTCACCACCTTGCTCCACTCGCTCTCCGAGATCCCGGCGCCTTGAATGGCGTCCAGGCGCGTCAACCCCACGGCGTCCCCGAAAACCTTCCCCGGTTCGATTAAACTCTCCACCACTCCGCCCGTGGGTAGCATTGTTAAATCGATACCGCCCTTACCAAGGCCCATCATGGATTGCGCGCCTCGCACGACCCCTCTGAATATCGAAAAGCCCTCCTCGCCCGACGCGAGCCTCGGGGACAGCGCGCTAAACGCCTGCGCGGTTTTTTCGCCATCCGCGACGGCGTCGAAACCGGCGGCGATGTCCGCGACGTGCGTGACTATTGTCGGGATCACCAACTCAACAGGCATCGAAGCGAAGTGCGTGATGAGGTCTGCGCTCGCGCGGAGGCGCGTTGATTTTGATTTGTTTTTTCGCAAACGGACGTGCCCACTGTGCACGTGCGTTTTCACCCACGCCGGGGACGAGGCCCGGGTGAAACCGCCGACGCGTGCTTTGATACCCAGCGGTCGCGCGCGACAGCACAAGCCATCCCGCGGGGCTAAACAACGCACACCACTCGATGCGAGCATGGCGTGCGATGACGCACACCACTGTGACGGACCCGAAGATTACCCGCGAGCGGATAACTACAACGGTGACGCACGATTGAATCGACGTTTCTTTTCCGTCCCCAGTTCGTCGCCCCTTCTCCCCAACGCGCCTTCCCGATGCAGACGCGTGAGCCAAACGCAGCGCTCCAGGCTATTACCCCCGCGCGATGCGAACACCGACCGGCCTGTTCGCGAAACGGCGACGCGGCACGGTTTGCCGACCCAGAGCGATCGAAAGGCCTTGCTGTCTTTTTCTGTTGCTTCGCTTCGGATGAGGCTGCAGATTTCGCGTCCGACTTGGCTTCTGTCGTTTCGACAATATTTTTAATGAGTCCACTCCGCCAGCCCTCTCTTGACTGCCAAGACGAGTCCCCGCTTCGCCACGCCGCGGCGACGGTCCCGCCACAGCGCGTTCGCGACAACTCGTCGTGGAAAACTCGCGCCGGCGCGCTCCGACATCGCGACCAGGCCCGGAGGTCTTGAGAAGGATTCGTCGTTTTTTTTGGATGCCTTTCGAAAAGGCACCAGTGCCTAAAAAAAGGTGCCCTGGGTTGCCAACTGCCAAGCATTTTGAAACGACTCCCATGCCCTGGTGTCAGAGGGTACGATGTCAAGACGTCTTCCATACAAACAGGAAACGTCTCTCTGTCTAGGACTACCCTCCCCTCCCTCCCCCCCCCCCCCCCCCCCCCCCCGCCCCTTTTCCTTGTTCGAGTAAAACTCGGAAAAGTCCAGCCTGAAGCGCAGGAAGCGCAAATCGACGTGCGTTTGCAGTGGGAGCAGGTTTAGAAACCCGTCTAACATCTTCGCGTAGTCATCCGCCACGGCGTCCAACTGCGTTTTCATTTCCAACACGAACTCCACGCTTAGTAAACCGTCACCGCCTGCTGCGTCTTCGCCGGGAACCGATCCCCAGGTGGTGCCCGCAGACGCAGACGCAGAGGCGCTCTCCAGTCTTTGCGTGACTCGCAGGCGCGCGAGCTGGCGTCGCATCGCCGCGTCTTTCGCGACATCGTACAAGCGGTCCGCGAACCCCCTGAAGCGCAAGATGCAGTCGAAGATCCCACCCAGGGTGTGGCTAAGGAGCTGCGATTTCGGACCCAACAAGGCTTTGCGCGTCACCGAGGCTAGGTACTTGTCATGCGCCTCCACGATGGCGTCTAAGTCTTGCGCGCTGGCCATTTCCTTCGTCAAACCGTCCCAGCTCCCCTCCAACACTTCGAACATCACGTAGTACTGCAGGTTGCTCACGAAGTGGTGCATCTCGCCCCTAAGGGTGTGGCAGCGGCGCATTTCCTGCGCTAACAGCGACCCGGCGTCCCCTGAAGCGCCGTCCCGTTCCAGACTGGCGGTCACCGCGGGTTTCATTGTTTGCCAGGTACCGTTCAGTGAGTGCTCCACGCGTTTCAACTGCCAAAGAAACGTGAAGATTCGCAAATACTTTGTCATGCTTTGCTCGGTGAACACCACGTCCAGCGGGGCGGAGACGGCGTAGCGCAAGGAAAACACGTCCCATCCGATTTCGTCCTTTCCCGTGGCTCTTTGTGTGGAGACTCGCAGCTTATCAAGAATGTAGGGGGGGTCGAACTGTGCGTTTGACGCGCGAATCGCGGTTTCTAAAGACCCAGTCAGGGTGTAAGCGGAAATACTCGAAGCGGGTTCGTTTAAATCCGTCCCGATCGCGTCCATCAAAACAGCGTGGAAGTCGCCTTTGATTGTAAAAAAAAGTGTCAGTCTTGTATAAGCAAACAGGGAGGTGGAATTTGGTGAAACGCGCAATACGTACCTTGGCCCAGCAGCAAAAAACGCTTCGCCGCGTTGAGGTGTTCGTGGAGCTTGTACTTCTCGAACAGGACTTTTTTCAAAACCTTGTCGATGCGCGTCTTCGCTTCTTTTACCAAAACGCCCAGGGCGGCTTGGTTGCCGTAAATCAAGCCCCCCGCGGTGTGACACGCCACCAAAATGGGCGCCTTTTCCTGGTGCCACGCTTGGTCATCCCCGCACCGTCTTCGCAAAAAGTTTATGCACTTCCCCGCTCGTAGCGCGTCGTGCGCCAACCCTAAATCGATAAAAGGAGGCAGCATTTCTAGGTCCACTTCGTACCCGAGTCGCCACAAGTTGTCCTCCTGAACCGTCCGGTCGTGCCGGATGAAAAACTCGTCTCTCGGGTCGTCCAGTTCGCCGGTCAATACCCATTGCTTCGTGAAGTTCAAAACAGGCACGCTCGCTTGCGTTAACAACCGCTCCACGACACACACCACCGCCGGGTCTCCGTGCTTGCCATGTTCGTGCAACGCCCGAAGTAACGCTCCGCCTTTTTTGTGTCGCGTGGCGTCCACCAAAACGGCCAGTAGTCTCAAGCGCCGTTGAGGCTCGGCGAGCCACACGCTTAGCCGGCGCAAACTCAGGTAACTCGACGAGGACGAATTCGAATTCGAATTCGACGAATCATTAGCCGCCGCCGCCGCCAACGCGCTCGCCATCGGGACCTGCGCCTGCGCCTCCAGCACCGCGATTAGGCGGTAGTACTCCGCCAGCTCCGCCCTGATTGCGGCGCGGAAGGCCTGGCGCGTGCTTCCCTGATCGCTACCGCGCGTGTCCAATTGTAAAGTTCCTTCAGGTGATTCATCAATGGAGGACTCGTCGCCGTTTAGCTCGCCGGCGTCACTCAAACTGGCGCGTATTCTTTTGAACAGCCAGCCGCACTCAGACAGTTGTTCCGTCAGCCGTCGTTGCCCGGGCGAGCAGTGCGTGTCTTCGTTCAAAACAAACGCGTCTTGTGTTCCACTGTATTTAATGAAAACGCCGTCGATGCCCTGGCATGCGAACAGCACGTCCCGAACCAGCGCTTGTTCGGCGGTTTCCAGGTTCGCCAAGGACTCAGCGGCGAGCTCTTTGTGCGCCAGCTGCCGGGCGCTAGGGTGTTCCACACCTAACGTCGACCCGTCACCAGCGGCGAGCCCTCGTGCCGTGTCAATGGAATCAGCCGCGTCCACCACGGACACGGCGTTCGCGCTCCGCGCTCGCGCCGCTTGCGTCGGCGTTCGCGGAGTGAGCGCCGGCAACCCGCCCGCCAAAGAGGACGCGCTCATTGGGTTCGCTAACATCGCCGCCGCGGCGGCATCTGGGCCACGTTCTGTGCCTCCCCCCCTTTTGCTTTCGCTGGACCCGGTTTCCGCGACCCGGAGCAGCGTGTGCAGCAGCGCCCATCGTTGGGTAAGCCCGGGCTGTTGCGCCAGCCTCGAATGTAACTCCGCAAACTCCACCCCTGCGGAGCTACCGGGTTTGCCTTGCCGTGAAAGACGCAAACGCACCGCATCCGCCACCGCGTTTTCATCAGGCTCCACAGATGCGTGTAAAGAACTCCCCACCACACGCAGGGCGTAGCGGAACACGCGATCCACGTCTTGTTCATCCACACGCACCGCGCCTTTTTTAGTCAACGTGGTGCGCACCAGCCTGCGAACAAGCGCTGAGGTGTTGCCTTCGTCGCGTTGGTCAGCGGAGGTCGACCCGCCTATGGTCGCCATGGCGTGCAACACGAACCACGAAGAAACGCGCCAGACACGACCGCACGGTGCGACGCCGTGGCCGCGAGGCGAGGCAGGGTGTGGGTGTCGAATGGATGGCCGATGCAAACAACCTTTTTGAAATTTATTTCGAAATGGACCGAAACGTTTTTCGCTTTTGGCAGTGAAATGATGATGAGGAGTGCAATCGAATGGAAGCCATGCTTCAACACAGCACGTCTGCGCTCAAACAAATCTATGTGTAAAATCAAAACAATCTTTCACGTGCCTCTCTGCCTGTTTGTCTACACTCAAACTAACCCTCCACCACCACTCAAAGCGTTCCACTCGGAACTCGTTAAGAACTCGTTGCGAATTCATTCCGAACTCGCTCAGAACTTCCCCTCGATCGTTCGTCCGAAGATCCAACTGAAGGATTCGCGCACCGCGACTTTCTTGGCGCTTTTCCTGGCGCCGAACTCGGCGAGCTTACGATAAACAAAATAAAGTGTCAGTGTTGTATGGGCAAACAGGGAGGCGGGATTTGGAGTTGGGAAATACGTACCTTCCTGATCCTCGCCGGTTGCTTCATCAGGAACTCCTGCGCCTCCGCCGCTTCCCCGGATTCGCACTTCACGTCGGCGATGGACCACCGCTTGATGAGGTGCTCCATGATGGACGCGTAGTCGTTCGCGGTGTACGTGCCGGTGCTGTCCGCGACGGTGGCGAAGTCGCTGAAAAGATCACGGCCCGTCCTTTGCTTGTGCGACCCGTCGTCCATGAGGTGCGCGGGCATCACGATCTGCTTGCGCATCATGTCCGCGAATGCCAAAACCGCGCCGTCCTGGTCGCGTTTCATGACCTCGTCGATGATCCTCTGGTACGCGATTTCGTGCCGCCCCTCATCCGCCGCGATTAACCCGCAAATCGTGGAGAGTTGTTGGTCGCCATGTTCCTTCGCGAACCGCGCCGTGTTTCCGTGCGAAATCTTCGTGGCTCTCTCTTGGAACGAGGTGTACACGAACCCAAGGTACGGGTTGTTCTCAGTTTTCGGGTTCATACCAGCTCCTACTAGGTTCTGAATCGTCGTCTCCACCGGTTTCATCGCGACCCGACCGGTGAGCCAAAGGTACTTTGGAGTTTTAAAGAAAAGTGTCAGTCATGTATGGGCAAACAGTCGGAGGGATTTGGGAAATGCAATTACGTACCTTGTTCATCAAATCCCCATGGCGGTTTTCCTCGGCGGTCCACTTGCGCGTCCACTTGGCCCAGGCGCTTGAATCAGCGCCGGTCTTGTCCTTCGTGCCCTCCAGGGTGTTGAGCATGTTCATGTACGTCGGCAGGGCTTCTTCGGTGATCATGTCGCCGATTAAAACCACGAGGTGGTCGTCCGGGATGTTCGCGCCGCGCTTCTGGATCTCCCGCACCTGGTCCAGAAAATCAGGGCTCTCCGGATCAGGTAAATGATCCTGGGGCTGCCAGTTCGTGTCCGTGGGCTTGAGGAGCTTCAGGAGCTGTTGGGGTGGCAGAGTTTTGGTGGGGGAGGTGTGTAGTGGTTAGTGTGTGTCGCTCAGGCTGTCGCAACGTGAATCAGATGGTCGACGAAAGACAAGACTCGGGAGCGAGTTTCTCAGATTCACTTACGCCCAGGGTTGCCCCGTGGGTCATTTGGGGAGCTACTCGGCGTGTGTTTGGGGGTGTGCGCGTGCACCCCCATGGCAAAGCAGTCAGCACGTACCTCGGTCTCCGCGAAGTGCTCCATGTCCATGATCACCTCCCTGCGGTGCGCGGTGAGGCCGGCCATCTTGGACGCGGCGTCGCCTTCCACGATGATCGTGGGCCCGGGCGAGTTCAACCCGACCGCCGATGGGGTCCACAGCTTGGACGCATGGCGCGCGGGCTTGGCCGCGTTGCCGGCCTTGTTGTTCGGGCGCGTGGCGGACGCGAACACGACGCTCTTGGCGACGCAAGTGGCCATCTTCAGGAAGTGAAGACGAAGACGGCGGCGTGTGCGCGTGTCAGTATGCGAAGCCCGCGAGGCGTCCAAGGGGCACAAGGGTGACGTGGAAGCGAAGGAGAGCCTCTCAAATTTTTGGCACGGTCCAATGAGTTACATAGACGGTCGATCATGACGGACACGTGTGTATTTATTTCAAGAAAACGAGCCTCGCGCGGTCTTTGTCGCTCGGTCGTTTTTCCTCGTTCCGTCAAAAAACGGCTTTACCTACTTCCCGTCCATGGGCGCGGGCGCGGGCGCTTCCGCGCTTGTGTCAACAAGGTTAAACGCGGTTTCGAAGCGCGCAGTAACCGCGTCGAAGTCGCACCCGATCATCGCCCCCAAGGTTTCCTGGGGAATCACCGCGGTGACTTCTTCGCTCAGTGCAAAGGGCGCCACGCAGTCGGCGACGTACTCGGGCGGGGGCGGTTCGGTGAACTGCGAAAGGTCGATTCGTTCGCCGACGTAGCTCACTACGGCGCCGATGCACCCGAGCTCCAGATCGCACGCCATCATCGGATCGGTGCACGGCCCCGCCAGAACGGCAACATTGTCCAGGGGAATTGTGGGGCACGCGGGGAGCGCCGGGGCCCCTTCCGCCGCGGACGCCAGAGACGCGAAGTACAAAACGCCCGCGGTCGCGGCAAGCGCGGATGCGGCGAAACGAGGCATACTGGACGGGAAGTGTGGGGGTGTGGAGGGCGAGGGATCGGTGTGTGTGGTCGATGTGCTTAACAGGTACACGGCAGCGTGTACGCGCGGAACGAAGTGGCCAACGAAGTTCGTGGGAACGTCTTGAAAGGGAGAACGGAGGAAAGGAAAACAAATTATTTCCGAGGCTGGGACGTCCTTGGTGTGTTTCTTTTGGAAACACCAAGAAGGAACTACGGACCTATCTATTCTATCATAAACGCCTTTACGTGTCCCTCGCGCGTTCCCTAGCTGCACTAGTCACCACGCCTCAGAACCTGATTTCGTCAAACACGTCGTTTCGCGAATCGTCCAGCACCGGCGCGAGTTGCGCACACGCGAAACGCATGCTTTTCGAGGCGAGCGCTTTCTTCAACTCGCGAATCGTCGCCAAGTGCCGCGTGGGTTTCTTTTGAAACGTGACTAAAAACGCGTGCAGACCGAGAAAACGAACGTGTTGCTTTCCAATTACCTGGCGGTTCGCCCGCCCGCGACCGCCGGTCACGGACCGCTGCATGTACGAAATGCCAGTCTCAATTGCGCTTAGCATGGTTCGCGAAGAAAGGGATGTTTTGTTTTTGCTTTTTTCACCGCCTCCTTTTTCCCACTCGATGTTTTTCGGTTCTTTCTTCCCGCCCGTCGCCCCGCCCCCCCCGCTCGCCACCACGAAGCAGTGCGTCTTCACCGCGGCGAGGCAGAAGTTCTGGAACACGTTCAAACGAGTCGTGAGTTGGCTGTTCACGGTGTGGTCGTACAAAATGAAAACGCTCTTCGGCCGCAGGTAATACACGACGCGGCGGCCTGCGATTTGGAACGAAAAAGGTCAGTCTTCTTGAGTCTCTCGAGCGTTGGTGTACTGCGTTGGGCGATTTGTACAGCGGGAAAACCGTGGTGTACGCGCGGACAATCGGCAAACAGTGCGTATGTGATGCGTATAGTAGTTGCCAGTACGCCAGTAAATGTTACGGTCGTAGCGCACAACACTACACGCATCACAAGTAGTGCGTTCAAACAGTCACGCACGGCGCGGTAAACGGTGTGTCGGGATTTGGGATTTGGGAAAGCCCCTCCGGCCGGCCGTACCCAGGTCTCTAAACGGATGTCCAACCGCGCTTCCGGCGCCCGCCCTGCCTGACGTGGTGACCGCTTCCCTGACGAAGTCCCCCGCGTACCGCGTGAAGTCCGCAGTGACCTCCAGGTTGACGCAATCCAAAAGCAAACCGCACCAGGGAACGGTTTTGTTTTTGACACCGATTTGTTTTTTTGCGTTCGTGTTTGTTTTCGCGCAATTCTGGAAAGCACCTCCGCCCCCCGCAAGCGGATCGAAGCTCAGTTTTGTTTTCGCCGGGTTCAACAAACAACCGTACGCCGCGAACGCGTCGGTGGCAAGCTGCAGAAACGCAGTCGCCTCAGGTTGCGAGGTGGAACAAAACAACAAATCGTCCGTCCAGCGACACAACACGTTTTTGTTTTTGGGCGTGTCGTTTTTCCCCCCCCCGGCCAAATTCCGTTCGTCGTTTCCCGCCCCCACTTTTGGCACAAGCCCGTGGTGTCGCTCCAGGTGCGCGTAGAACACGGCGCACAGAAGCGTGGATAAAACGCTCCCTTGAGGAATGCCCACTTTCTGCAACAAATAAACCCCCCCGCTGCGCACCACGTTCCGCCTCAAGTGTTCCCTTAGAAGTTCCAACACCCGCGTCGCGTGTACCCTCGACGGCGACGCCTGGTCGATCGCCACGCCGGACGACGAAACGTGGCGGTTTGGGTTTGTTTTGTGAAGCGCTCTGGTACCGGTACGCGCCGCCGTCTCGTCACCTTCGTTACGTAACGTAGTGACTCTAGAAGAGACACCTCCATCCACCTCGTTATAAGCACTCTTCACTCTTGTTGCTTCCCTTTGAGTTTTCGTGCGAAACCCCCCCACCACCCCCCCCGTCACCCGCGTCACCCGCCGCACGTCGTATTCGGTCGCCGCGACCAACTCGGTGGCGATTTTTTCAAGCGCAACAAGCGGTATTGAATCAAACGCGCCCTTCACGTCGCACGCCACGATGCACGGGCGCTCGACGCACGGCGCGGGGCCGGCGACGACGTTTGGCGTTACGGCTGACGTTTGTGTTTGGCCGTTTGTAGGCCCGGTTGGCGTTACGGGCGTTACGTTACTTGTTGGAGTCGGCGCGGTACCAGTCGCGCTTTTTCCCGCTACCGTCGCGTCATTCGTCAACAAACCCAAACCCCGTTGCCGCCTTCGGAATTGTCGTATGAACGGCCCCAACCGCGCGAGTACCTCGCCGTAGTTCGCCACGTTCGCCCCCATCATTGACGGGTCCAACAAGGTTTCGCAACGCAAAACGTCAAACACGGTCTGAAGCCCCGCGTTGACTGGTTTGAAGGACAAAGCGGTGGCGCGCTTTGGTTGGGAAGGAAAAAGGTCAGTCGGCGAGTCGGCGAGGCGAGTGCGGGTTTGTTTTCCGGAAAATTGCCAGTACCGAGTCACGTCACCACAGGGCCCGCCAGGAAACATTCCCACCACAGGGTCCGCCAGGAAACGTTACCCGTGGAAAGGCCCCGTTACCGGTGCGAAGTACTTCCTTTGAACGAAACGGGTGTGGACGTCACGAACGGGGCGGTGAACAGGGAGGCGGGATTTGGGAAAGCCCCGTCCGGCCGTACCTTTGGCGTTTTCTTTTGGCCGGCGGCGGCGTCTCGCGCGAAAAAACACGCAACCGCCGGTCTATCGAGAAATAAAAGAAAGTGTCAGTATTTTGTAATGTGTATATGAGTAAACAGTCGGGCGTAATCGGACCGAACAGTGTGCCTGGATTTTGGAAAGGCCCAAGGCCGTACCTTCCCAGCATCGCCACGGGGCGCACGCCGGTGGCTTTTGGCAACAGCCTTAGGCGCGAGAACCCGAGCAAGTGCCTTTGCAGCAACAGGCGCGCTTTTCGCTTGGGGAGCCGGCGGTAACTCGCGGTGGCGGTGGACGCCGCGGCGCTCGGGTCGATAAAGGCGTATCCCGCCCGGGATTGTGCTCGTGGATCGTGTTCAAAATCCGCGTCGTCGCCGTTTGCGGTGTTTGTCCTCGCGCCAGACGGCCGGAGGACAAGCGGGGGCACCGTGGCCCTTCTTGTTTCGTGTGTGTGGTCCTCGGTCATTGTCTGCAGGTGCGCCGCGGTTAGCCTGGCCCAAACACCTTTGCGGTAGTAAAAAACCCGAAGCCGGTGCGTTTCCGTTTCGGTGACGTAAAAGTGCGCGCGCAGAACCGGGACGCAGATTTTCGCCACAACGAAAAGAAGCCACCGCCGTAACAGAACGGCGCGCTTGATGTCCGCGGTGTTTGGGCCGCCGCAGGTTGTTTTCTTGTGGTTTTGTGGGGTTAAGAGAGTACCCTTCTCTTGCGAATTTCTCTTTCCAGTGTTCTTCTCTTCGTGAATACCCTCCGTACTCGTCTGTTTGTAGTTTCTGTTTCTAGCGCTCTTCTTCTCCCCGTACTCCCCCGGCACCCCGAAAAGCCACGGGAACTCTTTAAGCGGTACCCCCCGCGTAGCTTCATGTAGGGTGCACTTTTCGAACCTTCTAAGCGCGACGAGCCGCGAGATGAAACCCCGAATCGAGGCCCGGCTTTTCCGACCGCCCAGCATCTCCCGCGGCGCGATTCGGGTAAGGACCGCCCACAGAAAGTCCGCCACGCGTTTTGGGGGCGTGAAGGACCCGAGGAGGGACTTTTGGTTACCTTCGGTTTGGTTTTGGTTCGCGGTAAGATTCGACTCATCAAGTGTGTCGTTTTGCGCGTCCAGGGTTGCGGTTTCCGCGATCTCAGACACGGTCTCCGCGATCGCCGAACCTACATCGTCCTCGCCGAAGTCAATCGCGTCCGTGTCCGAGTACGTTTGCGCGTCGTCGTCGGCGGTGAGGTCCACGCGGGCGTTGTCTGCTTTTTCCAAATCAGTCGGATCTGCTTTTTCCAGGTCCTCCGTTGCGTCGAACGAGTCTTCCATGAAATCGTTCTCAATTGACATTGCCGTGTCCCCAGGTACCTCCCTCGCCGTGTCAACTACCGCCCGGCCACCCCCCCCCACTCCGCGCGGCATCGGGCAGTGCAAGTCGAGCAGCGCGCCGTACGGGCACTTGGCGTCTTTTTTTGGAAAAGATATGGGTCAGTCCATTTGTTGGGCGTGTGTTGCACGTGTATTGGACGATGTGTGGACAACAGGGAGGGGTAATCGGTATGTGTATTGCACGATGTGTGGACAACATGGAGGGGTAATCGGTATGTGTATTGCACGATGGCTTGGTCAACAGTCACCGGCCATCGGGCCTCCACAGTCACCAGCGTTAGAGGTAAAACAGTGTGCCGCCTGATTTGGGAAAGCCCCAACACGTACGCTTGCGAAGCATGCGCTGCAGTAATGGAAGCAGGGCTTGTCTGTGTTTCAAAGGAATTCGGCGAACGTCTCGCGGTTTGAAAACGGCGCCGTCGGTTCCGGAATGTGACGCGTTTTTGTGGCCGTCGGTTCGCGAAGCGCGCGACGCGGCGTGCGTCTTCGTGGTACTCAACCCGGTCATCGCGGGTACGAAAATGTCACCGTAAAGCCGTCGCGCCGCTCGCGCGCCAACCCCGCAGCAGTTCAACACGTGCGCTCTTGGTAATCCGGGCAACTTTGTGAAACTGGTTTTGTGTGAAAACGAACTGGCGTCGAAGGAAAGCGCGCCTGGTTTGGGTTCATTCTTTGGAGTTTTAAGAAAAGTGTCAGGATTGTATGGTCAAACAGTCTTTGGATTTGGGAAATACAAGTACTTTACCTTCTCGCCGGCCGCGGCGACGCGAGACGACGCGAGGCGAGCGCGCCGCGCTTCCGCACGTAACGAAGCCTCCAACGCGATTCTTCGCGCGTTTGATTGACCGTGCGTGGTGTTGGCGTTGTCGTGCGCCATGCCGTCAACCCAAGTGCCAACCGGGAGATCAACACACTCCGCATCCGCGGCAAGACCCAGGCGTTCCCACCCTGCGCGCGAGTCGGAGTCGGAATCGCCTCCGGCTTGCGGGTTTCCGTCTTCGTGAGTCGTTTCTTCTCCAGTCGGTCGTGAGTCCGCTCCGTGAAACGCGGCCGATAACCGCGCCCGACCCAACGTTTGCGACACGACAACGTCCTGCCCGTCCGTTTGGCTCGCGTTCGGGGTTTCGGGAATGCAATCGGTTGACGGTTCACCCGTATGCGGAACACCGTCACCTGGAGTTTCTAACGAGCGCGCCTTGGCGGCGGCGCGCCGGCGCCAGCTGCTTTGCCGCGGCGGTTTTCCTACCGTCGCGCGCGCCGCCGTTCCCGTTCCAAACGTCGCGCACACAGGCACGGGCGCGCCTCGAGCTGAACCATCACCTTCAGTAACAGCGCCTATTGATTCCGAGACGATCCCAACATCAGGCAGACCATCGTCAAACGCGTTGCGTTCGTTCGGTGTTCCGTTCATTCCCGGTACTCCGCTTTCGTCCGCGTTTGGAGTCGTCGTCTCAGCGTCCACTGGGTCACCAACACCCGCCCGCGCCCTCCGCACGCGCATGAACGGGTTCGCGGTCATCACCCCCAACACGAACCCGCTCGCGCGCTGTAACATCTTAGCAGCCGCGGAACCGGGTGGTGTTGTTGCTGGAGTTGTTTGGGTTTCATTTGGAGTCGTTTCGTCAGGTTCGCGGCGTTCGCAGTCCGGGTTTTTATCTCTCGTTTGAGGTCGTCCGTTTCCGTTTCCGTTTCCCCGTCCCCGTCCGCCCGTCTCGCCGCGTCCGCCCCGGCCTCCTCTCGTCTCGCCTCTGCCGCCCCTACCTCCGCTCGTATCAGGGATACCCAACGACACAACCCTCCCCCGACCCCCCCGACCCACCTGTTTCGCCGCCTTCGCCGCCTGCGCCATTCGTCCCTGCGCCGCGAAACTCACAGGCGCGCCGCACAGCTGGAGGTACCCGCCGTGGTTGTGACGGTTGTTTTTAGATTGAGTTGCAATTTTGAATCCTCCGATTTGCGCACACGACGCGGGCATAAAAACCGAGGCGTGCGTCAGGAGGTGAAGCGTGATTGCGTCCCCGGCTCTTGAGTTGAAAACGCCCCAGGTCTGGGGATCGCGAAGCACAGTAAGTTGCTGAGAAGCGTGCACGATATCCACGTCATTTACGACAAGAAAAGTGGGTCCAACATTTTTGGTGCCGTTGTTTGCGCCGCCGGTTGCGGTTGAATGCCCATTGTTGGCACCCAAAAAAGGCGTGGAAGAGTTTCGTTTTCCATCTCGCCGCCGCGCGCCGTTGCAAAGCACGTTGGACGGCGACGGTTGCGTTCGAAAGTGCCGAGACAGGGCTCTGGAAATTACATCGTCCATGTCGCATTCACAATTAGTGGTTGTGTCTTTGGGAAGCTTGGGTGATCGGTCCTTTACCGCCATGCACGCGCGTCGCAAAAAATCTGAATACACATCGGAGTCTGTTTCGAGAGGGCATCGCAACACGGGCACCTCGAGCCCACCAAGCACGCACAAATCTCGCACCGCCCTTTCCAGGGAAACCACCTTGGTGTACGCCCCGCGAAGCACCGCTGGGATCTTTGGGGGTTTCGGTTTCGGTTTGGGTGGTTTGTTGGGTGGCATTGGCTTGTCGTTGTGCAGAGTAGACATCACGCACGGCCGCGATCGCAATTCGTCGTTGGATCCGAGACGAATTCAATCAAAATCAATCTAACTCTAACGTCGAGTCAACCTGTTGAAACACATCCACGTCTCCGTCACGGCGAAAGCATCGATGCCGTGTCTCGTGCCACGTCGCCAGTCGTGTCGTCAGTCGTGTGGGCACCGCGGAGTGAGGCGTGTGCTGCAGACCTGCACTTGAAGACAACAAAAACAGATGAGTTTCTCGGGGTGCCAAGAACCCTCTTTCGGGCGCGTTTTCAGTTTTGGTTTTTCGGTCATTCGGGCACGCGCGGCGATGAGGCTGGTTCTCGGCGCCTTGGGCGCCTTCGGCGCCGCAGCTACCGTGGTCACGGGTACGGCGGTCGGGTACGGTACTATGTTGGGGGCTACCTCAACGCCTTGCCAGTGCCCGAGCCACGAGCGTCGCGGCTCCTCAACTGCTGCGACGACGTCAAGTGCACCGCAGGTCGCCGAGGCAACGCGACGCGGCGCGTACGACCGGTTAGCAAAGTCCTTCGACGATCAAATCGAGTGGCACGAACTCGTGACCGGAATCAAACTCATGCGGTGGTGGATGCTACGCAACGCAAGTGGCGACGTCCTGGAAGTCGCGGCAGGGTAAGGAACACGCGTCGTCGCGAACGGCATCGTTGGTACATTTCGGTGAGCCCGATTGTTTTTTCGTTTTTCGCGGAATTTCTTTTTCGGTCGAGTTTCGTTTTCCAAGTCTTCGTCGCGCTTTCGTCGTCCGCGCGACGCTGACGTATCCCTTCTGAACTAAAAAAAAAAAAAACACAGCACCGGCCGCAACCTGAATTACTATCCTCCCGGCGTGCGCCTCACCGCGACGGATTGCTCAGAGAAAATGATCGAGGTGTTTAAAGAAAAAGCAATCGCGGCGAAGTACGTCGAGGTTTCGAAGGTTTCGAATTCGTTTCGACTCGAAAACGAAAACTCGCCAAACCCAAACCCACCGCTTGCGAAATACCTCGCCGCCGCGACCGTGACGGATGTCGCGCAGTCGCCGTGGCGATCCAACCAGTTTGACGTGGTGGTTGACACCTTCGGTTTGTGTTCGTTCGAAGACCCGGTCGCGGCGTTGAGGGAGATGAAACGGGTGTGCCGGAAGGCGTCTGACGGGAAGCACGGAAAAACGCACACGAAATCGAATGGAAAATCGGATTCTAAAAATGACGAAACCGATGTTAAAAAAAAAGGTGGCCGTATTTTTTTATTAGAGCACGGCCGAAGCGACTGGGTTTGGCTTTCCAACATCCTGGACAGGTACGCGTCCGCGCACGCCTCCCAGTGGGGGTGTTACTGGAACCGCGATATCGAGAAAATCGTGCGCGACGCGGGGCTCACGATTGTGGTGACGAAAAGGTTTCACTTCGGCACCACGTACTTCATAATCGCCACGCCGGAGTGAGGACCCTGTGGTGCGGAGGGACGCGTGAGGGTAGGTTGCGGATGATGCTAGGTAGTGTGGCAGTAGGTATTGTGCTAGTGTGTGGTGCTCGTAACGTGTGCACGTGTGCGCAGTCTACACATATCCATCATATTATTACGTGCGCTTTCAACTCGAATACCACCGGGCGTTTCGGTGACTTCACAGCACCATCCCCACGAACCAGTACGGCATCACCGTGACGATGTAGAAGTAAACCGATATTCCGGTGAACATGTACGAGTCGAAGCGGTCTAAAAACCCGCCGTGGCCGGGGATGATGTCCCCGCTGTCTTTCATTCCCGCGTTCCGTTTCATGACTGATTCCATCAAGTCGCCCGCGACGGACGCGAAAAACACCAGGGCGCCCAACACCAACGTCTGAATCACACCCGCGTGCCACCCGAACAGCTGCCGCAACATAAACGCGGTGAGCGTGGTACACAGCAAACCCCCGAGCGCGCCCTCTACGGTTTTGTTTGGTGAGATTTTGATCATCTGCGTCTTACCGAACGTCTTGCCAAACGCGTACGCCCCGACGTCGCTTGCGATGATGCACGACACGGTGATGACGGTGACGATCAACCCGGTTGTCCACGCTTCCGGCCCTCCAAGAATTTGCGGCCACCCCTCAACGAACTTCGACCCACTCGCCTGCGCGGCGATGTTCCGTAAGGCCTGGTTGCTGTAGGTTAGGGCACGCAGTTTCACCCAGAACGCGGGGAGCGCGCCGCAGTACACAATACCGAAAAGCGCCGCGGTGTATTGCGAAAAGTGGGGTTCGTCTTGTTTCGTGGTTAACAGAAAGGCGACCAGCCCGAAGGACGCCAGCGTGGTCATCACCACCGCGCTTGTTTTCGCGCCGCACGCCTGCGCCACGAGCGCGAAACTGGTGCACACGGCGACGCTCACGTCGCACGCCCATTTCGGAGGCGGGTGCGGTAGCTCGGAGGTCATGTTTGGGACCATGGTGAAATATTCCTTGGCGGATAAATAACTCGCCCCCGCCATCCAAACCGCCCAGACCCACCCGCCAGAGCACGTCACGAACAACCCCAGCGCGCTTAAAATCAGCGCGCTTACTACCCGGGTCTGGAGCTTGCCTTTGTTTATCACCGGCACCACCACGGTTGGGGCGGCGCGGGCGGCGGTCTGTGATTAGTATTATAAAAAGGGAGTGGGACGGTGGGGTTAGCGGATCAGCCGTTAGTAGAGGTTCGTCGGCGCTTACTTATCGTACGGCGTAGGGTCTAAAGTCGGCAGACGGGTGTCTTCCGAGTGACTAGGTCGGGAGACAACTAGACACCAGAGACAACTAGACGCGTCGCCGCGCTCAAAAACTCGGGATTTTTCAAGAAAAAGGAACGTCTCTTCCTAGTCAGCGTTATCGGAACACAGGAGGCTCTGTGTCCTTGAGGGTAGGGCTGTGTGTGTTGATCGCGTAATCGCGTAATCGTAGAGTGTTTGGTGCTTACCTCTCCGGACGCATCAGCGGCGGCGTGTAGACGCTGTGCGTCTCCGCGGTGTGTGTTCGTGGGCGTGTACGTCGCGGTTCGCGCGGCGGGTGCGCCGATCATCATTTCTGCCGCGCTTCCGACATTCGTTCGTAACGCGACTCGCGCACAACGCGTGTATGTTTTGAACAAGGGCGTTGACACCCGGGCCACGCACACTCGCACACGCGTTGATGCCGTTCCCGCAACACCACCGAAGCGCCAGCCCGTGCGTACTCTCGACTCAGCGCGCGGCGCGCGAGGCACCGCGAGCGCGTGCGACACGGCCGCCATGGTTTTTTGTTATCGGTGCGGTGCGATTTGTTCGGTACGGACGCGTCCGAACACGAGTCGTTGATTCGTTTCGCTCTAGCGCGGACGCGCGCGATGTGGCGCTTCTAGGCGTGGAGAACGCCGCAGAAGCGTTCGAGAAACCGTCGGTTTCGGACGCCGCGCAGTCCTTCTCTGACCTTCCAACCACCAGACCTAACGAAGTTCTCGTTCCATCGATCGGTACGCGGATTTTTCGTGATTCGGAACAGAAAAAAAAACAAGCGCGAAACGTGTTCTTGTTTTTGCTCCCGTGCGTTGGCTACGCGCGGACACCCGGTCGCTCCCGACGCGCGCGGCGAGGCAGAACGGGGCTCGCCGGCGTGCGAGTGACGCGTCCGGGGTGTTCCACGTTTTCCCCGCTGGAAGGGTTGCGGAAAGCGGGGTTGGATTAGCATCGAGACGCGAGTAACCCGGGGAAGGGAGGCGCGTTCGAAATCAGGAAACGCGCATCGCGCTCGCGCTTCGCGTGTTGAGAAAAAAACCGCGCGCCGATGCAGCAGGGAAACGGCGCGGGTTCGCCATCGCAGATGGGAATGATGCACACCGACACTGGGGGGAATAGCCGGTGGAAGACGTGGCAATCGGACAACGACATCCCGTCGCGAAAGATTTTGATTCAGCACATGTACGTACCCGCGTACGCGCGGTCCCATCGCCGCACCAACCCTAACGCAAGCCAAGCTTTTCGCGGCAGTGGGTGTTTTTTTTCCGTCGCGATTTCAGCGAACACGCGCGATCGTGCTCGCCGGGTACCGCGCCGTGCGCACTCAATACTGACCGGAATCCCCCACCGAAACGCGCAGCTTACGGTTGTTCCAGCAAAGGAAACCCACGGAAACCAAGGAATGGCAACAGAAGCTCCCCGACTTCGTGCTGCGGCTTGAAGAGGCGGTGTACCGCGGCGCGAGGACCAAGGTACGTTTTTCCTTTTGCGTACAGGTCAACTTGACCGGTTTTCTAAAAAAACGCCGGTCGTTTTCAAAGCGGCGGTTCATCGCGAGCGGAGGGCTGTCGCTCCGCGAAAAACGCGGTGTTTCGATTGTCGGACGGAACCGCGGCGGGGCCATGCCTGGCCTTGGCGATCACCCAAGTCGCGAAACGCGGTTGTTGCACAACCCGCGGTACAAAACGACGCCGTCGCCGGATCGTGCTTCACACACGCGAACACACCACCCCGCGCGTTGCACCGAGACAACAAGAACTTGGAAATGTCACCGAAAACCTGCACTGCAGCCGATGCAGTCATTTCTACATCAGTCCATAGACAAGACATTGCTCACGCTAACCCCCTGCTTTCCAAAAAAAAAATCCCAAACACACAGGAGGAGTACTGCAACGAAGCTACCTTGGAGGCGCGATTGCAAGCCGTGGCGCGGATCATGGTGGCGCGGCCGAAAAGCGGCGGGCCGGTGCACGGCGCGCCGAGCGCGAACGCGAACGCGAACGCGAACGGTCTGTCCGTGTCGGGCGGCGGCGCGCCGGTTGCGTCGAGGAACGTTAACAACGACGTTTCGTTGAATCGCGATGCGAACGGCCAGGGTCATGCGGGGAGGGGAAACTACACTGGACCGCAGTACCCGGGAAGCAACCAGCCGCCTGGAGGAGGCCAGCGTCAGAGCGGCGCGCACAACACCGGGAGCGGCGGACACGAGGGACACGCGTTGGACGTGAAGAGCGACCCGATTGGGATGGGATTGTCGGGTGGGTCTGGCAGAGGCGGGGGCGGGACCATGATGATGAGCAACGGCGCGCCTGTTATTCGCGGCGCGGCGGCGGCGCAGCAGTCGGGGGGGTACATGGGGTCGCAGCAAGTCACGATGAAGGCCGGTGGCGGTAACTCGCAATCGCAACAACAGCAGCAGCACATGATGATGCAGCAGCAGCAGCAGCAGCAGCAGCAGCAGCGTCAAATGCAGCAGTCCATGCAGCAGTCCCTGAACGACGCGCAAGACGCGGCGCGTGGGAAGGGCAAAAAAATGACCGCGGTGCAGCTCAAAGCCGCGCAGGCGCAGCAGCAGAAGCAGCAGATGGCGCTGCTGAAGCAGCAGCAGCAGATGCAGCAGCAACAGCGAGGCGCGGGCGGCGCGAGCGGGAGCGGGATGGATCCTCAGAAACAGCCGCAGCTCAAGATGCCGCCGGGGTACGCGAACATGACGCCGGCGCAGCAGCAGCAGGTGCAGCAAAAAATGCTCCAGCAAAGGGCAGCCGCGATGGCGCAGCACCAGCGGCAAGGCGGCGGCGGCGGCGCGCCGATGGGACACCCGGGGGGCGCGGCTCAGGGCGGTATGCCCGGGCAGGGCCAGGGGCACGAGCAAAGCACGCCGAACGGCATGACCGAGGAGCACATTAAGAAGGCGTACATTGTGAAGCAGCAGCGGTGGTTACTGTTTCTGCGGCACGCCAGTAAGTGCCAGGCCGCGGAGGGCGCGTGTCAGTACACCCCGCACTGCCACGTCGCCAAGTCGCTGTGGGAGCACGTTTTGAAGTGCGTCAACCCGACGTGCCAGTACCCGCGGTGCTTGGCGAGCCGCGAGCTGTTGAAGCACCACCAAAACTGCAAGGACGCGCGGTGCCCGGTGTGCGGCCCCGTGCGAAGCGCCATGCTGAAACAAAGGTCGCAGGTGCTGATGCAGCAGCAGCAGATGGGGGGGGGGACGGGGCAGGGCCCCGCGAAAAAGCAACGCACGGACGGGCCCGGGCCGGGCGGTACCGCGCATCCGGGCGCCCCGGTGCCGAGCGCGATTCGCGGAAGCGTCGGGCAAAAGCGACCTGGAGGGGAAGGTACTTCTCTTTTGGAGTGCTTTTCCCCGGACGAGGTGCGGACGCACTTGGCGACCCTGCGCTTGACGGAAAACAACCCGCTCACGAAAGGCCAGCCCATGAGCGCGCGGCGGCGGGACGCGGAGGCGGAAAGGGCGATCGCGGGCGCCACGGAACAGGCGTGCCGCGCGTGCGGGGTGGAGCGGTTAACCTTCGAACCCCCTCCGCTTTACTGCTACTCGTGCGTGGGGCGAATAAAACGCGGGCAGGTGTATTACCACATCCCCGCGCACGTCACGGGCGGGGAAGCGCGGAAAGACGCGTGGTGCAACACTTGTTACAACGCAATCAACGGCCACATCGAGGTGGAGGGTACCAAGTACGGGAAGAACCAGCTGGCGAAGAAGAAAAACGACGACGACTTGGAAGAGCCGTGGGTGCAGTGCGATTACTGCAACGACTGGTACCACCAGATTTGCGTTCTTTTCAACGGACGACGGAACGAGGGCGGCGAAGGTACGTGTGTAAGGCTTTCCCAAATCAGGCGGCACGCTGTTTTATCTCTAACGCTGGTGACTGTTGTCCATACATCGCCCAATACAAGGCCCTGACACTTTGTTTTACCTATCGCAAGCGCCGTTCACGTGTCCGTCGTGCATCTTGTCGCAGCTCGCGAAACAGGAACGCGCGCCCACCACGCAGCGCCCGTCGTCGCAGCTCCCCGCCAGCGTTTTGCCCCAAACCCGGCTGTCGTATTTCCTGGAAGAGCGGTTACGAAAAGTGATGAGCGCCGAGAGGGACGAACGCGCGCGGTCCTCTGGTCTCCCCCTCGACGAAGTCCCAGGCGCGGAGGGCCTCACCATACGAGTGGTGTCGTCCGTGGAGAAGAAACTGGAAACGAAAACGAGTTTCATGAAAGCCTTCGGCGAGCAAAACTACCCCGCTTCGTTTCCGTACCGGTCGAAAGTTTTACTGCTGTTCCAGAAAATCGAAGGCGTCGACGTTTGTCTGCTAGGCATCTACGTCCAGGAGTATGGAAGCGACTGCCCCGCCCCGAACAACCGGCGCGTGTACCTCTCCTACCTGGACTCCGTGAAGTACTTCCGCCCGTCTGGCGTGTTGGTCGCCGCGGAGGGCGGCGGCGCGCTGCGCACGTACTGCTACCACCAAATCCTCATCGGCTACCTGCAGTACGTAAAGCAACGGGGTTTTACTTCGTGTTTCATCTGGGCGTGTCCGCCGTTCCAAGGCGAGGACTACATTTTGTACTGCCACCCCAAGGAACAGAAAACCCCGAAAAGCGAAAAACTGAGAGAGTGGTACCTGAAGATGCTGCGACAGGCGCAGAAAGAAGGCATCGTGCTTTCCCTGGGGTGAGTATTTCCCAATCACCACATTCCGCCGACTGAATGCCCATACGAGACTGACACTTTCTTTTTTCTCTCTAGGAACCTTCACGACGAGTACCGGCTCGGGAACAACAACCACGACATCGCGAGCGCCACCGAGGTGCGTATTTTTCCCACTCACCGCGTTCCGCCTCCCTGACTGATTGCCCATACTTGGACCAGAAGGGACTATTACCTCTGACTGTTCAGACCGATTACGGTGACTGTTGTCCATACATCGTCCAATACACGCGATATACGAGACGTTAACCACTTTCTTGTTAATCGTGCCAGCTGCCGTACTTCGACGGCGATTACTTCCCCGGTGTGGCGGAGGACTGGATTCCGGGAATACTCGCCGAACAAGCGGAGACCGCGAAGAAGAACAAGGGCAAGAAACCGGGCGGGGTTGCGGCTCCCGCGGTTTCGAGTGGGTCGGTGTCCGCTCGGAACAAAGGAAAGCGCGTCGGCGCCGGGAACGGCCCCGAAGCGGAACTGGACACCGAGCTGATGAAAAAACTAGGCACCACGATCGCCAACATGCGGCACGACTTCATCATGGTGCACCTGGCGCACCAGTGTTCGCAGGTACGGCCTTAGAGGCTTTACCGAATCCCACGACTGTTTACTGCATCTGGTCGAGTGCACTACGGCCGTAACAAGTGCACTGATTAGAATCCAACTCTCTTACTGTTTGCGTATACTCGCCGACTCCAAGACTGACCTTTTTCTTTCCCAACCGCAGTGCCGCAAGTGCATCGCGGACGACAACCGGTGGTACGACAGCGTATCCGCTCCCAACGGCACCACGTTCGAGCTTTGCCAGGAGTGCTACGACGTGGAGAGCGCGCTTCCGGTACACGAAAAGCAGAGCACGAAGGGCCGGGATTTGGTGTGCGAGCGCGTGGAGGAGTTGCCGGACGTGAAGGAGGACGGCGAAGCGATGGAGAGTGAGTTTTTCGACACGCGGCAGGCGTTTCTTTCGCTTTGTCAGGGGAACCACTTCCAGTTCGACAGCTTGCGACGGGCGAAGCACACCACGATGATGGTTCTGTACCACCTGAATAACCCCTCCGAGCCCGCATTCGTGGCGACGTGCAACGTTTGTCAACGGGAACTGGAACCAGGTAAGGGCTGGCGGTGCGAAACCTGTGCCGATTTCGATATGTGCGAGGAGTGCAAGAACACGGTGGGGCACGAGCACGCGCTGCGCCGGGGGGGTAACCGGCGCGACGACCGGGGGGCTGGGATGACCGAGGAGGACCGGCGGGACCGAGCCGCGCAGATCCAGCGAACCATGGAGCTCTTGGTGCACGCCACCACCTGCAGAGTGAACAACTGCGGCTCCCCAAACTGCACCAAGGTGAAGCACCTGTTCCGGCACGCCACGTCCTGCCAGGTAAAAGCAGGTGGCGGGTGTCAGCTTTGCCGCAAGATGTGGACCCTGTTACAGGTGCACAGCAAGGGGTGCAAGGAAACCAACTGCCCGGTGCCGAGATGCCGTGACTTGAAGGAATACCGCCGAAGGGCGCAGGACCAGGTGGAGGAACGAAGGCGAGAGCAGTACCGGGCGTACATGCAGGCGCAGGCGGGGGGCTGATGGCCTTTTTATTTTTCGAGGTTTTTGAAAAAACGTAGGCGGCATCTTTTTTGGGGTGGCCGTCGCGTCGGCCCTGCGCGCGGAGCGACCGTCGCTGCGTCGCGTGCTTTGACCCACCAACCCTTTGTGCGTGACACACACATTCTTTCTTAGCATGCGGTGACCCTTTCGCGCGGAGCGCGGCGCGGGACCCATTATTGAATAGTACACACGTTGAAGTTGAGGGTTCGTCGCTCGTCTCTTGCGTTTTTCTGTCAGCCTCTCTTCATCTGCTTTTCTGCTTGTCCGTCGCTTCGAACCACTTCAATTCGTTGAAACGAAATACCACCAGTGTCGATGGCACCGCGTGGCCGCCGCCGCGGGTCTCCCCGCGCTTCGGCGGAGGACGACGACGAATCCGGGGACTCCGAAACCGACGAAACCGAATCCGACGTCTCCGGTTCCGAGGATGAAGGCGACGGAGGCGACGGCCGCGAAGGAAACGCGAGGCCTTCGCACAAAAAAAAAGCCACCACCACCGGAGGGAAGGACGTGCGGGACACCGAGTCCGACAACTCCGACAACTCAATGTTCAGCGAAACCGACGAGACGGAGGAGGACGAGGACGTGTTCGACGAAACCAACACCGTGGATGACGTGTTGCGTTCCGTGGACGCGGCCGCTGGTCCGGGCGGGTCGGGCGGGTCTTCTCACACCGGACCGGCGCCGTACGAGATCTTGGCGCGGCGAAAACGCGAGGCGAACGAAAAAAACAAAGCCGCGTTTCTCGCCGAGCTCAAGTCTCGGGGCGTGCGGGACAAGGACGTGCGACAATGGCATGGGCAGATGGACGGCCGCAACCCGGGCAAATCACAAAACACAAAACTGACCAGCGCATCGCAGTTGTTACTGCGACACCAAATAGACAAGGCTGACTTGTTGCGTTCCAATCCCGCGTTCGCCGTGTTTCTGGGCGCTGCTAATAAATCCTCCGAGTTGGACAAAAAAAAAGCCGGCGTCGGGCGCGGGCGGAGCAAGAAACCGCGGAAAACCGCACGAAGGGTCGTCCTGGACGAAGCCGCGCTGAAACTTGGTGAGGCGAACACGTTGTACGCGAACGGCAGCGCGTTTTGGCCACGCGCTGTTGAGTTATTACTGGAAGTTATACGCCTAACTCCGAACGACCCCGATCCGTACCACACCATGTCCATGATCCACGACGAAACGCGCGAGGAGTTTTCGGCAAACGGTGACACAGAAGAAGCCGAGCGGTACGCCAAGAAAGCCCTGGACTACAGTATGATAGGCGCTTTACTGAAACCGCGAGACACCGATACGTGGTACCACTTAGCGCAGAAAGCTCGCTCTGGTAAGAACCCTCGCGCCGCGCTGTTTTGCCTCGCCGAGGCGCTTAAAAACGACTCCAAACCGTACTCAAAACACGGCAAGGGCGTGAACAACCGCTGGCAACAAGCGCAGCTTTATTTGGATATCCGAGAACCCCGGAAAGCGCTGGAGCACTTACTCGTGGTGTTGGACAAATCGCCGGGGAACGCACAAGCGGCGACGCGGCTGGCGCAGGTGCGGCCGTAGGGGGTTTCCCAAATCCAAACAACGTTTACCGCCCCTCTCTCGCGGTTTGAGTACACGCCCGTCATTAAAAGAAAGTGCACTACGTTCCGTAACTCTTACCTACAGTGCTTGCGGCTCTTACGAATATATCACGAGTGCACTGTTCGGCCCGAGTACGCCCGATTGTTTGCCGATTGTCCGCCCGTAATTACGTAACACAAGTCACGGTCCCGACTGACCCTTTTCTTTCGCAATCGCAGGTGCGCGCGGACCTGGGCGACGCGGACGGCGCGGAGCGCACTTTGCGCGATTTCGTCGCGGAGTACCCTTTAAACGTGGACCTCAACTTGATCAACGTGTTTTGCGAAAGGAAAATGGAGCACCACCAGTTCGGTGAGGTTGTTTCTTTGATTGAAACTACCAGAGGGGCGGTGATCACAAGCGAGCTGGAGAGGTTGAAACGGGAACGGTTGGAGCGGGCGGATGAAACGCGAATCGCCGCCATTTCAAGTGCCTTGGACGACACGAGCGTGGACCAAGCGCGGGCGTACTTGGCTGGCGCTTACGCGGCGAAACGCTCGGTGGAGGAATCCCTGGCGCGACAAAAAAACGGAACAACATTTCCCCCAGAGTTAACCACGAAACTCGCGATGTGCTTGCTTTATTTGAACAAGCGGGTGGAGGCGAGACAGCGGCTGGACGAACTCAAAAAAACAAACCCGAGTGCGTTCTTCGACCTGTGGTTCGACGCGGGCGTGGCGTGTCAAAGGTTCGTATCCGATATTCCCTTTCCCAAATCCCGCCTCCCTGTTTTGCCGATTGTCCGCCCGTAATTACTCACGTAACATGGCCCGAAAGACGTTAACCACTTTTCGTTCCCAATCAAAGCGTGTCCGAGTTTGACTTCGCGGAGGTCTTCTTCACCACTCTGATGCACGCACCAGGATTGGTTGGGGAGATGTACGACGTCCCGGAGGTGTGGGAGCGGGTCGCTTGTTGCGTCGCCGGGCGAGTGAAGAGGAGCACGAACGATGTCGAATACGCAACAACCGCATCCGCCGCCGCGAAACTCGAGTTTTATCGCTCCGTCGCGGCGAGGCACCCGAAGGAAGTACACGCGACGTTGCCGTTGGCGGAGTTATTGTTCGCGCGAGGGAGTGATACTGCTGATGTGCTCAGCGCGCTTCCTAATACTAAAGACTTGCTTGAACAGCTCGTGGATGCGGACCGGCCGGGTTTTGACGAGGGTATCGACGGTACGATCGACGACACAGGAGAAGAACTCGAGACCGGAAATCTCGCGAGGAAGAATCTCGCAAAGAAACGCGCCGCGCTTCGCGAACGCCTGGCAAGTATTTCCCACCCACCACATTCCGCCGACTGATTGCCCATACAAGACTGACACTTTCTTTTTTATCTCAGGCGCGCGCGCTTTCGCTGCGCCGGCGACTCGGGGGCGACGACGATTTCATCGCGAACGCGTTGGGTGTGATGAAACAGCTTCGCGAAGACGCTTCTGATGGAAATAAAACGTCGAAGAAGAAACACAAAAAAACCCAAATGGAAAATCCAAATCCAAACGGAGGCGGAAAACGCCCGCGACTGGTTTCGCAATCGCACGGCGTCTTCGTGGGGTACCAGAAACGAAACCGGAGCAAGCCGAAAAAAGACGACGCGGACGATGACGACGACGAGGATCCGCCTGACGATGATGCGGATGAGGATGAGGATGGCGTCGTGGTTCCGAAAACCCAAAAACAATCACTAAAAGCCCATACAAAAACAAGGAACCCGGTTCCTTTCGAGTTGTCGTTGCACTTGGCGCACGCGTATTTTCTGCGGCGCGATTTGAAAAGCGCTTTGAAACTGCTGGACGAGGTTTTGAAACTCCCCCTGCGGGTTTCAAACCGTTTAGGGCGCGGGCAGCTCGGTGGGTTTCTTTATTTGAAGGCGCAGGTGCAATTCGCGGCGAAGGATTTCAAAGCCGCCAGCGAAACCGCCAAGCTTTTGTGCGAGAAAGTCCCACACTCAACCGAGGCGTGGTTTTTGAATTGCCAATCCGTGTTGCGAAGCGGGCACGGGCGGGACGCGGCGGTATTTTTCCGATCCGTGGTGCGAGTTCAGCCGGAACAGAAACGGGAAGAAACGCGGGAAGACACGGAGAGGGGTACTGCCACCCTAAAAGCCCATACAGCCGCGAAAACGTGCGTGCCCGCTTTGCTGTCCGCGGGGGCGGCGCAGTGCGAAAAGGGGAACTGGGCGCTGGGCCTCGACGAGTTCGAAAAGGCGTTTCGCGTCGCGGCGGACGAGCCGGTGGTTTCTTTGCTTTGCGGAATCGCGGTAAGGGCCTTTCCCAGCTTGAAAACCCCTACGGGACTGTTTGCCCATACAACACTGACACTTTATTTTTTACAATCAGGGCGCGCGCGTTGCGACCAACGGGGACTTTTCCGCCGACCCGGAAAAGCGACACGCGACGGTTTTGAAAGCCGTGGCTTTCCTGCAAAAAGCGGGCACGCTGCGCGGTTTGGCGAGTCGCTCTGACGCAAGTCACGGCGACGCAAGTAACGGCGACGCAATCAAGCAGGCCAGCGCGAACGCAGCGCAACAGGAAGCCTCCTTCAACCTGGCGCGGGGGTTGCACCAACTCGGGTTACTTAATCTCGCCGCGCGGGTTTACGAAACGTGTCTTGGTTTTTCAGGAGGAAACGTTGGTAACCCGTCCCTCGATCTGCGCTTCGAAGCCGCGCACAACCTGGCGCTTATTTACCGCGCGTCAGGAGCGGACGCGCTCGCGCGACGGGTGTTGAGGGAACACGCGGTGATGTAGTTCTGTAGGGAGACGTGACGATGTGATGTGGGGGGTTTTAGGACAAAAGAGGAGAGTGGTGCACTACGTTTTAAAAGGACGACAAAGACTATGTAAATTGCGATTTAGCCGCGCTCTGGCTGCTAGCGGCACTTCTCTCTAAACATCTCTCGCGGCTTGCTTTCAGCCTTTTTATTTTATTTGGTCTATTTCATCGCGTCGACGCACGCACCGTCTCAGTCCCTACGATGCGGAGCAGGCGAGGCTGGGGTCCACGCTACCGGTGACCCGAGCGTCGACGCGTTGGGTGCTCGCCGGTCCCGACGCGGAGCCTCTTTGTCTTCGTCTTCGTCGCTTGTGTCCGCCCACTCTTCGTTTTCTTCGTCGCGAACTTTCGATTTCGCGTTCCCGAAAACAGACTCCGGCAATTGTGCGGCAACGGAAATGAATTGGTTGGTAGAACCGTATGCGTAATTAGTCTGTAAGCAATCGTCGCTCTCGAAATCATCAACATCATCACCATCGTCATCCAGCCTGATCGGCGAGAACAGCATGGAGGAAGGCGCTTGGGAAGGGTGGGCCGGGCGAGAAACGGGACGGGGACGTCGTCGCTGGTAACATTTCTTTTGCGTTTTTTTGTTTATCGAAACTCCGTTCGTATCGTCGAGAATCGATCCAAACGTGTCGAGGACGGGAAAACCTAGCTCGACAAGGACAGCGGCGAGCGGGTGCAAGCAATCTTTGACGCGACACTGCTCCGCGTACCGGCGCATCACCGCGCGCGTGGTGACGAAAGGCGCGGCGGGGATTTTTTGTTGTTTTTTGGAAGCCTTTTTTTTGGAAGCAGAAAGTCGTCCAGTTTCTTTGTGGAACGTGGAACGCTTGCGTCCATCGGCTTTCGACTTCGTGTCCCGCGCGTGCGTCGTGTTGCGCGTCGTCCGGTTCGCCGCAGCCGGTTTGTTCCCGGCTTTGGTGGAACCACCACGTCTGGGTGGGACTCGTTTGGAACGAAACGACGGCTTGGACGGCTTGGCACAGAGTTTCTTGGGCGAGAGTTTCTTCTCCGCATTCCCGTGAATGCCGAGACTCGAGAGAGTCGCGAGAACGTTCGATATCGCGCGCGGGAAGAAACGCCGGCGTCTCTTCGTGAGACCGGAGGTTTCGGATTTTGGCGCGGGCCGTCGCGCGACGGCGGCGGCGGCGTCCTTGGACGCGGCACCGGCGGTGGCGTGTTGAACGCGTCGAGTCGAGACGCGAGTCTTGGTCATTTTGGGAATTGGGTGTGGTGGAAATCTCCGGAAGCGCGTAGAAGCGCTACTATGCTTGGAGGATGAACGTTCGGGTGTTAGACAACAAAAGAAGCCTATCAACTGGAACGAGCGACGCACTCAAACGTATCGACGGCGAGGGTCACGGACGTGGCGGTCTGCGCGTCTGAGGTGTGTGTCGAGGAAGGGAGGGACGAATGAAGAAGACCGCGTGAGTTTTTTGGCCAGCCTGTCTCATTTTAGTAAATGAAGTTTTCGCTCGATTTCGAACGCTTTGCACGTACGCCTTCACGCACAACGACGCGCACACGCCACCCTCCACGATGTCTTCCAACGCGACGCTCGGTGTGGAGACTCGCGCGCGCAAGAGGACGCGCGAGCGCCGCGATGCTAACGCGGCTAACGCGGGCGAGGCCATCCCCGGCCTTCTCAACGACATCGTCGTCACGCACGTTCTCAGATCTGAGCATTTCGCCGATCCCGCCGACCTCGCACGGCTCCCAGCGGTGAGCTGTGCGATGCGCGACGTGGTGGCGGCGACGGGGCTTGCGTTTGAGGAGCTTGACGAGCTTGACGCCGTAAATCTCGGATGTTTAAGCGCGTTGAAGCGCCTGCAACGGAGAGGTCACCTGTCGCGTCAAAAATACCTTTGTTGGGCAGCGGCGAGGGGCGGGCATCTCGAGGTGCTGCAGTGGGCGCGCGCGAACGGCTGCCCGTGGGACGAGATGACGTGCAAGGGGGCGGCGCTGAGCGGAAGCCTCGAGGTATTGCAGTGGTTGCGCGCGAACGGCTGCCCGTGGAACGAGTATACGTCCTCGTGGGCGGCGAGGGGAGGACACTTCGAGGTGCTGCAGTGGGCGCGCGCGAACGGCTGCCCGTGGAACAAGTGGACGTGCACGTTTGCGGCGAGGAGCGGGCATCTTGAGGTGCTGCAGTGGGCGCGCGCGAATGAATGTCCGTGGAACGAGGAAACGTGTTCGGAGGCGGTGCGGAGAGGTCATCTTGAGTTGCTGCAGTGGGCGCGCGCGAACGGCTGCCCGTGGAATGAGTATGCGTGCGCGTTAGCGGCGCAGGGCGGGCACCTCGAGGTGCTGCAGTGGTTGCGCGCGAACGGCTGCCCGTGGGGCGTTCTGACGTGCGCATACGCGGCGAGGTATGGGCAGCTCGAGGTGCTGCAGTGGGCGCGCGCGAACGGCTGCCCGTGGGACGTCTACACGTGTCGTGGGGCGGCGGAGTGCGGGCACCTCGAGGTGCTGAAGTGGTTGCGCGCGAACGGCTGCCCGTGGGACGCACAAACGCTAACGTGGGCGAGAGATAGAGGTCAACTCGTGTTAGTAAATTGGGCCATAGCGAACGGCTGCCCTGAACCTCTTTATTAAATTTCCCGATCGTCTACTTAAGTAACGACTCGCAGCGTGTTTTTGAGAGTATCGTTGACTCAGCGCGTCCACGACTTACCATCGCGGGCATCGTGCCCTTCCCTGGTATCCCTATTGGGCGCCCCACGGTTCGACAAAAAGCAGATGCAAAAATATTTCTTTTGCCTTCGAGTCCCACGAAAAGCAGAAGCGCGTCAGTACGGCAGGCGCGCGACGCTCTGCGCCCACGCCACCACACATCCGTATTACTCGAACATGCCCGCCGTCGCGACGTTCGCCGTCGTCGCGCCGCTAGCGTACACGCGCGGCACCGAACGGAAATCAAGACGCAGACTGTGTGTCGTTGGCGCGAAACCGCGCCTAGTCACGACTGGCGCGATGAATAAGGCGACGAAGTCCTTTGATGACCAGCGTGTCGGTGCATCCACACGCGAGAAAAAAACACCGTCCGCCGCTCTGCTCGCATTCGCCGCGTTCGCGACCGCGATTCTCGTCGCAGCGGCTCCCGCGAGATGCGTCGAGACGTTGGCGTTGGCGACGACGCGAAACCCGTGGGACGCCCTGGTGAATCGACAAATGAGTTCTCCCGGAAATAAAAAAACCGGCCTTCGGCGTTTCGGCGCGAAGGCGACCGCGGCGGACGAAACCGCCAGCGTCGCGAGCACCGCAGTGGCGATAGGACTGTTCCTAGGGCTCGGGGCGAGCAGAGGTAAGAAATGAGTATAGCACAACCACCGCCTTTGGAGGTTACCCCGTTCGTGTCTTGTATTAATAATAAGCCTTGTACCAAGTGAAGCAACTAGATTCGGAGCAAGTTTTTAAGCGTCTCCTGCACTTTTCTCGCCCACGAGTCTTCGCCTTCGCTTGTCGTCGTCTCTGCTTCCCTGGTATCCCGGTCGGGCGCATTGGACGCTCGTATTCGCGTCTTCTCCGCCCTTTTTTCCGCGTCCTTCCACTCCGAGGAGGTGTCTTCCGAAGCCCGGATCTGCGCCAGCGCCGAGTTTGACTCGCGAAGCGATTCGTGATTCAGCGCGTGCGGCGCCGGCGCGGCGACCCTTTTCAACAAGCGCTCGTACTTATCCGCCGCGACGTCCCACCCCAGGTCTTTGCGCATGGCCCGGAGGCGCATTTTTTGCCACTTAGGCTGGTCGTTACGGTACGTCCACACTGCGTGTTCCATCGCGACACAAAGCGCGTCGCGGTTGCACGGCGCGAAGGGGAACCCGACGTCTGGGGTGACCGTGTCTTTTAGCCCGCCTGTTTTGTGCGCCACCGGCAGAGTCCCGTACCGCATCGCGTAGAGCTGGTTTAACCCGCAGGGTTCGAACCGCGACGGCATGGCGAGAATGTCAATCGCGGACGTGATTCGGTGCGAAACCGGTACCGAAAACCCGACCCACCCCACCGCATTTCCTGGGAAGTTCATTTCGATTTGGCGCAAACCGTTTTCCAAACCGGGGTCGCCGCTTCCCAGTAACACGACTTGTGCGCCCTGATTGTAAAAAAATAAATGTCAGTCTTGTATGGGCAATCAGTCGGCGGAATGTGGTGATTGGGAAATACTCACCAGCTCGACTAATCGCGGCACGACGTCCAACAACACGTCGACCCCCTTTTGGGAATCCAGGCGCCCGATGAACCCGATAAGCGGCACGAACGGGTCTTCCCGTAACCCAAGCTCGCGTTGTAAGGACGCTTTGTTCGCCGCTTTGCCGGCCATCACGTCGAACACGGTTTTTCCCGTCGACGCGTTCGTAAACGTCTCGCCCGGCGCTAAGTCCGCCGAGTAACACTGCGCCAAGTGTATGTCAGTTCCCGGGTTCCACTCCTGCAAATCAACCCCGTTCACGACGCCTATCAGGTTGCCGGACATCACGCCGTTCATCACCCCGAAATCCGCGTCACTTCCGAAGTTTCCCACCGAACGTAACACCCCGTCCATCCCGCACCCCAATAGTTTGGTTTGCGTTTCCTTGGCGTACGTGGGCGACACCAAAACCGCCGCGCTGGACAACGCCAAGCCGGCTTTCAGAAAGTTCATGCTCTCGCCCCGGCCCGCCCCCCACCTCCACCGAAGGCTGGGGAACCACTCCTTGCCGTGCAGCTCGGGCAGGTGAAGACTCCGGTACAGGTCCGCGGGAAAAATACCGAGGTGGAACAGGTTGTGCACGATCGTGACGCAAGTCGCTCTGTGCGTGTAAAGAAAAGTGTCAGTCTTGGAGTCTTGAGTATAGGTGTACTTCGTAATGTGTATCAGTAAACAGTCAGAGTAATCGGGCCGAACAGTGCACTTGTGATGTACATATACTTCTTTTTAATGACTAGTGTAGTCACGAACGGGGCATCAAACAGTGTGCCTGGATTTGGAAAAGCCCCAATACGTACCTGGCGATTGCTTCGCACGACCCTTCCGGCGCCCAATCCAGTCTGTTTTGTAAAGCGGAACGGGCGACGCTCTGGTACCTGGCGGTGAGAAACACGGGCGTCAAAGCGGCGTGCCAGTCGTTCGCCACGAAAACAGGTGCTGAGGTGAACGTGAAGTTCTTTTTAGTAGCAGCACCGACAACACCGCCGCCGAAAAACAACTCACCCCACGGCACGCAAAGCGGCGCTTCGATCGCGCTTAGCGAAAGAAGCGCGAAGCGAAACGCGTTGTCGCTGTACGGGCCTTCAGCGTCGCCGTAGATTTTGCCCCCCCCCCCTCGCTGCAGCGAGCTGTGCTGCACGAAGAGATAGGTCACGCCGTGTTTGTGTTGGCGCCAGTACCTAATTGTGTGTGTTTCGTGTCCCAAACTTACTTGGCACGAAAAATCCGTCGGCGCGACCCCCGCAAACTCCTCGTAAAGAGGCGACACAACCACCACGGCGTTGCCTTTCGCTGCCAGGGCTTTGGGGAGCGCGCCGCACACATCACCTAGGCCGCCTGTTTTGCTGTAAGGCGCGACTTCGGAGGTGACGAAAATAATGGGAACGCCGCTGAGCTTTTTCTTTTTGGGTTTGGAAACAACCTCTTCTGCGCTCATCTTTGGAACCACCTTTTCCATCTCTTCTTTCTTTTCTGAATCTTCGCAATCTTCACTGGAAGTCGAAGGACCGTGTTGAGTACCGTCTTTGTACCTCGACAGCGCTAAGCTCCGTTTCGGGGCGATTTCTTTCGTTACGTCTGTCTGCTGCATCGTGGTCTCAGCGGTGACGATTTCTTGGTTTGGCTTATCACTCTCAAACACCGCGATGAGCGCGGCGGCTTCCGCCGCGTCGTCGCTTTTTTCGTCCCCATCACTCCCAAACAAAACTTGGCTCGACTGATTCCCCTCCGCCGAAGCCTCAGCCTGGCAGGCGGCCCCACCCCCGAACAAGTGCGCGATGATGTTGTTCTCGTGGTCCGGAATAAAGCCTGTGGGGGTCCAGGAGAAGTCAGGCGCTTCGTGGGTTTCTTCCGTCGCGATGTCCTCGCAGTGGTAAGCCTCGGTGCTCATCAACGAAACCGCGGCTTCGAGTTTCCGCGACGCTTCGCTGACCGTTGAGTTTCGGCGAGGTTTGGTGTCGGGAGATTTGCCGGCGACTTTGGAGACGCGGCACCGGGGCGGTAACGCGCCGTCCCACGTCCCGTCGTCCATGCGGCACATCCCGCCCAGGGTGGTGGGAGGGGACGAGGACGCATTCACTCTGGGGGCGGTGCGTGACCCACCCTGGGAAGACCCGCGGCGAACACTCTTCGCAGTCTTGTCGCAGGAAACCTTTCCGAGACCACCAAATGCACATCGCGTGATTACCGGAAACGATTGGGACGCCATCGCGCCGTTGCGTTCCCTTCGCGCTCTGCCGAGACAACGAGTGGCACGACCGAAACGCAACGGGACGGGGACACGCGCGAGACGCAACAGAGGTGAGTTCGAGCGTAGTCGCGGTACCGAGCTGGTGCGCGTCCGATGTCTGGCAGATGTTTCGGGTTTCGGGGGAAAGAAACAAAAGTTCTGGAAAAGAAGTCCGAAACCAAAAGTGCGTTTCAATTTTGACGAATACCTAGTACTCGAGTACTGTACTCTGAGTAATATTTAAGCCACCTGCAGAGCGCTTTCATCAGTATTTCATCTCTCCCGCCTCCCTCTCCTTTCCGGTCCCTTTCGGAACATACTATTCGCTCCCCAGCACCGCCCTCGTGGCTTTTGATTCGAACCGCCCTCGGGTACGAGCAGCGTGAAAACCCTAGCCCTCGTCGTCTTCGCTGTCGTCGTCCGCCAGGGTAACTACGGTGCCGGCTGCTCCGATTTTGTTGGAAGCAAAGCTGATGCGCTGCCACATGGATTTGCGACGCGGCTTAGCCCCGGCCACCGGTCCGCCGGTCGCGCTGATCGCGGACTGCTGCGCCGTACGCACCGCGCGTTCCTTTTCCTTTTCCTTCGCCGCTGCGTTTGCACAAGCTCGTATACGTTCCAGCGCATCGGGAAGGTCTTTCAATGACGACCGAATTTGCGAAGCCTGCGCTTTGAGCAGCGCGCGCACGACACCTCGCTTTTCGTCCGCCGACTTTACGAGTTTGGCGATTTCGGAAGCCGACAACTCGGGCGTCTTTTTCTGCGCGCGGCGCGGACGCGACTGTTTGCTCAACGCCACGTTTCTTTTGTCCCCCGTATCAGTGTTGCTGATATCTCCAAGCGCGTTTCCGTTTCCTGTTACCTCACTGCGTAGGATGCGAGCCGTGGCGTTGCGTTCCGCGTCCCGCGCGGCCCTCGCGGCGTCCCGGAAAACGAAAACCGCATTCCGAATCGCCCGCAAACCGCGCCAAGCCGCCACGCGCTGTTTCTTGGACCGGCGCGCTTGGTTTTCCTTTGACTTGAGTTGGATGCTTGGTGGGTCTGCTTTTGGTGTTGACGAGTTAACTCGTGATACTTGACTGGAGTTAACTCGTGACACTTCCGTTGTGCCGTACGCATCTTGCGCATCTCGCGCATCAAAAGCGCCTTCAGCGTCTCGCGCGTCAAAAGCGTCGGACTCGTTTCCGCTCAAGTCACTCAGGTCGTACAAATCGCCGCCGGCGTCCAAACCGTCGTTCGCCACGTACAGCTCCCTGGCGGTTATTTTCCGCAAAGCCCGCTTTTCCGCCCAGCTCTGCGCCCGTCGCGCCTGCGTCTCCGCCTGTTTCGCCCGAAACGCGCGCCCATCCAACAACGTCTCCGGGCTTTTCTCGCTTTGAATGACCGCGTTGACGAGCGCCGCGCGAATCCGCCGCGTGTTCTCGCTGTGGTCCGCGGAGCCGCACTCCACCAGCGAAAGAGGCGACCTTCCTTCGCCGTCGCCCACCGACGGATCCGCGCCGGATCGCAAAAGAGCCATCACCGCGTCGTGTTCCTCTTGCCAAACCGCCGCGAAAAGAGGAGTGCACGTAGCGACACCCGCGCCGGCGCTAAAAGCGTCCCGCCGCGCGTCCTTCTGATCCACGTCCCCGCCTCGCTCCACGCACCTGATTGGGCCAAAGAAAAGGGTCAGTCTTGTAAGACCGCGTGTATTACGTAGCTACGGGCTCCCCAATCGGCATCCGGTAATGCGCCCTTCTCAGGACGAGTATATCGCGATGTATGGGCAACAGTCACAGGCGCGTTAGAGGTAAAACAGTGTGCCGCCGGATTTGGGAAACGCGCAATACGCACAGCTTCACGCTCGTCGCGTCGCCCGCCCGCGCCGCCGCCCACAGCGCGGTGCGCCCGTCCGCGTCGGGGTGGTTCACCTCGGCGCCTGCGGCTGTTTAGGGGTGTCGAGGGTATGGGTTAGCACGGAGTAATGTAGGTAGTATTCGGTTCGAAGACACAGGAGAGATGATACACGTACCCAACAGCAACTTCACGCAGTGGTGGTGCCCGCGCCAGCACGACGCGGTGAGCGCAGTTCTTCCGTCATCCGTGACCCGCTCTAAATCCGGCCACTCACCAGGGCCGTCCGCCAACAAAGCAGCCACCGCCGCCGCGTTGCCTCGCCAGCACGCCCCCACCAACGGCGGCGGAGTGCTGTGGCCGTGCGTTTTGCCGATTGACGACTTCTTGGTGAGCGATGGCGAGCCCATCGCGTTCGGGGTCTCTGACGAGATTGGTTCGTATGGGCATTCAGTCACACTCAAACCACCGTCGTCAACAACGTCTCCGTCAACACAGCACCCCGAGGACACCAGCGCCACCACGGTCGCGGGGTGGTTTTCAAACGCAGCCGCGTAAAGCGCGGTTTCGCCGTCGTCGTCGCACGCGTCCAGCTCGGCACCGGCCGCGATCAGAAGCAACACGGTTTCGCAGTGCCCGCCCGCCGCCGCGGCTTGCAGCGGCGACCGGCCGAATTTGTTGTTGGAGTTGACATCCGCGCCCGCGGCTATTAACTCAAGCAAAACCCCAGTAGTACCGCTCGCCGCCGCCGCCCACACCGCGGTACACCCGGTGACGAGCTCCTCGGCGTCAAGTAAAAGCTCGCTCGGGTCGCTGTGCGTGAGCAGATTAGTAACGCCCTGAGTGTGAACGAAAAAGTGTCAGTCTTGTATGGGAAATCGGTCGGCGGAATGTGATGATTGGGAAAGCCCCGCACCTGCCGCACCGCGCTTTTCCCGTTGCGGCCCTCGCCGGCGCCCGCCGCGATGAGCGGGGTGACGCCTTCGTCGTCTTTTTTGTTCACGTCGGCGCCCAGAATTAAAAGCCGGGTGACCGCGCTTGCGCAGCCGTGGTACGCCGCCGACCATAAAGGCGACTTCCCGTAAAAATCCACCTTGTCCACGTCCGCGCCCGCTTTCGACAACAGCTCTAAAATCTCGGGGTCGCCGCCCATCGCGGCGGCGTACAAAGCGCTGCGAGTGGGACGGAAAAAGGTCAGTCCCCATGTGCGAGTGCGGGTTCGTAACAGGTACCGTAGTAACAGTTACCAGGGCCCTGTGTCAATTTACCACAGGGCCCGCCAGGAAACGTCACAGCCGTACTGCAGTCGACCAGGGGCAGTAAACAGCGCGTTTGTGACGTATTTGTAACAGTTGCCAGGGCCCTGGTAAACGTGATCCGTACTGCGTTGGACCCGCGAGGTTGTGACCGTCGCGTCGGGATTTCCGGGAATTTTTATTTGTTGTGTGCGTAGTTAGTCAGGGTTTGTGTAAAAAGAACGACTGAAAAACCAAAAAGAAAACACAAAAAAAAAAGCCCCTCTTTCGCGTACCTCTTCCCCGCGCGGTTGGTGATATCCACGGTATCCCCCGAGCTCTGCGCCAGCGCCTTGGTGACGAAGGACACGTCGCGTCTGCGCGCGGAGACGTATAGAAGCGTCCGGCCGCGGTCGTCCGGTTCGTTCACGTCGCGCACGGATTCCCACAGCGCTGGTTTTGGGTATTTCGGGTGCGGTGTTTTTGGCCACAGAGGGGAGACGATGATGATGATGTGTGGGGAGAAAGATGACGAGACGTCGTGGGTCAGGGTTGTTGTTTGTCTCGTCCGGCTGGGGTCCGGTTCCGGGGGTACTCCAGTGCGTTGCTCTGTGACAGTACGACTCCGTGTCCTCGCGGGTAGCGTTTTTTTCGTGATGGTCGCGCGACGGGGGGGTCACTCGCGTCTCTCCGTCTCATCGTCCCGAACGAGGAAACAATGGGGAAAACCACCCAAAAACGCACGTGCCAAAAATGAAGATCACGTCTGGACAGGTACGCTTCCGGTGGGAGGCTGCCACGTGGCACGCGCGTGAAAGAAACGGGAGGGTACGTACTTAGACCGCTTAGCACAGCGTCCCAGAACGAACGCGTCGGCATGACGCGCTCTTTCACAGGTCGTTCGGGGACGTGCGCACGAAAGTGGGGCGCGCAGATTTGGAAAGCGTTTCGTCGTCCCAGAAAACAGAAAAAATTAGCTCGTTGGCGGGAGCGACGAAAGAGCACTGCCTTCTCAAGCCCAGACTCGTCAGTGTGGTGCGGTGCCCGTCTCGCCCCCGTCTCACTGGTCGCGCGGCGTGGTTCCGTCGACCGCGTGTTCCGATTCCGGCGTCAGCTTCGGAACCGCGTGGCCCATGCGCGCGGATTTGGGACGTGTGCGACGGGCGTCGTGTTGTGGTGGAGCGATGGCTCAACATGTCAACAACGGGGCTCGCCTCGCGAAGGTGGTGTTCCTCGCCATGGCGTGCCTGGTCTCCACCCCCTGTGTTTACGGACAGAGCGACTACTACGGCATCAGCGAGGACTTCGGGATTCCACCGGCGGTGCGTGATGCGACGAACCCGTGTTTCGTGCATACCGCGGCCCCGGTATGCACGCCGACCGAGAGGTGACGCGCTCCATTCGCCGACTCATCTTTTTTTTTCTCTTCTCGAGAAGCTCTTCTTTCGCGATCGAACGCTGACCCCCCCCTTCCCACCACCCACCTCAGATTTCGTGGCTCTCCCCACCCAAAGGCCACATTTCCGGCGGTACTGTAGTCACCGTGTACGGCTCCGGGTTCAAGCGCTCACCCGAGGCGAAGGTACGACTACGTTCCATCATTCCAATGACGAGGGCAAATCAACATTCCTCACTCTCAGAAACGAAGACCGTGTTTCAAATCAAAATATTGACACTCTGTACACCTTTGAACCACTGACACTAACCACCTATCCCACTGACACCTATCACAAATATCCCACTGACACCTATCCCACGACACCAAACACCTATCAACCTCCCCTATCAACCACAACCCCAGTGTCGTTTCGCCTCCGAGAACGAGTTTGACGAGGTCGCTTTGGTTTACGTTTCCGATTCGGAGGCGCGATGCGTGACGCCGCAGCGGCGGACGCCTTCCGTGGCGCAGTTCACGGTGAGCAACGACGGGCGGCAGTACAGCGGCTGGCCCCTAGTGTTCACCAAAGGCAGTGGGACGTTCCTAAAGTTCCTGTTCGACAACAGCAAGCCGGGGTGTTTCGATTGCGTGAACTCGGAGTTTGTGGGCGGGTTGAACCCGCTGGGTATTGTCGAGAACTGGGCCGCGGATAACAAAACGGGGCCGTACATCGGAGGCACCGACGTCACCATCTCTGCCAAAGGGCTTGACTGGGCCAAAGCGGGCGTCGATACACCATACGACCTATCAATCCCAGGCTTCGGTTTGAAGTACAACGGCCCGGTCGGCGGTGCGTATTTCCCAACTCCAAATCATAGGCTCCACGTTTGCCCATACGAGACTGACACTTTATTTTTTACAATCAGGCCCTGGCGCGCCGCACCCGTTCAACGTCGACCCGGTTTCGACCGGCAACGGCCCGCCCGTCACCGGAACCTTCTACCCGCATTTGCACTTGCGGTGCCAGTGGCAGTGTTTTTTTGATTCCGACCAGGACCCTGTGTCCGGTACGAACTACACCGTGGACGGCCAGCTTCTCACGGGCATCGACAACGTCACGTTCTCGCCGTGGGTAAGGGCGACTTGGAAGGACTACACCGAACTCCGGTGCGAATCCCCGGCGCACCCCGTTCCGGCGCGGGTCGGGGTACAAATCGGACACACCAAGTGTATGATCCGCGTCTCCAACGACGACGGCGGTAGCTACCACAACGACTCGTTTGTCATGTTCCAGTACCAGGACAAAATCCCCACGGTGACGCACATTGGGACGCAACAGCGAAGGTACGGCCTTTCCAGTTACTCAAATCCCGCCTCCCTGTTTGCCCGTACGCAAGACTGACACTTTCTTTTTTCGGAATCAGCAAGTGGCCGGCGCGCGGGCCGTTCGGCGGGAACACGGAGGTCACGGTAACCGGCACCAACTTCTTACCGTCGAAGTACTTGAAGTGCAAGTTCGGGGGGGTCACGTCCTCTGGGGGGTCGCACGGGACGTACGTGGAGGATGACGTCAGCCATGTTGTTGGGGAGCTGGGCGGGCGAGTTCAGTACATTTCATCCACGGAGATCGTCTGCGTGACGCCCGGGTTTGGCCCCTCTGCGAGCGCGGCACAGGTTCGTATTTCCCGACAAAAATCCAAAAACGGTTTACGGACCCTCTTTGAGTGCGCTACGGCCGTAACATTTACTGGCACATGTTCAACTACATACATCACAAGTGCGCTGTTTTACCGAAGCTGGTGACCGTTTGTCCATACATCGCGATATACAGTACACCCCAAGACTCAAGACTGACACTTTGTTTTACCTATCGTAAGTACCCGAGCGGGAGCCCGGGAAGCGTCGGGTCGGGTGCGATGCTTGACGTGACCGGGTTCGTTTCAAACACCGACGTCGGGGACAGCGTTTCTTCGGTCGCGATCGTGTCCGGGGGCCGGGGGTACGCGACGCCGCCGTCCATTACGTTGCAAGGCGGCGGCGGTACTGGCGGGGTGGTTAATTGTACCATCGACCAGTACGGCGCGATTACTACCGTCACCGTGGTGAGCGGCGGCCGCGGGTACAACCGGGGAGGCGGCGCCTCCGGAACCGCGGTGCTCACCTCAGTTACGGCCCAAAAGCAAGTCTCCGTGGTCACCGTGCAGGACGGAGGCAGTGGTTTTTTGGTACCGCCGGAGGTTGTTTTTACCTGTCCAGGCGGCGGCGAGTCCTGTTTCGGTACGGGCGACGTTTCAAACGGCGCCGCGAACGCGAAAGGTACGTGTTGCATTTCCAAAATCGCACCTCCCTGTTTGACCATGCAATACTGACACTTTTCTGGCAAAACTCCCGAAAGTTTCCCCCGGCACGCACGCGCGCGCGGTCGCGGTGCTTGGCGACGACCCGAAATGCGACCGCTCCTTCGCGCGGTGCCAGGGCCAAGGTACGTGCTGCATTTCCCAAATCCCACCACTGTTTACTGCCCCTCTTTGACTGTACTATTAGAACACGTGCACTGATTAGAATCCAACTCTCTGACTGTTTGCTCATACTCAAGACTCGGGACTGACACTTTTCTTTTACAACGCAAGGCGCGGTGGTCCGCGTGGATTTGCTTTTCCCGGGGGCGTTTTACGCGACGGCGCCAGTAATAACTTTCGTTCCTAGAAAACCGTACCTCCGGGTCACCGCAAACGAGTGGAGCAACGGCAATGCCACCCGGGGTGACCCATGGCAAGTAGGGCACTACTCGAAGCAAGGCAAGGGGGTTGATGAGCTGGACCCGGAAGCGGCGCACGGGAGCTGGCCGGCCGGGGCGCTGTCGACGGTGCGTGTTGCGCGTTTCCCAAATGCAACGGCCACTGTTTGCGGAACGCAGTGACGTAAGTCTTACCACTACAATGGAGTAGGGTAGTGGAGTGCGGTTACGCAAGTCTTACCAACACAATACGTGCGGTCACAATACAATAAGTGCACCAGAGAGTCACGACTGTTTACTCACTGTGCATAAATCGTCCAGCACAAAACACCCGTACGTAACACTCGCGACTGACACATTTCTTTCCCAATCGCAGGCCGCGCCGTACGACGTGGAGTTTGCGCGGTACCCGAACGGGGGGGACTCGTTTTACGGCGTCCCGGGGATCAGGAATGGGCGGTTACCGGGGGTGGACGACAAGGAGTGCGTCAAGACCATGGCCGACTGCCCTGACCCGGCAACGAGCAAAGCGAGTGGTTGGAAATCCTGTTATCTGTGTCCTGAAATGCGGAACCCGGAGGACCGCGGTCCTTTGTTGCCTCCCCTGGGCAAAGCGTTCATGGACGGGAGCATAAAACCCGGCCACCAAGAGCTAATCAGGGTGAGTAACAACTACCACAAGTTTGGCGTGACCTCCGCTACCGACCGAGACGCGCCGCGGACGCACGTGGGGTACCGGGACGTGACGAAAGACCCGACTCTTGACGAGGACATGGGGTACTGGATCTGGAGCACCAGCGGTCTGACCGAGGCGGAGATGAACCGGTGTCGCGTGAGCAACAACCCGCCGGTGTTGGAGTTCCAGGGGTTGCAAGGACACGGCCTGGACGCCGCGTACGGGTTTGGCACGGCGAACGACGGAACGGGCGGGTTGTTGTACCTGGACGGGTCATCCACCGGAGGCGCACCGGGTACCGGTGCTACTGCACATGCCGTGCTGTCAGGGAACACTACCACGTGCGCCACGACGTTGGGGTGTTACGTCACCTCAATCGTGATCGACACACCGGGCGCCGGGTACAACAAGCCGCCTGTTGTTGTTTTTTCGGGCGGCGGGTCGGGGCACGGCGCCAAGGCGACTGCTTACCTAAGCGGAGGCACGGTTTTCAAAATCGAAATTGACGGGAACAACAAAGGGATGAGCTACACGTGTGTGCCTAACGTTACCCTGGTTGCCGTGGACCAAGCCACCGTGTATGACCAGGGCGTCGGGCACGGCACGTACCAGGTACGTATTGCGCGTTTCCCAAATCCAAACACGCCGTTTGCCGATTGCCCGCCCGTAATTACGTAATACACGTGGCCTTACAAGACTGACACTTTTCGTGTAACAATCAAAGTTCGGGCAAAGCACGTCGAACTCCCTGAGTTTAAGTGGAAGCTCGTCCAACCTGGACGTCGGGCCGGGCGCTTTCCCCGGGAACGGCGGCAACGTGAACCAAGGCCACCCGCAGTCGGATTGCATTTACTTCATGTATTCGGACATTTACGTATCACCGAGTGGCAGCGACAGCACCGGTCAGGGTACCGCGGGGCGACCGTACCGGACGATTCAGAAGTGTATCGACGCGTCGCTGAGTGGGGCTCGGGATTACTACGTGTACAAAAAAGCGAACGGCGGCGACCCTGACCCTTCAATTCCAGACGGAAGCAGCCGTTTCGGGGACGAAACGGCTGGCCAACGCCCTGACGCGACCGGCGGCGGAGATGACATGAACACGCCAACTGGGTATGACCAGGGGTACACCGGGCGTGCGGTGCGGTCGGTCGACCGGCGGGAAAAGAGGACGGGGGCTTTGTACGGCGGCAAGGCCTACGACGGCGGCGACGGCGCGAAGGTACGTGTTGGGGCTTTCCCAAATCCCAACACCGTTTACGGACCTTCTTTCACTGTCTAAGTGCACTACTGGTAACAGTTACCAGTACTGGCATCTCTTACAAATACATCACAAGTAGACTGTTTGCTCATACAAGTTACGAACAATACGAAAGACTGACACGTTCTTTTGGGTATCTCAGGGTTTCGGGTATTCCACGAACCGGGACCGGTGCGTGTTGAAGGACGGCGTTTATTGGGGCGAGGGGAACCGGGAGTTGCAGCCGCACGGCCACATGCTGGAGGTGTGGGCGGAGAACGCGCAAAAAGTCACCCTGGACTGCGGCGGGAAGAGCGTGGGGAAAAACGTCTTCGCGTCGGACCGACACGCCGGCGAAGCGGCGGTCGCGACCGGGTCGGTTTCAATCAAAGGAGTCGTCATGCGCCGGTGCACGGTACGCGCGGACCCGGCGGCGAACTACCGGCCGTACTACCCCGGGCGGCCGGGGTACGGCCCTGGGGCGCGGGATCCGACCGGCACGGCGTGCTGGCCGGGAGCGACGGGGTGCCAGTTCAGCGGGTGAGACGCTTGCTGCGGTTGGATTAATTAACGCATGAATTATTGCACGGCCTTGAATGCATTGAATGGTACCTTTACTACTGGACTTGATACCTAACGATACGATACTTGTGATACCTAACGCATCACAATATTACCTCCCGTCACTTGATCGTTTTTCTGTTAAATGTCAACTACCCCCCCGTCCCGGCCCCTTGCCGCTCGCCTCGCCCGCCTTCCGCTCAAGCGCCTCGGCTTCTTGCTTGACCGTGGCCCAGACGCTTCGTGAGAATTCCGACATGGTTTTCGCCGCCTCCGTGGGCGCGTCCGTTAGGCTCGAAATCTTGCCACTCGCCTGCGCCTCCTTCAGCGCCTTGTCCGTCCTTACCGCGAACCGCTGAAAGCTCTTGCTGTTCGCAAGCGCATCAACAAGGAGCTCGTTGAACACGTAGTTCATGACGCCTTTGAAGAACGCCATGGTTTCGTGATTTCCTTAGGCACGATCCGCGAAGTACGGTCGGGCTTGAAGAACCGGCGCCTTTCCCGAACCCCGGCCGTCTGGCGGGCGACCTTCACTGAACAGCAAGCGGCGTGAGCACGCGGTCGTTGCAGTTGCGCGCGCTCCGGAGTCCGGACACCGCACCGGCGCGACTCAGAGTGATGAGAGGAAGGAGACGATGATGCCGTGTCCTGTTTTCCAGCCTCCCGCTGGCGCCTAAAATTTTCAGTTCGTCGCGCGCGCGTCAAAGACGGCGCGCAAACAATCGACCTTCCCGCACTTCCTTTCCGCGCAAGCGCGCGTCCCCGACCCCCACATTCCGGAGCGCGTCCTCACCGCCGACCATGATGAAAGGGGGTCCTTTCAAGATGCCTGCCTCGGCGGAAGCGGAGGAGGATAAGCGCCGCAAGGTACGTGGATCTGCCTGCGCGCCGTGCTTGGTAATTTCTCGGAGTGCGCGTCTCGCCGACACCTCATGGCACGCGCGTACGACACCCGCTGACCCCGTCATCCCCCCCCCCCGCAGGCTGCCATAATCAAAATCAGAGGCTGGGTCGAGTCACACGTCCCCGCTGAGCACCTGAAATCGCGGGCGTGCGTGATTGACATCCAGGAGGTACGGGCACTGGTACACAATCGGGCCACAAATTCTTTCTGGTTCCGCGGATCGACGATTCCAAAAGCTTTTTGACCCCGAGGGTACCGCGATCGTCTACCACCCATCTAACCCTCCCCCAAAAACCACTTTTCAAAACCAGGCCCAGTGCGGAGACCCTGATTGCGCGCCAATCGACACGATCGTCCGCATAATCTACGAAGGCAACTGCGGGACGGTTTTCGGGTTGCCTTGTGAGGCATGGGAAGTTGATAAAACGGATTTGTTCGAATCCATGCCCACGGAGGAGTACTTCCAGCAGGTACGTGTGTAAGGCTTTCCCAAATCCGGGGACACACTGTTTTATCTCTCAGCTGGTGACTGTTCGGACCGATGACGGTGACTGTTGTCCATAAATCGTTCAATACACGCCCAACACGGGACTGACACTTCTCGTGTAACAATCACAGTGGAAAGAGGGAACGAAAGCGCGGTGGCCGCCCGAACCCGAGAACCCGGAACCGGGAGAGCCCCCGCCCGGGGTGGAGTTACGGTTCACCGTTGGCGACAGAGTGGAGTGCTGCGTGCAACGAGGCGAGGACGGGTGGAAACCCGGCACGGTGGTTTCCCTGTGGTGCGTGTGGATGGGCTTTCCCAAATCCAGGCACCTACGTTTTATGCCACGTATGGAGTGCGGTTACGCAAGTCTTACCAGTACAATAAGTGCACCTGAAAACAAGACGTTCAGCCCGACTTCTTCTCCCTGTTTGCGAATTGTCCAGAGTAATTACTCACTCAAGTCACGGTCCACTGACCCTTTTCTTGTAAAAACAAAAACAGGTACCGCGCCGCGTCGTGGCCCACCGGGCAGTACGCGCCGTACCAGATCAAACTGGACGACCACGAGAGTTTGATCTTCGCGCCCCAGGACAGGGATAACTGCATCCGGCCGGGGCCGCCGCTGGAGGTGGAGTGAGGGAAGTGAGGTTTTGCGGCGAGGTTTCGTGAGGTTACGTCTTGTTTAGTCAGGCTGTGCTGAGAGGGTAAATATACGCTCCTACTTACGTACTACCGCACATCACAAGCACCTACTTACCTCTACCACACGTTACAAGTACCTACCACCACACATTACGAGTAGTCTGCGTCTCATCGTCGTCGGGGAATGGCCTACACACATCGTCGTCGACGCCGTGTTTCTTTTACCAGCGCGCTGTGACCGGAGGTGATGTACAAAGTAGAGAGAGACATCGCACTTCTGTTCCGATGCGCAGTGAAAAATTCGCAGTGCGCACTTTTTGACAGGTCCGACGGTTGACCTTCTCGCTCGCATCCAGCGTGTGTCCGTCGAACCACCGTGCCCCGGTCGGCATTATCGAACACACCCTTTGAAAGACCCCCGGAAGTGCTCGGCACTCTCAGTTCCACGGGCACGCAGACACACACAGTATCGTCGGCTGCTGTCCCACGTGGTTCGCGGGTACGAGTTCCGTCGCCCCATCCTCGGATCGGCCGGAAAAGGTCGCCCCTTGAGCTTCCCTCCTGGAGAGCCATCGTTGACACTCCTCCGCGTTCCGCGCCCTCCTCGCGCCTGACCCTCCCCGGTCCGCCGGTCAGTCACGGAATGTCTCCTGACGCGTCCATGCGCGACTTTGGCGATGTGGTGGTGCCCTCAATTGACGACTTCGGCGGTGACAGTGACACCTTCCTCACAAACGCGCGAACGTCCGCGATGGAAAAAGTTAAACGCAAGCAAGCCTTGGTTGCGAAACAGACGCTTCAGCGGCGCGAGCGAGCGGCCGCAAATCAACGAACCGACCCGAAAACGCCGCCACGGACGGGAATCGAACCGAGAGAGGCCCGAAAGGTTTCGCAGTACATCAATCACGCCTTACCACCTCACCAATCGTCCGCGAAGTTCGATGGCTTGCAGTTAGTCATCGCGAAAGTCGTCGTTCCGGGTTCGGCGGGTTTTGACGCGACTGCGACTGCGTCGAGAAACGAAAAAAACCCAAACGACGCGGTTTCGAATGCGCCAAACACCAACAACGTCTCCGCCGTGAACCTTACGCAGGTTGAGAAAATCGAAAACGGCGACAAAAGGGACAACATCGCGTCGTGCGTTGTCATCGGCCAGTTCGTGTGGTGCGGTCTCAACGACGGAAGAATCGCGGCGTATCCGCTGACTGGGCCGGGGGAGGACTCTAAGAATTTGAAACACCCTGTCGCGTTCGCGCAGACGCCTTCCCAATTCGCAACGCCGCCCGGCGCCGCGCGCGTTGTGGCCGTCCCTGGTGGCGGCGACGCTATTGGCTCTGTCCCACCCCACATAGTCGTAGTGTACGACTCAGGCGCGTGGGCGCGGTTCGACGTGTTTACGGCGGGAGACGCGACGACGCGCGCGGAATCCGAACTCGACGCCGGGTGCGACGGCGACGGTTCTGCGAAGATTCAATTCCAATTGACCTCGTTCCAGAACCCGCACCCGATGTTCGCCGAAACCACGAACATGCTCCTCAGGGCCCAACCGCGAAACACCACGCACTGGTCCCACGCGCAACCTCCACGACCCCCGCGGCTCGGCGCCGCGTTACTTGATTTGTCACCGACCGGCGCCTATCTGTACGTCGCGTCGCCTGTTCCACGAAGTAACGATTTGTATAAATGCTTCCTACCACTGAACATGGCGGGGCGCGAGGGGACAGCGGTCGGGACGGGTCGCGCGAGTGCGTCGAGTAAGCGCCCGTCAACGAAGATGGATACGGAAAAGAAAAGCACCCTTGATGACATATCAGACGACGACGACGATGACGATGATTTTTTACAATCCTCGGACGACGCGTTTCCAGAGTTACCAGGTGACACCGCGCCTGCTGCGACAGACGCGAACGCGGGTACGTATTTCCCACCCACCACATTCCGCCTCCCTGATTGCCCATACGGGACTGACATTTATTTATTTTCAATCAGGTCCATTTCACCCGCCCTTCGGCCGGTGCGAGCGCCTCGAGAAGCACGGCGATAAAGTCACGTGCCTCGTGTTTTACGGGGACGGGTTGATTTCCGGGTCGAACGACAAACAGCTCGTGCTGTGGAGGCCGAGTGGGTGTTTCCAGGATACTTTCCAGGATATTTTTAAGGATACTTTCCAGGACACTTTCCAGGACACGGACAGCCGCGTCCGCGTCGCGTCGATACGGGAAGAAGACGAAAACGAAAAACCTTCGATGGCTTCGGCGCGCTCCGTGCGCGCGCCGGGCGGCGCCATTCGCGCGCTCGCGATTTCGGGCGACCAAAACAAACTATTCACCGCCGGCAGCGACGGCGCGGTGCGGGTTTGGGACATTAGCGACGTGGCTACGAAAAAAGAAGGGTTCGTGTTGCTGCGGACGTTCGTTGGCGGGCACGACGGGTTCTGCGTTTCCGTTTCGGTGAGTATTTCCCATTTACCACATTCCACTGACTGATTGCCCATACGAGACTGACATTTCTTTTTACAATCTCAGGTGGTTGGAAACTCGCACGTCGTGTCCGGGTGCGAAGCCAACCCTGGCGGTTTCTGGGTAAAGGGCGACGGCGCGGTGAAGGTGTGGCGAGTTTCAGACGGGCGGTGCGTGCAGACAATCGGCGTGCCGGGACACGCGGGAGACGTCGTGGCGATTTGCGAAGCAAGGACTGCGGGTTACGAAGGAAACGGTGTGTCCACAGGTACGGCCCCGCGCGTTTCCCAAATTATAGACGACTTGTTTGATGCCCCAGATGGAGTGCAGTGTTAGCACCACGATAAGTGCACCTCCGAGTACAACACTGTCGCGCACTGTACGAAAATCGCTCAACACGAGACGTATGTTACTAATTACTCATACAAGTCACGGGAAGACTGACACTTTTCTGTGACAAAAACAGTGTTGACCGCCTCCGCGGACGGCGCCGTGGCGCACTGGGCGGTGAAGAATGGGTCGAAACAAAACAAAACGCGTTCGCAAAACAGAAACCCCGACGCCCACGGCGGGCCACCCGGGTTTGTTTGGAGCAAAGGGTTTTTCGCGTCACGGTGAGCGCGTCACAGGAACGAGTCTGGAAACTTATTTCCCAAGAAGCGAGCGAGACGGTTTCGCGACGGTCGCGCGTGCCGAGGCCACGACGGGTGCTTGTTACCAAGAATACGCCACAGCCCTGGTGTATCTATCGTTTCATACACGGTTGTACGTGCAACCACAACGCACAACGTTACCCTACATGCTTGTTACTGAAAAGAAAAGAACACCCAGTGGTAGTCTGCCTATTTCTTCTTCCCCACGCCGCCTTTCGCGCGTGTTTTGTCCAACGGCTTCGGTTTCGCTGCTTTTGTCTTTTCCGTACCCCCGTACTTTGCCTCCAGCGACGCGAAAAAATCCTCCCCCCGGGTTTCCCGTCTCTGTAAAATCAAGGTCTCAAGGGAGTCACTGTCCTCTTTCTGTTTCTTAGCCTTGGGTCTAGGCTTCAGCGGGTTTTGGGGAGCTGGTTTCTTCCGCGTCTCGGCGGCCCAGGTTTGGAAAACTGGAAACGGTTTTTGATTTATTTTTTTCAAATCGTCCTCGACGTAATCCGCGAACCTGTGCGCGTCCATCTTTTCCTCACTCACCATGACCCACTCGAACACCTTCTTCATGTCTCCTTTGAACTTCGCGTACGCGTCCAGCACGTCCTGCTTTTCCTCGTCGCTTCCCCGGTAGTCGTTGGAAAAGGTAACGACGTCGTCTTCTGTTACTTTTTTGAAAACGGAACGGTAGTGCTTGTACAGGTTTTCAAACGAATCCCCGGACAGCCCGTCATCATCGATCCTCCCGGTTTCGTCGTACACCCTGCGCCTCTCCTCATCAATCAGAATCGCGTACACCTTCTGCAGGTCCACGAAATTTGACGCCGCGTCAGTTGAGGGGTTCTTATCAGGGTGCACCAGGAGCGCGGCCTTGTGGTACGCGCGCTTGATTTCGGATTTCGTCGCGGTGTTTTGCACGTTCAGGATCTGGTACAGGGACTTTCCGTCTGCTTCTGCTTCTGCTTCTGCTTCGGGCACGTCGTCCCGGTCGGAGTCGGAGCCGGAGGCGTCTTCGGGAACGCCGGTGTCAAAGGCCGCGGCTGGACGAGGCATCGCGATGCGGTTGCGGCGAAAAGCGCGGAGCGGTGTGTTCGAAACGAAACTAGGCGAGCTTCTAATGTTCCAAAGTGGCTTCCAACGTTCAAATTGGCTTCCATTTCTTCGGACAAGGCTGACCGCGCACTGACAGGCCGCCGGGTGTCATCGGAAATCGCGGCAACAACGGTTGATCGGAACAAAGCGAGTTTAACTCATCCTCCGCCGCTTCCGCCACAGCAGACGCGGACGCGCGAGGGGCGTGCAGGGCGTATTGGTTTCGGTTTCCGTGGCGTACGCGGGTGTTTCAAAGGCCGAGCGCGTTGGGTTGGGTTTTCACCGGGTGTGGTTCCGTTGTCACCCCCCAAAGCAGTTCCCGCAATCGGCGTCGTCTCCGCCAAATGTTCGGAGACGACGACGAGTACTTGCTTTGCGGGTCTTCGGATGGCAGTCGGTGTTTGCACCGCGTGCTGAAGAAGCTGTGCGAGATCTGCGCGGGGAAGGGCCGTTGCGAGCACGGCAAAGCACCGAGTCGGTGTATGGCGTGCGGGGGCGGGGGTATTTGTTCCCACGGCAGGCAAAGAAGCCAGTGCGTGGAGTGCGGGGGAAACGGGATTTGCGTGCATCGACGCATAAAATCGAGGTGCAAGGAGTGCGGAGGAAGCGGGGTGTGTCCTCACGGCCGACGCAGGTACCGGTGTCACTTTTGTCGTGAGGAGAAAGAGCTAACTGCGGCGAACGAAGCGCCGTTTAAGCTACGGGAACACTTCTTGGGCGCGGAGAGCGATGCGCAACACGAAAACACAAACGCGCTGACGAGAAAAGGTACGTCTTGGGCTTTCCCAAATCCCGCCTCCCTGTTTGCCCATACGTACACGACTGACACTTTTCGTTCGCAAAACTCCAAAGATTTCGAGCCCTCGCCGAAGGAAGCGCGCACGGAGAGCGACGGCGACGATACCTCGAACGGCGATGGCGACGATACCTCGAACGAAGAGATCGGGAACGGCGACGACGACGACGACGCGGCGCGTGCGTTGGACCCGACCGCGCGAAAGGAGGACACAAACACGCCACGCCGTCGATGTAGCCAACCGCAGCACGCAGCGCGCGGTGTGCCGCCACCCCGATTTTGGAACGGATGAGGTACCCGGTGCATAGCTCGTTAGTCACGCCGGGCGCCCGCGACGCCGGGGAAGGTCGAGACAGTCGCCGTGTTTAGGTGAAGCGCGCCGCCCGAGCGTTTGGGCGGTAAAGAGTCTAGCAGTATTGAAACTAGCAGTCTAGCAGTCGGCAGGGGAAATGGCGGGTCAAAAAAGCGCACGTGACCGGTGCCACGCGAGTTGAAAGTAATAGAAACACGAATTGAACAAACTCGGTGGACGATACCGATTAGACACGAACGCCCGACCGTAAACCGCGCGCGTCTCTCATCTACACGAAACACACACACCGTCTCACGTCTGTTTCTTCGTCAGGTGTTTCGTGGTGCCGCTGCCGCCCAGCACGGCGGCGACGTCCCCCCACCGCGACGCGCGTTCGCCGTCCTGATTGAAACAAAATAAATGTCAGTCTTGTATGGGCAATCAGTCGGCGGAATGTGGTGATTGGGAAATACTTACCGGGCGGTCTCGCGCGGAACAAAGCGCCCTTTGCTTTGAATAAAAGAAAGTGTCAGTCGCGAGTGTACGAGTAGCCTGTATGAGCAAACAGTGCACTTGTGATGTATTTGTAAGAGTTGCCAGTACTGACAACTGCGTCCGTACGTCACGAGTAGTGCACTGAAAGAGGTCCGGTAAACAGTGTGTCCCCGGTTTTGGGAAAGCCCCGTCCGGCCATACCTTCGCTCCGCGAGCGCCACGGCGGTTTCGCCGTTTTCGTCGAGCTGCGATCGATCGGCGCCAAACGCGAGCAACGTCACGCACGCCTGCCGGTGGCCGTTCAGCGCCGCCCAGTGCAACGCGCTTCGCCCCCAGCGGTCGGTCCAATGGATAAACTGGGAAGCTTGCGTTTGTTGTTGTGTTTCCAACTCCTGCGCTTTCCCTATCAGCCAATGTATAACACCGGCGCTCGTTCCGGAACGGCACGCGCTGTGCAACAAACTTTGCTTGTCGTCGTCCAGGTGGAACAGGCAACTGCTTTTGCCGGTGGTTTTGCCTTTCGTCGGTTTCTTCGAACCCTTTTTAAAGGAAAGGTCTTGAGTGGCACCATCGTCGCCCAACACGCCGTCCCCGCCGTTGAGCAGCGCAACAAGGCCGGCCACCGAAAAAGGCGGCTGCGACGCGAGGGCCAGGGAAAGGGCCGTCGCGCCTCGTCGCGCGCGACATCGAATTCGTTTTTTGAAACCAGTTTTTGAAACCAAAACCATTTTTGAAACCAAAACCATCGCCGCGGTTTCGGCGCCCGCGGCGCACGCGGCGTGCAACGGCGTCATCGGCGTCGTTTGCGTGGTGTTTGTAGGACGACTCGTATTCGTGTGCGTATTTGGGGTACTTTTGTGGCTCGTATTTGGGGTACTGGTGGGGGTACACCGCGCACCAACCGTCTTGTCGTCCACACGCCACCCGTCCACGGGAACGCCGTTGTTCAGTAACACCTCAACCGCGACCGGGTTGTTCTCCGCGGCGGCGCGGTACAGGAGAGAAACGCCGACGGATTGGTGGGATGACTTTTCAACAAAAACGTTTGCAGTCGAAGAAAGGTCCGGCGCGCCGTCCGCGGCTGGCGGCAAAAACCGCGCCTTCACTGTCTCGCCGAACAAACCGTTCTCTATGTCCAAACGTAACCTCCCCACGAAATTCGAAACGGACACGTCGTTGGTCAGGGAACCGGGCGCGAGCGCGCCAATCAGCGCTTCGCCGTGCGCGCCGAATGCGTTCGGTTGTTTATTTTTGTCTTTTGGTGACGAGTCGTTACTCAAGGATTCATCTCCGTTCGTCGTCGCAACAAGCGCGTGCCACGCGCCTCGGCACACGCGCACGGCGACCATGGAGTCCCCTCCGAGTTCCAGGAACTGGGATGCGCGTTCAATTTGCGTTGGCGGTACTCCCAGCTCCACGGCCCAGATTTGTTTCACCAAAACGAACAACAAAGAGTTTGTTTCGTGTTTGTGAAAAGACCGTTCCTCTTCTGTACCCTCGTTTCGATTCGGCGCGCCCGGCGTTTGCAGTTTCGCCAAACGCGACCGGTCCGTTTTCCCGGAGTTCGTCACCGGAAGTTTGTCGACAAACGCGAATAACACGGGAACCATGTGTTTCGGGAGCTTCAATTGTAACACCCACCGCAGGGTGTCACACGTCGTCGCATCCGGGGTAACAGCAACCATGGGAGGTTTCCGACCGTTGATTCCCGAGTCAACGGCGTTTCCGCTGTCTTCCGAGGAGGTTTCTTTTTCTGTCTCGTTTCCGGGAAATACTCCGGGCCGAACCATCCACGCCACCAACGACCGCGCCGACCCCCCATCCGCGGTTTTGCCAGTCACGGTCACGGCGACGCTTTGGATGAAACCGATCCCCAAAGAAGAAGAAGAAGAAGAAGAAGAAGAAGAAGAACCCCCTCCTCCTGCTCCAAAACAACCAAGCAGCACGCACTCGATCTCCCCCAGCTCCACCCTCCGGCCGCGGATCTTAACCTGCCCGTCCCGGCGGCCGACCAGGATTCGCGCCTGGTCGGGTTTGAGGTTGGTTTGTGCGTCTATTTTGATTTTGATTGCGTCGGTTCTTTCCTCGCTCGAATCGATTCGTGTGGACTTGTCTTTTCTTTCCTCGCTCGAATCGACTCGTGTCACTGCGTCGGTTCTTTTTTCGCTCGAATCGATTCGTGTGCTTTTGTCGGTTCTTTCCTGATGACTCGAATCGATTCGTGTCGTCGCGTGTTTTATTCTTTCCTCGCTCGAATTGTTAATTCGCGTCGCCTTGGTCATATCCCCCGTTCGAAAGTACCTGCTCGTCTTCCCAGTCGCCGCGTCCGTGATCACCATAAACCGCGCGTGTGTGTTTTTAGTGTCGCTGGCGTACCCCAAACCCACCTGCGGGCCGCAAAGCCAAAGCTCGGAAACGCGGGATGTGTTTTTTTTTTCATCTTGGTTTTTTTCACCTTCAAAATAATCGTCAATCGTCAACAGCGGGTCGTTTCCGGGCGCCGCCGCGTGTATCAGTTTTAATCCGTTCCCCATGACCTTCCCTAGGTATTTCCGCGAGTCAGGGAACCCCCGTTCCATCACCGAAAACGTCTGGTACACCACGCACTCCGTCACGCCGTACGTGTTTGCCAAGATGTCGACTTTGTCAATCCAAAAGTCGACAAGCGCCGACGGCGTTTGTTCGCCGCCCAGCGCGACGACTTTCAGGTGCGGCAAATCGTGATGGGTAGTACGGTCGTGTGAATCGTGGCCTGTAATAGTAGACCCTTGGGTATCGTACGCATTAGACCCTGGGGTGTCGTATGCATTAGACCCTGCACTAGTAGACCCGGTACTAGCCGACCCTGTACTAGCCGACCCGGTATAAATAGCCGACCCGGTATAAACCGAGCCTAGTGCCGTGGGCGTCGCGGTTAAGTGACTCGCTTTCGTCGCGGAAAGGCACCAGCCTAGGTTTGATAAAGTCAAGGACGCAGCGCAAATTGCTAGGCTCGCACCACACGCAAGAGTTGCGAAGAAATCCCCAAACGAGGGATCGAAAACCGCGGGGGACGCGACTAAAACGATCGAGTTTGTGTCCACCGAGTGCGCCTCGTTTTTACCGTCGCAGAAATACGCTAAGCCGCCCCGCGTGCCTAAACACCCTTTAGGCGCGCCCGTGCTTCCCGAGGTGAAAAACACGTGCGACAGGGTATCCATGTGGCGCTCGCGACAGGTTTCCAAATCCAAATCCGCGCCCGCGAGCACTTTGTCGTCGCCGGCGAAGGAACCGATTGATTGATTGATATTGAGCGATTCAATCGAGTGACGCTTCGCTCCGGAGACACCGTCGTCAACCGTGTCCCTGGTGTTTAGCACAACGGAAAGGTCACTTGTGTTGTCATCATGACGTAAAATCGCGACCGCGCGTTCCAACCGAATACGCAGTGATGAAGTGCGTCCCGGACTGTTTAGTCTTCGTTCGTCGAAATCGTCGACGACGACGATTGCGCATTTAGAATCCCGCAACGCCATCGCCAGCCTCGTGGGCGGGTCGTTTTCCGAAAAAGGAACCACCGCGGCACCTACCATGGCCACGGCAAGGGTGATTATCACGAGCTCCGGGCCTTCCGGGACTAATAACCCTATTAGATGTGCTTTGTGTTCCTCGGAAGTTTGCAGCGGCGACAACATTGGCGGGGATTCTTTTTTGGTTTTTTGTAAAACGGCGGAGAGTTTTTTCGCAGCCAATAGCGACGCGCGGTATAGCGCTTTGTATGAGTAAACAGTCGGGGCTTGATTTATTGCCGGGTACCACTGAAGCGCCGTTTTGTTGTTCAAGGTTTCGTCTCTTGCGCGCTTCACGAACAGCGCGAGGGGCGAATTCGGGGCGTCGTCGCTATCGCACGAAGCGATTGACGCCATGTTTTTTGCAGCACGTCACAGATTTTGCACCGACTTCGGGTCGTCGCTCGGTGTTTGGTACGCCTCAACAACCGCGTCCTGCATGCGGTCTAACTCAAACGGCTCCAACGGCCCTAGCCGCCCCGAGGTGTTGCCCCGCGTAGTTCTCAACGCCGCCTTCGCTTTGCCCTTGCTTAAACGAACCGCGTCCCCTCCGCCCTGCAAACACAGCAACCGGACAAACTTCTCCGCCTCCACCGCGCCGACACCTGTAATTTGCAACGCCACCACCGAGACGCACGCGCGCTCGAACGCGTGGTCCGGAGGCCCGATGCAGCACAGACAGTTCGGGCGGTGCGGTTCCTTGGAACTGCCGGGCAGCCGAAACGGACCCCCGGAGGAGGCGCGCATCCGGCAGTGAACAGGAGGACCGCGACGAACCACCGACGCTTTCATTTCTCTGTCATCATCGTTCCGAGAAAATAAAAGTCCTAAATAAAAGGCATCTGGTCATTCGCGCCTGTCGCCCCCGAGCCCCGACCCCGGGTTCGGCGTTTTTTCGGTGACCACGACATGCCCCTCCCGGACCACGTCAAGGTCCGCAGAGAGTGCTTGAGCTTCGTGGTGCTCGGGGCTACGGGGAACTTGGCGCAAAAGAAGCTCCTTCCGAGTTTGTTCAACCTGTTTGCGAATGGCCATCTGCCGGCGAGAACCTTGATCGTTTGTGGTGGGCGACCCGCGCACACCGCCGAGCAGTTCAATGAAATCACGTCCAAGTCCTTGAGAGAGTTCCTTGAGAATGCCAGTGCGGGACGCGCGACGCACGAAAAGGACACCACGGACGTGAAACCTTTCCGCCACCCATCCTTGGCCGCGGGATTTGACGATTTGGATTTGGACTTTCGCGCCAGCCTGGGGGACGAACCCTCGGCGGCGAAGAAAACAATACTGTTATCGCAAAAACAAAAACACTCACCGCCCCCCCTCCCCCCTCCCACAACCCGGGACATAGGAGGGTGCGCGGTGACCTCCCGAAAAAGCTCGTTCGTGAACCTGGTGGATTTGGACCAACAAGGGAACACGGACGACGACGCATCGTCGTCTCGCGCCGGGGCGAATCAGTCGCCGCAGAAAACGCAATCGAAACTGAAACCTCGTTTCGGAAACGCCGCCGGCGTCGCGAAGTCGCAATCCGCGCCCGAGTTTCTAATCGCCGACTTCCTGGAGCGCGTGCGATACGCGTGCGTGCCGACGTTTGGTAACGTCGACGACGCGAATGACAACCTGCGGGACGTTTTCGGTTTGGTAACAGAACACGAATTGAAAAACGCCGATGCGCCGGGCAAAAACCGGCTGTACTACCTGGCCAGTACGTATGTCAGGCTTTCCCGAATCCCACCACTGTTTTATCTCTCAGCTGGTGACTGTTATCCATACATCGCGATATACAAGACTGACACTTTCTTTTATTTATCACAGTGCCGCACGAGTTGTACCTTCCCGCCGCGGATGCGATTCACCGGAACGGGCGCGCTGGCGGTCCGACCACCCCTCAAAGCCCGAACGATTCAAACGGCTCCATACATTCAAACAGCAGCGGTGGAAACCCAAGCAACGCTTGGACGCGAATCGTGGTTGAGAAACCCTTCGGAAGCGACCTTCAAAGCGCGCGCGCGATGCATGTGAGTCTTGCAAAGTTCTGGAGCGAAAGGGATTTGTACCGCATAGACCGGTATCTTGGGAAGGAGGTTATTGATAACTTGCTAGTGATGCGTTTCGCGAACCGCATGTTGACCCCGATTTGGAACCGCGAAAACGTGTCTACCGTGCAGATCGTGTTTAAGGAGATCGCGGGCACCACGGCGGAGTATTTCGACAAGCACGGGATCGTGCGGGACGTGATGCAGAATCACTTGCTGCAGATAATGGCCGTGCTCGCGATGGACCGGCCGGTTTCGTTAGCGAGTGAAGACATCCGAGACGCAAAGCTGAAAGTGTTGAGACAGGTCGCGAAGGTCAACCCGGCCACGGACGTCGTGGCGGGGCAGTACGTTTCGTGTGAAAAGAGAAACAATGGCTGCAAAAAGCCGGGGTACAAGGACAACGCGAGCGTTCCGCGCGACAGCACCACCCCGACCTACGCCTGCGTGGTGCTGAACATCAGGAACGAGCGCTGGGACGGTGTGCCTTTTATTTTGAAAGCCGGCAAGGCCCTGGACGAAGTAAGGTCGGAAATCCGAGTGCAACTCAAGAGCACACCTGGTGATATTTTCTCTCCCGACGACGGGCACTCACAGGGGCGCTTCGGCGCGGACGCGAGGGACATAGGTAACGATTTCCCAACCTTTCCAATCCCTCGTACCGATTTTACGAAAGACTCGGGACTGACCCTTTCTTTTCTTCATCGGAAGGCGCCGGGCCGAACGAGTTCGTGATTCGGATTCAACCGAGGGAGGAGATGTACATGAAACTGACGATCAAGGAACCCGGGCTTGGGGTGAAACCCGTGCCTAGCGAGATGGAGCTGAGCGGGCGATGGAGAGCTGAGCAGGAGCGGAAAGAGATCGCAGGGGAGTCGCCGCGCCGAGCGTACGAACGCCTCATCCTGGACGCCGTGAACGGCCACCAGCAGCACTTCGTCAGAGGCGACGAACTGGAAGCGGCATGGGCGATTGTGGATCCCATCAACGCCGCGATTCGCGACGGAACCGTACCGATTCACGAATACCCCAGGGGGTCCCGGGGCCCTAAAGCGGCGGACGTGCTGCGCAAATCCGTGGGGCACGTCACGTGCGCGGTTCCTAGGGACGGGAAACCGCTTTCGAGCTCGGATGATTTGTGCGAAGACGACGACGCCGAGCCGAGTTCTCGAAAAGATGGATTAGCGCCAATCGTCGTGGACGGCGCCTTCAATTCGTCTGACACTTCGGAAGACGGGACCCCGAAACTGGAAAGGCGATACTCGGGAGTGCCCGCGAGCATGGTATGGGGACGGGACGGGGAGGAAAGCGGGACGCCCGCGCCGCCGGAGACGCAGGGAGAGTAACTGGTAGTGCTATTTTTGCGATTCCTCTTTTTGGGAGGTCTTTCATCAACTTTCTTCGCGAATTCTGAACCATCCTTCGTCATAGTAGGAGGCGCGTGACTTGTGCGATGCTGGCCGTAGCGCGACGCGCGGTTCCCGGGTTGTTCCGGGGCGTTGAGGGTGCACGCGGCACGACTCAAGGGGTGATTCGTCGTGGGTTTTGCGACGGCGCGGCGAGTGAGGAGGACACGACGGTATCCGAGGCGAAAAAAGCAGAAGTGGGTGCGTTTTTCAACGCCCTCGGGATCGAGCCGGACAAGTACGTCGCGAAATCGATTCCGGACATGGCCACGTTACTGCACGCCGTGAAAACCGAGACGCTTAAGAAGGAAGGCATGACGATAAAGGACAGGAAGAAGCTGCTGGCGCACGTGGAGAAGTACAAGAAGGGGCTGTGGGCGCCGGGGAAGCAGTAGGGTTGTCATCAATCAATAGGGTTGTAATTTTCAGCGCAGAAGAGAGACTTTCGCCATTCATCACTCCCGCGGCCTGTGATGGAATGCCCTCATTCCGCACCGCACCCCGCACCCGCGGCGCCATGGCTCCCGCGTTCGACGCGTGCGTAGGTCTTTGCGACGACCTGGCGAGGGCGGTGCACCCCGATTTCGCGCTTCTTGATGCGCACGCCGAAGGCGTCAAAACCACCGCGGATGCGATGTTGGCGCGTCTTGATGAGCTGGGCGCGATGCTGGGCACGTTACGCGCGGAGGGGCGGGAGCAACGGGAGGCGCTAGAGCCGGTTTTGGGGGCGTTCGCGGAAGGTTTAGCCCGAGACTTCGCGTACGTGGATTCCGTGGAGGACACAATAGCCGCGATCGAGCTGGCGGTGTCTCAAACGGAGAAGGAGCTGACACAACTGGAGCAAAGCAGTTTCCGCGACGCGCGAGCGCAAGACGTGGAGTCGGCGAGGAAAGGAATATCTGACCTGTTCACCAGACTGTCTGGGGTCACGTCCAGCTTTCAAAGCGCTGGTTCCAGCCTGGTGGGTGAATTCGGGCAAAGGATCGCCACGGGAACAACTAGCACGAGTGAGCAAATAGTCTCGGCGGCGCGGACGGCGAGTGTTTCGGCGACGGGCGCCGTCGCGCTGGCGAAACAGAAAATGGAAAGCAAAAAAAAGGAGAAGGAAGAAACCAACGCGAAACTTGAGACGGATTCGTACTGGGAGGAATCCGGGGACTCGCCACCCACGAAACACGCGCACAACAACAGTGTCGTGAACACTCTGTCTGATAGCGTTGGCAAAGTCACGGAAGGTTTAATAGGGTTCGTGGCGGGGCGGAAAGGCGAGACCGAGGACGAGGGCGACGACGCGGCGGCGAAGGGGAATATTCCGGTTTAAGAGCAGTATTATATTAATGCACCTTCGGGTATTTATAAATAAGACTAAACAGTCTTTTGTAATGTAATTCAGTAGGAGTATGTAGTACAGTCGTTGTATTTACCGCCGTCATACACAGCTTGACACGCCATCTCGTATCGGGTGAATCACCACAGAGTGATTAGTTTACTCGTCGTGTTCCCACCCCGCGCCGGGCGCCGCGAAGATACGATCAGTCTGGCGCTGGGTGTTTTTTTTCAATCCCGAACCGGTTTCGTTTTCGTCGCGCCCGGAACCGAAAGGTGTATCGTCCAAAGTGTCGCCATTGTTTGACCGTTGTTGTTGCGTTTTGACCGTGAACAACGTTGACCGGAAAGTCGACGGAGGAGTCACGGTGAACATCACGGAAGACGACACCGGGTTTGGCGCTTTGGTGGTCACGGTTTTAACAGAAACACGTCTCGTACGTTCGCGTTGTCGTTCCAAAACGCTCGTTCCTTTCACTTCCCGCAACCTACCCACGAGCCAACTCTCGTCGCACCTCGGCTTCGGTGGAGGCACCGAAACGCGATCAGTGGGTCGCGGCCTTGATTCGCGGGGAGGCAGGGCCGAGAACGTGGGGACGGCGGTTTGGTTTATTGACATGTATCGAGGACTCGTTATGAGAGGAAGCGTTTTCTTTTTCGACATTTCCCGCGCCAGCCGCGTGACGCGCCAAAAAGGCGCCGCGGAGGCGAGAACCGGTTTCATTTGTTTCCCCTGGAAAGAATGTCGAGATTTGCCCGGGATCGAACCGAGGATCACGGGGTTGGTTTTGCCGCGCGTGACGGTACGCGCGACCCGCGACGCGCGAACGGTTTCGGTTGCGTACTTGCCAGCCAACGAAACGCGCGGCCGTAAACCGCTTCTTCGTGTTGGTGTGTTTCCGCACTTTCGAGACGTGGAAGACTGTTTGCCCATACGCGAGGTACCATGCACTTCCACAAGAGACACTCGAGACGTACTTCCACTAGAGATACTCCTCTGGGTGGTACTTCCACCACGTACCCGAACCAGTCCGTTGAACAATTGGCAGCGACGAACGCGGTCGAGGGGTGAGTTTTTTGTGCGCTCGTTTTGGGGCTGAAAAACAATACCACTTCGCGTCGTAACCTTATGGGAAATACCCTCCGCGCGTCGTCCAACGATCGCGCGCAACACGCGGTGGCCTGAAACCGGCGACGTGTGAACTGGCGCTTGCGTTGGAGTCGAGTTGTTGTTTTCGCGTCCGGGGTCAAGCTGCGGCGCGACCCGAACTGTCACGACTGCATGCACGGTGCGGTTCAGCCCAACACGGGTGTCGCGTTCGTCTTTTTCCGAACCGCGGCGAAGGACGTTTTCGTTTTCGCCGAAGCTCGAATCGTTACCCTCGTCACGCGCCACCACCGGGGTCGTCGGAACAAGCACCTCGCATCTTGGGTCCAACAGTGAGTTCACCATCATTGTGAGTGGCGTTCGCGGTATCCGCATGGCTCGTTTAACTGTCGGGCACTCGCGCTCGCGGGTGTGTGCTGCCACGCCGATTTAGGCATGTTTTTCATCTGGGAAGTGACGATTCATCTGAACCGATGTACGCACGAAAAATAAAATACTGCCGCTCTTGGCTCCACCACCGACGCCACTTCAACTCGCGCGCGCGTTCGACGCGCGTGTGGGCGACGGTCATCTCGCTTGGGTGGCGCGGTGTGTGGTAAGACATACGCGCGCGCCCGTTCCGTCAAACCAAACCCGCTACGGGTCAAGAGGTCGGTCCAAACAGTCCGCGGCCGCGCGCACAAAACGGCCGGCACGATCGCCGAGGCCGGTTTTGGGAACGACCGATCGTCCCGAATCGGCCACTCCAAAAACGCGATCAGATGGCGACGCGAAGGTTCGCCACCGGGACGCTTCGCCACCGGCTACGCGCGCGGAGAGACGCGCGGGCTAGACACCGGTGCGTGGCGGTTACACAGTCACGATAAGCACGTAACGGAGGCACGATCCACCTTGGTGACTCGCGCGTTCCAAACAGCACGATGCCCATCGATGCATCCCGAACGCGAAGTTTCGGGACCGCTTTTTTTTTAAGAAAAAGGTCGTTTTTTTTGCGCCGTATTTCCCCCCGCCGCCGACGTAGTACTCGCTCTTGTGACTTACCCCCAATTGTTTCTCCCGTAAAAATCTCTATACCAATCAAAACAGACACCACGCCATCGGCATCGTCGCCGTGCTTCTCTCCTGCGCCGCGCTTTCCCCAACTCTAGGCCTGGGAACCGTGGGCGAACTCACCCGGGGCGAGACGAGTTTATTTACGAGAAGTGCTTCCGTCGGCGCGGCTGCGACTACCGCGACTTCGGAGGTGTTTCAATCCAACAAACGTCGCCGAGCCCTGCTCGCCAGCACCACCACGTGCACGTCGGACACGACATCGCGATGGGTCACACACGGGGGCTGGATACTGTATCTAATCGGCATTCTTTACCTGTTCCTCGGCGTCGCCATCGTGTGCGACGACTTCTTTACGAGTACGTTTGGGGCTTTCCCAAATCCTGACACACTGTTTACAGACCCTCTTTGAGTGCACTACTAGTATAAATACTACTAGTAACACTAATAGTAGTACTAGTAACACTACCCGTAACATTTACCAGTACTGGCAACTGTTACAAACCTATACTCATGACTCGGGACTGACACTTTTCGTTCACAAGCACAGGTTCCCTGGAGACGATTTGCGAAAAGCTGAATCTTTCGGAAGACGTCGCGGGGGCGACGTTCATGGCGGCCGGGTCCTCAGCCCCCGAGCTTTTCACGAGCACCATGAGTTTGGTCTCGGAAAACGCAACGAACGAACTGGGCGTGGCGACTATCGTGGGCAGCGCCGTGTTTAACATCATGGTCATCGTCGCGGCGACGGTTCTGTTCACGTCGCAAAAACAGTTAAAGCTGGACTGGAAACCCGTGACCCGGGATTGCCTTTTCTACCTGCTCGCCGTGTGCAGCGTGCTTCTAGTTATGGAGGACGGCCGGGTGTATTGGTGGGAAGGTGTTACCTGCGTATTTATGTACGGAGCGTACGTGTTTTTCATGTCAAGAAACGAACGAGTCATGTCCTGGGTGGACACCTTTGCGAGTTCGCGAAACAAAATCGGAATCGAGACGGAACAAAGTGACGACGTGGAAAGAAACGCCACGGCCACGAAGCGCATGGACGATCCGTCTTCTATTAAATACGCGGACGCGAGCGGCGATACAAACCAACACGATCCGTACGCCCGCGTGAGTCGAGTCGAGGAGGGGGGTGATGGAAATCGACGAGCGGTTGTGGAATCGACTCAAAACGCGCGGCGCGACGGGATCGATTCCCTTATACCCGACGACAAACGGTTCGGCGTCAAGGACGGCGACGAAAACTCTGCAGAAAGGTCTCCATTTCACCCCCCCGCGACGTACACCGCGGTTCCGTTGTGGGCCCTTTCCCTTCCGTGGTATTTCATGTTCATCCTGACGATTCCTGGAAACAACGACACCGCACAGGCAAACAGTCGCAAATACCTGGCGTCTTTTTTCGTATCCGTGCTTTGGATTTCGTTAATTTCCTTTGGCATGGTGGTAAGTATTTCCCATTTACCACATTCCACTGACTGATTGCCCATACGAGACTGACATTTCTTTTTACAATCTCAGGACCTCGCGTCCCGCCTGGGGTGCGTGCTTGACATCCCAGAGGTGGTTATGGGCACCGTGGTGCTCGCCGCGGGGACTTCCGTACCAGACGCGCTCGCGTCCATTTCCGTCGCGCGCGCCGGCCTCGGCGACATGGCCGTCGCGAACGCGGTGGGGTCGAACGTGTTTGACATTTGGCTCGGGTTGGGGCTGCCGTGGTCCGTGTTTCTGCCGTTCAGGGCGTCGGGGTACGAAGGTGAGGAACTTTCCCAATCACCACGTTCCGCCTCTGCGATTGCCCATACTCGTACCAGAAGGGACGTCTTACCTCTGACTGTTTACGCATACACATCACGACCGACTGACACTTTCTTTTTTATCGTATCAGTCGTCAACACCAAACAGCTGGTGCCGTCCGTGTGTATACTGTTAGGCGTGCTGCTGGTGTACTACATCTCAATCGCGGCGCTTGGGTTTCGGCTAACGGAAAAACAAGCCTACCTCTTCATCACGGTCTACCTAGGCTTCGTCGCGTACGCCGTGGTGGGGGTGTGGTGGATGGACATGTACGACATGAAAGGGAAGTAGTCGGTTTGTGTGCTCGTCCCAGTGGTGTATACGTGATTTCGTTTTAAATGCAATGCAAGATTCTTCGTGCGTAACTATGTTCCGACAGCCCCTGTTGCCCTATTCCCTCGCCGCGAGCCCGTCCGTCTCGATTTCGATCCAGTCCGAAATCGGCACCGCCGCCAACCCAAGCACGCGAAGCAGGACTTCCTGGGGCATGTCTCCTAAACAAACAGCGCCGGGTGATGGGGTGTTTGATGATGACCCTGCAGCGGGCTCCTTAGATGACCCTGCAGCGGTCTCCTTAGACGATTCATCACAAGACAAACCCCCTTGATCTCCACTCCGCGCCCGTTGCGCGTTCCGCGAGCTCGCCTCGGCGCATATCAAAAAACCCCGCGCCGCGTTTCGGAACGATTTCGGAAAATCCCGGTGGTTGATATCGGGCAACCAGTGCGTGGGCGCGCGGAAACGTAACACCCCGGATGGCACCGCGACGAAAACGAGGTCGTGGGGGGGGGGTCGCTTTTGTAGTGACGACGGGCCCAACTTTCCGAAAAAAACTGGTGAGCCTGGCATGGGGTTCGGCGGAGCGGGCGCGGTCACCGCGCACACGCCGGTCACGAAAACCCCCCGGACGCGTGCGCGAATGGTCTGCGATTGGAAAAAGTAAAAGAAAACGGTCAGTCTTCCCGTGACCTGTGTTACGTAATTACGGGCGGGCAATCGGCAAACAGTCGGAGTAGTGGTAGGACTTTCCGACTGTACTCCATAAAGAGCAGGTAACAGTGCGTTTTTGACGTACGTAGAAGTTGCCAGTACTGGTAAATGTTACCCGTAGTGCACTCATCAAACAGTCAGAGGGGCAGCAAACAGTGCGTCCCGGATTTGGGAAAGCCCCACTCCACGCACCTGCACGTACCCGCGCTCGCGCGCGCCGCTCTTGCCCTGCAGCAGAACCTGCTCGTTCGTGAGCCGGTGCATTTGCCGCAGGATTTTGAGTTGGTTTATGTCCACCAGGTCTTCGTTCGTCAGCTCGTTCGGCGCAGGCCAGGCTTGCATTTGCGAAGTCACGGATGCGGCTTCCAAACGGTTCGCTTCCAGGCGGTCGCGCTTTTCGGTGTCCGACATCGCCGCGACCGCCGCGGGCGTCAACTTCTCGACGTCGTCCTTCCCCAGCAGGCCCATCGTGGGGTCGTCTGAATCGCCTCTGCGCCGAGGGGGGGACATGTCAATCGCCTGCAACTGCGTCTTCGCGTATAGCAAATTCATACCGTCTTTCACGAAGTCCTTCTTCACCAAGTACTCCTTGTAGCTCGCCTTCAGCGCGATTTCGGCGCGCCTCAAGTCGTACGCGTGCACCCGCCCGCCTCTCTCCGCCCACACGAGCACGTTCGGATCCGATGGCAGGAAACAGATTGGAAGACACGGGTGCGCATGGTTGGATAGGTACGCGATTCTGGTTACCGAGTTGACGTCCAACCCGACTCGCCACACCGCCACCACGCACGCCGAGTCCGTGGTGGCGGCGACGTAGCGCGAATCGCCACTCCACGCGACGTACATACCGCCTTCGGGGTCGTTGTGGGGGTCGGGGTCGTTTTCGGTTTCAGGCGTGCCGTCTATTGGCAGGCGTCTGTGTTCCGGAATGTACAAACCGGGTACTTTTTTGTAGCCCCCGCGCCCGCCCTCTAAATGCAAATTCTCGAAATCACCAACGCACGCGCAGAACCGCCCGTCCGGCGACGCCGCAGCGGCGTTACAAGCGGTGGGCAAGTCAATCGTGACTTCCAGGGTGAGCCGGGCGTCCACCCTGGGCCGCCGCCGAGCGCCCCGGCCTCCCTGGCCTCCGTCCGACAAGGTCGGGGAAATAGCGATTTGATTTAATTGGTCAATGTTGCCGTAGTTCCCGGAAGCGTCGGAAAACCCGTCCAGCTCGATCGCGTACACGTAGCAGTGCCCGTCCTGGGACGCGCAGAGCAGGACGTTTTTGAGTTTTTGTTTTGAGCTTTTTTTACTACCCGAGTCGTCCATCGTCTCGCCCCCCGGCAGCGCCATCTTTCCGAACCGAACGCAGTTCAGCATATCCCGCTCGTGGTACCGCCCGGTTTTACCCACGCCAAGTTCCGCGACTTTGATGAACATGGCGCAAGATTTTTCCGGTTTCGGTTTCGGCGTTCCCGCGCTTGTTTGGTCCGGTACCGGATTGTGCCCTGAGATTGTAAAAATAAATGTCAGTCTCGTATGGGCAATCAGGGAGGCGTAATGTGGTAAATGGGAAATACTTACCGTCGATGTCGTCGGTAATGCCTTGCGCTACCTTAAACACCGCGAGGTTGATTTCGCCGTCCGGACCGGCCGCGCCGCACGCCGCGACCAGCCCTGAATCCGCGTCGTAGGTCACGGAATACACGTCGAAGGACAACTTTGTCGTGGCCGCTAAAACGGTTCCTCGCGTCGCCGAGTTCTCATCCGCGTCAAGCAAACGCACGTCGTTCACGCCGGTGACTAAAAGCCGCCCGGGAGACGCCGCGCCCACGCTGTCGCTGCCTTGCCGGTGGTTCATCCCCGTGCTGCTCGGGATGGAATCGCCGTCTGGCAACAAATAACACCCGCGTTCCTCGGGGTCGTTTTGTTGGGCCCCTTGTTGGGACGCGAGTCGGCGCGCGACGACGCGCGCGGCGACGTCGTCGAGGTCACCCGTTCCGTTTAGGATTTCGCCATGCACATCCACGTCGCCCTCGAGCAGCCCCTCGATCTCGAAGTGCATCTGGTCATCGTCGAAATCCGACGGCTCGTCCTCGTCGAACTCGTCGTCCTCGTCCTCGTCGAACTCGAAGTCGTCCTCGTCGGACCCCGAATCCACGATCCAGCCCTCCTCATCCTCATCCTCGTCGTCCAGGGACTCCTCGTCATCCTCCTCCCCTAAACTCTCTTCGTCCGAAAGTTCGTCGGGCGCGTTCGTGCCGGGGGCGGCTTCGGTGTCGCCGGGAGGGAGGTGCGCCTCCTCCTCCTCCTCCTCCTCCTCCTCCTCCTCCTCCCCTGAACTCTCTTCGTCCGAAAGTTCGTTGGGCGCGTTCGTGCCGGGGGCGGCTTCGGCGTCGCCGGGAGGGAGGTGCGTCTGGTTGTCGCCACCGTGGCCCTCGCCGACACCGCCCACACGGGGGTCGTCGGTCACGCCGCCGCCGATAGACATCTCGCTGCGCGTGTCGCTCTGCCGAGATCTCGCCAAGCGCGCAACTTTTTTCTCACACCTGCGGGAAGGAAGTGTTCAGACTCGGAATTTGAGAAACTATTTTTATTTAACAGGCAGCCACACCGACTAACTAGATAGAGTCTCAGACACCCGACACGCCACAATCAATACACATCGTTCACGCCCCCTTCTTCCCCTTCCCCCGCCCCACCTCCAAGTTCGCGAGGTACTCCTCCGTGATGTTCCCGGTGACGTAATCGCCGTCGAAACACGAAGCGTCGAATCGTTCGATTTGCGAGTTCATGCTTCGCCCGGCTTGCAACATGTCCTCCACGGATTGGTAAATCAGTCCGTCCGCGCCAAGGTAGTCGCACACCTCCTGTTCCGTCCTTTCGTGCGCCACGAACTCCTTCCTGGACGGCATATCAACCCCGTACACGTTCGGGTGCTTCACGGGGGGCGCGGCTGATGGGATAAAAAAGAAGTGTCAGTCTCTGGTAATGTGTATGAGGGATTGGGAAGGGTAGACGGAGTGGGTAGTACTTTCCGACTACTCCATAAAGAGCAAATATCAGTCGGCGGAACGTGTACAATGGGAAAGTTCCTCACCTGACGCGAGGTACACCTCGAGCGCCCCAGCGTTGCGGCACATCTGCACGATTTGGGACATGGTGGTGCCCCGAACGATGCTATCGTCCACAAGAAGAACCTTCTTGCCGTTGAAAACCGAACGCATGGCGTTCAACTTTCTTCGGACGCTGAGTTCCCGTGTTCTTTGATCGGGCATGATGAACGTCCGCCCCACGTACCGGTTCTTCACCAACCCTTCGCGGTACGGCAAGTTCAGCTCACCCGCGATTTCAATCGCGCTGGGCCGCGAACCGTCGGGGACGGGGACGATGACGTCGATTTCCCACTCTCTTTTTTTGATCCGGCGCGCCAACCGTCTCCCGAGCTCGAGTTGGAACTCGTACACTGAAATCGAGTTCAACGTCGAGTCCGGCCGCGCGAGGTAGATGTACTCGAAAATACAAGGCGAGAGCTCGGAAATCGCGCACTGCCTGGAAACCATCTTCCCCTCTTCCGTGATTAAAATGGCTTCACCGGGGTTCACGTCCCGTACCCGCGAAAACCCGAGCGGCCCGAACGCGCTGTCCTCGCTCGCAATGCACCACTCATCTTTTTCCTCGTCTGTGGCTGCTTTGCGTTGTCCGAGCACGAGCGGCCGAATGCCATTCGGGTCCCGGAACGCGAACAAACCAACCTGGTTCACCATCGTGATCACACTGTACGCCCCCTTGACTTTCTTCATCGTGTTTGTCACCGCGTCGAACACGATCTTGTCCATGTCGGAATCGGGGTTCGCCACCAGCTCTTTGTTCACGTCCTCCGCGAAGACGTTGAGCAGCACTTCGCTGTCGCTGCTCGTTTTCATCATGCGCCCGCCCAAACCTTTTTCCAATTCCGCGGAGTTAGTGAGGTTGCCGTTGTGAATCAAATAAATCCCCAGCGGGCTGTTGACAAAGAAAGGCTGCGCCTCCGTGGCCGATAAGCCCCCCGCGGTGGGGTAACGCACGTGCCCAATACCGGTGCGCCCCAAAAGCGAATCGATCGCTCTTTTGTCGAAAATCTGCGCTACCAACCCGTTGTCTTTCTTTTCCATGAACCGCGAACCGTCAAAAGTCACCATCCCCGCGCTGTCCTGCCCCCTGTGCTGTAGCATCAGTAAGCCCTCGTAGAGCTCAGCGCTCGCGGCGCCTTCGTGGCGGTGAATGCCGATGATGCCGCACGCGCGAGCGGCGTGTCTGCATCGGATGAATTTTAAGAATATAGATTTTGGAAAAGAAGGTTAGTACGCGAAAACCACCGGCGGCGGTGTGTCTGATGGGATGGATGTGTCTTACGACCTGCTGTGTGGTTTACTTGATCCAATCCTTACGGTGGTTTGATCAAATGCATGTCCACGTACCTCAGTGACACCTTCGCGATGGTCTTCGTAGCGGTGGCAAGGCGGAACCGCGACGCCGCGGCGGTCATGGAGGACGCGCGCAGGTCACTTGTCACCGCGTGCAAAGAGGTGTTTTTGGAGACCGCGATGCGCGAAGCACCGACGCCTCGGCGTTTACCAGCACCTGACCGAGAGGTCGCGCCAACTGGCGCGACCGGGGAACGCGCGAACACGGACTGCATCGTACGAACCTGGCGAACGTGCGAGCGCGAAGGTCGAGATGAGGCTGGCGCTCGTTGCTTTTGTGACATCAAGGTTTTGAAAAAAAAACACCACTGCGTCCAATCCAACCGGCGATTGCATGGGAAAATGGGGTAGTACGCGTCTTTTGAGCATGTTTTGGACACTAGCGAGACTATTGAAGATGCATCTTGGCGATGTCGAGGCGATGTTGTCGAGACGTTTGGAGACGATGAGAAAGCTTTGATTGAAAAACTCCAAAGCCCTCCCCACTAAATTCGCGTCGCGTCCCCGCTTCGAAACCCGACCCCCTGTTACTTGGTTTTGTTCCTGTCCCGTTTCCGTCGTTTCCGGTGTTTGTGCTTGTTCATCTTCTTCACCCTTTTCAGCTTGACGGACGAGGCTTGAAACGTTTCTTGAAGGTTATCCCCAAGCGGCGGAAAAGAAACAAACGGCGAGACCCAGGTTGTTTTCGCACAGTCGTGCCATCCAACGTCGGTTCGCTCCGCGGACGCTCGGGTTAAACCGACCCCTCCCACCCCACCCCCGTCCTCGATCTCGATCGCCCGGATCGCGTTTTCAATCGCGTCTTGCCACTCGTCCTCGTCCTCGCCTCCGAAACCGTCGCCGCCGCCGTACTCCAGCTCGCGCCGCGCCATCGCGAAATCCGCAAACCGAAGCGAAGCGCGCAACTCGGACACCGTGAGGGTTGTGTTTTTGGGTCGCACCGTGTGCGTCCATGGCCCCGGTGGGTTGTTTCGTTTCACGTTTCTGTCCCGAGGCGCGCTGAGGTGGTCCATCGCGACGGCACTCCTCACCACGGACACGCCGCCCGAAGGGCCGCCACCCCAAGACCGATCGGAGTCGCGAACCCACGGCGCGGAACCCGAAGACGCGCCCCCTCTCGGATCAACCCACTGGCGATCGGAAGGAGGCGACGCGACGGAGCCCAACAACACGGGATTCGTGGCGTACGCGCCAAGCGGCAGCGCGATCGCGCGGTGCACCAGGTCACGACCCACGTGCCTGGCTCGGCTGGCGAGCATCGCGCCGAACCACCCTAGCCGTCGTGCACCAAGGTGTGACCTTGAGGGGTTGGGGCTTGAGATGGAAGTGCGCTCCAAAAAGAAAAAATTTGCCAAACTCGGAAAAGTCAAAATTGCGCTCGCAAAGGAAGACTAGTCGTTGACGCGCGTGCGGCGTGTTCTCTGGCTTCCGCATGACGACATCCACGTCATATGACGCGCCGCGAACGCCTCGTGCGATCAATACGCCTCGTGCTGAGACGGCTGGGAAGCTGGACCGACGAGACGCGCTAGGGGCTATGTTCCACGCGGTGGACACGAACGGGGACGGGCGGGTGGATTTTACCGAAGCGGTCGCCGCGGCGTGCGGCGTGTGCGCCTCGATGAGTGAAGCGCAAGCCAAAGCGTGGTTCATCGCGCTTGATACGTCCGACAGTGGGTGCATCGACGAAAAGGAGTACGTGGTTGGGATGACAACTTTGACGAACCCTTTGAGTGACGCGGAATTCGCGACCGCGGTGAAGAAGACCATCGGCCGAACGCAAAAAAAGGTGAAGCACCCGCGGTACTACTTCCACGAGAGCGAAACGCGCGGGTATTTAGGCAAAGACTTGGTGCCTTTACTAGAAAAAGGCCTGGAGTCCCTACTAAGACAAGTGGAACAGGAACGTGTCAAAGTCGCGTCTGGGGAGCTTTGGGACAAAGACGGTTATGTTCCGGAGGAGTGGCGCGCGATGCGGCCGCTGCAGTTTTTGGGACGTTTTCTGTTGGACCACTCGAAAAAAGGATTGCAGCGGAAAGCGAAACAAGAGTCGCAAGAGGCGATGAAATCCGAAGCTAAACAGAAAGCCGCGGAGTTTGAAGCGAGGGGAGGCGCGCCGTTACCGTACACTGAACTCACGCGAACCGAAAAGCTGGAGATGTGTTTCCGCGCGATTGATAAAAACCGCGACGCGTACATCACCGTGGACGAGATGGCGCTCGTGTGCAAAAAGTTAAACCCCCCCGGGCGCGGAAACCGGGAAGCCGGTATACGTACTCAGTCCGAGAGTAACGACTCAGGAATGAGTGCTGCTGTGAACTCGGGAATGGGTACTGCTGCGGAAAACGCGGTGCGGTGGATGGACGTCAACGGGGATGGGAAGGTTTCTTTGGAGGAATACGAAACAGCCATGACCGAGCTGCTTGAAAACGTTGACGATGCCGTTTTCGACGCGGGCGTGGTTCACCTTTTGGACTCGGTGAAGTTCGCGGAGGCGGACCGGCGCGAAAAACTTAAAATGGTGTTCGACAAAACCGACGTGGACGGAAACGGCACGTTGGACGTGGAAGAGTTACGCCACTTAGCACGGCAGCTCGTCGTGGGAGGCGACGAAGCCGCGGTTAAAAGAACAATGAAGTGGCTCGACGTGAATGAAGATTCGGTCGTGAGCTTTGACGAGTTTTGCGAGGTACGGCCTTGGGCCTTTCCCAAATCCCGGCCTCCCTGTGTTCCCACGCAAGACTGACACTTTTTTTTTACCTATCGCAAGCCCATGCTCGCCGCCGTCGCGGCGCTGGAGGACGACCGCTTCGACCACGCAGTGAGACTTATTTTGGAGCTGGTAAGGGCCTTTCCCCACTCACCACACACCGCGCCCCTGATCGGTCCGATTACCACGACTGTTTACTTCCAGTAACTGTTACTGGCGTACTGTGGTAAAAAGACACAGGGCCCTGTGTCACTTTACCAGAGGTCACACCCCGGTACCCTTTCCAATCCCGCATACACATGGCCCGACCTCCCTGACACTTTCGGTTCAATCGTACAAGGACGGCGACAAAGTCCCGGACGACGCCGCCGAAGCGCTGCACCCGAAACTCGCCGCGCACGTCCTCGGTTTGTCTACGCACACCACGACGCCACAAATTACCGTGTATGCGCTGGATGCGTTGCTGAAGGATGGAGGTAAAAAGGTAGCCATAGTCGATTGCCGTCCTCCAAATGAGCGCTACGTGAGTTCCATCGACTTCGCGTCCCGAGGCTCGGTCGCCGCTCGCACCACGATTACCGCCGCGCTGGGCGACGTCGCCTTCGTCGACGCGGTTGATAACAACGTCTCCGCGCTGGTGGATGCTTTCGATTTAACACGTGAAATTGATGGATGTGACGTACTGGTTTGCGTATCCGCAACTGGCGAGGAGGCCGGGGTCGCGTCGGCGTTGATTGCGGCGAAACTGGACGGAAACGGGGACGACAAAGGCGAAACCGCGGGCGAAACTGGAAGCGACGAACAAAAGAAATCAAAAAAAAGCAAATCAGATTGTCGCTCGTTGTGCGGCGGCGTCGTCGCTTGGTTCAACACAGGGTATGGTTTGGTAGACCCCAACACCGGGACCGCCACGGAATCGGTGCACCCGGGGCAGAGACAAAGGGCCGGCCTAGTGCGGCCCAGACGGAACCATTTCAAGTTCCCGAAAGAGGGAGAGGATGGGAAGGCGTAACTTGCAGAACAAAAAATCCAGGTAACAAAATCTTCAGAATACGCTCTACATTTCACACCGAGGGACGCGCGTCACCGCGCGTCGCAACGACCGTACGTTGATACCACTTACGCCCTCGAAGTACTTCGTGTGTTTCCGAATCATGCGTATCCGCGTCTCGTGTTCCCACGTCTCTGTTCCGACCGCCTCGGTTTCGGGTTCGGGTTCGTCCGCTCCGAGACGAAACTCGTCCCCGGGGTGGGGGAAAAACGACCTGAGGCACACCAGCGCGCTGGTGATGATTCCCCCCCAACACACGTGGAGTGCGATTCAAGAAATACGGTGCGTCCGGGACAAGTCGTACCTGCGTTGGATGCCGCACGTTAACTTGTTATATCCGTTTCTGGAGGATGACTCTGAGGGGATGAACTTCGCGGACGCGGCGAGAATTTGCGCCGAGGCGCTTGCGGATGTGAAATCGTTTCAATGCGCGTTGATTGATTTCGACTTCTTCGCGCACACAAAAAGCAGCATGGTGTGGCTTCACCCCAGTGACGTTGCCGTTGACACGATTAGGTCCGTAGGCGTGGTGGATAGCACCGGTGCTATTCGTACCGGTGTCGATAACTCAGAAGTAACTCCTCGAACGTGTTCCGCGCTGCTCGCTTCGCAGAAAAAGTTGGAACGAGCGTTTCCCTTTGCGAACGACTTGAGCGTCATTTCGGAAAAAGGCTTCACGCCGCACGTCTCTCTCGGGCAGTGGCCGTGTGCCGTGTCCGCCAACGCCGCGACCGCGAACCTGCACGCGAGCTGGCGACCAATACAGTTCGAAGTCGACGCGTTTTACCTAATCTCGCGCTCGTCCGCGGGCGACGACGCTTTTCGCGTCAAGGCGCGGATTCCGCTAAACGGCGGGGACGTGCAATTCGTGGAGACTGAATGCTCCATGGACGATGATACCAATGACACCAAATACTCCATGCACAGCGATTCAGAGCAGCATGTCGAACCCCACAACTCGTGGTGGCGCGAGCCGTACACACCGCACACGCCTCCGCTCGGGGCGCGGTGCTTGATGCCGAAACGGAGGGGGCGGCGGGGGCGAGGATGAATGGGGTTTAAGACGAAAAGACATCCAATACATCATCGTCAATAATTACAAAGCGCTCAACAAGCTGTTAAATACCTGCTCAAAACAGCGAACTCATCAGCGCGAATTTGTGTTTCGTGGACCGGCTCCTTTTTCCCGGGCCATACGCGGGGCCGCCGCCGTAGCCGTGTCCGTACGCCTCCCCGTACATCGTTTTTTTCTCAAAATTCCTGCCCCTCGACGAGTTCGAACGTAACGCACTCGTCGCCCAGTGCGAAAACAGCCCGAAGGGCCCGAACACGAAGGTTATCAGTAGCGTGTGCGCGACTCCCCAGCCCCCAGCAGCCGCTTTCAACGACGCGTGTCGTGCGACGAACAAGTTAACACACGCAAGGTGCATCCACGCGCTCGCGGTGACCGCTCGGCGCGAAAGCAGCTGCGCTATGCCGTCTAAACTCGGAAAGAACTGCGGGTTGAACTTGCCATGCGTCAGCCCCTGTTCCAAGCTCCCAGGCATCATCAGCGAAAGGGTGTCAGGAGACCACGACATGACCAGTAAACCCAGGTACGCCACGCACGGCGGGGCTAGGCTCATCGGCGATTTCGTGAACCGGGCGCACTTCTCGAATTTTTCCGGATTTTTGACCCCCAACCAAAACGCCACGAACGCGGCGACCAGGTACCCTAACGAAGCCGCGCACGCCATTTCCGGAACGGAAGGACCGACCGCGGCGGCGACTGCGTTGGCCGCGGTCGCGGCCACGGCGGCCGCGCGGGGGACCACGGAGACGCCCCGGCGAGTTGGAGACAGGGACGACGACGAATGGTGGGAGGCCCTTTTCGAATGTGTCGTTGGACGTTCGTTGTGCTTCGCGAAGTTGGCGATCACGGAAAAGTGATGAGACCTCTGAGGAGAAACGACAGCAGAAACACGCGCCGCGTCCGCCAAAGCGCCCGCCCGCGACACCGCGCGGCGTCGCTCGAGGTGTGGCCGGCGCCGAAGCGCCGCCAAACGCATCTGAAGCGGCACCGCGACGTGCATGGCGTTGTGTGACGAAGATTCCGCCATTTAAAAACTCGTTGTTATTTTTCGAAACGGGTCGTCACAACCCCGGACGCGTCCAGCGGTCGTCTCCGTGTCGGCCCGACCGTCAGCCTTCATCGACGGCGTTGTCGTGGCATGCCGTGCCCCGCGCTGACGCGCGGGGTACTTCCGTTTCGCGGCGTATCGCGGCAGTGTCGTGCACGCCCTCATCTTGCACGCGCTTCTTCTCATCGCCTTATCGTCACCGCGACGTCCTCTGATCGTGAGGAAAAGCCGTCCTATTCCTCCTGGTCCGAGTTGCCCCCTAAGAAACACGAGAAATCCGCACGCATACAAAAAGACCTCGCGGCGAGGCTTCTCGCGGCGCAGACGGGATGGGTGCCTTCCATGAGGCCGAGGCGTGATGAGGTTGATGAAACGGTGGAGAGGGACGCGTCGAATACCATTCGCGATACTAATCCGTCCGAATCGTCAAGTGACTCCTCAATCTCGGGTCTGCACTTTTCCGGTGACACAAACGACACCGTCCTAGAAGAAGCCACGAAACGAGGCCAGTGGCTTCTCGGCTTGTTAGTGCTACAAAGCTCCAGCTCGGTCGTGTTGGAGAATTACGGCGAGCTGATTCGGGACCATTTGGAAATAACGCTGTTCCTAACAATGCTGGTGGGCGCCGGCGGCAACGCGGGAAATCAATCCGCCATTCGCGTCATTCGAGGACTCGCGACTGGCGAGTTCGTGGTGACGAACAAGTGCGCGCTTCACACCGCTTTCCGGCAACTGCGGGTGGGCTTGGTGTTGGGCGCGGTGTTAGCGACGGGTGGGTTTTTGAGGGTCATCTTATCGAGAGGTGTTTTTTCGGACGTCGCGTCTGATGTCGCACAAGTGACAGAAAATACAAACGTAGGTAGCACCGCACCCGACCCTGCAGTCACCGCCGCGATCGGTATTTCCGCCAGCCTGTTCGCAATCGTCACCACATCAACGCTGTGTGGATCCTTGCTGCCGTTTCTGTTAGCCAAGCTCGGGCAGGACCCGGCGAACGCGGGCACCACGGTGCAAGTCGTAATGGACGTGCTTGGCGTGGTGATAACGTGCGCGGTGTGCGCGTTCGTGTTTGAGTTCTTCGCGGCTGACGGAGGCTTTGGTGTGCTTGCTGGGATGGGGTGACATGTATCATGCATTGGGTTGATAGGTGTTATATTTATATTACTAAAGGAAGAGACGCGCCCGTATTAGGGTAGGTAAAATACCCCACCCGATGTACGCGTCAAGCATCGTCGTCTCTCAATTTTCATTCCTCATTTCTCTCCCCTCATCCCTCCAATCAGTACCCGTCCAGCTTGTCCTGCAGCTCGCTCGCTTCGTTCGCGCCCTTGACGCCTTGTACGAACAGAAACGCGCACAGTGGGAACCCGGTGCCTATCAGCCAAAACAGGATGGGTTTGTACGCGAACGAGTCGGACTGCACCACGCCGAATATCGGGTTGGAATACGCGAGCTCGAAGCAACTCCCCACTGATGCGATGCCCACGATCGAGGCGAGGCCGAGAAACGCGGGCCAAGGCAAAACACCTTTCTCCATCGCCGCTTTCTTTTCCTGTTCCCGGCGCTCCCAGGGGGGCATCTCATCGTCTTCGGTGGCACGGCCAGTTTTCTTCGTGTCGTCCTCCGACGCGCGCGTCATCATCACGGCGCCGCGAAAACCGTGCGTGGTGCGAAGCGTACTACCGGTGGTGCTGAGTGACGCGGGCACGGTGGACCTCGCGACGCGACGCGCGGAGGCGGCGCGGGACACACCGACCGCCACGAGTGGGCGCGCGGTCGCCGCCGCGGTGACGGAAAACAACATGGAAGTGACGTGTGCGGAGAGGTCGCAGACAGACGCGCGCCTCGGAGTGGCGCCCTATCTCTCGAAACGTCGCGCGAGGCGCGTGGCGGTTTGTAGGATCCGGAAAATGGTCAACTCCAGAGAATCGTCAGCGCCTCGCGGCCACATCTCGGCGCGCAAGGTTTCGCGTCTTCGCGGTTGTCTTTTCGCGGCGCGAAAGAACCTCGAAACACACCGAGAAGACACGGTTGGACCGCCCGAAGCGAACGCACGAAACCGTTCGGAAACCTCGTGACCCCGGGACCGCGAACCGAATCGGGGAATCGGCACAATCAGAGACGAATCGAATCCCCTTTCGTCACACTGTCGAGACTTCCGTACGTCTGTACGCGGACCGCACCGATTCCAACACCTCCCGGACGCACTTGCGGACGCATCTCCCGCTCCCGCTCCGTCAAAATGAACGCGGTCCCCAAAATGCAACCCTCGCGGCGGATGCTTGCGGCGTTCGAGGACACCATGTTGGAGCGCCAGTCGATGCGTGCAGCGCACAAAGGCATCGTCGTGGAGCAGAGCGAAATCGCGCTAAAGAAGATGCAATCGGTGAAGAACCTAGGGCAAATGCTTTCGCGGCAAGACACGGACGGGAACGGGAAACTTGAGTACCACGAAATCGCGAGCGCGGTGCAGAGCGAGGAAACTAGTGAGTACTTGAAATCGCTGGGAATGAAAGACGCCATGGCGCTGATGGCCCGGCTCGACTCGTCCGGGAGCGGAAACATCGACGCCGCCGCGCGACGCGACTTCATTCGAGGCCTCTGTCCCGACCTGAAAGACGAAGTGTACAAGCTACGCTCGACTGGGGAGTACACCGCGAGTGGTGTGCTTCACAATCAGCGCAAAGATTTCATCGAGGGCTTGAAACTTGATCACAAAAAGGAAGTGGTTTCGCTTCAGGCGATGTTCGCCGGTGAAACGAAAACAGTGACCCGAAACGAAAACGATTATTTCGGAAAGCGGGTCGATTTGTTACACCAGTCCCTACTGAAACACTGGGACGTCCAGGAACACTACCTCGACGAAGTGTGTCGGAAGAAAATTTTGTTGTTCATGAGCACCAAGGAAACAACGCGGAACCCGACGGATCCGATCACGCCAAAGTACACACACGAAACGTTTGAGCTCAAAGCGCTGTTGCGAAACCTATCCGTTGCGCGGCACCCCACGCCGTTCCAGTTAAAAGAAGGCGAGCGGCACAAGCTGCGTTTGCACGAACTGGAAGACGAAGCGGTTTCCAGGCACGCGACGTACCAGCCAAAACACTTCAAGCTCCAAGCGCTTGCGCTGAAGAAGGATTTCCGGTTGATACGGGCTAAGTTTGCGCAGCTGCGATGGGCGTCTTTTGATTCGTTTGAGAAACACGTGGGCCAGGCGCGGGGGATGTTAACGCGAAGACACGTGGTGTACGACCAGCGGCAGACGCACGCGCACGCCATGGAGCTTCACACGACAGTGCTGGAAAACCTGCGGCCGGTACGGAAGTTGAACCCGCAGCCGGAAATAAACTCGTACAAACCGACGATGCAGCACTTGAACAAAAACGGAGGCAACCTGGACCGCGTCGCGAACGGCCTCGGCGGGTACCACCTGCGCGAGCTGGAGCGCACGGGGGGGGCGCCGCAGCACGTGTTGCGCGCGAGCGCGTCCGGGCCGCCGGTGGTGATAGACCCGCACACTAAAAGGAGAAAGAAATAGGTAATGGAAGGGAATCACAATCACAATAGACGTCTAAATAAAATGTCTGAAGTTCCCGTCTATCATATCACAGCACACCTACCCCCTTAATACCTGCCCATCACTATCACTAATACCTCTCCGGCACCTTGTCCACCGGACTCGGGTACTGCGGCAGGCTCCCAAACTTCTGCGGCGGCCAGTACTTGAAACACGCGCGTCCCAGGATATTTTTCACGGGCAGCGGCCCCCAGACGTGCGAGTCGAAGGAGTTGTTTCTTCCGTGATTGCGCCAGAAAAGTGTCAGTCCCGTGTTGGGCATGTATTGGACGATGTGTGGACAACAGTCAGGGTAATCGGTATGTGTATTGGACGATGTATGGACAACAGTCACCGTAATCGGTCTGAACGGTCACAGGAAGCGAGAGGTAAACAGTGTGCCGCCTGATTTGGGAAATGTGTCCACACAAAGGACGCGACACGCACCTGTTATCGCCCATCACGAACACGTCGTTTTCGGGGACGGTCTGTTTTTGTGAACGAAAAGTGTCAGTCCCTTCCGTCTCGTGTTGGGCGATTTATGCACAGCGAACAGGCAGTCTTGTACTCAGGTGCACGTAATGTAGTGGTAAGACTTGCTGACTGCACTTGCGGTAACGAGTGCCAGTACTGGTAAATGTTACGTACGCCATACGTGGCATCAAACAGCGTGTCGGGATTCGGGAAATACCAATACGTACCTGTTGTTCCATCGTATAAGTCGCCGGTTCCAGCTTAAGTTCCCCACCCCGGCCTTTCCCGTTGACGAACAGCTCTCCTTGTCTCACCTCCACGGTGTCCCCTGCCACCGCGACGACTCGTTTAATGAAAACCTCCTTGGTAAGCGCGAGGCTCGTCTTTGGCGTTTTCGGGGGGTGGAAAATGATCACGTCGCCCGGAACGGGGTCATGCCGCCACCGGTAGGTGATTTTCTCTGCGATTAGCCGGTCGCCAACGTCGAACACGGGGTACATGGATAACGAGGGAATGAACCGCGGCTCCGCGATCGTGGCTCTGAACGCCAAGGACACCGCGAACGTGATCAACACAGTCGCCACGTCTTCCTTGTTCAACCGGAGACCCTCGGGAACCCACTCCGGCCAATCGAACATGTCCTCATCCTCGTCCCCGCCCCCGCCGTCCCCGCCCGGGCCGCCCCCAGGCCCGCCCGTTTCCTCAGCAACTGGAGAATCACTGGACGCGGCCCTTGTGTGCGTGCGGTGTGTGCGGGTGTTGGTGTGAGATCTGTGTGTGGGGTCTCCTGAACGGTCTTGCGCATCCCCCAGCTTCGCGCAGGTAATCGCACATCGGGTCCGCGTCTTCACGGGATACCTCCCCGCCTTACTTCCCGGCACACGCACGGCGCGCCCTCTTACCACGGCGCGCGACACGGAAACCACGAGTGGCGGCGACGCGAGCGTTGCCATCGTAGTCGCGTGCGATCGGATATGAACGGCACAGCAGGTCGGCTCGCTTCTGGGTTAAATCGGGTGATAAATAAAATTATTCTCAAGGCGAGCTCGTTGAATCGCGCGACGATCGATTCACTTGGCACACTTCAAAACGCGCCCCGCGTGAGCCCGGTGCTGGCCGGGAGAGGGAGGCCCGGGTTTCCGCGGTTTCGATGACCGAGGTGATATGCCTGGACGACAGCGACGACGACGCTGGGTTTCCACCGAAGGCGTTTGCGAGGCCGGAGGCTTCGCGCCAAGGCCAACAAAATGATTCTCGGACGGGACGATTCGAAAGTGCCTGCGGGAACGATGACTTCGACGACGACGACGACGACGACGACCTCGGGATATTCACCGACCGGCACCACGCGCGGAAAAATACTCGTGTGGTATCTGGTGCGCAGGCGTCCACTGCGACCGCCTCACGGGCGGCTCAAGGACAGGCAAACGCGACCTCGCCAAGCGTCTCCGCGCGCGATCGCATTCGTTTAGAAAAAGCCTCTGCGAAAGCCGCGGATGCCGCTAAAAGAGCGCTGGACGCGGAGACCGCGAAACTCGCCAAAGCGGACGCGAAGGAAATGGCACGCCAGTCGAAGGAAAGGGAGGAGATCTTACGGGTCAACGCGAAGCACGTGGCGCAGCTGGTGGGGGGCAAGATGAAACTGCAGCAAATCACGGTGGTGATGAGCGCCGACCTGGGGCCGGATGATTTCGGGCGGTGTTTACGAGACACGTGCGACTTGGGCGTTCAAGACGGCACCAAAGGCGTCACGCCTTTGCTGCACACCACGGAGCAGTTGCCCTTGCACAGAAGTGTTACCTGGCGGTACCACGCGCCGAGCACCACGGCTGTTGGTTTGCGTGGAGGAGTCACCCGACCGGAGGGCGCGCCGCCGATAGGACAAACCGCCGCCGCCGACGACGTTCGCAGCGCGCAGTACACCTTGGTGCACCTGACGGGCGAGAGTTTTGTGGACAAGTGCGCGGCTGACCACGTGGCTGTGCAAAACGGGGTTGTGCTGCCTGCGAATGGGTTACAAGCGCTGCTTCAAAAAGCACGAAGTGAACTGCCCAACCACACTTTGGGGTTGGTCATCGAAGGCTTGCGACAACACTGCTCCACGCGCGAACGGCGGGAGTTTCGCGCGGTCGGGGTGAATGGGTTTTCGCGGAAAAACGTAGAAAGCGCGATGGCCCGGTTGTCGGTGGAGGAACGCGGAATACGCGTCACGAGCGTGACCAACCGACCGGAGGCGATTAACCACTTCAAGTTCGTCTCCGTGGCGCTCGCCAAGCGGCCGTACGAAAAGGAGATCGGTACGTGTTGGGGCTTTCCCAAATCCGGGGACACTGTTTTATCTCTCAGCTGGTGACTGTTCAGACCGATTACGGTGACTGTTGACCAGGCCATCGTCCAATACATCGCGATATACAGACTGACACTTTTCTTGTAACAATCACAAGGGTTTCTTGATATCCTGCCGCACAGCAAAGGGACCACGATCACCCCGGCGGCGAGCTTGGCCCTGGAAGCCGCAGCGGCGGGCGGCTCCCGGGGGCGAGGCGTGGGAAACGACGGCGGCGGTTTGTTCGCGTCGCAGGTGCGTGTTGTTGTGTTTCGCCGAATCCCGCCTCCCTGTTTCAAGCCCATCTGTGACTACACTAGTCATTAAAAGGAAGTGCACTACATACAGCACAAGTAGACTGTTTGCCCATACAGTGAGACTCAAGACTGACACTTTTCTTTTACAAGCAGCAAACTCGCGACGCCGGCGCCGCGCCCTCCCGTGGAAAAACGAAATCGTGCACCGAGATTTGGTGCGGCGCGTTGATGACTATTGACGGGTGCGCTGAGCCCGCCGCGCTTGCGATCGTGCGTGCGTTTCCCACCATGCAGTCGCTGATGGTTCGGTACGACTCCTCGTCCGAACTCACCGAGCGCGAAAAAAAAAAGCTGCTGCAAAACTTAATCCGAGTCGTCACGAGCGACACGCAGACGGTGCATCGCAAGGTCGGGCCGGTTTTGTCCGCCAGGGTGTTTAGCATTCTGAAACCAAGGGACTTGAACGATGTGGGGGATGAAATAGTGGGAGTTGGGGCGTAACGATGCGGAAAAAGAGTTGGACGGGAGACGAATACTTTGAGAACAAGCTAATAAATGCTTTCCTCGCCGCGTGCGCTTTCATTCGCATCAAAAAGAAATAGATGACTCCCTCATCTAAGCCTTCATCGCTTCTTCCACCGGCACGGGTTCGTTGGATACCTGGATGGTGCACCCCGGCTTGGGGCCGTATTTCGCCCAGTAGGAACCAGGGAGCTTAGCGCCGTTCTCGGTGAGCCAGTCTGTCGGGACGGGAACTCCGGTGGGCTGGGCGCTGCAGTAGGGCCTGATTGTGAACGAAAAGTGTCAGTCTTGCGTTTCAAGTACGGGTGTACTGTATATCGCGATGGATGGACAAAAAGTCACCAGCTTCGGTAAAACAGTCTCCTTGTGATATATTTGAAAGAGTTACCAGTAGTGCACTTCCTTTGGATGATAGTGGCACCTCGACCAGGGGCAGCAAACTGTGTTTGGCTTTGGGAAAGCCCCAACACGTACCTGGCGCCCGGCTTTGCGAGGTACTGCTGGTGGTAGTCCTCGGCGAAGTAGTACACGCAGTTATCCCCGGGGCCGTTGATTTCGGAGGTGATTACGTTGCGAGGGTGTCCAGCGAGTTTCAAAGCAGTGTCGTACACATCCGCGGAGGCCATTGCCATTTCCTTTTGCGCTTGCGAGCTGCAGTAGACGCCGGACCTGTATTGGGTGCCGCTGTCGTTGCCCTGCCGGTTGCCTTGCGTGGGGTCGTGCGAGGTCCAGTGCATGGCTAACAGATCAGCGAAGGAGACGACGGTGGGGTCCCACGCCACCTGCACCGCCTCGGTGTGCCCCGTTCGCCCACTGCAGGTCTCTTCGTACGTCGGGTTCTGCGTGAACCCGCCAACGTACCCCACGGATGTGGAAAACACACCCGGAACTCTCCAGAACATCTTCTCCGTTCCCCAGAAGCACCCGGTGGCGAACACGCAGGTCTGCAAGTTATCAGGAAACGTCTTGATGCTGTTGCCTAACACGAAGTGCGTATCCGTCACCCGCATCTCCTCCTGTCTGCCCGGCAGCGCGTCCTTCTCAGAAACGATGCCGGACTTGCCGCCACCGCCACCGAGCATCGCGAGTAACTGCTCCATCAAATCCTCGTCCTTGCCCGCGTGCGTGGTGGTGGCGCTTCCGCGTTTGCGTGACACGGAAACGACACCGGAGTGCTTGGAAGCGGAGGGAACGCCGCGGCGAAGGGAGTGCGCGCGGGGGGCGACGTGGGCGGTGACCTTGGATGCGGCGGCGAACATGTTCGCGCGGTTGTGTGACGGACGACGGGGCGATCGATGGGGAACGGGTAATGGGAGTGACGTGGCGACAACTGCTGAACTGGCACGATTAAATTTTGCTTTTCGTCAACAAAGTCTTCGGTTTTTCCATCGCCTGCCAGGTGGGACCGCGCGGGCGCCTCGTCTGCACCCGTCACAACTCCGCTTCCATGTTCGACGACCCGCACAAGCTCGCGTCCGTGGGCGGTTTCCTACTGCTGGCGCACGCGGTGTCCTTAGTGATTTCGTACCGCGAAGACCTGAAGATTTCTGGGATCGAATTCGCGGGGGTCCCGCTGTTTGTTTTAGCGGAGTGTTTGATCGGTAGTTTGTGTTGCACATGGGGCGCGCTAGGGTTCTCTGGGGAGTTCCAACCCATCGCACAGCAACCGAGGGAGCTGCCACCCGATAACATGGAGCAAATGCACGACTTCGTGACCTTCAACCACCGTGGGACAGGGAAAACACGGAAGGAGTAGGTGGGGGACGAAGGGGATGGAGTATGGGAGAGCGATTGTAACAGAGATTGTGAATGTGCGCGTGTGTTGATGATGATGATGGAGTCCTTTTTCTCTTAACCAACGGGAGATAGGCACTGTATTTAATACGTTCTCGTTTGTCGTGTATACCCTCACCCAGCGTACGGAAAAAGTGTCTCAAAACGTGTCCAGCACGGAGACGATGGACGGCGACCCTGGTGTGGGGAAAACAACCCGGTCGCCGACGCGCGTCGCCAGCACCACAATAGGAAGCGCCAGCCGGTTCCACCACGGCCCCACGCTCGTTTCCGAGTGACAATAAGGCCGTTCCCACAAAACCAAGTCGCTGTTCAGCGCCGCGCTCGGGAACCCGACGCTGGGCACCTCGACGCAAAGCGTGCCGTCCAGCATCCTGCCCCTACGGGGTTTGACGATGGAGGTACTGGAGTTACCGGTTGAGTCGTAACTCCTATCTTCCCTCCTGTCCGTTTCCAACACCCCGGGACACTTCCGCGCGAGCGCCACGACGAACAGCTTGTCCGCGTCGTTCGCCGCGGCGGTTCCGCTGGCCCACACATCCGCCGTACCGATGAAGTCGCTGTCGTCAATCGCGACGATCCCGAGGTTGCGGAACGGGTCGTAAACCGCGACGTTGGAGTAAACCGAGTTGCCGGTTGAGGCGTGGTTAGCCCCGATGACGTACGCCACGGCGTTGTCATCCACCAACCGGAAAGTGGGACCGGTGATGTACGTCGTGTCCCTAATTGTAAAATAAAAAGTGTCAGTCTCGTATGGGCAATCAGGGAGGCGGAATGTGGTGATTGGGGAAAGGCCCTTACCGGTTATCGCCGCCGCAGTTCCAGCTCGTGTCGATGCAGTTCTGTCCGTTGTCGAAAACGACTTGCGCGTTGGTGTTTAACGTGGTGGCGGTGTAACTTCCCGGGGTACTGGCCCAGGTAGTCACCGGAGATTCATCGGACGGCAAACTCGGGTCGTTGATTCCCGCAATCACTTCGCTGCCGCCGTTCAAAAAGAAACCCGAAACCCGGTTCGCAAGCAGAGTGACGGACGAAGCGAGCGGCCGTTCGTCGAAGGTTTCCCTGGAAGCGTGAAATAAAGTGTCAGTCCTGCGCTAGTCTGGGGTTGATGGGCAATTTATGCACAGTGCGCAAACAGTCTTGTACTGCGTGCACCTATTGTAGTGGTTGTACTGTCTAACCGCACTCCATACGCGGCGTCAAACGGCCGGCGCCGCCTGATTTGGGAAACGCGCAACGCGTACCTCTGTATCAGGGTTGCTCTTGGGAAAGGCGCCGGGAGCAGGGGCGGGCGTCGCGGTGTTACTCGCATCACGATGAACGGGGGGGCATCCGCGTATTGCGCCCACGCCGCGTCGTCCAATGGAACGGCGTGGCGCAACAGCAGGGCGTTTGTTTTGATGCCGCTCTGCCTCGATAAACCGTATTTGTTAATCATGCTGTTTCCGTCGCCGTCGCCTGGAATTAAGTCGGACGCGAGCAAGGTATCAATCACGTTTTGCACCACGGTGCGCGACTTCCCAAGCACGGTGACAAAGGTGGTGTTCCACGCCGGGACGTTTTTCAAAACCCCCTGCGAGCCGTCTCCGTTCGGAGGCACGAAACCCGCGGACGTGGACAAACGCCTGCGAGTGTAAAGAAAAGGGGTAAGTCGGAGAGTCGGCGAGTGTGGGTTCGTAACTTTCGTAACTTGTATGAGCCAGCAGTCGTAGTAATCGGGCCGAACAGTCGTAGGATTCGGGCCGAACAGTGCACTTGTGATGCATGTGATATACTTCACACGTGTGTGCATGGCACAGTGTTGTGATTTGGGAAAGCCCCAATACGTACGTGAACTTTGCGTTGCCGTCGTTCCCGACGCCGTCGCCGCCGACTGAAAGGGTGTCCCCTAGTGACCCGAAAATCGTCCTCACCACCCCGGCTTCGTACGAGCGGTACACATAACTAGTCAGGCCGAAGTACTTCGCGGGGGGGGGGGTGCACCCCACCACCACGACCACGTCGGCGTCGCCGAGGCGCCACTCGCAGGACAGGTCGGGCCCGTCGGGAAGTACCCGCGCAATGGTCCGTTCGTCGTCCAGGGAAGGCCGGGCTAGACCTAGCGCAGGGGCTTCTAAAATGGACATCGCGTCCCTTCTGTTTTCGAGGTAACTCCTGGTGTCCATTATGGCTTGGAACACACCTCCTGGACGCGGCGCGGAGGTTGGACTTCGCGGAGCGGAATCCGGTTGTTGCGTTTCGGATTCGGAATCGAACGTCGCGTCCGTGGCGCGCCCGTCCGCGTTTTGTTCGTCAGCGTCCCTGGTCGTCGCGGTTCTGCGCGCCGCGGAGACTTGCGTCGCCGCGGATTCAGCGACGCGGGCCACGGTGCGACTTTCGCGTAAAATGTTCCGCGGGTCGTCCGTCACGGGCTGGCGGAGGTTTTGGAGAAAAAGGAAGAAGTTTAAGTTTGTGAGTGCGTTTGTTTAGTGAGAGAGTTTGTTTTCTCGAAACCAAAAGTGTGGGGCGTGACAACGACCGCCGGGCGGTTCACCCCGCGACGTACCAGCATCGCGCACCCGTACGTGCTGGACGGGTTGGCGTGCGAGCACTCCTGGCAGTCCGGCTCTATGTCCGCGTGCGTGAACACCCACATCGCGCCCCTTTGCACGTCGTAGCCCTGGGCGTCGAACTCCGCGGACAACGCGTCCCCGACGCGCGCGCGTTCGTCGAAGGACGCGAGAGGACACCCTGGCTCCAACGCGAACGCGCGGTGCGACGTGATCAACACCAGGAGCGCCACGGCGCTTCTTGCGACATCGCGAATAGGTGGCATCGCACGCGAGAAACGCGGTACGACCGTGGACGAGACTGGTGTTGTGCTTCGCGCCTGCGGGCGAGGGCGAAAGTGGTCGGGTCGTCTGTCGCGCTGGGCGACAAACCAACCGGCGAGGGTTCGACACACAGGAGTTGGACGAGGAGTAGTTCGACGACGAGTTTGACGACGAGTTCGAGACGTCGAGAGAAACGTCGTGAGTGCACAGGGAAAAAGGAGACCGATTCGACACAAGGCTTGTGAGGTGAGTGAAAAACTTTTTGTTAAAAGAACGCAAGTCACTGGATTGTATCCCTCGCTAGACTCTCTCTGCCCGCGCGAACGTATTACCGGCGGTTTAGTCCAGATCATCCGCCACAGGCTTGGGGGCTTCGTCCGCGTCCATGGGCTCGGATACTTCGGGTTCCGGGGCGGGCGGGGGGGGCGCGGGTTTCGGTTTAGGGCGCGCCAGAATAGGCGTCGCGAAGCGGACCAGGGTTTCTTCCTTTTTCGCGATATCCGCGCTGAGCAAAACCGGGTCGGCGGATTTCGCGGATGCGGCTTGCAACTGAACCTTCTCCGCGAGCCACTCCGTGGCTTTCTTGACCTCCGCCATTATGGACTCCAGGTCGGCGGCGTCGATGTGCGCGTGCGCGGCGTCGGGGGCGGCTTGCCCTGCGATCAAAACGGCAGCGGCGGTGAGCGCCGCGGCGGCGGCGGGCCTCGCCTCCGTTTCCGCCGCTCGCGCCTCGATCGGCCCGCCCATCGCCTTGAGCTCGGCCAGCTTCGCGATGTACACCCCCTTGGACTCGTCCTCGCCGTCGTCGTACAGCCAGTCTTCGGTGTCGTTGAGGAGCTTGCCGAACGCCTCCGAGGCGGCTGGCGTGGCGAAATCCGCGAGCGAGGTGGTAACCTTCGAGCGCATCGAGTAAACGTACTCCTCCACCGCGTTTTTGCGTTCCTTGGTTTCCTCCATCACCCGGTCCTGCAGCGCCATCTCGAACTCCTCGGTGACGAACTGCTCCAGGACCTGTTGCGGGAGCCCGCCTTGCGTTGATACGACGTTGATGTCAGTCTTGATGATTTTCTTAACAATCTTCGTGGTGTCCTCCATGGGCGTTGATGAGTCGTCGCCGTCGACGGGCGCGGGCGCCGGCACCACCACGGTTTCCTCGATTTCCTCGATCGCCTGCGCGGACTCCACGTCCACTAAACCGTTCAGGTTCAAACGGACCTTGACCTTGAGCTTGGTTTTGGTTTCCGGATCACTCGATTGCGGCACGGGGCCGATTTCGAAGCTACCCACGCTGAGCTCCGCGTTCGGGGGTAACAAAGTGGGGGTGGTGTACCGCGCTTGCACCGCGAACGTTTCGTTGCGGAAAAAAGTCATCGCCTTCAACGAAGGCACCGTGTTGTTGCGTTCGAACAACTCCATGTCCTTCGCCTCGCCGTCCTCGGCTTGCCAGGTGAACGACACTGGGAAGGGGAAGGAATCCATAACCTCGAAATCCCGGACCTTGAACTGGGGAGAAAGCATCGCGCCTTGCAGCGCGCACCCGCGCGCGACGCACTCGCTGGCATTGAGCGTGCGCGAGCACTCCATGCCGAAAAAGGACTGCAGCTGCGTGGGGATGAAAGGCATCCTAGATGCGTTCCCCACAAGCTCCACGGCTTTGATGTCCTCCGGAGTCATCCCGCTTTCCGACATCGCGCTGATCACCGGCGCCATGAGCGCCTCGAGCAGGTGCTTGGTGAGCTCTTCCATTTTTTCCCGCGTCATTGACGACCGCACGTCCTTGTCGTCCATCAGGCACTCGATGTTAATAGGGGCCTCGGGGTTTGAGGACAGGACTTTCTTCATTTTTTCAACCGCGATGCGAAGCCTGAGGCTCGCCCGCGCGTTTGACTTGACGTCGATTTTTTGGCTCACCTTGAACTCTTCGCAGAAGTGGTCGAAGATGGCCTGATCGAACGCGTTGCCGCCCAAGTTGCGGTCGAACCCGGTGGCTAGGATCTTCAACCCGGCTTTCGTGAACCGCACCACGCACACCTGCAGCGCCGAGTTCCCCACGTCCACGAACACAACGTTGTGCGGGTCGTCGCCGAACTCGGCGGTTTTGAAGATGCCTGATGATTGTAAAAGAAAAAGTGTCAGTCTCTCGTAATGTGTATGAGTAAACAGTCAGGGTAATCAGAGGTAATAGTCCCTTCTGGTACGAGTATGGGCAATCAGGGAGGCGGAATGTGGTGATTGGGAAAATACTTACCGTACGCCAGGGCGGTGGCGGTGGTTTCGTGGAGCAGGCGCATAGTGTTGAGGCCAGAGATGTGGCACGCGTCAAGCATCGCCCTTCGTTGCGGGTCGGTGAAGAACACCGGGACGGACACCACGGCGTCGGTGACCTTGGCGCCGTGGTCGTGCTCAGCGATTGTTTTCAGGTCGGAAAGGACCATGGCGACGAGGCGAGTCGGGGTGAACGTTTTCTTTTCCCCCATGTAATCAACCGTGATCATGATTTCGTCGTCCGGCCCCGCGGTGCACGGGAACAAGAACGTGGGCAGGATCTCCTGGACCTCCGGGTCCGAGAAACGCAAACCGATCAGTTTCTTCAAATTGATGATCGTGTTTGTGGGCTGCATGTTGATCTTGTCGGCGGCGGCGCACCCGATGAAGCGCTGGGGTTTAGGGTTTGGGGTGAGGGTTTAGGGTGTAGGGTAGGGTGTGGGGGTTGGGGTCCGGTCAGCGACGCTATTCTTTCTTTCTCTTTCTCTCTCTTTCAATCGAGCGGTCCAGATTCTTCTTTACTAATCTCGAAAAAAAACAAAAAACGAAGCGACGTCGCGTCGCAGCGAACAGACGAAGGCCTTGGAAGGTCGGGACGCGGGTGTCCCGCGTGACTCGTGCGGTTGGTGTGGCCGGTGTGCGCTGTTCCGAAGTTGACGTTTCGCGGTGTCGATCGCGGAACAGCCAACACAAACCGTTTCCACCGATCACCACCGAGAACACGACTCTGTTAAGCCTCGATTGACGGCGGCAGAAGGCCTTGGAAGGCGGCACGCCGCTCGGCAATCGGCGACGATTGGGAGATCTGGCGATTGGTCGATCGCGGCCTCGCGCGCGCGCCACGGGGGTCGGTCACGTTTCTTACCTGTTTCTCTCCGAAGTTCACCATGCTCGGCGTCTCCCTTTTGGACTCGCCGTTCAACACGACATCGATGCCCTTGCGCCGCGCAAGAGCCACGACGTTGTTGGAGTTTCCGAAGTCCAGGCCGACGACAGACATCTTGCTTTGCTTTTCGGGATGGCGGTGCAGGTGCGGAAAACGAGCGGCTTTTCAGGTACCGATCGAGCGACTCTTAGTGGCAAGGGACGTGAGCGGAAAAAGCACACGGGTGGTTTCTGCGAACGGGACGGGTGACGTCGCGTCGATACCGTAAAAGTGAGGCTTTAGGGGACGTGGCGGGGGTTATATCGCCAGCGTCAAGATGAGAGCAAGATGATCGGAGAGCAAAAGACGCCGCCGTTTTCGCGCTTTTGGCGACTCATTTTTTCCGTCAAAACTCAAAAGTTCGCGACCCTTTGTCGTTGTGTTTGTCAACCACCTCCGAAATCCTTCGGCCTCCATTGGGCGCCACAATTCGCTGCGCAGCGTAAGGTACGTGCCCATTACCCAGGCTGTGTGCCTCGCATGCTCGCGTCGAACGCGTGTGACGTCCATTCACGTCCGATCACCTCCGCACGTGACACGGCCGCACCGTGCGCGCCCCGAAGGATGACGTAGTCCAGAATCGAGTCCCGTCGCAATCTAAGCTAACGTCACTTTTCCCTCAACCGTCTGCCCGCCGCAGGCTTTCCCTTCGCGTCCGCTAGCAAAAAAATGGCCGCCATGGCATCCGCCGGGGGCATTCAAGGTACGTGCCGGATCCGTGCGATCTGACACGCGGATGAACCCGCGGATCGGCGCGGCGCCCCTTCCCAGGACGCGGCGGTGAAAAAACCCTCTTCGCTTCCGAAATATCGGCTCGCGAAATATCTCGCTTTTGTGCCTGCCTTTTCGCAAATTTCTTTCCATCAGCGCTGACGACCTCGTGTCCCTCCCGTGATTCACAGCCTTTTGCGGGTTCAAGCCTTTGACCGGCACGACGCGCCGCGGGTCACGCACGCGCGTTCAAGTCGCGCGTCCCCAACCGCAAACCACCACCGCAGTTGCGACTCCCCAGACGAAAACCAAGAAGGAAGAACCCAAGCGCTCCAAGGTCGAGATCATCAAAGAGAACTCGGATTTCTTGAGGCACCCTCTCATCGAGGAGCTCGCCACGGAGGCGTCGTTTATCAGCGAAGACGCGGCGCAGCTTTACAAGTTCCACGGCGGGTACCAGCAGGACGACCGGGAAAAGCGGAGCTTCGGGGCTGGGAAGTTTTACCAGTTCATGATGCGCACGAAGCAACCGGCGGGGACGGTGCCAAACAAGGTAAGTATTTTCCCAATCACCACATTCCGCCTCCCTGATTGCCCATACTCGTACCAGAAGGGACTATTCCCCCTGACTGTTTGTCCATACATCGCGATATACGAGACTGACACTTTCTTTTTTATCGTACCAGCTTTACCTGATCATGGACGACTTGGCGGATTCCCACGGCAACGGTACGCTGCGTTTGACCACGCGGCAGACGTACCAGCTTCATGGGATTTTGAAAACCGACTTGAAAGCGACGTTCAGGGCGGTGATAACGAACATGGGGTCCACGTTGGGGGCGTGCGGCGACATCAACCGCAACGTCATGGCGTCGCCCGCGCCGTACAGCCCGGTTAGCAGGCCCGAGTACAAAATTGCGCAGGACTTGGCGAAGGACATTGGCGATTTGTTGGCGCCGCAATCCGGGGCGTACTACGACGTGTGGCTCGATGGCGAACAGGTACTGACGGTGGAGAAACCGGAGGTCGTTGAAGCCCGGAACGACAACAGGTTCGGCACGAACTACGTTGGGTCACCCGAGCCCATCTACGGCACGCAGTTCCTTCCGCGGAAATTCAAAGTCGGCGTGACCGTTCCGGGGGATAACCACATCGACTTCCTCACGAACGACGTCGGGATCTGCGTCATCATGAAAAACGGCGAGCACGTCGGGTACAACGTCTACGCCGGGGGGGGCATGGGGCGGTCGCACAGGAACGACGATACCTTCGCCAGGCTCGCCACGCCCCTAGGGTACGTGGACAAGGCTGACATTTTCTACGCGGTCAAGGCGATTTGCGTGGCGCAGAGGGATTACGGCCGTCGCGACGACCGCAAGCAATCCCGTTTGAAGTACCTCATCCACGAGTGGGGCATCGAGAAGTTCAAGGCGGTGACGGAGCAGTACATGGGCAAACAGTTTGGCGCGCTTCGCGATTTACCACCGTTTGAAATGCCCACCTACCACGGCTGGAACGACCAAGGCGACGGGAAGATGTGGTACGGCGTGCACGTGGTGAACGGGCGTTTACGGGGTGACGCGAAGAAGGCGTTACGCGCGGTGATCGAGCGTTACGAGCTCCCCGTACGGCTGACCGCGAACCAGGACCTGTTGCTAACGGATATCGACCCAGCGTGGATGGCGGACATCACGGCGACGCTCACGGCGGGCGGCGTGGAGGTACGTATTTCCAATTTACCACATTCCGCCGACTGATTGCCCATACAAGACTGACATTTCTTTTTATAATCTCAGGACCCGAGCACTTTGGACCCGATCGACGCGCTTTCCATCGCGTGCCCCGCGTTGCCTTTGTGCGGCCTCGCAATCACCGAAGCGGAACGGGGCTTGCCCGATATCAACAAGCGGTTGCGCGCCACGATGACCAAGGTTGGCCTGCCCAAGGACGAAACCGTTTTGATACGAATGACCGGCTGCCCCAACGGCTGCGCCCGGCCGTACATGGCCGAACTCGGGTTCGTGGGCGACGGCCCTTCGTCGTACCAGATCTGGCTCGGAGGCACCGCGAACTTGCTAACCCTTGCCAAGCCGTACCAAGACAAGGTAAAGGGGACGGATATCGAAACCTTCTTCGAACCCATCTTCGCCGGCTTTGCGGCTGGAAAGAACGGAACCGAGCGCTTCGGGGACTGGGTCAACCGCGTCGGGTTCGAGTCAATCAAGAAGGCGCAGAGCGAGTACGTCCCGGGTGCGGTCGCTGTCTCGGCTGTCGCGGCGCCGGCTGCTGCCATTGCTGCCCCTGCCCCCGCGCCTGTCGCCCCGGTGACCGCCACGGAAAGCGTCGCCAGACTGCCCCGCGTCATGATCGAGCGCGACGCTTTCGAAGCCCTGCAGGCGTACGCCGAGGCGAACAACACCACTTTGACGCAAGCCGCGTCCGACGCCATCCGCAAGCTCAAGTGAGTGCCCCGAGTTGTGTCTTGAGTTGTGGGAAGTGAGCGCTTCGAGTTGCGGGAAGTCCGTTTCTTGATGTGTTCACCCATCATCCATCCCAATCAATGTAGATTACCGTAAGGGAGGGGGGTCAGTTTGTTTAATCACCCAGCACTATTTTTTGTGAATGCGCCTGCAATGCACTCCTCGTTCGCCTTCTCGCATCACCTTGTCTCATCAGAAACGACGGGAAGAGTGACTTGGAAGACACCCGTCTGTCGACTTTAAACACGAGAAATACGCACTGCCATTCTGAAATCTCACCTAAAAAAAGGTATTACCTTTGAAGGTACTTCTCTTATCGACGTGTCTCGAGCACGTTTCGCCACGAATCTTCCACTACCAGGTACGTCGGCACGCAGGGCGGCATGTCATCTTTTTCCCTCGCCGTTCCCCTCGCGGTCGCCAGCACGCGCGCGTGCGCTGTACGTCAGTCGCGAGCGTCGAAACAAACGCGAAGGGCGGTGTCCGCGCGCGCGGGTTTCCCCAACCGGCCGGTGGACGTTTCGCTTTGGGAATCGGAAACCGACGTCGCGCAGTGGGAAAGCGTCAAAACCTTGGTCACCGGGCTCGGCATGGACGAGAAGTCCGCGGATAAGTGCATGACCCGGGCGTTCGGGTGGGGCGGGCAGACGTACTGGAGGGAAAGCAAAGTGGAAGAGGTGCCTTTGTTCGAAGACGTGGAAACGCGGATCGATTTCCTGTTGGAAATTGGCGTCCCCGAGGACAAACTCGTGGAGCTTCTCGGGAAGGTTCCCGAAGTCCTGGGCGTGCCAATCGAGCTTTTAAAGGAAAACGTGAAATACGTGGAGAAGAACTACTTCATGAAACGAAGCACGCGGAACTTTGCTAATTACTTGTTAAGAACCCCGCAGGCGCTCGGGAACAACGTGGACTGCATGGGAACCTGCGTGGGCGAGTGCAACCGGTGCTGGGTGCGATGATGCATTTGTGATTGCAAAACTCAATCGCAACGCTCGCGGATACTCGCTCTACTGTATCTCTTATTTCTTTTCGGGGGACTCCCTGGTACTCGTCGTACTTACACCACAAACTGCACAAACTCCACAAACTCCACCAATTCACGCTACTTTAAACACCACGGGAAAGCACTCCAGGGTGTCCACGTTTACCATGGCGATCGTGCCGGTCGTGGCGAAGTTGGGCACCGAAACCAGCAACGTTTTCACGTCGCTACTTTCCGAAACGCGGACAACCTGGGCGCCAAACTCGGGCTGGTTCCCACAGAAGTACACGTTCGGGGTGTTCTGCAGGTAAAACGGGTCCCTGTCTTTGTACGGGTAGCACGCCAGCGTGTCCGGCGCGCTCGGCGCGACGTGTTGCCACCGAAGCGTCGAGCTCATCAGCGCCAGGGATTCGCTTCCCGTACCACCCGTCCCCCCCACCGCGCCACTTGCAACCTCCGTGTACTGTCGCAAGTTGTCGATGTTCTGCCCGCTCGTCCCGAGAAACTCGCACGAACCGACACTGAAGTCGTGCGGGTTCGTGGTTGTGTGGAACGTGCTTTCCTTGAACCGGCCTGCTTCGGGGAAAAGGCACGGGTGGAGGGGTTGCTGCGGCAACGCCTGGTTCGTCGGGTCCCCGGCGCCCGGCATAAGGTCAACAGGTACCGCGCTCGTGAGCTGCGTTAGGATTTGATCCAAACTCCTCAACGCCGCGCGTGCGTTCGCCGCGTGCTGCGTCTGCCCTGAGGACTGCCCCGCGCCGCCCGTCGCCTTGGCCGCCGCTTCCGGCTCCGAAAGCGCGCCGCCTGCGATGACCACGCGCAGAATGTTCGCCGCCGCGGCCTGGTCTTTGTCGCCCCCCAAGTTGCCAGTCACGTAATCCAGAAAAAGCTCGATTTGAAGTGGGTCGGCAACTGCGATGTCGCCGACTCTTAGGCCGGACACGAGCACCACGTAGTTGCCAGGGGAAGGGGTACCTTGAGGAGACGATCCTGAAGCTTTTTCCGATGTCGCTTTTTCCGAAATGCCCATTGTTTTCTTTTGCGGCGCCGGCTCGGCGAAGCACACGTTCGTGACTTCAAACTCTCCGTCCTGCACCACCTTTCCCTTGCACGCAAGCACCACGCCGGTGACGAACAGTTTGGGGTCCACTGTTTTGCCCACCAAACGCACGCGCGCGCCTTCGTCTTCCAGAATCAGGGAATCGTCGTCCTGCGTGAATTTCTTGGTGTTTTCGCGTCGCAGATCCACCCCGAGGGTTAAATCTTTGCCGTACTCGTC